>UMCO01132758.1_pt1 | contig 39179 bp, 45 predicted proteins | sample 1964251 | NCBI WGS metagenome assembly UMCO01 (sample SAMEA4835970, study PRJEB28245) | human gut metagenome | biome: gut microbiome; material: fecal sample | place: Denmark | collected 2008
ATATGTATATTATTTTATATGTATCTGCAAATATATATAGTATTATACGCACTATCAATATACACACTACCATACACATCAAATATATATGTATATTATTTTATATGTATCTGAATATATATATATATAATATTATACACACTTATTTTATACACACTAATATATACATTAAAAAATATATGTATAATTTTTATATGTATATTATTGATACATATAAAAATATATGTTATAATAATATATGTAGTTATAATGTATGTAGTTATATATGTGTATAAAAGGAGTGAAATATCTTGACAAAAATAATATCTATTCTAAACCAAAAAGGCGGAGTAGGAAAAACTACCATTAGCCAACATCTAATAGTAGGATTAAGAAAAAAAGGCTATCGTGTTTTAGCTGTAGACTTTGATGCACAGTGCGACCTAACATTTATATTTAATATAGAAAACACTTATACTATTTACGATGTTATTCAAAATAATGCAAATGTTAATGAATGTATTGAAAATGATTTTCTAGCAGGCTCCAGATATTTAAATAACATAGATTTTAACAAACAAAAACATAAAGATTTCTTACTAAAAAACGCTTTAAAAAATATAATCTATAATTATGATTACATCATAATAGATACTCCACCTGCTCTATCTGATATAACAGTAAACGCTCTAACAGCTTCAGATGAAATTTTAATAATAGCACAAGGCGATATTCTAAGTATAAAAGGAATATCTCAATTAGGAGAATCTATTAGTGTAATAAAAACTTACACTAATAAAAATTTAGCAATCAAAGGTATTTTATTGACAAGATTTGCCAATAGAACAGTATTAGCAAAAGATGTAGCTGAAAAACTAGAAGAACTGGCTAGTGGGTTAAATACAAAACTATTTAAAATAAAAATCAGAGAATGTAACGCTATAAAAGAGGCCCAAGCTAATCAAACAAACATCTATGATTATAAGAAAAATTCGATCGCATACAATGACTTTAAAAACTTTATAGAAGAATTTTTAGAAGAAAAGGACGGCGAAAATAATGAGTAAAAGTTTTAAACTCAATGCAGCTGTAAAAAGCCCAACAATGAATTTCATTTCAGATGAAAGCAAAAAAGAAATAGAAACTAAAATCAATGATACAGACAAAGTAAAAGTTGTTGATGAAAATGGTAAATCAGCTGTAGTCCATTTACCAAAAGGATACAAAATAGAAGATATCAAATTAGAAAACATGTTCAAAGAGAAAAAAAATAAACGATTACAAGTATTGATGTATCCAACACAATACAATCGCATGAAAAACTATTGTGAAAGTAACAATATTAAAATAAATAGTTTCATAAATGAAGCTATAAAATATTACCTAGATAAACAAATTGAAGAAATAAAAAAACAACAACAATAAAAAAAAGAGTCTAACACACCATTTTTAGTGTTAGGCTCTTTTTTAGCTATCTACAACGATTTATTTTTCTTCTTAATACATTTAGACCTAAAAAGAAAATAAATCGCTTATAACGGCTCTCATCTAATAGCTTTTTGACAATCTTTATACCATAAACAAATACTATTAGAACATTCTCCAGAAGCATAACATGGAGTATTCCCTTCTTGCTCCTGAATCAAAAGTATTATATCTGATTTCTTTCTAATTCTTTTAGGAATAAGTATATTTTTACTTTTAGCTAATAATCTTATTTCTTTAATTGTTGGCACGTTTATTCACCTTCTTTATGTATTTTAATAGTTGACACTAAACTAAAAATATATTAATGCTCGGAAAGAGCTAAGCAATTTAAATATAATTATACCTTGTTATACAAAGATAACAAAGTATAACTATATTTAATTCTCTTAATGCCCGTCAATCGCTTAAGTTTCTTTAATATCTTAACTAGCCGCTGCTTCTACACAGCAAAAGTTATAACAGTGGTCTTATCGCCCTCACTGCACTAAATTTCTTTAGTAACTTTTATACGGTACTTTCGCACCCGATACTTAGCCCCCGCTGACTTATTTAACCATGTACATACATACTTTTATATTCAAGTATAAAAAAAAACCGTTAAAACGGCTTATATTTTTATATGTATTTAGGCATTTATGGGAGTTTGTCAGCACTTTACCCACTTACGTCAATAGATAACGGTTAAGCACATTATCTACACCGTGCAAATTTATCGCGTCTGCTTGCAATACAGTTAGCATGAATTTATTTCATACCCTAGTTTATACACCTTGCCAAGTGTATGTTTAGAACATTTCCATGAATAAGCATCATGGCACGCTGTTTTGGTTTATTCCCAAAACTGATTTTAGACAATAAAAAAACACATTTTAACATTTCTTAAATGTAAATGTGCCGATACCTACCTAAAATCATTTTATGATATGTTGTTGACATATTAAAAACTATTGCTTATAATGAATTTAGAAAATTACTGAGCAACTTGTTTTAGGCATTTAAATTTAGTTTATTTAGGCAGGTTGGTCGGCAAGGCTAATTGTGTTACCAGCACAATTAGCCTTTTTTATTTCTAAAAAAGTTTTTATAAAGTTGTTTATGCTTTTATAATATATGAATTTATATTAATTGTCAATGAAAGGGCTACTATCAAAGATATTTATTATATTAAGAAAGGAGCACTATTTATGTTTAGAAAAATATTTATAGGAAGTTATATTACAATATTTTTATTGTGTATATTGTCTAAATTTTTGTTAAATACAGATATATTTTTAATATATTTTATAGTAACCATTATAATGGTCAGTTTGTTAATCAATATCTGTTTAATTTTAAAAATAAATTTTATATGTGTTTATATTGTAACTATATATAAGCGTTTAGGATATATTAATAATAATTTATCATATACAACAGAAAAATTTTTTCTTAAAACTTTACAATTTTTAGGGCTAAGAGACTTATCTTCAACAATAATATTAATAGACATTTTAATTATGCCAATGCTAAAATATTATGACCTTGATTATATATATACTACAAATAATATTCTTTTGAGTATACAATTTATAATTTTTGTAGTAATGGTGTGGATTGAAATATATAGTGCATCTAAAATAAAGGGCTTTCTATAATACTATTTATTATAGAAAGCCTTTTTTTCCTTTTATTTTTATAACAAGTATAAATTATTAAAGTAATTTTTTTAGTTTTTTTAAAGCATTTTTTTCTAGTTTATATACTGCTTGAACGGAAACATTACTTTTTTTGCAATTTCACTTGTAGAAAATCCATATTTATATTTTTGAATAATGACATTTTGTTCTTTATCTGTTAAATCTTTTAACAAACTTATAAACTCTAAATCACTAAATGTTTTATCTTCTGATATACATGTCATATTTTCATAATTTATCTCATTAATAAAAGTTAATTCATTATTAGATAAGATATATTGTTTTTTAAAACATTTATAAAAATAGAACTTGATACTACGTGAAATATATGACATCAAAGTCTTATCATCAATACTACGCATTTTATCTAAAGATATTGTATAAATTAAATGAATTAGAAAAACATATAAATCTTGTTCAATATCTTCAGAGTGAGCTTTTTTACTATAAGATTTTATTTGATTTTGAAAAATTATTAAAAGGTTTATTACTTTGTCTTTATTTCCTTTTTGTACTATATCAATCAACTCGAAAATATATTTATCCATGTATAACACTTCCTGTTATACATAAAGAGTTTTTTGATATATGTTTTTTAAACTGCAATAATATAAATTTTTTATATTTTAGAGTTTAAATATTTGAGTGTAAAAAAATCTATATTTATAGATTTGATATAAATAGGAGAGTAGGTTATGATTATAAATATAGATTGTTTAAATGAGATAATTATAGTATTGTTTGGTGCTTTAGATAAATTTATTATTGCCTTGATAGTAATAATGATTGTAGATTTTATAACTATATTATTTAGAACATACTATAGTAAAAATATATTAAGATTTGATAATGATAATATTAAAAAGAGATTAATTAAAAAACTCTATATATTAATGTTAGTAATACTAGCGCATGAATTAGATACTATAATTGGTGAAGATATGAATATCAGAAATATTTCTATATGTTTTTTTATTGGTACTGAAGGAATGAATATCTTAAATAATGCAATAGCAATAAATATATCTTTGCCTAATATATTAAGAAGAATATTGCAGAATATTAAAAATAAATCTAAATAATATAAGTTTAAAGTTAGTTAAGGAAAATACTCTATATAAATGTAATCGATTACAAAATAAAAATTTTAAGGAGTCTTATACTATGACAATCTATTTAGATGTAAAAAAAGCTGTAGAATATGCTTCAGCATGGGCTACTTGGAATAATCCTAAATATATCGCTGTTGAAGGAAATGATTGTACAAATTTTGTTTCTCAATGTTGGCATGAAGCAGGTATTCCATTATCTCCACATTGGAGTAATGATTTATCAACAAGTATTTATACACCAGCATGGACCGAAGTTGGAACTTTTCATTATTATATGACTACATCGGCACCAGATTTAGATCCAGAAATTATGGGAAATTTCCCAGTTGCAGATGAAGTTGCATTAATTGAAACCCCATTAAATGATTATACAGGTATTATCAAACCAGCAGATATTGTTCAATGTTATAATGAAAGTAATGGTTGGCACCATTCAATTATTATTATGGATTTAGTAAATGGTATGCCTAGATATTGTGCACATAGTTCTTTTGCTAATTATATGGATTTAACGGTACAATTTTCTGCATTAGCAGATTCTCCAAATTCAAAAATTAGAGTAATTAGAGCACGTAATAGAATTAATGCCTAAAATAAGGTAGAAATGCTATATATAGCATTTCTACCTTATTTTGTTAATTGAAGATATTAGTTTTTAATTCAATAACAGTTGTATCATTAATATTGATGATAATAGAAGGTAAATATTGTAATTTTTCAACCTTATTTGGATAATATTTTTCAGGAATGTCAATATTAGGATTTAGATTAAAAGCAATTTGATAATAAATTTTAGCTAATTGAGTATTACCCAAAATATCATAGGCTTTAGCATAGGTTAAATAAATTGGAGTATCAAGTGGATTGATGTTTTCTATATTAGGTAATTCTTTTTGTGAGATAATCATGTTATAAGCAATAGCATATGCCTTAGTAATATCACCTAAATTTTTGTAGATTTGAGCTAATTCCATTGATAATATAAAATAGTCTAGATTTTCTTTAGGCATTAAATTTAAAGCTTTTTGATAATTATCAATAGCATTGCTAGTATCATCATAAATTTTCCAATAGATATTACCTAAAATCCAATAAACTTGCGGATTTTTAGGAGATAGATTTAAAGCTAAATTTTTATATTGAACAAATAAATCATCTTTATAAATACCTGCACAAGCAAATGCTTCCCACATATATACTTCCGCTAACTTATCATTATTTAAGTTATTTGAGTTTGTAGAAAGAAAATGTTTTCCTGTATAAAAAGCATTTTCAAAATGACCAGATAATATAGCACTTTTCATCATATTAATAATATAATTATAGTTAATATTAACTTGCTTTGGCAGATAATTTAATCTATTAACTATTTCAAAATACTTATCTGCTAAAAAATAATTCCCTATATAACTATAAAATAAAGCTTTTTCTAAAGCCGATGAATAAACTATAGTAGTTCGTTGTTGTTCTAGTTCATTATAATTAAAATTTTTATATTGAGGATTTATAGCTATAGCTTTAGCTAACATTTCATCTGCTCCATAGTGCGAAAATTTCAAGGCATAACTATATTCTGCCCAAAAATTAGCAATATTATTATTTAAATCAGTAGCTTGTTTGAAATCATTGATAGCAGTAGGGTAAAAATCTTTTAAATAGTTATATGTTAGACCACGTTTGTAGTATATCTCTGCATTATTAGGTTGTTGTTCAATAGCTGTAGTATAATCTTGAAGTGCTTCAATATAATCCTTATTAGTAAAATAAGCATCACCACGAACAATATAAGCAGGCGTAAAATCAGGATTAATATAATTTACAATATATGTGGTAATAGCTATCTGTTCTCTTATTGTTAAATTATCAATATTTTTCCATACATCATACCAAACTTTTTCAAAAGGAAGAATTTCTTTATTATTTATTAGTTTATAAGACTGATAAGGTATAGCTTCATATAATATATTTGGAAGTAGAATAATTTCAGCAAATAAAAAACTGATAATAGTAAAAGTAAAACTATTAATGATGTATTTTTTCATGAATAACACCTCCAATTTTGCTATAATATAAGTATAAACAATATCTTTTGTATATATTAATAATATCATAGAGGTTATAATTGGTGTTAATAAAATTATTTTATAGAGAGTGATTTTATGATTAGATTAGTAATAAATATAATGATTGTATTAAGTTGTTTTATTATGTTTATAATAGGCTTATATATAATTCTTTCTAAATACAATGATAGAAGTAAAAAAATATTAAATTTATATAGTTTATTTCATAAATTAGAGGTCTTTTCTGATGAAGATTTTGAGAAAAATTTTCAAGAAATATCAAGAATTTTGGGGTTAAGTATTATAATTGAAGCTATTTTTTTATTAAGTATGTATAGTAGTATTCATTTTATAGGATATTCTTTAGAATATTTAGGTATATTAGTCATTTTTGTATATATTGGTATAAGAATGTATTTATCATCAAAAATTAATCAAATAAAAAAAAGATAGGTTTAATTTTTTTATAAGAAAAATCTCTATATAAATGTAATCGGTTACAAATAATTATATAGAGAGGTTATATATAATGGATGATATTATTGTTCGTACAGAAACAACATTAGATGATTTACAAAATAGATTAAATGCAAATGAAGGATTTACTAACATTACAGAGAGTGATATTTATGGAATTGCTTCAGAACTCGCAAAAATGATTTTCAAAAATGTTCCAGCATTAAAAGTAATAGATGCTTTATCTACTATTGTAAAAATGGACTCTAAATTAATATTAGAAAAAATACGTTATATGGTAGATAATAATTATACCGTATTTGTTACTGTAGCAACTTATGAATATGCAGGATATATGCCAGGTTCTTCTTATCCAACATATACAATTAAATCAGTAGAATATCATTATGAATAAAAAGTAAATTATAATAAAAAAACCTAAATAAATTGAATTGCACCTCCAAAAGTTAAACAAAAAACTACTTTAGGTGGTGCAATTTTTTATGATTAAATACTCAAATAAAATAGTTTTAAATTGAAAGGGATATATCCGAAGATATATCCCTTATATTATTTATATTGATAATATATGCAATTATAAGGATATACAGAAGCATCGCCCGCTCGTCCTTATAATTACATCTATTATCAATAGATTTCATAAGGAAATTTTTCTGCGAAAAAATGTATTTAATTTTTTAACGCTTTTCTTCTTCGCATGATAACGACTACAACAAAAAAGACAAGGGTAAAATGAACAGTAAACTGCCCTTGTCTTTTTTGTTTCCGTCGTTCTCTATAGCTTGCGAAAAGCGTCAAAAAAATGGACGCTTGTGAGAAACAACCACTAGCTGAAAGAGAGGTACAATCATGACTACTACTGATAATATTTATGTAAACGTATTTTTGACTAATTTAGGTAAATACACTGAAGGTTATTTGATTGGTAAATGGATTACATTATCTACAGCTATAAATTGGACAGAAGAACTAGAAAGCATAGGCGTTAAAGACGGTACAGACTATGAAGAATTTTTTATAACAGATTTTGAAAGCAATGCAAGTATAAGAATAAATGAATATACTTCTATTTATGAATTAAAGGAAATAGCAGAACAAATTGAAGAACTTAACAATACTGTTGATATTAGTATTTTTCAAGCGATTATGTGTTGTGCTTCTAACTTTAGCGAAGCTTATAATATCGCTATTAATGGCAATTATATTTATTATGATGATGTTAATGATGAAGATGATTTAGGTCATGCTTTAGTTGATGAAGGCTTCTTTAATAATATAGATGAAAAAATAAAAATGTACCTAGACTATGAAAGCATAGGCAGGGATTACATGATAAATGTAAATGGCAGTTTTTCCGATAATGGTTTTATTGCCTTGTATTAAAAAATAAGGCTTGATAGTTTTTAGCTATCAAGCCCCTAACCAAAAAAAAAGAAGTGATAATATGAAACTTTTAGAAAATATAAATCTTGATACAGTAAATATAAGTAGAATTGAAACGATTATAAAACAACAAAATGAATGTTTATTAGAAATGTATAAGTTATTACTCTTTGATGAAACAACTGATGAACCAGATAATAACAAATGGGCTAAAGCTTTTTTAGAAACACAAATAAAGGCTTTAGAACATATACAAAAAATAACAGAAAAACATAAACAACATTTCTCTAAAAAAGAAGTAAAAAAAGAAGATAAATATATTAATGATGATGATAATAATGATGATGACGATATAGAACAAGAAAGTTTATTTTAAAGGAGCGAAAGAAAATGAAAGTTTATGGTGTTGGTAGATTAACAAAAGACATAGATAACATTGATTTTAGTGCTACTGGTGTATGTGTAGTGAAATTTACTCTTGCAGAAAATATTTACAACTATAAAACAAAAGAAACAGAAGCTGAATTTTATAATTGTGTAGCCTTTGGTAAACTTGCCGAAAGATTAGGCAATCTAAACATAGAAAAAGGCGAAAAATTGCAGATTGAAGGTAGATTATCTGTAAAAGTTTATGTAAATAAACATGGTAATAAAAGTAAATATACACAAATTATATTGAATAGCTTTGAATTATGCGGTAAGAAAGCAGGTAAAAAATGAAAAGAATACAATTAATATTTGCTTATCATGAGTTTTTAAAAGGCGGTAAATATTTTACCGCCCATAAAATCTTAGAACTTCTAAATAAAAAGAAAGTTTATCTAGGCTTAGATGATACTAGCTGGGAAATAGAACAGTTAGCATATAAGTTAAAATTACAAATAACTTATAATAGAAATTGTACTGGTGCTTGCGTTTATTTATAGAAAGGACTTTTACCATGAAACTTTTAGCCCAAACAGAATTATCTCGACCACACGCTTATTTATATTGTCAAACAAGTCAAGCATCTTTGTTTGTATCAAAGAACACCGCTTTTTGTAGTGAGTGCGGGAACAAGTTTACATTTAGTAAAGTAAATCCATTTACACAAAAGATTTACTGTTCTAAATGCGGTCGAGGTTATGATTATAAAAAAGATGAAGTAATAATAAGTAAAGCGTATAATGTCGAGTTACCTTATATAACAATGTTAAAACTATATGAATTAAAAAATAAAATAGAACTTAGAATATATTACAATAGTATTTCAATCGGAAGCGATAACGTTTTAAATTTTTCCAAAATAAAAGAAACATACACTTTTGATATAAAAAATAGAGATGTAATTTTTAAAAAATATATAAATAATGTTCAGTATGATAAACAAGATATAGGCTATATAACAGACCTAGAAAATCTAACAGAAAATACCGCACTTTATTTTTTCAAGATGAATACTAAAAATTACTATTTTGATAGTTTAACAGTCTTATTGAAAAAATTAAGAACAGCCATAATAAAAAAAGTTTATCAGGTGCATAATATTAAATTAAGTAATGTATATGTAAATAATTTGTCTAAACATGAAAAATTCTTAGGAAACATATTGAATTTAGCTCATAGGGTACGTTTTTTCAATAGTCCTAATATTATCTATAACAAGGATTTTAACGATATAAAAACTCATGTCATTGATGAATATTTAAGCGATTTTGAAAAAAAATATGCTGATAAATTAAGAAAAGACTATACATCTACAATTTTTGATTTATTGAAATTGCCAAACATAAAATTTTTAAAACAACATTTTTCTTTAGAAAATTTGTCTATAATAAATACAATATATAACAATCTAAATAAAGATTTAAGTAATAACTTATTCAGATTTTATTTAGAAAATGAAAAAGGCTTTATAAACAAAGAATACAGAGAAAGTTATCACAGTAACTTAAATAGAAGGATAGATAAATTATATGTATATATAGATTTTATTAATAAGTTATACTTGAAATATTATAAAAATGTAAAACTAAATGTTATTTTTAATAAATACATTTATATAAAAGATATACTAAATTTATACAAAGAAGCCAATCTGACTATTTTAAATAAATTAGAACAGGAAAATATTACTTTTAGTAAACTGCATAATTGGCTGTCTTTAGAAATAGCTAGACAGCCAGAAAAAGATTTTAATTTTGATATAGCCACAAATATTATCAATAAGTATGATATAAACATTCAGAGATATCACTTTTCATGCGTGAAGAAATATAGTAATTTAAAAGAAATTGCCTATTTATTAAATAATTGTAGTGCAGGATACAAAAATCTTATAAGTGATAGATTACAATTAATAGCAATAGCAGATGATGAAGGAGTAAAAGCATTAATAGAAATACAAAATAATTATATCGTACAGGCTAAACTTTATAATAATGTACCAGCTAACAAAAATAGTTTTATAAATAATCTTATAATAACTTTTGCAAAAGAAATAGGACTTAAAATCAATACATCAGATGTAATTATAAATAATTTTAGTCTATTAAATAAAGCCAGCTAATATAAAAGCTACATGATTAATTCATGTAGCTTTTTTGTTTTTAGCCATTTATTTTTATTTTAGGTATAATCCATAATAAAAACAGCTTAAAATTACTCATAGAAAGCGACATTTGAAAAAATCGCGAGAAAAGGTTGATTTTCTTGAAAGAAAATCTTCAATGAAAAGAAAAGAGCAGGAATAAAGCCTGCTCTTTTATCTCACCGAAAATTATCTACTCATACCATGACTATTATCTTTATTTAACTTCATCATTACTTTTTGCTTATTTGATTTATTTAAACTATTAACACGTTCCAATGCTGGCTGCAATATTTTTTCCCTACGCATTCTTAATATTTGTGTATAAAATTTTTTTCTTACGGAAGTTAACACTTCAATACCGTTAATAAAATCTCTTATTTCATTAGATTTCTTCTCTATCTTAGGTATCATCTTTTTCATAGCTCTTAAACAATCATCATTTAACGTTGTTTGTAAAAACTCATAATAATTTATCTTTTTCCCATTTTCTTCTATTATTGAGTTTGGAAAAACATATACTCTTTTTTCCATTTCTTTAAAGTCATTTAAAAACTCTTGTAATTGTTGATCCGTAGGTGCAGGATACAAACAAGAACCACAATCAAAAACAGGTGCTAACTGTTTAGTACCTGTATTTTCATTAACTAGAAAACCCCAATTTCCATTATGTCTATCAAAATTTCCTAAATAAGCATCAACAACAAACATTTCCCAAAATCTTTCTTTTACTTCACCTGAAGGGCAGAAATTTTGCTTATCAATAGCTTCTAAAATTTCTGTTAGTTCTGTACCAGAACCATTAGATGAATTTTCCGTAAGAACGGAGTTTTTTATATTTAAAAACTCATATAAGTATTCACCTTTTTTTTTAAAATCCTTACAAGCTACACATAATTTCTCTTTTTCATTATCATAAATTTTACCAAGAATAACTTCCTGTGTTGGAATATCTAACATAGAATATACTTTTGATGAAATATATTCTGATAATACGCTATGTTTATACTCTTTATTTTTTTTTCCTCGATGTTCAATTTTTAGCATATATGGTTTCCCATTAAATAATATTCCTTTTTTTACACCATTAGCTCCACCATAAGCTCTAAAACTAGGATTATTTTTTGCTACTTCTGTAAAATCTATTATCATAAGAAACCTTCTTTCTTTTAATTTAACGTTCCCGTCCCATATTACGATTATTACTTTTATCTTTATCCGAAAATGACATCACTATCTTCTGTTTTTGAATTTTAACTTTTTCTCTAGTTAACGGCTTTATTATAGATTTCATCAATTTTTCCATTTTCTCGTTGCTAGTTAATATTGATTCAATGGATGCTGTCATATATTTAGTTTTATCTAATTGATTTAAGTCCAATTCATAACCAGAATTTTTAGCTAAATGATAAATAAATTCTCTTTGAGTACGACCATTACCTTCCCTAAAAGGATGTAAAGCATTTATATCTCCAAATAATTCAGCTGCTTTTTTGCAAAACTCATCTTGAGAAAGCCCTTTTAAATAATTTTCTTTTTCTAACTTTTTAAAAATTGTATCAGCATAAACATTTATATTTTCAACTGGACAAAAAAGTGTTTTTCCCTTAGAAATATTAACATTTCTTGTTGTTCCAGCCCATTGATAGATGTCTTGAAAAATTTCCTTGTGCATTTTTTTTAAGGTTGAAAAATCAAATTTCTTAAAAGATTTTTCTCTAAGAGAAATAATTCTTAATGCACTTAATCGTCGTTCATGTTTATTTAAGGTTTGTGTATCCTTTAAACCTAATTTATTCTTTAATACATACTCATCCATTATGACATCCTTTTAAAAATCTCTCTTGCTTCATCTACTGTTATTTCTCCTGAAGCAATTCTATCAAAAATTTGTTTTTCCTCTTTTGTATAAACAAAGCCTTCTAACTCACAACTTTTTATTGCAGAAATAACATTTTTTTTAAGATTATTATTAGTCATTTTTTATCTTCCTTTATTTATTAATATATTAATATTATATCATATTTTCATTAAAAAGTCATTAAAAACCTTTATATGTAAGGAACTTTAATGACTTTTCTCAATAAAAAATTATCTGATTTCCAATTAAAAAAGTTGTAATAAAATCAAAATTAATAATAATACTGGTGTCAAAATTGAAGATATACTTATCCACTTAAACATTCTATCGTGGTCTTTTTCCAAATTTTTATGCCAACTAACAATAGATTTTTGAAGTTGATTATAATTTTTAGCTGCATTATTGACTATCTTTTTATATTCATCAAGACATTTTTCATGTACGATCTTCGGCATAGTGTTTATTATTTCATCACTCGTTTTTTTTAAGTTAACTGATGAATCATTAATTTGCTGCACTTGATGAGTTAATTTTTCTATTAACGCTTGATGTTTAGCATTTTCGTCTGATAAACGTTTTAAAATACTACTTATATTTATTAAAATTTCATCTTCAGCTGAAGTTTTTTTAGGTTCATTTTGTTTAATTGAAATATCTTCTTCTTGTTGTTTGTTATATTCCTCTTCAGCTGACATATCTTCTTCTTGTTGTTTGCTGTACTCATCTTCAGCTGACATATCTTCTTCTTGTTGTTTGCTGTACTCATCTTCATAACTCATAAGTAAACTCCTCCTTATAATTCTGGTTTACCATTCTTATTATTGAATGTTTTATTACAACTTTGACATAACCAAAATTCACCGTTTTTACCTAATTTTTTTACCAATAAATTTTTACAACTTGGACACTTGGCCATAATTGGCTTACCGTTATCATCTTCAAAAAAAAGTTTTCTCCCTGTTACTGGAGAAACACAATCTGGATTATTACACATATGAAAATATTTATCTATTTTGGATGAATATTTTCTAACAATTTGCCCTTTATTACATATAGGACAAGTAATACTATCTTTATCTCTATAGAACGGAAACTCTTTATTTTCCGCAAATTTTATATTGTCATAGACCATATTTATTACAGTATCTATAAAATCCTGCAAAGATTGTTTTCCTTCAGCTATTTCTGCCAGTTTATATTCCATTTCTGCGGTAGTGTCAGGATAAGTCAAAGACTTATCTATATTCTCAATTAAATTTATACCAAAAGCTGTGGGTACAAGTTCTTTTTTTACTTTTTTTAAACAAGGCTCTATATCCCTGCCCTTAGAAACAGTATCTTGAAGCTCGGCAATTATTGTATCTCGTGTTGCAGGTGTCCCAATACCTTTTACTTCTTTTAATTTTTCTCGATTAGGATTTTTAGCATCCACATATTTATAAATGTTGGCCATAGCTGCAAGAAGTGTCCCTTCTGTAAAACGTTTTGGTGGTGTAGTTTTCTTTTCCTGGATTAAGTAGTCGCCTTTGTCGATTTTATCGCCAATTTTTAGTTTCGGTAATATATTTATATCAGTCGTTTCTTTTTCTTCAAGGGCTTTGAAACCCGCCTCAAGTATAATCTGTCCACTTCCAGTAAAGATTTCATCAGCGACAGATAAAGTGAATATTGTCTTTTCGGCTGTACACGGTGGGAAAAATTGCAATATATAGCGTTTTGCTATCATGTTGTAAATTTTTTGTTGGGTATCATCAAGGTCATTTACTTTTACTATAGTAGGTATTATTGCATGATGAGCCGTTATCTTTTTATCATTCCATGCTTTAGATTTTAATGCTAAATTTGCTTTATCTTTTCCTGGAACATTTAATATATCAAAGATTTTTTTAGCATCTTCAAATTGTGCTTCAGGTATATAATTACAATCAGAACGTGGATAAGATACAAATTTTTTCTCATACAACTGCTGCACAGTATCAAGTACAATTTTTGGCGAATAACCATATTTTTTGTTAGCTTCAACTTGCAATGTATCAAGTGAATATGGTAACGGTGGATATTCCGTTAATTTTTTCTTTTGTACATCTTTTACTGTTATTTCAGCATCGTGTATTTTTAATTTTATAGCTTGTAATATCGCCTTATCTTTTATTCTGTTTACACTATCTGTAAGTTTATCTGAAGGTTTTAATTGTGCTCTAAAAGGCAAATTATCCTTTGTAAAACTGCCTATTAGCTCATAATATTTAGTAGACTTAAAATTTTGTATCTCTTTTTCACGATTTACAACAAGTGCAAGTGTTGGTATTTTTACACGACCAATACGAAAAATTGTATTATAACCATATTTTCTAGCACTTACACTGTAAGCTCTTGTTAAATTCATACCAACAAGCCAATCAGCTCGACTTCTTCCAAGCCCTGCCATATACAAGTTTTTAAAATTATTATTATCCTGGATATTTTCAAAGGCTCTTTTAAGACTTATATCATCCTTTGCGTTTAATAATAGCCTTTGTACTGTTCCCTTATAACCTGCATAATCTAAAATTTCATCAATTAAAAGCTGTCCTTCTCTATCTGGATCGCCAGCATTTATAACTATATCTGCTTTTTTTAATAGCTGTAGTATTACATCTAACTGCTTTTTAGTATTAGCAGAAGGTTTAATTTGCCATTTTTTAGGAATTATAGGATAATTTTTCCAAAATTTATATTTCTCATCATATTCTTCAGGTGTTGCAAGTCTTAAGATATGTCCATAAGCCCAAGTTACAATTACATCATCAGCTTCAAAATATCCTTGTTGTTTTTTATAATCACCTTTTGGCCACAAATAACTAGCTATTGCTTTTCCAATATCAGGCTTTTCCGCTATAAAAATTTTCATTTAAAATCAACTCTTTTCTTTATTTTATATCATATTTATGATATAATATTATTGAAAAAATAATATTAGAAGGTAATAACAATGAAAAATATTGATGTAGATATATTTGAAAACTCCGAAACAATATCTAAAAGAATAAAAAATATACGTAAATACTACAAAATGAACCAGCAAGATTTTGCAAAAGAACTTGGGATTTTACAATCTACACTATCTGAAATAGAACGTGGAAATGTAAGCCCACAATTTAAGACATTGCAACTTCTAGGAGATATGATAGGTCGTTCTAATTTAGAATGGTTATTATACGGAAAAACAGAAGTAATTAAAACTGATGAGTGGAATAAAACCCGTATAAACAACTTACTTATTAAACTAAATGCAGATGAACTTAAATTCTGCCGTGAATGGTTAGAATTATATGTAAATTCTTTAAAAAAGAAATGAGGTATATAAAATGAAAACTAAATGCTTATTATTTGTAATTTTAATGTTATTAATAACATTAGTTAGTGGCTGTAGCAACAATGAAGGTGATAAGTACATAGGAAAATGGACTGGTTTAGAAAATCCTGATAATCCTCGTTCTTATATTTATCAAATTTCAATAGAACAAAATGGAGATAATTATATTATCAAAAGAAAGATTAGTAACTACAACGAATTTAATCCAGACAGACAATTAGAATGGCAAGAAGGCAAAGAAAAAACTGAAAGTGCTACTTTAAAAGATGGAAAATTAGTAAGTGGAAATGATATTGCTTCAGTATCTTATACTTATATAGAAAAAGATAATACACTCCTTTATTCTGCAAAAGGAATTTATTTACAAAAAGATGATGACAATGCAATATTTGAAAATTTAAAGAAACAAGCAGCAGATGCTTTAACTAAATATTGGGAAGAACATCCTATAATTAATAAAACACCTATTATTGATGACCCTTTTACAAAATATGGCAAAGCAAAACAATAAAAACTAATGAAAAGCAGGGCTTTTAAACCCTGCTTTTTTTAATTTCCAAATCTCATAAAGCCTAACGCTGGCTCTTGAGGAGGTCTGTTTTCCTCATCAAAAGCACTAGGATTATATGGATCATAACCATAAAATTGACCAGCTTTTACTTTTTCTTTATCTAATCTATCAGCAGCAGCTTTTGTTTCTTGGTCAACTACATTATTGATAAAACGTGCTCCGTTTGTTTTTGTTTTATCAATAGAACTTAATGTATTTACTATATTCATAGCATTTGCACGTTGTTTTTCGCCCAAAATACCGTCTGTTTGTGTATTTAATATTTCAGATTGCAGGTTCATTCTATCAGCTTGATTATTAATTGTTTCTTGTATAATATCCGTTGCTTCTTTTTTTGTATAGGTTTGTTCTTCAGCAAGTTTAATATCATACGTTTGGTCATTCAATGCTTCTTCAATTTCCCAAGACTTATAAAAGTCTTTGTCTTTAAAAACTTTATTAGGATTAATTAAACTTTCACCATCAGGTTTTATAACCTTCTCAATTTCTGTACTTATTTTATTTTCATCAATATTTATTTTAGTATTAACTAAAATCCTATTTTTAAGATTTTCTAAGCTATTTTGTACAACTTGAAGCATTTGTGCTGTTTCCCTTATACTATCTGCTAACCTTTTATAATCAATAACATGGTCTCCTGGTTTTAAACCGCCCCAACCCCAAGCTCCAGCAACTGTACTAATACTAAACAACAAAACAAATATTATACTTATCCTTTTTTTCATTATTCATCATTCCTTACTCAAAGGAAAAAATAAGTATTACTTTCTTTTCAACATCTTTCAATGAAATTGTTCCTAAATACCGTGAATCAAAAGATATATCAGGGTCATTTAAAAAAAGTATTTCATCTTTAAGGACTATATGCTCCCCTATTTTATTATTTTGCGGTAAACCATTCATGTGATATATCTTATATTTTCGACCATGAATTTCTACAGCATCCTCACCTACTCTATAAACATCTCCTGGCAAACCCTGTACTTTTTTTATCATAGGATATCCTTTTTGTACATTTAATATAGGAACATCTACAGGAAGTTTAACAACAACAAAATCTCCATAATCTAAATTCTGATTAGGTGCTATCATATATATTCCACGAGGTGCAGATGGTGATATATTTTTATAAAATATTGTTCCCATACATAGATACAATATTGTTATAAAAATAATAAAAAATAGAATAATTTTACAAAATTTCAATGAGTATAGTCGTGCATGCACGACTATACCATTGTATTTTTTAAGACAATTCATATTTACCACCTAACATTTTTAACAAAGATGTTGGTATTCTTGCTGTTAAAAAAGCAAGTCCAATCAAAGAAAGGCACATCAATATAAATTTAATCATGGCTTCTGAATTTATACCATTATTTACAGTATAAGAACCAGATAAATTACCATTTACAAGGTCTATATATTCTTGTGCCCAACCTGGAAGTGGTTCACCAGCTGTTACATTTCCAGGTCCTCCATTATAAGCTGCTAATGCATAATTCCAATCACCATACATATCATGTAATTGTTTCATGTATTTAGCAGCCGCTTCTAAATTCTGTTCTGGATTAAATGGATCGGAACAGCCAAGTCCTGCTGCTGTTCCAGGCATTAATTGTCCTAATCCTTGTGCACCAGCCCCAGATACCGCATTAGGGTTCCAGCTACTTTCAAGTTGTATTTGTGCCAAAAACAGTGATACTGGAATACCATACTTTTGAGCTTTTTCTGTAGCCAATGCTACTAAATCAGGTGGTCCTGTTATCGTTCCTGTACCTGTTACTTGCTCCGATGGCGTCTGCACTGTAAATATATCACCAGGCTCGGCATCACGAATACATACAACACAAAATCCAACCATAATTGAAATAATAGTTAACTTTATCGTGTTACTTACAATATGTCCTAAACTTCCTTCAGCAATAAATTTTGTAAAACCAAAAGCTGAAAAAGGAAACGTACAAATACTAAGAGCTGCTACTACATAAAATTCAATGTAAACGAGCATTATATAACAGGCAAGAACAAAAAATACGCCTATTGTTATAAATGTCGCAAGATAAATTGGAATAATCGTTGATAAATTAGTATAGAAATCCCAACTGCCAAAACTAGCTATTTTATTTAATGCTGGTGTTACCATAAAAATTGCTTTTTGTAATATCATTTGCGGTTGAGATACATCATTTCCTATATCCGGGTTATTAGCAAATGTAGTAGAAACAGACGTTACAAACGACAAAAAAAAGTCATTTATAATTGTTTGCCAGTTTAGCATTACAAACATCAAAAAGCCATATTTCATTACCTTAGTTATGGCAAACTGCATTGAAATAGTCATACCACTTGTCATCATTGGAAGCGTTAAATCTAAAATACATAGAACAAGTAATAATGCAAAGCAAGCATCTTGTAAAAAATCAAAGCCACGACCAGCAGCTTCAACAACCTGTTGCATTATATCTTGTATATTTTCTCCAAGTTCATACATACTTTCAACGCCCCATGGAAGCGTTACATTATCATGTCCCATTACAGCAGGACCACCGCCGCCTGAAGGCATGGTATTTCCGCTTAAATCCATTCCAAGCGCTTCAAGATACGGTACGGGGTCAACACGGCTGCCGAACTCACCAAGCGGCCCGTATTCTATATGCACATGCGGCCCGGTGGAATATCCAAGCGGCCCATCGTAGGCATCGCCGCCGGTATACCCTATTATTGTTCCTTCCGTAACATATCCTGTCTGGCATAAAAGCGTGTCTGATGAGCAGTCGCCAAACATCCAGTAACTGCCGTCTTCCAGCGTTATATCCGTCCAATAAATATAACCGCCGCCCGCTCCGTGATTTACTGTACCATTTGCTGGAGCAACTATAGGAGTGCCAGAAGGAACATACACATCTATACCCTTATGAAATGTACTAGCTCTTCCTCCTGCATCACGAGGGCCATATGGAGAAGTTACTTCACCACCAATAATAGGTGGTGAAGCTAATACCTTAAATGGTATTAAAATAATTATTAAACATATAAAAATTATTTTCTTCATAGGCATATCACCTATTACGGTTTGATTGCGGTTTAGTAGCATACTCACCAGATTTAAGATTTTTATAATCTTCCATTTGGTTCATTGCCCTATTTGCACCTCTAATTAGCCCTTTACCGATAGCAGAATTAGCAAAACTTGTTCTAGCAACATTTTTAGCAACTTCTCCTGCAACACTTCCACCCTGAACACCTATATTTGCTTGTGCTGCCTTTATAGTAGCATTAGCAAAGCCATATCCCGCAGCAGTTTTTCCTGCTACTCTACTTACTGCTCCAGCTGCTCCTACTGCACCACCAACAGCACCAGCAACTGTACTTTTAGCTGTTGTAGCACCTCGAACAACATCTCCAGCTTCCATAGAAGGCTGTCCATTCATCATACTTGCCGCAAGATTAGGTAATTTCCAAACAAGAAAAGCAAGTGTCGCATAAGATAATGCCATCTTCAACATTGATGAAAACGATACATTTTCTTCAAAACTGGTTAATGCTCCAGATAAAGTATCAAATAAACCCAAAAGAAAATACATAATCATCAATTTTATACCGAATGAAAAAACACCCGAAACAACTCTTTGAAATAAAAAAGAAGTAAATCTAATAGCTCCAAAAGGTAATAAAATTACACCTAGACTAGAAAATATACAAAATTCTATTTTAGTTATCAAAACTTGAAGCGATATAAAAAAGAAAGAAGCAATCGTTATTGCTATAGCTATTAAATCCATAAAAAGTCTAGCAATACCACCATTATCTGTTATACCCGTATCCTGAAAATCTTTAAACAAAGTACCACATATATTAAATCCTCTTTCCAATATTTTGCTAGGACTTATCCAATCTCCAGCACCAATATTAGATAAACCTGAAGCTGTAGCACCAGCAATCTCAAACGACCGCAAAATTGCAGAATTAATTGTATCCCAATTTACAATCAGAAGTAAAAAAAAACCAACTTTCATTGTTTTATTAATAACGAAAGACATTCGCATTTGACCATCATATAAAGCCCATGTAGAGCAAATATCTATGATAGCTAATACACATACAAGTTCAAAAGCATGAGGTTGTAATTGTATCATACCTGTTACACTATGCTCATAAAAAAAATTAAGCAAACTATCTAAAAAATTAGTATCTGTAAAATCCATAATATTACCACCTTACATTACCATAAGTAGCAAATGGATCATCAATAATAGGTACTTTTTCTATTACTTCATTTTCCATTTGTGATAATGTTTCTTCTTCTGCTTGTTTAGCAGCATTTATAACAGCTTTTCTATTTTGAGCTTTTAAAACTTCTGCCTGCTGATGCATTAATTGGTTTTTATCTGTTATAGCCTGGATTGCTGTATTTATACTATCTATGTTAGCTTTTTCTGTAGCTATCATATTTGCAATTTGCTGTGCTTGTTTATTACCTTCTACAGTCTTATTTTGCTCTAATAAATCCTGTAATCTAACCTTAGATTTTTCAAGTTCTGCCATAAGTTCATGATAAGAATTTACATCTTCTTCATTTCTCATGGACATTATTTCTTGCAAAGTATCGTTTATACTTCGTTCACTCCATACGGTTTGCTTATAATCGCCACTGTTAATTCTTGGATAAATTTCCTCCCAGTATTCATCCCACTCATCTTTATCTACTAATAAATCCGAGTTTGAAAGTGTATTTTTAACAGCTGCTATACTATCATTAAATGCTTGTTTATATTCATTTAGAATATTTTCTGGCATGGCCATTAACTCCTTAAGTTGCAAGGATATTTGTTCAGCTGTATTTTTAACAACATTCAAGGTTTCAGTGTAGGTTTTTAACTGTTGTGCTATATTCTGGTCATCAATTACAGGAATAGCAGCTTCAGCTGGTACAGTTAAAGATATACTAAAAATTATGGCTAATCCAATCTGCCTAAACTTTTTTTTCATGGTATTTCACTCCTTACGTTACATACCTCTTAAAGTCCTCCCATTCTTCAGTAGCATTTTTATATTTAAGCCACTGTTCTATAAAATCACATCTATTATATTTACTTAGAATATTATCTATAGCCTGCTGATCTGTTTTACTTGTTGCTGTAACAAATGGAAACTCTATCGGCTGAAGTGCTAAAGAAAAAACTCGATTTCCCTTCTGTGAACTATAATAATAATCCTGCTTAGGTGTCATCGCAGATATTATCTTTATTTGTTTTTCATTGCAACCAAAAAGTTCATAGAGTTTTTTATTAGCCTCATTTTGTGCATTTACATTAGGAAGATATATTCTATTAGGACAATTTTCCATAACTGTCGTTAATAAATCTGGTTTATTTGCCACATCAGATAAATTTTGTGTAGCAAATATGATAGAAGTATTCTTTTTACGCATATCCTTAAAATATTCACGTAATTTATCTTTAAATGCTGGATTATCAAAGAAAAGCCAACATTCATCTAAAACTATAATAGATGGACCAGTAGCAAACTTTAATTTTGTTTCTATTCTGTGAAATAAATATTCTAGTGTACTTGGGACTATAGCAGGTGTTGCCATAATGGTTTCCATCTCGTAAACCTGCCAATTTCCACGACCGGATACATCTTTTGTATTATCAAAAAGCTTTCCATAACTTCCTTCCATAGTAAGCGGTTTTAATGCCCTTCTTATTTCAACATCCTGCACCATTTGTGTAAAAACAGTTACAGTTCGTTGTTCTATTGGAAAAGTGGCCAAAGAATTTAATGCTTTCCATACATAATCTTCTTTTTCTGGGTCAATAGTCATATTCTTTTGTTTTAAATACATTAAAATCCATTCTTTAGCCCATTTTCTTTCCTGTTCATTATCAACTCTTGCTAGTGGCTGAAAAGAAAGTTCTGTTTCTCCTTCAGCTGCTAAGTTATAAAAGTTTCCCCCAACAGCAAGCGTCAATGCACGACTAGAACCAGCTTTATCAAAGATAAAAACATTACTATTAGGATATTTTAAAAAATGTGCCTCTAACGTATTTAAAAGTACAGATTTACCACTACCACTCGGTCCACAAATCATCGTGTGCCCTACATCGCCTACGTGAAGGCTTAATCTAAACGGTGTATAACCTTCAGTATCCGTGTAAAGCAACACAGGCCCCTTCAGGTGCTTATTCTTTTTGTCTCCAGACCACATTGCTGTGATTGGGGCAAGATGACAAAAATTTAAGCTATTTATAATTGGTCGACGAATATTTGCTCGATAACAACCAGGTATACTGCCCCACCATGCTTCCATCGAATTATCAGTTTCAATGAAACCTACAAACCCTAAAGAATTTATCTTTTCTAATACTTTATTAGCTTTTTCTTGACATTTTTCCTTATTTTCATCCATTACAATCATAGTCATGGTATAGTAACCATAGCTTACCGCATCCTGTCCTAATTCTTGCTGTGCAACTATAGTATCATCGCGATTAGAAGCAGCTGTTTCATCGACATCTTGCTCCAACTGCTCCTTTGTAATGGCACTTCTTATTTGCGACCAAAAACCCTTTACCTGCTGATTCCATCTTTTCCTATATTTTTGTAATTCCTCTTGAGCGTCTAATTTACTCATGCAGATAAATCTCGACACCCATCTATATTCCATATTTAAACTATTAAAAGTATTAAAAATCCCTGGAGTAGATACAGGCGGAAAATCTAATACTGTAATAATTTTCATATATTTATTTCCAAGTTTCATTTCCCTGCCACCTAGAACATCACAATCACATATATAATCTGTGATATATCTAAGTGGATTAATATTTATATCAAAACTTTTTGTAGATATAGTAGTGTGTAAATATGCTAATGTTTCTTTAGCACTAAGCGGTTCTATATCTTTAAACCACTTAGAAAGCATATCCCCTACTAAATTTACATTGCTTATAAACTTCTCCACGATATCAAAGTAAACTTTCATATCGTATTTTGTATTACTTCCCTTATTTTTAGCGTCTGTGATAAACGCATTTGTTATTTTAGATTTTAATAACTGTGGAGGCTCGCAATAAATTATAAAATAAAACAAAGTTTCATAATGTCTTTGCTTTGTATAATAATCCTTACGTTCATCTTCCATTTTTTGAACAAGCGGCACAGAAATTGCCGCCTGCTCATAGTTTGTATCAATTTTTCTTTGTGCTTCAAAATAAAGCACATACCCAGTGGTAAGCTTCTTCATAACGTTATTTAACGCGGCATTATATTGTAAAAGCTCCGCTGGCGTTGAACTATCCATATCTGGACCACGAAATTTATAGATAGATAATAACGAATGGTCTTTTCCATGTACAATTCCTGTATCTTCATCAATGAACGCCCATGGAAGAAGATACTGTAAACGTGGCTTTTCTTTAAACACACCTACCTTTTGCGAAAATTGTACATTTTCTTTTTTTCTAAAAGAAAACATTTTATCACCTACCTATAATAATAATTCTTATGTGTTCTTGCCTTCCAAAAGACCGAATGAAACTGCGGATCTTTCTGACCTAAATATTTAAACAAATAATGCACACCAACTGCTACAAAAATAACAGTCCATGTTTTAAAAAATACGCCACCTAAAACAGCTAAAAAGATATTAGCTAAAAATAAATCTCTTGGAACACCCATCCAAAATAGAGGTTTTACAAGCGACCTATGAATAGGGACTTCGTATCCTTCAGGTAACTTCTCTTTCATTACATAGCCCCCAATATAGTAAGACCTCCGGCTGATTCAGAAACGTAAGAAATAAAACTTGGAGCGAAAAGGCAAGTAGAAACAACAAAAATCAAAACAATAAATTTTGTTGTTCCACCACCAGCATTACCAGTAAACATGGCAATAGCACAACCAGCAAGTCCTAAAATACCAAGTACCATAGGAAGTGGTCCTGTAAATTGTTCTGCTAAGGAATTAAAAAACTTCATCCATGGCCATTCAATATCTCCTACAGTATCACCGTTAAAACCAACACTTTGAGCAAGTGCTGTTCCATGATTAGTAGTAATTACAACTGCCATAACAAAGAAAATAGCACTTAACATCAGCAATTCTTGCTTATTTCTTTTTAATGCACCTAAAATTGTTTCACTTTTTTTTACTGTCCACCTTTTCATATTAAATCCTCCTTAATACGTTTCAAAACATAAGTATCATCATGACTGTTATAAGTTTTAACCTCAATCATTTCATTTACTTTCCTGGATTTTTTACCGCCTCCTAAATCTATATGTACAATAGAAACAACAACATCTATAGCTTCCCCTATAAGCTCTTTTAAATCTCCAGTAGCATTTTTATCTTCTTGAGCCAAAGATTTAATACGTGTTAAACCACTTACTGCATCATTGGCATGTACTGTACATGCTCCGCCTGGATGCCCTGTATTCCAAGCTTTAAGCATAGTATAAGCTGCACCATCTCTAACTTCTCCAACAATAATTCTATCGGGACTACGACGCATGCAATCAGCAAGTAATCTTGTCATGTTATAAACGACTTTATCCTTACCTGTTTCTTGCTTTGTATACATCGGTGAATAATCATCTGCTGGACATTGCAATTCTGGCAAGTCCTCTAGCGATATTATTCGATGGTATGGTGAAATTTTAGCTATAGCATCTAAAAGAGCATTTAAAAATGTTGTTTTACCTGTTCCTGTACCACCAACAACCAAAATATTTTTCCTTTTACGAATAGCTTCTTCAAGGTATTTTTTATAATAATCTGTTAATGTACCATTTTTTACATACTCATCAAGCGTGAAAATCTTTATAGCTTTTTTTCTAATATTAAATTGAGGATTTCTTACAATAGGAGAAATCTCACCTTGAAAACGTGCCCCATAACCACTTATTTCAGCTGAAATAGACGGTATTTCTTCATTAATTACTTTTCCAACCTGCCCTGCAATAAGCTCAATAATAGCTAATATCTTTTCAGGTTTTAAAATAATATTTGTCTTTACTTTACCTTCTTTATGAGACATATATCTTACATAACCATCATCATTTACATAAATTTCTGTGATATCATCTCTATTCATAAAATCTACAATTTGCGTTCCAAACATTACATCTAATGTTTCATTTTTGCTCATATTAAGCACCTTCAAGAGTATCTACATATTCATCTTTATCTTCAACTACAGCTTCAGCCTTTACATATTCTTCTTTATCTTCAGCTACAGTCTTTAAAGATGATGAAGATATTTCATTTTCAATATTCTTTTCAATATCTTCAATATCTATTTGTTCTGTTTCCTTAATAAATAAACTATATTTTTCAATATATTCATCTATTTTTGTAACGTTATTATTTTCAATAACGTCTTTAGCCTCTACTAAAGCTCCTATAATGATTGCTGGATTGTCTATAGGCAATTTAAGTCTTTTAACCACTTGTATAATATAGTTATACCTCTCACTTTCTAACCTTTTTTTTGCATTTCTTTTTTCTTCTTGCATTCTTTTCAAAATTGCATTTTGTTCTTGTTGCAAAATGCGATATTTACGTTCCATCTTCGTCAATTTCTGTATACTCATATAATTTATTCACTCCTTATAAGTAAAATCAAACTCTATATTTGTATTAATTTTACTCGCCCCAATTAATTTATCTCTCTTTGGATAAGGATTATTTCTTATTACATCACTTACTATTGGAGCATCTAATAACTTATTTAAAAAATAATTACTTTCATAATATTTAACTTTTTCAGTCATTATAGGTGGATTACCACTTGCAACAATTATCTCTTTATCTCCTAAACGCTTTATTTCATCAGCAGTCATTAAAGCTCTACCTGTCGCCGATTTTGAATAAGTCTTTTTTGTTAAAAGACCACTGTCAGACGTCGACTGAACCATTATTGTTTTATTACCTAACAATGATTCAGCATATTTTCCAGTATCATTGTCATTCGGAGCATAAAATATCTGCAAATGACAATTCATTAAGATTTGATTGTCTTTCCCATATATACCATTAATTTGTGGAAGTCCCTGATTTATAAGGAAAACTTTCATTCCATATCCTGCAATATACGATAATGTAGCTGCGAAAGACTGCAAATTCCCAAGAGAAGAAAATTCATCCATTAAGAATAGACATTTGTACTTATATACATTTTTTGCTCTCCCTTTTTTATAAACACCTATACGTTTTGCATGATGACGAACCATCATTTCAAAAAATAATCTAAAAATAGGAGCAAGTCTTAAAATATCCGATGGTGGCGTAACTAAATAAAGCGATACAGGTTTTTTATAATTCATCATATCGTCAATGCAAAAATCGCTTACAGCCGTATTTTGAGCAAGTACAGGGTCTAAATACTCTTTTAAAGCAGTATTAGCAGTAGATATTATACTTGCACATTCCTGTTCTGCTTTAGATAATATCTCTAAAAATCCTTGATAAATAATTGGATGCGTATTAGGCATATAATTTAAAGAAGTAGCGTCTGGATAAAGATTTTTTAAATCTTCTGGCGTAAAATGTTTTTTTACATATTTAAGTTCTTTTGTATCCCACTCTACTATATCTATGCCATTATCAGGCACATGCTCAAAGTTTTGTAAATTCTTAAGGGTATCTAAAAACCCTTTAACATCTACTTTTTGCTGTTGAATAGTTCCACTTGTCGGTTCATCATAAACATTACCATCATCATCAACATATATCATTACAGGCTTACCATCATCATCAAATACAGGCAACATATTAGCTTTTAAAAATGCTGCTACTGTATATAAATTCGGCTCATTAGGATAATTTTCAGGGTCAGAAAAATGTGCATATTTCATATGAAGCATTACTAAAGATATAACATTAGCCGCATTTTGTCCCCAGTGGTCCATCTTGCCTTTTCCTTCATAGTCGGCAATTATCATACCTAAATTTTGACTCATAGAAACTTCGCTTGCTGTACCAATTTTGATTTCATCAAGCGGGTTCCAACGGGCCGATGAACCATCTTCAGCCGTTGGTTCAAATTTTATAACAGTTTGCCCCATACGTTTTCTATATCCTGCTGTTATTCCCCAGTTTTCACTCTTTATATCATTTACGATTACAGAACTTGTCCAGCTACCTAAAAGAGTTGGTATTATAAGCCCAACACCTTTACCACTTCTAGTAGGTGCTATAACTGCTAAATGCTTATTAGAATTATCCCTAAGATAAAAGTGTTTACAACCAGCATAAAATTTAGAAAGCTTTTTATATAAAAAAATATATGGATAAACGGTAAACTTATCTTCTTTTTTAGCATCATATTTAACTGGAGCATCAATCTTTTCTTTTAAAACTTTTTCTAAATACTTCAGCTTTTCAACTTCTTTTTCATCATCACTATCATTTAATTTTTCATATAGCCTCTCTAGCTTATGTGAATACGCTTCTTTTTTTCGAGTTACTTTATCCTCAAATGCCATTTCAGCATAAGCTTCTTTTTCCTTTTTTATAGTTTCAAAAGCACGTAAAAAAGCAGTAAACAATCTAAGTAATTTACCGTCATACTGTCCTACTACAACACCATTTGCTGAAATCAAATCCATTTTTAACAAATCGCTATATTCTCCAAATCTAGCACTCCCATGTGAAGTAAGTGGTTTCTTTTTTTGTAACAAAAATAACAACAAAAAAGATACAACAAAACTCACAAAAATATATGGATACGTCTTAGCAAACAACTGAGGTATATATTCATGGAAGTTCACAAACCAAATAAAGTAGTTATGCGGTAAATAATATGGTATTCCCTTGGATACCATAAACGGCTCACCTAATAAAAAAGTATATTCTACAAGTTCAGCTAATTTTTGCGTTGCCATCCAAAAGCCAGCAAATAATGGAATAAAGGCAATAAACAATCTAAAAATCATTGTACTCACCTAAATTCAAATCCTGATTTATAAATACGCTAAATTGAAAACCAGGATTAATAGTTATTGTTGGCTGTTTTTGAAGTTCACGGTCTACAAATTTTTCACCCGTGCGAAGTATTTCTGCTACTGCTCCAGCCACTGCTTCTTGTCCAGGACTTCGTTCATCATCACCCGATGTATCTCCTGTTGCTGACTGTGCCGCAGCTCCCAAAAGTGCAGCCATAAAAGCACTACCATAAGCTGCTCCTTTATGTTCTGTATATTCATCTTCAAGACCAGGATATCCCACACCATCTATGGCTTTCTGGTCTGGCAAAATAATAGATACTCCACTTGGTAAAATTATTCTAGTAAATATAACACCTATTCTTTTATTACCACGACTTCCAGCCTGACCAGAAGTACCAATTAAACGGCTTCCTTGCGGTATTAAAAGATGTGTACCAGTTAAACTATCATAAACATCTTGTCTTATTTGTGCTACAACATCGCCACCTGGAACATCAGATGTTATTCCAGTTAAAAGCGTTGCTGGAATAACAGTTCCTGCATTCAATGTATAACTTATACCATAATCTACAAAATTATCATCATTATAATTATCATATTCAGTAGAAACAGTAGACGCATTTATGTTATCATTTACTGCTTCCTTAATAGATTTTCCATTTGCTACATCACTTGCTATTGCAAATGCTAATGAACTACTAATCATGGCTTCTCTTTTTGCTTCAGCTTCAGCTTCAGCCTTTCGTTGTTCTTTATCAAAAGAATTAGCACTACTTACAGAATTGCTAGGTCTAACATAAACAACTTTTTCACCATTTTTTGTTGTTCCTGTTCCTGTTCCACTATTACTACTAGAATTTACCTGTTGCCTATTTGTAGCCACACCATTTGTTGCAGTTTTAGTATCAGATTTTCCTCTAATTTCATCTTTTCTTAATTTCTTTTCTTCTTCATTATCTTTATTGTATTTTGCTATATCTGAATATTTATCTGGCAATGCTTGTACAGGACTAGCTGCTATACTAGCAGAACTAAGAGGTCTATCTTGTTGTTGTTGTTTCTTATCTGTCATTGCATTGCTTACAACCGCTGCTATAGCAACAACAGCAATAACACCACCAACAATCATTATTTTCTTCTTTTGTAATGTTTTAACTTCATCTTCCGTTGAAACATCTTCAAAACTTATTTCCCCTACCTCATTTTCAGGAAATTCCTCATTTATAAGCTCATCATCAGATTTCTTTTTATTCCTATGAAAAAGGTTCTCTATTTTCTCTTTAAAACTCATTTTTTATCACCTTCTTCTGCTGGGTATATATCTACATATAACTTTGATGTATATTGCAACCTAGCGTGATTAAATACTCTATCTGCAATATAGTATTTGCCTTTAATCCTATAATTTACAAGCGTCAATTTTTCATTATCCAAAACATCTACATTATAAAGTACAGGCAAATCATATCTATTTTTGGGCATTTCAATATAGGTACGTATCCCATCATCAAAAACCTTTTTAGGACATATATCTTCAGCCAATTTCTTATTATTTGCCTTAACTTTGTACTTATAATTCATATCCTTTAAAATAACTTCACCATTTTTACTTTCAGTGAAAATAGTCATAAATTCTTTTTCTTGCTTTGTTGGTTCATTAAGCTTTTGAATTTCTGCTTTCTTTTGTGCAGCTACTTCTTCTGGAAAGTTAAAACTGACTATAGGATTATAATAATCTGTAGCCGTAACTAAAAAATGATATGAGCGTTTATCTGTATTTATTATTATGTCCGTTCTAGCACTACTTACTAATGGTTTTATATATACATGTGTAACATTACCTATTCTAGCTTTATCTATAAGCCATCGTGCAGTATCTCCACCTATAGCACCAATAAAATTTTCTCCTTGATGTAAAATAATATCCGTTACATGTCCGACTTTCACATTTACACAATACAAACTATCATCATAAAAATCATAAGTTAACTCCGATGCGTTCAATTTTCCATCAGCAACTGTATAAATAGCTTGTTGTGCAAAAACAGGTGTAGTAGCACAAACAAAGGCAAATGTTGTAATTAATATTTTTTGTTTTATTTTCATCAACTTTGCCCTTCTTCCTGACTAATATTTAAATCCTTAATCTTTATTCCTAAAGGATTAATTAAAAATTCCGCTTCTTTTTGTCCTCTATTATCTACACCAACATTAAAAAGTCCTACATAATATGTTTTTTTACCTGTAGCTCCACCAGTTAAAGAATATTCTTCTTCACTCCAGCGAACCTGATATGTGCTTTTACTTCCTGGTTGCAACTGTACCGAACGAATTTCTGGCTGTATAGTGGAACGTCCTAATTTCTTAACTGGATCGTCTTTTATTAGCAATGCATTGAACTTTTGTGATGCTTCAGAAGTCATAAAATGTTTTGACTTTTCTAACCCATTTTTATATTGAATAGGATCTAATGGAATAGTTCTGGTATCCAAAATAAATTCCGCTAAAAAATGCCTTATTTCCGCTTCTTGCGGTGTATAATTGGTTACCTTTAACTCACCACCTGTTTGAACCTCTCCAGTAGCTTCATTAACTCTAACAACATATGTTTTATAGCTGGCTGTTGTTGTAACAAAAACAGTAGCTATAACGCAAATAATAATTAATATTAGATAAATCAAATTCCTTTTTTTGGCCACATCTTTATCTAACGCTAAATTATACAAATCATTTTGGAAAGTACTATAACTTTTAAAACGCCCTCCTTTTTTTTTATCAAACGTATCTGTTGGTTCTCCACTAGGAATAAATTTCTGTTCTCCGTTCAAGATTATGCACCTCCGCTTCTATTTTAATTTATCATAATTATGATAAAAAGTAAATGATTTTTTATTAAATTTTCCTACTATTATAAATTTTCATTCGTCGTGATAAATCCTTTTTCAATCGTCGTGATAGACACAATCGTCGTGATAGATTTGTATTTTTATGTTTTTTTATTATCATTTTTACAATATTTATCTCAAATAATATTTACTAAAAATTTATAATATTTTATAATAAAAGAAGATATCTTAGCACCCAAAAAGAACCAAAACAAGATAATGCGCATTTACACAAAACTCAATACTTGAGTTTTGTATGCGCCACCTTCCAGCTGGACCGGAACCGCTTCGCGGACAGCTTCGCTGCAAAAAAATCTTTCAGATTTTTAATATTCAAAGAAAGGAGATATAGTCATGGCACACTATTATTTTGAAAATACACCACATGGCAAAAGAAAAGATGGCACAAAACTTAATACAGCTACCCACTTTGACTATATCTCCCGTGAAGGCGATTATACCAACATGAAAAACAGACAAGAAGATTTAAAAATAACTTCTTTTGGCAACTTACCTGAATGGGCTGATAATCCACGTGATTTCTGGGAAAACGCTGAAAAACATAGAAATAAACCTAATGGTAGAGCCTACAGAGAATTTAAATTTGCACTCCAAGAAGAACTAACACTTGAAGAAAATATTCAATGTATCGAAAAATTTTTAAAGGAAACTGGGATAAAAGATAATCATGTGTATTCTTATGCTATCCACGATAAAACAGCCGCTTTTTCAAAGGAACATAGAAATATACATTGCCATTTGATGTTTAACGAAAAAATAATTGAAAAAAATAGACCACTTGAGCCTGATATGTATTTCAAAAATTATGCCCAAAATAAGTTTGGTGAACCTACAAAAGGTTATCGTTCATCAAGAGATTTCTCAACAAAAACAGCTACTGTTAATTTCAGAAAACTCTTCGCTGACATAATAAATGACAAATTCCAAGAAAAAGGTCTTGATATATCAATTAGTGAAAAGAGCTTAAACGCTCAAAGGCAAGAGCTTTTAAATCAAGGAAAAGTGGAAGAAGCCGAACTTCTAAATCGCACACCCGCACCACATCTAGGAAATGCTTATAAAAATCCTGCAATTTTGGAACGTATCATGGAAAAAATTGATGAAACAGATGCAAAAGCTGATGAAGCAGCAGATGGATTTATGGAACAAGAAAAAGAAGAAAATTTATCTATTCAAGAGCAAAAAATACAACTATTCGCTAATGATGTAGTAATAAGACAAGTAGCTAAACAAATACAACAAGAACGTTTACGTCTAAAAAAAGAACAACAAGCTAAAAAAGCCATAGCTGAAGCCGAAGAAATTAAGCAAGAAGCTATGATAATAACTACTGGTGATATATGCAAACATTTAGATACAAAAATAAATGAATTTGAAGAAAAAGCAGCTGAAAACTTAGCTGTTTTTAAAGCTGCCCAAAAAAATATTTTAAGTGAACAACGCCTTGAATTATTAGCTAAAGACAAGATGTTTAATAATAATTACAGTAAAGATATAAAACAATATGATAAACTCTCCAAAGAATTAAAACAAATAAATAGTATTTTGCCTACTTTATATGGAAAAGCAGATAAAATAAAAGAACTAAGCTCTTTAAGCAGAAAAAGCCAAGAGCTTAGTTCAAGTCGCACAAAAATAGGTAAACGTATAAGTGCCTATAAAACTGAATTAACTACTAACCATGAAGAATACACTTCTATTTTAAATCAGCTAAAAAAAGAAAACGAAGATGCTATATCCAAAAATAAAATTTTATATGCACGTTACAAATACGATATGCTTCAAGTACAAAAATATAAAACAGCTTTAGATAAATTAGCTAAAGAAGATAAAGATACTATAATCTTCAGCGATAAAATTTCCTCAAAATTAGAGCATAAAAATAAACTAGATGGAATAACATCTTTAAAAGATTTACCATCAATTACAAATAACAATAATACTTACTTCATAATTGATAAAAATAAAAACAAAGCTATAAAAATAGGTGATGATATCATCCAAGGAAAAGTACCAGTATATTATTTAAAAACAGATAACACTAAAATTTCTATTCAAAAAAGCAATGAATTTGCTTATTTATATGCTCGCAAAGAACAAATTTCTAACATATCACAAAAGAAATTAAATAATCATCCAATTATACAAGAAGCCCATAAACAACAACAAACATCTTTAACTGATAAAATCTCTAAAATAGCTGACCATATAGTAAATAATGATATAAAACAAACTCAAGCCAAATGGCAAGAAAACGAACAAACTACAGATAAAACAAAACTTGCTGAAAAGAAAATGTATAACGAATGGAGTTTGTAAAAAATCAATAGCTTTTATAAATAAAAAGACAGTGGATTACACTGTCTTTTTTATTATCATTACCTAGAAAGAACTCTTTCTTTTGATTTTGTCTTTTCAGTATTAAACTTCATCTTAATCTTTTGCTTAGGCATTTTCTTTTGAATTATTTTTTCATTCAATTTTTCATCTTTTACTTCTTTATCTTTAGTATTCTCTCTAACAAGATTTTTCTGTATCATACGCGTTTCTATATAACTCATTGCTTTTTCCGCATCAGCAGCTGCTCTATAAATCTCATTAGGATCGTTTTTTATTACCTTTGCCCAGCTTTGAAGATAAGCTGCATGATTTTCATAATGTTTCTCATCAAAGTTAACATTATAACGCTGTTGAAGAAACATCGAAGTAAGTTCTGCTCGAAGTTCTTCTTTTGCATAAATTTCATTTCCAAAACCATCATTATTTTTTAAAGTTTCACGATTAAGACGTCCTTCAGCACCTGTAGAATGTGCTATCTCATGAGCTACTGTTGCATAAAAATTATCTAAAGTCTTAAATTTTTCTCTAGGGATAACATGTATCTCATCTTTACTGGGTGAATAATAGTTTTGACTTAGTTCATCAAAAAAGATTTTAGCTTCACTGTTTTTAATCATGTTTTCCATGTCTCTATTTTTATCTTCTTGTTTAATAACAGGTAACTGTTCTTTTTCAATGCCTTCAATCTGGTCGCCATTAAAGACAACATAAGATTTAACGATTGGATGCTCTAATACAACTTGTTTTTTCTTTCTTTCTCCCGTATCTGGATTTACTTCATAAACAGGTTCTTTTTTACCTGTTTTTGGATTTAATTCCATTACATCTTGTGTATATTGCCAATATTCTATATGTGTACCTTTTGCACCTTTTTTAACACGTCCTCCTGCCATTTCTGCCTGCTTAAATGTAGCCCATCTACTGTCTTTAAATCCATTAACTCTAGCTGCCACTGCAAGTTGCATAGCATTTATACCTTTATAATATTTATCTTCACCTTTAATTGCTTTCAAAAGATTTCTAGGCTGTTTTCCATAATGTCCCTTATCCCAAAAGAAAGGTTTTCCTTCTTCTATATCTTTTACTACTTTATCAACTAAATCTTTTCTTTGGTCTTGAATTTTTTTTGGAAGTGCCATTTTTTTCACCTCTTTGCATTTTCTTCTTCAGTTTCGTTCTTTAACTCTTCAATTTCTTCAGGAGTAAGAACATCTACATCTTCACCAACACTCATTCCACCATATTTTTTGTAATCTGAACATTCTTCAATCTTTTTCTTTAACTCATTTTTCATCGCATTCAACCCTTTCTATAAATGTTTTATAATCATTAAACTCATCACGCACTAAATCTATATAAATATCATGATACGGATTGAGCTTTTCACCTAAAACTGTTTTAATATCTTTTACGTTATAATATTTATCATCAAACGGATTTTTAAAATATAATTCTACTTTATCCATCTTAGATATATATACTGCATAATAATCATAATCTACATAATTACTAGATAAAACAATACCTCTAACAATTTCATAATTAGAAAACTCTTCTTCTGTAAAAGCAATTTCCATATATATCACCTCAAACTAAACTATCACTTTATTAAGGTATCAAAACGCAATAAATCTTTATGAAAAAATATTGGTACTGTATCTACTTTACCATTCCTATTTTTAGCAATAATAACATCAGTTATATTTTTTCTTTCAGTTCCAGGATTATAATAATCTTCGCGATACAAAAACATAACAATATCAGCATCTTGTTCTAATGAGCCTGATTCTTTCAAATCGCTAAGAATAGGTTTTTTTACTTGCCTATTCTCTACATTACGTGAAAGTTGAGAAATAGCAATAATAGTAATATCTAATTCTTTAGCTAGTAACTTTAAAGCTCTTGATATTTCAGATATTTCTTGATAACGACTATCTTTCTTTGTACCCTGTATCAACTGTATATAATCAATTATTAAAAGTTCAATGTTCTTTTCTTTCTTAAGCTTGCGAACCTTTGAACGAATTTCTAATATATTTAAATTAACTTCATCAATTATTGCAAACGATGATGAAGCTATCTTTTCCGAACAATCTACTATTTCAGCTAATTCTTTTTCCGATAAATTACCTCTACTAAGTCGTTCTGTTGTAATAAGTGCACAACTAGCATAAAGCCTATACATTAACTGAATAGATGACATTTCCAAAGAAAAAAAAGCAACTGGAATATTCTTCTTTAATACTAAGAAAGATGCAATATTAAGAGCAAATGCTGTTTTTCCCATACTAGGTCTAGCTGCTAAAATAATAAAATCCGTTTTCTTAAGTCCTAAAAGAACATTATCCAAATCCTCAAAACCAGTAGATAAACCTATAAATTCACCTTTATTTTCATATATTGCTTCAATAGACGCTAATGCTTCCATTGCCACATTGCCAATATTAGAGCTTTTTTCATCTTTTATAGATGTAACAGACAAAAGCATTGATTCAACCTTGTCAATCGTTTCTGGTAAATCATAATTAGCCTCATAGGCTAAGGCAGATATACTTTCTGCTGCAAAAATAATATTTCTACGAATAGATTTTTCCTTAACTATTTTTACATATTCCATAACATTACTAACAGAAGGAACAATATTTGTTAGTGATGTTATAAACGCTATACCACCTACTTTTTCTAATTTCTTTGTTTTATCTAATCGATCGACCAATGTTAAATAATCTATTTTTACATGCTCATTTTCTAAAGCAATCAATGTAGTAAAAATCAAACGATGTGCTGTTCTATAAAAATCTTTTGGCTCTAATACATTAATTATTTTATTTATACAATCTGGTGCTATTAAAATAGCTCCTAATACAGCCTTTTCAGCTTCTACACTTTCAGGAATTTGTTTAAACATATACTTTCATCACCTTATATAAAACTTGTTAATGCCTTTCGTTGCATATCTTTTTGTTTTTTTATCTGTTCATCTACACTTTCTTTATCGACATTAACTTCATCATTTTTAGTATTATTAACGAACACAAAATTATTATCTAAAGCAGAACGTAACCATCCAGCAGGATTTTTTACTTTATTCTCTTTCATAACATTAGAGAGATTTTTTAATTGTTTTTCTATATCCTCCAAACAATATTTATTAAAGAACACACGCATATTTTTAGCTTGTATACCACATTTTGAAGATAATAATATTACTCTTTCTTTAATATCATTATTTTCAACAACATCAACATCATTATTTGTTGTTGTTGTTTTTTTATGTTTGTAATCTATGTTGTTGTATATGGTATTGCTCGGTTCATTCTGACACTTTCCATTGTTCCATTTTGAACCAATGGCAATTTCATTTTGACACTTCCCATTATTCCATTTTGAACTAATGGTAATCTCATTTTCTTCATTAGATATTTCTTTTTCGGTTAAATTTTCTAAATTTTCTTTTTCTTTTTCTATGTTTATTTTATCTTCTATTTCCTGAAGCAATGAATAATTTATCGTATACCATTTTGTCCTATCCATACTAATTTTGTTAAAATTGCCTGTAATTATTAGTTTTTTCTTTTCTAAATTCGATATTATTCGTTTTATAGTTGAAATAGACCAAAAAGGAAATTGTTTATGCCAAGCCTCTATAGTATTATAAATCCAATATTTACCATCTATTTTCTTTGTACTTCTCTCTATCCAATAATTAAGTTGTTGCAAAAATAACGCTTCATTTAAGCCTAATTCTTTCGCCAAACTAGGCTGAACCATTAATGGTATTTCTTTCATCAGTAAACTTGACATATTATTCACCTGCTTTTAATTTAATCTAACAAAGAATTTTTAGTTCCATCATATTTCTTATTCCACCTACTAATAGAACCTACACAACAACCATATCTTATAGACAACTCTTTTAAAGTATATTTTCCTGTGCGATATAATAAAACTACTTCTAATCGAGTATTCAAGCTATATGTTCTAAATTTAGAAATACGAGTTTTATCCATCAAAGAGCTTTCAGTCCCATTATAATTTCTATTCCAACGCATCAAAGACGCCATAGATATACCATAAATACCGCAAATATCTTTAATAGTATATTTTTTAGTACGATATAATAAAACTATTTTTAATCGAGTATCTAAATCATATGGTTGACGATTATACATAATAATCTTCCTCTCTAAACTAAAAAAATAGATGTGAGTTTAAACTCACATCTATTAAAATTCTATACTCTCCAAAATGCTTATTGAATTTTCATTAGACATTATCAAACCCACCATTACCCAGTAAATTTGTTTTTGTTGTTCTTTGTTTAATTCAGAAAATAATTTCATAGCTTTTTCGTCGGTTTTATTTAATTTAAATTTAAAACTATCATCACACATATATAACACCGCCCATTGTTATTTTGAGATAAATTTTATGTATTTTTATCATTCTGTGATTAAACTTATAATAATATAGAAAAATTAAAAAGTCAACTTTTAATCACTATGTGATAAATGATAAAATAATATAAAATAATATAGTAATGTCGATTAAGGAGGTCTGTTTTTATGAACATGAGCGAAAACATAAATACAGAAATAAACAAACGAGTAAAAAAACTTAGAAAACAATTACATTTAACACAAGCAAGCTTTGCAAAAAAAATAAACGTTGCTACCTCTACAGTTGGAACATGGGAAATAAACAAAAGAAACATAAAACCCATATACATTTCTGCTATATGCACTACTTTTAAAATAAACAAAGAATGGATACTATCTGGAAAAGGAGAAATTTATGCAAATGATGAAAACAACCCAGTAATATTACAAATTGCAAAAGAATATGATTTAACCAAAGCTCAAACAAACTTCATGAAAGCATTTTTATGTTTAAGTAAAAAACAAAAAGACATAATCATTGAAACAATGGAAATTATGAAATCAATGCTAGATACTACAAAAAAAGAACAAACATTAATTAAACCAGATACAGACTTAACAATAGAAGAGAAACGCAAATTAATAAATGAAGAACTGGATGCAGAGGAAGCAGCAGCAACAGCTGAAAAAAAAGAATTGTTATAAGCTTTCATTTTTATAAATGGTATAAAATAAAAAAAAGAACTTCCTAAAATCAGAAAAATAGGAAGTTAAATTAAGAGTTAAAATATACTATACACTATATGTAGTAGTTAACTCTTATTTTTTTAGTTATTCAATAGACAAAAATAAGACCTTTTTATAATATATGTTGTTAAAATAATAATATACTATATATAGTATATGTATATATTTAATACATATTTTTAATATACATATACTACAAATACATATATACATGTATGTATTTATTAATATATATTATACACATCAGTAATATACACACTACTATTATACACACTAATATATACATCAAAAAATATATGTATATTATTTTATATGT
>UMCO01088930.1_pt1 | contig 37563 bp, 55 predicted proteins | sample 1964251 | NCBI WGS metagenome assembly UMCO01 (sample SAMEA4835970, study PRJEB28245) | human gut metagenome | biome: gut microbiome; material: fecal sample | place: Denmark | collected 2008
TTCGTTATAACGAACTCTGGGAAGCTGTATGTAAAGAGGGTAGGTGCTTCTTTGGATACAGTAATATTGCTAGATACAGGAGTTATTCAGGCGTCTACCTGTAGAGGTTGGAAGTCGGAACGGTACTCGGTAGATTCTGGCTTGCTTGTTACCTATCGAAAGTCTGTAGGCGTATTCCTCCGAGAGTATTATCGAGTTAGCGGGGTGTACACATGGAATCCTGCTCAGATGATCGTACCAACTTCAGCAAATCACGTCGAAATAAAGCGACTGAACGACTTTCGAATTGCGATTGAGGTAGATAACCGACTTTTCTTGTCAGACAGGTACTATATAGGCGGTACAACGAAAACGGAACTTCTTAATCCGAATATCGTAGAGGAATTTGACGTATGGTCATTTACTGCTAATGACGGTGAGAAATCCGATTTAGCAGTACAAGAAGTAACCTTACATGATAATACAGAATTCTGGGTTAAAGCTAACTACCCTTTCTATTCAAGAGACGAAGCATGGAATGATATTTCATTAACCACCTCGGTAGTGTCAGGTCAAGGAATCGAACGGTGGTACATAGAAGACGGTTTGCTAAAAATCAAGATGAAATTGCCGGTAATGTCTGTGCTGGCATATATGTCATTTCGGATTAGAGCACTTAATCGATTGAGGTTCGAAAGAACTCCCCAAAGTCGTCCTATATCTCCGCAATTAGACATAATCTACCAAGCACCGCCTGTTCAACCTAGTACGGAAATCTTATCACCAGATATTCACGCTTCGTGGTCTATGCGTATGATTGAGAAACGGAATTTGAAGGTTGATATAAATGAGCACCTTGCTCCTGATATTTCAGCTAATCTGCAGATGACTCTTACGAAAGTTAATAACATTCTTAATGTTTATTCAGAACGACTGTCACCAGTCATATCCGCTACTTTAAGTCCAATTGTAGTAGAGTTGGTGGGTGACAAACCAGTATAAGGAGGTATTTCTATGAAAGTAGAAACTTCGGTTGCCTTGCATAATAGATTCGAGGCAACTTTGGTTGATAAAGAAGGTAAAGTTAAACAGCGTGCTACAGCAGAGAACGTAGTTCTGAATCGTTGGTATGAATCCATGAACACTGCGAACAAAAATCTGAACATAACCGGAATTATTATCGGTACGGGTACAGGTACACCTGCAATAACAGACACAGATTTGTTCCAGAAACTAGGAAGTAAGTCTGGTACTATTGGTAATGTTAAAATATTAGGTGACAACCAATACTCGATGACTGTGACAGTTACATTCACAGAAAACGAGGGTAATGGTCTTCTGACGGAAGTCGGAGTCGGAACAACGTGGACCGCTTACGACAAGAGTGGTACTCCCTATACGCACGCAATGTTCACTGATGCTGAAGGAAGTACTATCGCAATAGAAAAGACAGATACCGACCGCTTAACAATCGTAGCAACTCTTTATCTTTCGATTACCTACCCCTCGTCTATTATACCTTGGCCCGTCGGCTACAATCGACAACTAATAGCAATTCCTGCAGGTAAGTCAATCGAACCAAAAGAAATGATTTTAAGTGATTTACCTGAGCTTATTCAGCGATGTTTCGGTGGGTCAAGGACGCCTCATTATATGTCGTTAGTCCTCGCAGATAAGGCTGGATACTCATCCGCTCCGATAGAACTGACAGTATCAGCGACCAGCACCCAGTCCGGCATAAGAGTGACCGCGAACCGGGTACTGTCCGGAGAACAGAATTTACAGTATACCTATCAGATTAAAGGATTGAGCTGTGAACTAGGTCTATTCTATTTGCCCAATCATGATGTATTTCCTCCGCTTTCGGTTAATCTAGAAGCCGTGGGTGATGGTGAGAAAACCGGATTTAATTTCGGCATTGCTGAACTTATGCCTGAGGTTGAGGTTTATGTCGACGACGTACTACAACCGACGAGTGCCTACACCTGGAACGGAAAAGATTTTAGCATAAGACAGGCTTGGGCATCCCAGAACGGAACGTATCTAATATCTCAACCTAGAGTTGAAAAACGCCAATGGTCAGGTTGGCTGAATCCGGTTGCATTCGGTAGTTATGATTATCAATGGTACTGGAGCTCAACCCCGATATTTATCTATGATTTTGGCACCACTAAATCGGTAAATGAGTTGCGGTGCAGTAGTTGGGGCAATCCAAAGACGTGCATTCTGTACAAATCTGACGATAAAGAGACCTGGACTGAAGTTTCCAGAATAACGGATATGGTTTCTGATAACAATTACCAACAATCATTTACACCAGTCACCGCTAGATACTATAAATTAGAATTCGATTCTCTACAGGGGTTTCCTAGTCAGCAGAGCGATGCAGGTAAAACGCTAGGTGCGTTCGACTTCGTAACCAATCAGCTTGAATTTGTCACACCTCCCGCTGCTGGTTCGGTAATTAAGGTAAAGGCGAAGACCGAATACCCGATTAAGAATTCGAATTGGCTTATCGACCAGATGGTGCTTGATTATAGCATTACGAGAGGTGGTACTTAATGAATATTGTGACTGAACTACAGGTTCCGACACCTCCTTCTGATAATCTAGGATTCTATGAGCACACCGTACCGACGTGTGTACTATCGAATCCAGATAATGCCCAGTCTGCTAACATTAAGCTAGGTCTCTACAGCGATGTGGCATGGGCGTCGGATTCAGCAGACGCTAAGCTATCGAATGCGTCATCCTGGGGTACCAAGACTCTACCAGGAGCCGGCACTTTCTACTTCGCCAATCATGAAGATGGTGATCCCACAATGGGACATCTGGAACCTGCGCAACATGATGACTGAATCTATAATGAGATGAATAAGGTAAAGCAGTCAGCGTCTCTACCGAGGTGCTGACTGTTACCAGAAAAGGAGGAATTTTCATGTCAAATCAAGAAAGAGAGCCTTACGTTCTCGACTTCCCGAACGGTCAGACAGTAGAAGACATATTGAAAAAAGCTGACCAGCTTCCAACTAAAGCACAGCTTGACCAGCAGATGGCTAGCAAGGCTACGACATCTGATGTTGAGCGCGAGACTCAGAATCTTCAGAATCAGATAAATGAAATTGTCAGAGCACCAGAAAGCGGTGGCGACGTCGGTGCGGAGGTAGCTCAGGCGAGAGTAGATGCAGACGGTGTGAATCATGCGACGCTGAAGGAACGCTTAGATGCTGACAGTGATTGGGCTTCAGACAATATCAGCACAATCAAGTCCGATACAGAAAATATCTTTATGTAAAGCATCCTTTAGACCGTCAGCTGTTCAACGTGGCTGCAATTCCCGCCTCGCCCTTAAAACTCACAGTACAGCAGTCTACGCAGAAGATTGTTTCGAACATCGGCTATCGTATGTATGTGATTGAAATCAACGGAAAAGTTGGAGATTCCTATTCATACAACTTCCTAGATAATGGGACAAGCATTATCGGGTATGGATTAAGTAATATCTGTGCAACAGATAAACTTCCAGAAGTTGATGATATCGTGCAGTGGGGTAATAATTCTCCGACAAATAGAAGGGGAACTATAACTCTTGCAAATGATTCAAAATATCTGATAATTTCTATAAACACAACAGCAGCTTCCGCAGCAAACGAAAGTGCTTATACCGCAGCTTGCAATGACCTCATGGCACATATAGTTGTGCGAGTTGGTGCAGATTACGATACAACCTACTATGCTTATGAAGAGGAGGCAGAATATGTCTTCACAGTGACTGATAAAGAAGCAGTAAAAGGAATAATAGATGAAACTGTGCCTGCATGGGCTATGGGTGATACTCCGCCTACCTACACGGCCGAGGATGTAAATGCGGTCAGCATTCTTCAAGGTTCACAGAATTATGGAAAAGTACTGGTTATCGGTTCTGACGGAAATGTGACACTTGGTGAAGGTCCAGAACTTAATCCGAACGCGATACTCAGATACTACCCCGCAATCACTTTCTATGTTGGCGAAAACCTTATAGACAATCAGACTGAAGTGACACTCGGTAGCAACTGGAGCGGAAATCTTGAAAACGGATTTACTCATACATCAGGCGCAGCGGATGAAATGATTATAGAGTTTTCAACGGAATATGGGGCAAGCTATTACATTGATTTCGATGTGTCAAATCAGACAGCTGACTTACTCGTCACCATAGGTGATGAGCCTTATGTCGACCCATACAACGGCGAAAATCATTATAACATTGGAATAATATCAGATGGCGGAAAATTGAAGCTAAAAGCTGCGAAGGCATCACTTGCCGTAACGATTACTAACCTGAAGCTCAGAAAAATCGGTACAACAGGAACTGCTATAACATTACCTGTGGAAAATGTCGATGCAGGACTGAATACTAGCAATATCACTGGCTTCTGGAACATTGCGATTGGTTCAGATAGAACACAGGCAGCTAATCAGAACGGTTCCCGCAACATTGCCATTGGCGTCCAAGCTCAGTATAAACTGAAAAGCGGTACAAGAAACATAAGCATCGGTACATTCGCAATGCCTTTTGTCACCGAAGGTGATAGGAATATTGCGATTGGTGCTGATACTATCTATACAACAACTCAATATTCTAAGAGTGTGGCATACGATAATGTCGCAATCGGCAAAGCAACTATGGCAAACGGTCAACTTATCGCGGGGAATGTTGCTATCGGGTCTGGAGCAATGAGCCAGAATGATGCGAACGCAGCAGGAAACGTAGTCGTTGGATATCATGCAGGATTCTACGCACATAACCGCTCAACTCACGTAGGCTACAACGCAGGCTACTACACCAAAGGCGACAATAACGTTTCGGTAGGCTATAACGCCGGCAATGCGACGTATATTACTGGCGACAATAATGTGTGCATCGGATATAACGCAGGATTTAGCGTTAGCGGAGCAGCAGCATCCGACATTAAAACTGTCGATAACAGTATTGCAATTGGCACAGGCGTAAAAGCAACCGCAAGCAATCAGACTGTTATAGGCAATAGCTCCCAGTCACTAATCTTATGCGGGAAAAGAATCATATTCAATAGTGACGGAACCGTTACCTGGGAATCACTGTAATGTAGATATTACGACCACGAAAACAGTAGACTGAGAAGTGATAACACGAGCAACGAAGACTTAAAGCGTAGAGACTGAGAACCTGTATAGAAAGACACCCACTGCGACAGACTTCAATCATTCACCCAATTCCGCAACCTGAATTTCAAACCTATAATAGATACGAGTACGGAACCTACACTTGCTCGTATCTATTTTTATCCACAAACGATACCTTTCACTATAATAGATTAAAATAAGGAGGTGAGCACATGGCAAAGTATACTGTAGGCGATTATCTTGGTCAAGACAGTACCGAGTACCTGGTGTATCAGCTGTTATCCAGGTGGCAGCAGTCAGTAGAACAAATCCGTGCCGAAATACCTAAGGTGAACTATCAACCTAGGCTGGTCAGTGTTGACGTGAATACCTATCATGGTAATGAGTCCAGGATTGCTTATAATCAGATTGGTAGTCGTGATTCTCAAAATCGTTCGTATGCTAAGGTAGAGATTAGTTTCTCTGGCGATTCTACTGCATACCTAAATCTTCATATCTTGAACACCTCACGAGTATGCAAACCCGCCATCGATACATTCGCAGTTGGAGAATATCTGCAATCTCGAGATGGGTTAAAACTGCGTCTAAAGCCTAATGGTGACATTCAGTTCGATGAGGATGCTACTGTTCAGTCAGCATCAGCCGCGGCTTACCTACTGGTGCGATGGCTTGATTAAGGAAGGGTGCGGTATCGCATGAACACAGATACTATGTATGGCAATAAGCCACTCTATGCGTATGTCTATATTAGCATACGTAGAAAGGTTGCTTTTCCATTATATCTAAGGAGACAGCGACAGCAAGGGTACTTGCATGGTGTATTCAGAATAGAATGTTACTCTGAAGCTGAGGTGTCGTGGTACCGACAGATGTGTGCTCGTATGTCGCATTGGCTTGTTCTATTACAGATAGATTACATCGAGCTGATAAATGACGGGTACATAGAAAATATAGATGGAGGTGGTAATCTAGAGGCAACGCCGGATATCTTTCCGGTGCGAGAAGGTCTTGACGGGAAGTTCTTCGGTGAAACTCTGATCAGAGAAACCTATGATGAAAATCAGATTCCCAAGCACGCTGATAGATATCTTGAAACACAAGACTTAGTATTCATAGCCACAAAAGACGGTAGGTTACTGGCGGTACCACCAGATATTGTTAAGGAATTTTAATTATGAGAGGTCGGTTCGAAATGAGTACAGAAAATATTATCACAATCGTTGTAGCGGTTCTAAGTAGCGGTTTAATTAGCACTATACTCCAGAGACATTGGTCTCAGGTTGACAAGAGGAATGCTAAAGAACAAGAGGACTCTGAAGAAGCAAGAAAGGAAAGAGTCCAGCAAGAGCTCAATACACGAATGCTAAAAAAGCTGTTTCGTGCTAATTTGAACCGTACGATAAACTGCGTCCGGGATAAGCTAGAAGACCCGAACATCTCAGATGAACGGCTTCTGTTGTACATTTCAGAGCTTCATGACGACATGGAGGATTATTTTGAAATGGGTGGTAACGGTGCCACTCATGCCGCTTATGTAGAACTCTACAAGGAAATCAAGGAAATCAAACCGGAACTGATTTCAGTTGCCTGGTTAGATTTTATAGAAAATGATGTCAAGTGAACAGAAAGGTAGGTATTGATTATGAACATTCAGGACATTATTATCGACATTATTGCCACCGCGTTGGCAGTAGCAGCGCTCGCACTGATTCGCTCAGGCATTGCTTGGATTAGTGCAAAAACCAAGTCCGAAAAGATTCAGCTGGCTCTTCAGGAGTTTCAGACAGTTCTGGAAGATGGCATCGGCTATGTCGAGCAGACTTTCGTTCGGCTGGCAAAAGCAGGTGGTACCTGGAACGCAACCACCCAGAAAGAAGCGTTACAGACCTGTGTTGACTATATTCAGAATAATCTGACGCAAAAGGCGTATGAGCTGCTGACAGAGGACAAGGAAGACATCGAGGATTGGATTACTGCTAAGATTGAATCTTACATCTCGTATTCAAAAGAAAGATAATATAACGTAGAACGCCCTAGGCAGACAACTGCTTAGGGCGTTTTTGTGATTTTGTGACTCGTGTTATTATACAATGTATGTATCACAATGAATGCGTGTGTTTTGCGTGTGGTATTCACGTGGTAATAACAAAACCAGTATAATTATATATAAAACAGTACCACGTGGTATGCGTTAGCGTGTAGGTTTCTACACAAACTTCGTTATCGTAGTTGACGATTGTATATAATTTGATATTATAAACGCCTACAAAAATAATGAAGGAGAAAGAACATGATAAAGATAAAATCAACGATACTTATTCTGATTGCTGCGATATCAATCGCAGGTTTTGGTGCAGATGCATCACAGGATGATTCTAGTGCATCAGACGTTCTGTTCGAGGATTTAGGAGCGTGTACCACAGACAACACTCGGCTTGAAACAAATCACCCTACCTTTACAACTGCTACAACTCAGAACTCGACAACTTCCCTATTGACTACATCGACAACGACAACCACGACAACAGTTGTTCAGACTAAAGAACCTGAGTTGGTTACTGAACCTGTCGAAACAGAATCTCCAGTCGAGGTGGTAGAGCCTGTGAGTGAATACTCTGAACTTGACGAGCCAGAATCTAATAAAGCTTCCCAAGAAGCTCCTGGTGCTCTTATTCGAATTGGTATGCGAGGTACCTACTACGCACCGGGTAGATGGAATAAATACTCGAAAACCGGAGGTTCTGGTCGTTCTTTAATGGACTGCAATTCTGGTGGTGACGGTTATGCTAAGGGCAGTATCGCCAGTGGTTACCTCTATAATTTACTTGGTTATTATGCTAACGGAGGTCGAACAACCGTGTGGCTGGTCGTCGATGATTATCCGGAAATGAGTGGTTTCTACTATCTAGATGATTGTAGCGGTGCTGACGTGATTGACTTCTTCTACAGTGCTAACCGCAACTGTCAGTTTAGTCGTGCAGGTGTGGTGTCTGTGGATGTATATTACGCAAACTAAGAAAGGATGAATTTAATGGACACGAATGTTCAGACAAGCAATCGATACGAAGCAGAAGCTTTTGATAACGATTATAACTCAAGGGACTACACTTGTCCTGTCTGTGGCAAACTGTTTCATCTTCCTATGTATATGTCTCGGTCGGATTACGCCTACACGATTACGGTTCGTGACAGAAAGACAAAGAAGAATTTACAAAGAAAATGTTGCAGTTATTCTTGTTATAGAAAAGGTTCTCAATAATCGTTATAACCACAACTTCGATACTAAACGATTTCGTATTGTATAATATGAATGTAGTTAAACACTACAAGACAACCTTATCCTAATAACTTCTTTCCTAACTCCACGGGGCGTCCCCCGCCCCGCTTTTTGCGGCAATGGTGAAATTGGTAGACACGTGCGGCTTAGGACCGCATTCTTTCCTAGAGTCGGGGTTCGAGTCCCCGTTGCCGCACCACAGGTTCTTGCATTCTAAGCCAGGTGTTGCGAAAGAAGAAACGCAATCTATTTCCTAATACTAGAAGACCATTTATCTAGATTATTATGCCGGTGTGGTGAAAGTGGTAGACACGCAAGATTAAGGGTCTTGTGTCAACAGACGTGCAGGTTCGAGTCCTGTTACCGGCACCAACCAACTTGAAGTGTATGCAAATTGGTCAGAAGCAACTGGTTCTGAAATAGACCAGAAAGAGCGAAGTACCACGTGTCTGATTTGGTAATCGGTCCTAATATCGGCGTGGGAAAAGCTACGTGGGTTCGATTCCCACTACTTCAGGTTGATATAATCTGAGCGCCGCCCTGGCAGACGAAAGAAGAAAGGTCCTGTGTGAAATGCGGACTTTGGGGCAGCGAGGGTACGATATAGCTGGGAAACTATCCGTTGCTCAGACTCATGAAGGCGGGCACAGCCTCCGGTGTAATTCCGGCGTCCCAGAACGGGTGGTGCACACCTTAAGCAGGGTATAGGGTACAATAAATCCTATCTAACATCGAGACGAGGTAATAACTTGTCTCGATGACCTGTTTATAACTTCGGAACCTGTATCGGTTTTGTTGTATACTATAGATACAGTAGAACGTACACAGGAGGTAATGCTCAATGCTTAAACTTAATGCTCAGACAATGCAGAAAAACGGTATGGGTGTTGCGTGGATGCTCGCGCATAACGGTAAAGAAATTCCAGTTCAGGTTCATGTCTACGGTGCTATAGGTGAACTTGACGAGAACGCAGCCGCTGCTATCTGGATGATCAAATATGCTCCGTATGATAAGTTGGTTCCGTTCCTTAAGCAGTTCGTAGCATATACAGCTGTAAATCAGGTACCTTATACCGACAATCGTGACCAGTTCAACGCTGATTTAGCTAAAGAATTGTCAAGTGGCGGTAATCTGGGTAAGCAGGTAGGTTGGTCTAAGGAACAGACTGCTGATTACCTTCTGAGTCTGGTAAAGGATATGTCTATCGACGAAATCTATGACTTAGGTGATACTGTAACCGAGCACACAGGTGACTTCGTTGCTAAGGACTTGAATGAGACATTCATTCGTGTTCGTATGGGTGGCGAGTATGATACAGATAAGTTGACTGGAGATACATTCTTCCGCATTGGTTCTACCTATAAAAATTGGACAAACGCAATCTATATGTTCGTTCACGAGCACAAGAATGTTACCAAGATTTATGTAGAACGTGATGCTGAGTCTGACGGTAAGACAAGTCTAACCGAGCGTGATGTCATGATTAACGGTATGTCTAGAGAAGAGTTCTTATCAGCTGAGAAGCTTCCCTTCTTAGGTTCTAGACATGACGACGGTATTATGGCTACAATCTATAAGGTTATCAGCAACGGCAATTACTCCGATTTAGCGCAGGTTAAAGCGAACTCTTCAAGAGTTGCTAGACTCTGTGATAAACTCCGTATGGAGAATATATCATGTAATTACAAGACCATTCAGGCACCTTGGGCAAGTAAACCAAAGAATCGCAAGACAAACATAAAGTAACCAATCCTCGCAGCCTTGAGCGATTGCAAGCGAGACGGAGTCACAACGAAAGGCAGTCCGAGGCAACAGTCCCGAACTTGCGTAGTTGCTCGTGAAAGAAAGGTAAAGGCTCTGCCCTTGACATGTCGAGGAGGTAACGACTTATCGACGTGACCGTTTATCAATGATTCTGCAGCTGGGGCAATAGTCTTGGCAGCGAATAGGGAAGTCAGTGGTAGCATTGACACACTGAAACATCTGGAGGGTTGGTGTTCAGACAACGGGGTGTAGCGCAGTTTGGTTAAGCGCGCCTGGTTTGGGACCAGGATGTCGCAGGTTCGAATCCTGTCACCCCGACCAATACACCGCACGGGTGGCTATGTAGAGCAATCGTCGGATTAAAGTTCCCTGGATTTAATTCGGTTTAAGAACTTTCGGTGCGGTATATAAATGAATATGGGCCTAGAAGTGCTGGGTACTCTACTTTCAGCTTCGAAGAACTGTTATCAAGGAGAGCGAACTGCTCACATCTATTCGCTCTCCTTCTCTCCTATATACAACTTCGTTTTCGTGGTTGTAATGTGTTATAATAGTGATACAATAAAGCACAACACAATATGGTACCGCAGCGCGGCTAGATGACGTGCATTCACGAACGGGAGCATAGGCGATTGTAACTCCCGCCGCCAATCGCCAGCAGGGGTAGGACCTGCCGGTACCACCACCCGGGAAACCGGGAACACGTTTTGTTGTCTCCTTTCTTTTGTTCTACATTTATTTTATTTTCTTCCGACCCTTCAGGGTCACTCTTTGCTCGGGTAGCCCAACGGCAGAGGCAGTGGTCTCAAAAACCATTCAGTGACAGTTCGAATCTGTTTCCGAGTACCAGATGCTATTTTGAGTATAAGATATGATTATATGCTAGGAGTTAGGTAATAACCTGCTTTGTTCACCAATAAATTGCCGATATGTCCGAGTGGTTTATGGAGCTGGTCTTGAAAACCAGTGATACTGAAAGGTACCGTAGGTTCGAATCCTACTATCGGCGCCAGATGTGACGAAGGAAGAAACGCAACTTATTTCCTGGTGCTAAAATATCATTGGGAAATCTGGGGATTTGCTGACGGTCGTCACATTACCAAGCAGGCTGTGCCAGCAGTCCTCCGGTTTTAGCCCGGCGTTGTCTCTAGGTCTGGATAGCCTATTGGCATGAACCTCTACGATAAAGAGGCATTTGCGAGCTTGGTGGAATTGGAATACAACCGCTACCGAGGCAGTTCGAGTGGACATTCACGACGTGGCTGATAAGGTAGAAAGGTTTCGGGAATGTCAAGACGGAACCATGCAGGTTCGAGTCCTGCAGCTCGCACCAACGGGAGATAGAACCTCCCAGCGAAGATGTGGTTAAAATCGGAGAGGGTAGTCTATTACCCGAACACGAGTCTTCGCTATTTGGGCCTCTAGCTTAATTGGTTAGAGCTTCCGGCTCATAACCGGAAGGTTCTGGGTTCGAGTCCCAGGAGGCCCACCAGATACAGACAGAAACCTAAATGGAGGAACTTATGGCTATTGAGGAAGTTTATAAACAATGGAAATCCGAACCATGTAATAAGGGTGTACTTTGTGCTTACGGTGGTATAGAAGGTGGCCCAGGTTATTTGGGTTTCGGTTGTTGTGAACACGAAAATCATTCGGATGTAAGATACGGCTGTAAGCGGTGTCCAGATAACTGTCCGGATTTTTACCCAACTTCTGAAAATCAATCCTTTAGCACATTTCTTAGATTATATAGAAATAATTCTTCCTATTACAATGAACAATATAATATACCGGAAGAGGATGATTACTATTATCCTGGTTAATGCTACTATGCCGGTGTGGCGAAATTGGCAGCACGCAAGGGACTTAAAATCCCTCGATGGATACATCGTACCGGTTCAAGTCCGGTTACCGGCACCAATAAACGCTGTAGGTTCTACTACAGCGTTTTGTTGTATGCACACGATTTCACGGTTTTACTATAAAAGTATACACGGTGCACAACCGTGGTGTAAACCACAGCGTGCTACGTGATTTATAACTTCGTAACCATATATCTTTTATGTTATAATAAGTATGTAAATATTACATTAGGAGGTATCTTATGGATAAGTGGTATAGCCGTTATAGAAGAGGAGACGTCTGGTTCTTACATTTTGACGACGAGGCTGGAGACGGTAGCAGAACGTCATCTGTGCAGAAGAAGTCACGTCCCTATCTCATCGTGTCTTGCGAAGAGAACAACCTTAACGCACCTATATTTAATGTCATTCCGATAACTACCCGTGATTCAGACCATCTTCCTATGCACGTCTATTTTAGATATAGGGACGGACCTGAAGGAGGTCGGAATCAGATTATTCTATGCGAACAAATCACGACGGTGAGCATAGAAGTTTTTCGGTCCTCTAAGTCTAGGTTCCTGTACTCGTTCAATATCGAGATGATGAACAAGGTAGACGAGGCTCTCACCAGACAGCTTGGGCTCAAACCTCGAATTGCAGATATGCACGTCTTAGAGCGAATTGTCAATGAGCTCGCTGAGACAGAAGCAAAGCGAATTGCGGCTATGAAGGAAAAAGAAGTTCAGATGAGAGTCGAGGCTCTAGCTGCTAGCCTCATCAAGAAATTCAACCTCAAGCTGGACACCACTGCGCTTCTGAACGGAACAGAGTACCGAGATTCTGAAATGCAGTATGCTGACAAATCAGTCGTAAAGACCATGCGAGAAACAGCTGCTGAGCGCAGAAAACCAGAAACTGTCACACCCAAGAAGACAGACGCCCAGGCAGGAACAGGAGAATCTGAGGACAAGCCTAGAAAACGTCATAAGTGGTCGATTGAGGAGAAGAAACAGTTCTTGGAAGATTACAGAAACTTGCCTATTTCTAAGATGTCTGAAAAGTACGGTATCAAAAAGTCTTCGGTGACCTATAATGTTTGTGTATTCCGAAAAGAGGTAGGTACTGATGACTCCAGTGCAGAGATTTAATGATAACATAAAGCTGGTGCACTATTGCATGAGGAAGATATCTTACTCTGCACCTTATCAGGAAGATATTCGCCAAGAGGGTATGCTAGCACTTTGGCGTGCATCTCAGTCCTTCGATGAGTCACGAGGGTGTTCTTTTGCTACATACGCAGTACCTTGGATACTCGGGTCTATGAGAAGGTTTTAAGGGAGAACTGTTCAACAATACGAATACCCAGATCTATGTGGGAGAAAGGGGAGTCAATATCAGTAGGTTCTTTAGATGCTTTAATAGACGACGAGAAGAGTGATACTGTTACCTTTGAGCACTTTATACCAGGTGAGCCAGACTTTTACCCGGAACTGTTCGAGGACCAGATTGAAGATTTCTTAACTACCGTGACTAATGACCAGCATAGGAATATTTATGAGGAATTCGTCTATGGTGCTGTTTATGGTGACGCACCCACTCAGAAGGAACTTGCTGAGAAATATGGGTACTCTCAAGCGCAGGTCTCTAGACTTATAAAGAAGTTCCGAAAAGAATTCCGAAATTTTCTTAATCGAATTGATAAAGGAGGGGCGTTATGGACGAAATGAGGATTACCCGTAAGATGGACATCGAGGCGCTCAGAAGCCTTTGCATCAGATACAATCTGTATCGTGAGGGCACGAACGAGCAGTACAGCGAGATGTTCGAGATTGCTCGAGGTGCCCGTACCGATGAGCAGTTTCTCAGAGTAGCACAGAACATCTGGGAGCATTCTTGCACAGACGACCTGACAACTGCCGGGTTTGATTTCGAAACTCTGTGCTGGTATGTGTTCAACGACTGTGTGAGGACGTACATCAATGCAGAAGAATAATCCGTTCGTTCAGAATGTCCTTGTAAACGGTAGCCTGGTTGTGTTCGGGTTTCCGAGACATAGGCAACCACGTGGGTAAGTTCTTAGTCTATAGGGTTGTCGATGACCGTGCTTGGTATTGGTGGATTACCGAATCCAAACTCAAAGCACTTTCAAGTGCTGCAGGTGCGTGCGGTCATGTAGAACAGATAAGAACATTTGAGAGACCGAAAGGAGGTAGTCATGGCAGCAGAACCTAGAAGGATATGCTCACCTATCAACTACGCAAATCTAGCAATATTCACAAAGGGTGCTGAACTTCCCGCAACCGCAGTCAACGACAAAAGCGAGAATGTAATCGTAACGACAGAACCTAGCGACCTAGGTATGTGCTATCGACTTGATACTTACCAGAACAATGGCTGGGTTCGCATCAATCGATATTACAAGGACGGTGCCTGGGATGAAGAGTATGGAGGAAGATAAGATGGATAAGATTAATCCGGAAATTTCTGTGTTCACCACAATGCCGAATAATGGATACCTTGCGATGGTATTTCAGGATACCGGCGTAGCAATGTCTGCAAACTGCAGCAAGAAGGATGCCTACGAAGGTCTCCTTGAGGTGTGCTCGCACTTCTTGCTTGACTGCATCGACGACGCGCGTCCGGATTTCAGCAAGTTTTCAGGAGGTGAGCCTACACCGGAGGAAGAAGCTCAGATTGAGAAGTACGCTGAATTGGTAGCATCGGCTCACGATACTTTCTGTGAAGATCTCAAGAGCAGACTTACTATCGGGAGTACTACCAAGCAGCTTGAAGATACAGGACTGCCACACATTTTTGCTAAGATGCTCGCAACCGGAATGGAAATTTTCCCAGGAAAATCTGAGCGAGCATTCGAGGATGACGGCTGCGATGATGAAGACCTGGACGACCCAGACGACGAGTTTAATCTGGATTGAGAATCCAGCATCTTCGGTTCAAAACCGAATGCTGTGTTATAATACATATACAGTAAAAACAAAACCAAAATCTAATGTGTAGGAGGTAACAGATGAAAGTCACGGTTGTCGCATTGAATGCTGCCGAGTCTCGTAAGGCAATGGAAGGACTCACAAAACTCGGCAGAGGTATAAAGGATTTCCGCAAAGACTGGAAAGACCAGCGTGTGGATGCCGAAACAATCGAATCGTTCGTGAAAGGGCTGCGTGTCTTTGCGAACTACTTCGAAGGTCTCCTGGCAGATGAGCCGGAGGTAGAACCTGACGAAGACGAACCTGAGTATGTTCAGTCTGATGTAGTGCAATAGAGTACATACTGCTGGGATATCGGCAATACGGTCATGTATCTCCGTTCTTTTGTTCTACATCACTTATTTCATTTTACTCAGTATCTGCTGGGACTATTCTGGGGTATAGCCAAGCGGTAAGGCAGCAGCCTTTGACACTGCTATTCGTGGGTTCGAATCCCGCTACCCCAACCAATGGGCTTGACACGCCTCCGGTCCATGCGTACCACGTCAAGCCTACAGTATGCGTTACCTGGTCTGGTAGCATAGAGGTAGTGCGTAGACGCCTGATAAGGGTCTAAGACGCGGGTTCGAGTCTCGCCTTGGTTGGGTAACGCATGCTTAAATATTCTCAAGTCTTCTGAAGGTAGGCGGTCTGTATCGCGATAGGTCGTCGGCGTGGGTTCGATTCCCACCTTGAGAGCCAAGGGCTTGCCCAAGCCCCACATCCTTTCGGTTTCTAGCAGCCAACAAGTCTTCTCCAGCCATAAGGAAGACCTCCTAAGTGATTTACCCGAGCGGGTTGATGCTAGATAGACCCGCTCACCATTATATTTGAAAGGAGAATATCATGTTCGGTTCGAAAGAATTTATCCAGTTCGGTAAGAAAGCCGTTGCAGACTATTTCAATCAGCATCGTGATGTGTCTGACTCTCAGGAGCTCAAGGCAGAAGATGTCTATGTTGTCTGGTACAGCAAGACCTTACAGAATCATAAGGGTCTGTTCAGCACTCCCATGTCCGACGGTATGTATTATGAAGTTACCTACAACGGCGACAATGACGAGGTTTATGTCGATGCATACAAGAAGTGGGAGAACATCAAGATTACCGGCGTAGCACACAAGCAGGAGGGCTAAGATGAACGCAAAAAGAAGAAAAGAAAGGTGGTGAATAGATGTTTAGAGCTTACAAGATGAGAATATTCCCAACAGAAGAACAAAAGGCATTGATAGTAAAGACGTTCGGTTGTTGTCGTTGGTACTGGAATCAGGCATTGCATGACAATATAGAATACTACGAAGCAAATGGCAGTGGCAAGATAACTACACCTGCAAAATATAAAATGGAAAATGAGTGGTTGAAAGGTGTTGATTCTATGGCGTTATGCTACACACAAATGGACTTGCAATCAGCTTTCTCTAAGTTCTTCAAAGAACCGGATGCCGGATTTCCTAGATATAAATCCAAAAGAAGGTCTAAGAACAGCTATAGAACAACCAATTGTGCTGTGTCGAATGAATTCATCAAACTTCCGAAACTTAAAGAGGTCAAACTTATAAACCATCGTCATAAAACCGGAGTGTGTAAATCGGCTACAATATCACTTACATCGAGTGGCAGATACTATGTGTCCTGCTTGTTCGAAGAAGATGTTGAATTTCTGCCACGAACCGACAAGGAAGTTGGGATTGACCTAGGTCTTGCTGATTTAGCAATATGTTCTGACGGTACTAAGTTTCCTATTCTCAAGCCTTTGCGTAAGAATCTGACGAAATTGAAACGAGAACAACGTAGACTTAGCAAAATGACCTTCGGAAGTAATTGCTACCTTAGGCAGAAACAAAGAGTAGCAGAATTGCATGAGCATATAGCAAATCAGCGCAAAGACTATTTGCATAAGGTAAGTCGCAAGCTCACGAACGAGAACCAAGTCGTGTGTCTGGAAGACTTGAATGTAAAAGGACTTCTGAAAAATCATTATCTAGCGTTATCAATATCTGATGCTGGGTGGTCTGAATTTGTATCTATGTTGCAGTACAAAGCTGATTGGTACGGCAGAACGATACAGAAGATAGACAGGTTTTACCCCAGCAGTCAGATTTGCAGTTGCTGTGGGTACAAATCAGGCAAGAAACCGTTGCACATTAGAGAATGGACCTGTCCTGAATGTGGAGTGCATCATGACCGAGATGTGAACGCAGCTAAGAACATACTTCAAGAAGGTAAAAGAATTTTGGCGGCAGGCACTTGTCGTGACAGGTAGTTTATGCTTTCGGATAAGTTGCGTCAGCCTATAAATGGCATAACGAAGCTGAATCGAGCTACAAGCTCGCTGGCTTTAGACGGCGAGTAGTTGACTTCTAGATTAGGACCTCCTAATTTCTACTGGAAGAGATTCTAGATTATCTTCTGTTCATAGAAAGCAGAAGGTCGACTACAATATAAGGATAAGGAGCAATCATTATGGATGAATCAATCAGAAAGAATGTAGACCACCCGTCGCACTACAATAAGCCAGGTAAGAAAGAATGCATCGAGGAGATGCGTGAGCGTTTCGGTGACCTGGCAGTGTACTGGTTCTGCAAACTCAATGCTTTCAAGTACAATTACCGGGACGGCGATAAGGAAGGTAACAGTGCTGAGCAAGATGCTGCTAAAGCTGAATGGTATGACAACTACGGTGACGGATTGGTTGGTAGTATGACAGCTACCGATATCGGCAGAGCACTCGCACCCTGGGATGAGCAGCTTCGGATTATTCAGAAAAGCATCGAAACGAACAAGGAGAAGAACAATGGCTGAATACAATTTCTGGGACGATAGAACTACGGAGGATAACGACGGGCACTATTGTCCCATTATCGATGGTCATTGCTACGATATGAGCAAATGTGACGAGTGCGAGGAAAATGCAAAGTTCGTCGGAGCACTTTCAACTATCAGAGGCGATGTCTCTGAAAAGAATTAGCAAGGAGGTAAACAAGAAGTGATTGTAATTGAAAATACAGCAGTATCTGGCTTAGAAGCTGCAATTCGGGGTATGAGAAATCCCAAGAATTCTTGGGACCAGTCGGACAGCGAATTCGGCAGATATACTTCTGAAAACGATACTGTGGGTCCTAGAGACCTCATGCTAATGCAGACTCTTGCAGACGCAGGAACAGATCACAGCAAGTTCATGCGCATGATAAATGTTACTTGCGATATTGTTGCCCCTCTCTATTGGTGGAAAGAGTTTGATACATACAAGGTTGGAACGGTTCGCAACAGTTGCAGTACGATGCACAAGATTGCGGATAAAGCGTTTACTCTTGATGATTTTAGTCATGAGCATTTAATTGTTGCGAGCCTTAACTCTTTGAATCGGACAATCGATGATCTGAACTCTTGTCGAGATGGGTATTTGAATGAGGATATATCAAAAAATCCAGAAGGGAAGAAAGAAGTTTGGTGGCAGATGATTCAGCTTCTCCCGTCCAGCTACAACCAAAGAGCAACTGTGCAGATGAATTACGCAGTACTGCGTAATATGTACCACGCACGGAAGAATCACAAGCTGGATGAATGGCACGATTTCTGTGCTTGGGTTGAGAGCTTACCTTATAGCGAACTTATCACGGGAATTAAAAAGGAGGAAGTACCTGTATGAGCATGACCGAATGGGCAGAAGAAGAAATCCGCATTGCTTGCGAACGTGAGTGTGCGGCAATAAAAAATGAAGACGCAGCCGAAAGCAATGCGGGTCTGGAATATGCTAAGGGCTGTTATCAGAGTGCTCTTAAAGCATACAAGTCACTCTGTGATGACGGACACTCTGGTATGAGTTTCAACATCACCGCAGGTATCCTGAAGAGACTCTGTTCTGGATACCCGCTCACACCTATCGAGGATGTTGAAGAAGTCTGGAACTTGGTACATGAAACACCCACTACACTGGAATATCAGTGCCGCAGAATGTATTCGCTGTTCAAGAAAGTCTACAAGGAAGACGGCTCTGTCTACTACCATGACAATGACCGCTTCATCTGTGTCGACCCGAACGGTGCAACCTACACCAACAACTTTATTAACCGGCAGCTCAGCAAGCTCTACCCGCTCACCATGCCTTATATGCCAGAAGGCAAATTCATGGTTAAGGCATTCGACTTCGCTACAAATGCGAACCCCGGTGAGTTCGATACCATCCTCATTCGTTCTGTTAAGGAACCGAACGGGCAGGAAGTGCTGCTGAATCTGTGCTTCAAAGAGACCGAGAACGGCTTTGAGCAGATTGAGATGAAGGAGTACGAAGATAGATGTAGGCAGTATCTTGAAAATGCAGACGATCAGGCTAAGGCACAGCGAGCTGAGAAAGCAGACGATTAGTCAGAGACTGTTTATATTCATCTAATTCAAGGCAAACCCTTTAGCAGAAAAGATAGATAGAAAGGAAATGCTTAACATGGAAACACCAAGAGAAAGAATCATTAACCTGCTCCGCTCTACGCAGGCTACCGGTATGGAAGACCTCATCGCATGGCTCGACGGACCGCACTGCGACTTCTTTACTGCACCTGCAAGCACCAAATATCACTGCGCATACGAAGGCGGACTTGCTGACCATAGCTTAGCAGTGTTCGACGAGTGTGTTCGTCTGTACAATGCTTTCCAGGACAGACCTGAGTTCCGAGAGATGTCCAAAGCCTCTGTAATCAAGGTGGCACTGCTCCACGACATGTGCAAGTCTAATATGTATAAGCAGGTTGAGAAGTCCCGCAAGAACGAAGCTGGATACTGGGAGAGGTATATGGGATGGGACCACGACGAGCAGTTCAAGTTCGGCGGTCACGGCAGTAAGTCGGTCTTCCTTGTATCTAGGTACATCGACCTTACCGATGAAGAAGCAGCAGCAATCAACTGCCACATGGGTACCTGGGATGTCAAAGACGTCCAGACCATCAGTCAGGTGTATAATGAAAACCCGCTTGCATGGATGCTTCACGTGGCTGATGAGTCGGCTACATTTATCTTGAAGAAGTGAGTATGCTTCTGAAGAATAAATTCACCCTCTGGTACTACTCAGCTTCTGCACTTGACAATTTTGGAAGTTCAGAGGAAGTCGAGATTACGGTTGATATATCGATACCGTTGGCAGCACAGTCAGATAGGTTCGACCCTATTATCCTGGAATACTCACCTACCAATGCACCTATTGTAGGTGGAGACGATTGGTATAGATGCGATGTACTGGAAGGTTGGGGTTGTGGTGACCCGGATGAGGAAACGGTAGTCTATACATATCACAGACCGCTTTAACCTGAATTTAACTGCCCTGGTGTAATAATCAGGGCAGTTTCTATATCACTGTTGAAGAATATAATAGATAGAGAAACCTATCGTTTCTCACCATAATATCAACGGTTTTGCGGGACGCACGTGCCGTGCGTGTGTAATTATACAAGCACGATGCAGCAGTTATCGCATGCTGTTAAAGGAGGATTTCTATGCTAAGATTGGGAATAGTCAAACCTATCGTGCTATCCTGCATGCTGATGCTAGATAGCAGCACGCTGGGTAAGATGAGCCTAGACTGCGCTACGAACGGAATGCGAACCAACCATAAGTTCTATCGAGGCGCTGAGGAGAAAAAAGCTAAGCGAGAGTTAGAACAGGCCCTGCGAAATGCAGATGTAGATGACTTCAACTTCTCGCACATCCTCGACCCGAATGCGTTCAACCTGAGTGATGGTGGCATCTCCGATAAGACGTACCGCACCGCTAATAATGCCTTCTTCACCTTGATAACTCAGTACAATGAGGAAGCTAGAAAGCAAGGTAAGGAGACTATTGAGCTGGAAGACATCGTAGACTTCATCAAGTCACTTCCAGCTAACAGTACCACCTATGAGGCGTTCACGATGGAACCTTCTAGGAACCCCACTGGTAATGATTATGTCACCTGCTATCAGCTAAAGGCACCTTTAGGTGCATTCTTACGCTCTAAGATGGACTTGGGCATTTTAGATAAAGACACAGCTGACAGAATCCGAGCAGGCAGCTCGAACGATATGTACGTCAAGCTAATCATTGCACCTACAATGCGTCGTGGTACAGTCAAGAATGAGAACGGCGAGGATGAAGAGGTGTACGTTATCGAGTCTGGTATTCAGCCGATATCGATACACAGAGACGCTGACTCTGCTAATACTACACCTAGAAATAATGTAAAAGACAAATCCTGGGATATGGAAGAAGGACTTACTCCTGATGACCTGAAAGATGCGACACATCGTTACCTGAAGGATGCCAAAGCAAGAAGAAAGGCAGCTAAGGAAGCAGAGAGTCAGAAGGACGAGACCGAGAAATAACAGAACTTCGTGACGACGTATGAATTGTGTTATAATAAGTATGTAATAAGAACACAACCGTCGATTAGGAGGTATGTTTATGCTGATGTATGATGGTTCTAAAAGAAAACAGGTATATGGATATCTGGAAACCTTTATCAATATTCTAGGTGGTTCTAATGTCACCGACAAGCTGACAGAATGGATTAACTCTGATGATAATCTGAGTCAGGACCCAACAGCAGATGTACCTAATTTCCGTATACTTACAGATGTAGGTACAGTTGATGTCTATTACAGACAGGACGAAGAGGACAAAGAGTACTACCTTGACTTTGAGGTTGACGGCGAGCCCTACTCTGGATTTGGATGTCCGTTAGACTGTTTCTCAGCATGTCTTACAGCAGCGGAGCAGGTAGCGATTATGATTGACAATGCGATTGGCTAAGTGCTATCTTCTAGTAGTCTATCTGATTATGATAGATAACCGCAATGATGTAGGAGGTATATCATGGGATATACATTTACAGGTACAGACGCACAGAAAGGCATTGTCGAAGGCGCAGAGATGTGTATCGTAGGCAATGGAGTTGAGCAGGAAGAACAGTTATATGCTATCTGTTGTGATATGCCTGTGTTCTTTCTTCAAGGTGGTAAATCATTTAGCATTAAGCTAGGCGACAATGTTGTATCTATCAAAGGTTGTATCAATTCAGACATCGTAGGTAACAATCTTGACGAGCTTGACCAGATTGAGATTACACTGTCTGGCATGTCTGATACTCGTCGCCTGATGTATGATGTAAACGATAAGGAGACACTGGTAGGTATAATCCAATGTCTATTAGCTGAGTAAGGGAGGTATGTCATGACTTACGAGTACATCTTAGGTGTAGTTGAGGAATTCTGCAATCAAGCTTCAGAAGGTAAGATAGAAAGTCAGACTATTAAACCTGATACAGGTGCTGGAACCTTAGTATATGTTCGAAATGGCGACAAAGAATATCAAGGTATAATATCTAAGATGTTCGGTGTAGGTAATGCTTACGAAGAATGGAAGTCTGACTTTGTGCTGTTCAGAACTAACGGCAGAATCTTAGCAGTAGGTACTTATACTCTAGGAAGTGCAGCAGAAGAAGAGAATGAGGTAGCACAATTCACGAAGGTTCTTATTACCGAGGTAGACAATCTTAGAATTGACAGTCAGGTAACCTCGATAATGTAGGCCATGGTTGCAAACCAGTCTGCTTAATTCTAAGCAGACGGTTTTTATTGTAGGTGGAGTTACGTCCGCTGAATTGGAGGAAGCAATATGGGAAAAGAAAGCCCTTGTCATGGATGTGTCGCACCTAAGCGATATCCTGGCTGTCATGATAAGTGCAAAGACTACAAAAAATGGAAAGCTGGCGAGCAGGTAAAGAAGGATGCCGAGCGAAAACGCAAGGAGGAAGAGTCTGCGATGTTCGCCAGCTTTAAGCCCAGACGGAGATAAGGAGTCGAATGTGCAGCAAGTAGAGGTAAGCCGAGATGAACTGCTTAAAGCCATCAGGCAGGAAATAATGACGATGGCTCTGGATAAGAACTACACCGACAAACTCTGGACATTATTGCTGCTAGAAGACGCCCTACAGAGTCTCTACATCAGGAGGGAATAACGATGAGAAATCACTCAAACGCGAATACGAGTTCAAGCATACACACGACTTTGCTGATTTCGATACCTAGGCTGGTAGAGACTTTACCAAGAAGAGTTCGCACAGACGAGTTCGCAGAAGCCTAGACAAGAACGCATAGAAATTAGCTGAACAGTATGTAGTGGAACGTCAGGCTTCGGCAGAGCTCGTTAGCAAGAATATTGATTATTGAATAGGAGAAGATTATGGGAAAGAAATTCAGACAGATTTTGGAAGGTCCTCACAGAAATCATATTCGAATCCAGATGGCAGAGTCAACTGCGTATCTCGTTATTCACGACATTTGCACAGACAAACTTCTAACTCCAACAGAGAAGGTACAGCTGATAGACGGGTTTTGTCAAAATACATTAACTGTTGAAGACATATCGAAACATCTTAAGAATGAGTCGATGTCGAGCTTCTGATTTAGCATAAAAATTACAATCGAATACCGTAGTAAACCTAAGAACCTCGCCATTATGGTGGGGTTCTTATTTTGTAAAATGCAGACATGAATGTATATGTATTGCGATGTAGAAAGAATTCAGGTACGAAATCGAATTTCGGTAAATGTCGGTGACAAACCCGAATATCAATGGTACACCGAGCTCTAGGTTAATACCGACGTTACGCATACCAAGAGTTCACTATGGATACCCGTCTGTATCCACCGTTATTCAGGTATAAAAAGACGACACTTGTCGTTTCCGACAGATGTCGTAATCAAAAGCATAAATAACCTGTGAATCGTCGTTCAAACTCACCATACTGCTGGTGGTATGTCACCCGGTTTGTTTAGAATAAACAGACAATAATTCAGGCGTTCAAAACCGGCCCGCTTTAACCAGAATTGCGGTAGGGATTCGAACGCCCATTGACCATAGGTATCGATTATCTGCTATTATCCTATTGCCGCCTAACGACATTCCACCGTTCGCATACGGTGATTTTTGTTGACTTTCCACAAATCTCGAGCTCCGATTCCGGTGGTTACCGACGGGTGGTAGAACCGGTGAAATCGCGATACCGATAGGGGAAACCACCGACGACCAAGCAAGGAGCACAGGATTCCGGAGAAGGAGAGCACGATTCTGGGGAAGGAGCACAGGAAACCGGAGAAGGAGAGCACGATTCTGGGGAAGGAGCACAGGAAACCGACTACCCATCGTCTTCTTGCTTGAACATTCGCCAAATCGCCTACCACCTTCGAGTTCTGCTATCCCCGGTTTCGACACTTCGAATCCCTCCCTTCGAACTTCGAGCTCGGTCCTACCGATACCACCGCGCTGAAACTGCGGAAATCGAAGTTACCGATTCCCATCTTCTGTTCTAAACCAATCGCTCTGAACAGAAAGTACCGAAGTTCCCAGATGCTTGGTTGGTAGAACTTCTTAATCCACTCTGAGTGTTTCAATCCACTCTGAATAGATTTCACGAAGTTTGTTTTAACTGTATCTATATTATAACACATTTACACAAATGCACGAAGTTTCCATTCGTCGGTTTCCGAAGTACCTGTCTGTGCTTCTGAATACCACCACTCGTAGCAGAAAGAAGAACTCGAAGCTCAGAAAAGCTATCCGAAACCTAACCTACCTAAATCCAACCAAGCGAAAGAACTCGAAGCTCCGCTGGCTGTTCAGCCAATCACCTTTTGTGATAGGACTCGAAGCTCAGAGAGCTCCGCTACCACCGCACGGCTGGTGGTATCCCACCACGCACGCTGTGGTTTACACCACGGTTGTGCACCACATACACTTTATACGGTAACCACGGTACCTCACGCAAAACACCAGCGTGCTGTGGCATGCGTACAGAATCCGGTCCTGTGGTATACCACGCACACCGTGATTTGGGAACTTCGTAATGCCATCCAGCATGTGTTATAATGTAGGTACAGTAAAACACAAACCGGATTGCTACTTAGGAGGTAGAATTATGGATAAACAGAGACTCATGGAGTACAAGGACGCGAAGCACTTCGTCCCGGGCTTCAACTGCGAGACTGAGCGTCAGAAGGAAGTGTTCACGAATTTCTACTATGCGGCTTGCGCACTCATCGGCGGCAACGAGAACACCCTGGAAGATTACGCAGAGGACGACGAGGAGTACATCAGCGCAAAGCAGGTTCTCGAAGACCATGCAGGTCTGGTAGACGACGTATTCGCTTGGGGCACTTCTGGGTTCTACGGATGCGGACTCGAAGGTCCGATGCAGCCTTACCAGAAGCACTACAACCTCGTCGGCAACGATTTCATGCGCAGATGCGCCGAAGCTATTGTAACCGCAATGGGGCATTGAGCCCCATGCGATGAACTTCGTAATGCCAACCAGCAATCTGTTATACTATAGGTACAATAAAACAACCCGTGTGCTTAAGGAGGTACACATTATGGCTAAGAAGAACATTCAGAACAAGCAGTACAATACCGCCGCTCAGGTCCTCGAGCGTGTCGAAGCGAGGATAGCCTGGTTCGAGGACCACCCGCGCAGAAGACTCCGCATCAAAGACTGCTACAACGAGTTCAGCATCTTTGACTGGTGGCCGGAGTATCTGAGCAAGTCGAAGCTCCAGGAGATGCGTCAGTTCCTCAGAGAAGCTATTAAGCTCGGCTACGAAGGATACGTATGCTTCAAGGTTGGAGCTACCGGATGTGCTAACGGTATGTGGGCACACACCGAACTCGAAACTGACGGAGGTTACTCCCCGAATAACTGTCCGTGTCTGTTCCGAAGCTTCACACCGGCTTACCGCTACTGGGATGTCACCGACAAAGACGGTAACTGGGATTTCGAAGGTAAGTACGAGAGCGAAGAGGACCGCCGTCAGAACTGGGACCGACTCAAAACCATCAAGGACCTCGAGGCCTTTATCGAAGCTCACAAGGACAAGGTGTACCGCAAATAAGCGGTACACGATGAATCACAACTTCGTACTGCGCACTAGCATGTATTATAATATAGGTACAGTAAAACAAACAACGCCCAACAGGGCCCAACTACTTAGGAGGTAGCGTTATGGCAAAGATTACGAAGGCACAGGCAGAGACCAAAATCGAGCGTTACCTGGAGCTCCAGGCACTCATCAAGGAGGCAGACGCTCTCAAGGCAGAGCTCAAGGAGCTTGCTAACGGCACCGAAGCTCGCACCTACGTCGCAGGTGACCACAGCGTGTCTATTACAACCGCGACTCGCAACACCGTAGACGCAAAGGCACTCGCAGCTGCGCACCCGAAGATTGCAGAGAAGTTCACCAAGACGTCCACATACGATACAGTCCGCATCAAATGATGCGGACTCACCCCAACTCGAACTTCAAGGAGGTCTAATCATGCGATATAAGGTATTTTACGGAGTAAGCCCTGACACTTATGCCGTGTGTTATGGTGCAAACGAAGACGAGGCTCGGTATAACTTCAGTGAGTATAACCCATGGACGGTGATTATGCGAGTCGAAGAGTTCCCGGATTCTGCAGAACCTGATAAAGACTTACTCGACATGGTTGGCGAGACAGATCCGGAGGAAGCTATTCAGTATCTCATCGATGCTATCGAAGACGCCGGTGTGACGCACCGTGTTGCTGGTTATCTCTACCGACATGGGTTTGGCAGAGATGACGGATAATTACGACACCGCATGCTGCAGTTGCTTGGATACTGCGTGTAAAAGTTATAAAGCAACTGCAGCAAAAACGCTGCATTTGGTACGTGATTTCGGTAATCTGCGTATGAACTCGAAGACAGAAACTTCGTTTCCACGCCTGGGTTGTGTTATACTATAGATACAGTAAACACAACACCAGTTCACATATAGGAGGTACAGCGTATGGCTGAGTTCTGGACAATCACGCAGAAGGGTTTCAACTTCATCTGCCACAATGCCGACAAGCTCGTCGAGGACGAGGAGTGGAGCATCGAAAGGGTAGCGGCATTCATGGCAGTACATCACACTCTCACTGTCATGGCAACCAAGTACGCCAAGGGGCTCACGCTCAAGCCGAAGATTGCTTGCATCCAGTACACCTTGAAGTGTGACCAGGAGACTTCTGCTGACCTGGACAAACTCACGAAGGTTCTGGTACCGAAGCTCTGCGAGATTTACAATGCACCCGACACCCAGGGCTATCTGGGTAGACCGCTCAACCTGGTGCTCGACGATGTCGTCAAACTCGCCCAGGATTACATCGCGAAGGAGCAGGAACCGCTTGAGGTGTTCGGGGAAACAATCACACCGACTCCGTTCTTCTCCAGACCGTCGAAGCTGGAGTACGACGCACTCCAGGAAAAGGAGCAGAAGCAGGAGCAGGCCTACTGGGACAAGTTCAAAGAAGCACTCGAAACTGGCAAGGCGGTGCATCACAAGATTCTGATCCGTGAGGGCGCGAACACCTACACCGGAATCATCATCGGCGTTACCGCTCGCTGCGTCTACGTCGACCTTCAGGACGAGTATGGCAGACTTCTTCAGCACAATGCGCGTATGCCGCGTAACTCTCCTAGATTCATTATCGAATCATTCAGATAACTCCTTATCTCCTAAGCTCACATATACCAGAACAGGCGCCTACGGGCGTCTGTTTTGGCGGCGGTTAGAATTAAAAATTCTATACAAGTGTTCACTACTGTGCGTACTCATTTTCGTGTATTCATACGAAATTATAGAAAAAGTCTTGACTTCCAAGAGCCTATACATTATAATGATTATAGTAGCAAAAACTACTAACCCCCAACCTTGACGACTGTTCCACATCGAATAAAAAAGCGTAAAGCTCACACGGGTAACAAAACCCATCGAAGTACAGACCCTCACTTCGATGGGTTTTGTTGTGGTTTCCTGGTGAATTTGTGTAAATCATACAAAGCAATCCTACTCGAAGCTCCCGCTTTCGTGTAGGATTTTTAATTCTACCCCTTTTACATACCTCACATTATAATATATGTTCGCCGGCTTCGCTTCGACTACGCCTACCGATACACATTCTGTCTATCGTACCTATCACTTCGTTATCGGGGTCGAACATATATTATCGGATTCGGCCCCAGGCCATTCGACTAATCGTCTGCTGTCCTTCACTTCGTTGCGGGACTGTCCTTGTGCCTCTTGTCTTCGACAACCCCCACCTTTACCGCCTGTTCCACGACTGTCTGCGACGCATTGCCCTGCGGGCGGCTTTTTAACTTATAACGATTTCTTATACCGCAAACACCGCCATGCCGCAAGCATACCACACGCACGCTACACGCAAAGCGAGGTAAGCCCTTGTGGTGTACAAATTGTAAGACACACCAGCCACACCGCACACACCGTTATGCGTGAGGTTTGAGAACTTCGGAATCGCACCGTGGATATGTTATAATACAGGTACAGTAAACACAACAACAGAAACACAGCACAGCAAGTGTTTACTTATAATACAGAATGGTGCGTGGGGTTAATAAACTTCGCAAACAACACCAGGAAGTGTTATAATGTAGGTACAGTAAAACAAACAAACGCCCACTGGGCACAACAAAGAGTACTTAGGAGGTACACATTATGGCTAAGAAGAACATTCAGAACGCACAGGCAATCGAGAACAACGCAATCGCAACTGTAAACGAGAAGGAGGATGTTACCATGGCAGAGAACACAAAGGCAATCGAGACCGCAGAGGCAACCGCAATCGAAGAGACCGGCCCCAAGACCATGCTTCTGTTCACTGCATCTCGTGGCAAGAACACAAAGCTCGCGTGGAACGAGGTTGTTGTCAATCCCGACGATGCAACCCAGAAGGTCAAGGGCTGCGCAATCGAGCTTCCGACTCAGGTCGCTGAGCTCATCGGCAACGACAAGTTTGTTTCCTACATCGACAAGGACATCATCGCGCGCTGCGTCGAAGAGCAGAAGGCAGTTCGTGGTACCGCAAGCACAGTGTCCGACGTGTTCACACGTTACTGCAAGGTAACAGACACGAAGGGCGACCGTATCACAGTCGCACTGGCAGTGTTCGGCGAGGTCCTCACAGCAATCGAAGCAGGTACAACGAACGGTGCGTGGGTACGCCCTGAGCCTGAGAAGGAGGAAGCTCCTGAGGCTGCCGAAGATCCGGTCGACGAAATCAACCCCGACGAGGTTGTCGACGACATCGCAGACGCAGAGTAAGTCGAACGACAGGGGCAGGGGCCGCAAGGTCCCGCCCCACATGAAAATTCGTAATCCCGCTCAGCATCCTGTATAATATAGGTACAATAAAACACAAGGAGGAAGACGATATGACAATAGCATGGGCACGTCAGTTTGTTAATCTGGTTGCTAACCTCGCAGAGGAGGACGTCACAGAAGAAGACATCGAAGCTGGATTCGAACAGTTTTTGCTCGACGCAGGGTTCCCAATCGAGTTCAATGACACCAAAGAGCTTGACGAATTCCAGAAGTATTTCACCGAAGAATATCTGCCAAATCTGACGGACGAGAAGCCTAAGCCCAAAACCGACGAGGTCTACAAGAAGATGCGTGCGTTCGCTGCTGACAGAGGCTACGAACTGGAGGACGGGGAAATCGAAAGCATTATCGAAGAGGCCGAGGAGGACGGAGACAGCGTACTGGATTGTGCCGATGGGGCTCTCAGAGAGCTCGTCGAAGACTGGGTTGCTGACCACCAGGAATAAGCAAAGCAAGGGCTCGAAAGAGCCTTTTGTTTTCAACTATCGCAATTCGAGTTCCACCAGCATCTGTGATTAAGAAATAGAAGGCGCTCAGCAGAAGAACTCGAAGCTCTAACGAGCTACCGGTACCACCGCTACTGCGAAAGCACCACCTCGCAAACCGTGGTATACCACGTGGTTGTGCACGGTGTATAATTACATATCAACGACACTGAACCCACAGCATGCGTTAGCGTGCTGTGTATTTTTATGGTGTTCACCGCACCGGTGCAACCGTGGTCACGGTTTTTAACGGTGTGCGACAACTTCGGAATGCTACGCTGAGAGTGTTATAATGTAGGTACAATAAACGTACACCCGATACCTAAGGAGGCATCTATGGATATTATCAGACATTTTCTCGAAGCCGCAAAGACAGACAGCTTGACCCTGGAGATTGCTTCTACAGCAGTTCAGAAGTTCCGTGAGGACCGTGCTGCTGTGGGCGACACCGAAGCAGAGCACCGTGCATTCTACCAGAAGTATTACGAATTTGCTAAGGCATGCGAGTCATTGGGAACACTCGGTGGCGTGTCGGGATATGGCAGAGGAGATTTCGTCAAGCTGAAGATTAAGGACCTGTGCAGACTGGTGGATTACAAATTCCCATACGGTTGGAAGTAACTTCGGAATGCTATGTTGAAAGTGTTATAATATAGGTACAATAAAACACAAGGAGGTAGATGATATGAAGATAGCATGGGTAAAAGCATACCTGGAGTTGGTTGAGCGAATGCTGCGTGAACATCCCGAGTTGACCGAAGACGACCTCGACGACCTGTTCCAAGCGTGGCTCATCGACTGTGGACTTCCTATCGAATTTCAGGACCCGGAAGAGGAGCTGTCCGACCTCGAAGGCTACATCGAAGACGACCTTGCACGACGCAATCCGACCCAGCCGGGATAACCTGTTCGTAAAATTCGTGTTCATGTGAGCTTATATGTTATAATGTAGGTACAATAAAGCACAAGGAGGCTCGGTTCCTCAGGGCAAGGGCTATCAGGCAGAAGTCCGTGAAAATAAGGAGGACTAATCATGGCAATAGAAGACCTTAAGCAGTGGGTGCTCGAAGAGTTTGAGCGCAAGTCGGGAATCAAGTGAGTCACCGCGTTGCCGATATCAGCTAACTGCTGGCATGTTCAAGCCGAAGATGGTGAGCTCTATATGCTTAGATGGATGGAGGGTTAATCATGGCAGAGAGAATCGAAGTGTTCACTGAGAACTACGAAGAGATGTATGGGCACAAGCCGAAGGGTCAGGGCACCTGGGCGTTCTTCATCGTGTCCTCTCGCGGTACGGATTTCAACGAACCCATCATCAAGCATGGCCTGTACTCGAAAGCAAAGGCGGAAGCTATCAGAGAAGCCAAGAGCACCGTGGGCGGGTTCCAGGCCCTCATCGTGGGCACATAACTTCGTAATCACCACCACGAATCGTGTATACTTAAGATACAATAGAACAAGTCCCAGATATAGGAGGTTGCTATGCGAACGTTTAAATTCAGGTACACCCTACGCAACGGACAGACAGGGAGCGGGGTTATTGTCGCACCGAATATCGACTCTGTTGGCATTCGGGTAAGAAAGAGATTCAATCTGCACGACGATGTCCGCATGTACGAAGTTGAGGAGGTACCAGATGGGAAAGAGTAAAAGCAGATTCAAGGGCAAGGGCAAGATGAGGTGCCCTATTCAGTCCGTCGACGAGTTGAAGAAAGCAGCATCGAAACGTCTGGAAGAAGAGTTTTCTCAGCGTTATCAGGAAGCAACACTCGAAGGTGCAGTTCAGGGAATGGCATTCGTGATGTATGCACTGGAGATGGGACAGGGCTGGAAGAAGGCAAGGCAGAAGAAACTGTTCGAAAATATGATGAGTATCTGTGACCTGTCTGACGCGGCTCCCTGGTTGCAGCCGTTCAACGCAGTTGACATTCGCAAGCATATCGAAACCGAGTTTGAAATCGATTTCACCAAGCTGCTCAAGAGGGTCGAAGCACTTCCACCGGACCCATAATCAGAAGTTCACTACGGATTGAGCTAGAGGAGGAGACTATGAACGAAAGAGAACCAATCAAACCAGATAAGATATACCGAGTGTGGGAATCGACAAAGGACCTTGTCCCGTTCTCATCTTGGCTTCCTGAGGTGGTAGGCACAACCGCTGAGCTAATCAGAATTGGTTCTGTGTCTGTTGACTATTCCCAGGATTCTTATCAGGAAGTTATTCCAGAACAGCTTCGGTTCATTGATGCGGACGTTACTGCTTATCGTAACCTGTTGACCTTGTTTCGAAAGCGGCACAAGAAGCCTGCAAAAAATAACAGTAGGTAGCCTACTATCGTCTTTGTTCTTCACGTTGCTTTGTACTATAATTATGTAGGATTCTGCGTAGGGTTAACGAAGTTCTTTGTTAGCCCTACGCTTGCGTTTTCTCATCACATACCTACTTTGCTGTGCTTCGTTATCTTTGCTTTCTATCTATCCTGTTCCGTTGTGCTGTATACTTACGCTACAACAATTACCCAGCGTAACTCGAATTTCCACATGCCTAAGGAGAAGCCTAACTTTCGAGTTACGCTGTACCTTACTACCCGTGGTAAATTAACTTCGGAACAGTAACCCAAATATGTTATAATATATTTACAGTAAAACAAACAACGGAAACAAAGAGTACTTAGGAGGTACAGTTTATGGGTAAGAACGTTAAAATTGGTAGAGTAGCATGTGGTAAGTTTTTTGACTTAACAAAGGTGTACACACTGGAGGAGACAGCAGAACTGTTTGGTGGCGACTACGACGAGAAGTGGCAGGAGAACGACAGACAGTTGGTGGAGACGTTTAAGAGAGACGGCTTTGAGTTTTTGGGTTGTGTAGTGGTAAAGGAGGAACTGGCAGACGCACTGGCAGACGAGGGCGTATATTGGGATATGGCGTATGTAGTACGTGGTGTATTGGGCTACGGCGGACGCAACACGAAGCACACATACTTGGTAACAGACGTGTGGGACGAGAGCCATGGCGAGGGCGAAACAAGAGCGTACAGGTGGAATGTACAGGGGGAGGGTAGCTTTGAGTACAACGCAGCGCAAAAGGCATACAGAAAGGTTAAGGCGCAGGGCTAACGAAGTTAGCCCTCCTACGGGAGGGCTGCTAAACTTCGGAACAGTAGCCTAAATATGTTATAATCCAGAACTTCGGTAAAAACCACAGAATGTGTTATATAACACAATTTTGGAGTAGAACTCGAAGCTCTCGCAGCACGTTAATACCTACCGGTATTCACCGTGAACACAGCACGCTACGGTATACCACGTGGTGTTATGCGGTGTATACGTTTACTGGTAACAGTATTACCTCAAGCAAAACCACTGCACAACCGTGGTAGCTTTACTGTATAATAGTACCTTAAGCAGTGTGCTGTACAGAGATTGCGGTAAATGAAACTTCGTTTCCTTAATCATGAAATGTTATAATGTAAGCACAATAAAACACAACCCGGTAAGGAGGATACAGCATGGGAAATGTAACAGAAAAGGACACGCAGCTCAAGAACTTCTTTGAGGAGTCGCTGGGCTTTGTAATAAGAAAAGCAGCATATACCAGAGGCACCTTAACGTACTATATGTATAGCAAGGAGCACGGCAAGGACATCTTCTTTGAGCAAAAGCCGGACACCTCCATGTCCTGCACAATAGAAGGTGTCACCAGAAGAATTCCAGCAAGGGATGCGTTGGAAACAGCACTGGGTCATAAACCTACCAACGTCGAAATATGCCGCATCGTGCAGGAAGTCATTCTTAAAATGATTGACGACCAGCTGGACGAAACGAAGCGACAGGTAGGCAGAGACTTTGACCGGTTCAGTAGAAGAGGTCACTGATACAGAAACTTCGTAAAGGACACCAGCGTGTGTTATAATGTAAGCACAATAGAACACAAACCGATAAGGTATAGGAGGAAAAGATTATGGCAAACGAGAATATGGTTCAGAACGTAGAGGCTATCAACGAGACTGTTAAGGAGGATGCTAATATGGCTAACGAGAACATTATCGCAGAGACAATCGAGACTACCGAGACACCTGCCGTAACACTGCCGAAGTTCAACGACGTCATCGTTCCGGCAGACGAGGACAGAGAGATGCTTCTCATCACCGCAACTCGCAACAAGAACGACGCTATGTTCTGGAACTACATCACAGTTCCGACAGGCACAGACCCCAGAGAGTTCATCAAGACCATCACCGAGAACAAATTTGTCAACCTCGTCGATGCTCGTAACGTCAGAGCGTTCATCGAAGCAGGTGCTCCGCTCAGAGGAATGGCAAGCACAATCGCAGACTTCGCAGCTCGTTACGCTAAGACAAAGGGTGAGGTAACCGATAAGGCAGCACTCGTGCTCAGAGAGTTCACAGACATCATCGCTCAGGTTGATGCTGGCACACTTGAGGGCAGATGGGACAACCCGGAGGCAATTGCCAAAGCCGAAGCAAAGGCAAAGGAAGCAGCAGAGAAGGCTGCGGCAAAGGCTGCTAAGGAAGCCGAGAAAGCAGCAAAGAAAGCAGCAGCCGAAGCTCCCGCAGAGGACGAGGTTGAGGATCCGTTCGACGTGGCAGAATAAGTTAACCAACACCCGACCTCCTAAGTCGAAGTCAAGAGCCCTGGGCGATGAGCCTGGGGCTCTTGCTGCGGTATCATGGTTCTGGAAACTTCGTGATGCTGGTGTAGATGTGTTATAATATAGATACAATAAAACAAGTCCTAGACCATAAGGAGGAAACGGTATGGATAAGAATAGAATGACCTGGCAGGAAGCAGTGCAGTACCTCACCGAGTTCAACAAGAAGCACGATATTCACACCAAGGGCGGTAAGCCCGCTACGTGCGTGATGGTAGCTGTAATCACCCGAGATAGCTTCCGTAAGGAGTATACCCTAGAGGAGCGAAGCTATGCGTTCACCAATCACAACAAATTCTTTATCCCGGAGAACCTCGGTAACTCAATCTTTGCCGACTGCTTGGACGGTAAGGACGTAGGCATACGCCTTGAGCAGCACATACGCACTCTTGATTGGAATGTCGAATACTGCTACATCAAGGAAGAGCACGAATAATAACTTCGTACTCGCACCTGCAGTATGTTATAATGTAGATACAATAAAACACAACCCAGAACGTAGAGGAGGTAGCTTATGGCACAGAAGAAAGAGTACACCATCATCAGTCACCACAGAGGCAGAGCAACCGAGTACACCGGCACGCTGGAGCACCTTATCAACGACGTGTTCGGATACACTCTCGAATCAGGTGCGTCCTGGCAGCACGAGAAGGGTGCTCGCAAGGTTAACACCAATCCGAAGTCCGGTAAGGGTCTCGTGACTGCTCTTAACAACGCAGCTCAGAACACTATGGGCTCTTGCTACAATCCAGATTGGTACGAATTAAAGGAGGGATAATTATGCCACACGGCTTCCAATGGTCACTTGAGGATTACCGAAATGCTGAGCGTATGGCTAAGATACAGGCTCAGGCGCTTGTCGAAGCTCAGCGTAAGGAGCGGGATCGGCTTGAGCGAGAAGCTCAAAGAACAACTCACCGAGCCCCCTCTGCAGCACCAGTCCGTGCGACTCCTGTCAGATCTACGCTCAGTGCCTTCGACGCAGAGCAATTACGGCGTGAAGCCGAAGCTGAGAACGATCGGGGTATCGCAAAGATACGTGCAGAGAAGGCGATGCGTGCTACCTTCGGTAGTGCAGAATACATCCACAACCGCTACGGTCATGTCGTGTGGTGCGGCAAGATAACCGAGTACCGAAATAAGTTCAGTTGCTCAGAATCAGAAGCGGTTACGCTGATTGTGCGGGACTACTCCGAGTCGGAGTGGGCTCATCTGGAAGACCCACTCATCGAGGCGTTCATGGGTCACCGTAAATAAGGTCACAGCACGCTAACGCATACACCGCGGTTGTTCACGGTGTACAATTATACTACCTCACGGTATACCTCAAGCAAAACCTTAGCAAAACCATAGCAAAATAAAGGCGCACCTTACCGGTACGCCTTTAGTTATGGTGTGAATCGGTACTGCCAAAAATTCGGAATGCGACTCTAGAAATGTTATAATATAGGTACAGTAAAACAAACAACGGAAACAAAAGCAAAGAGCTTAGGAGGAAAAGATTATGGCAGTAGCAATTCTGGTAGCAGCACTCATCATGGGACCCGCACTCCTTTACACCAAGGAGTACCGCTAATCCAATAGATACAGACGAACAGAAGAAAAGGAGATAAGGCTATGGAAAAGAAAAGACACCTCAGATGGGACCGCGTTATCGAATGCCTGGCAGGGGTGCTCGTATTCACATTCGTCGCATGGGTGTGCATCTCATACTTCAACATCGTGTTGCACAACACCGAAGAGCACCCTTGCTACTTTGACTGGAATTTCTTCCAGCTGATGATAAGGTGGGGAGACATAACTTCGTGAAACACCTTAGGTTGTGTTATAATATAGATACAATAAAACAACGGAGCGAGTGGGGCGGGTGCGTCGCAGAGAAGGTCGCAGTAACCACACCCCGAGTGCTTGCAATAGTGGGCGCAATCCTCGCCGCTCCGGTACGACCTTGGAAACATTCTTAGGAGGTAATAGATACGGATAAGTTCATCGAATGTCTTAAGCAGAAGGCATGGGCACTTGCTACCAAGGAGCTCGACAGCGCAGCAAACAGCTTTGGGTTCGCACGCATCGTACCGGAGACAGTCGAAAAGCTGAACGCCGAGTGCCCGGACGAAGCAGAGACTTTCTTCATGGCGTTTGTCTTTGAGATGTCTCAGAGCTGTCCGGATGGTCGAAACGAGAAGTCGGTAGGACTGGCTCGCAAGCTGGTGAGTCTGGGACTCGAATCCGTCAACCCCAATGCTAACTACGAAGTCGGCATGCGGGTTAAGACAGGGCAGATGCACAAGACGGTGATGCAGCAGGCAGCACAACTCGCGTTCTACTTCCTGGACTCGAAGGAGCTCATTCCCGAAGAGGTCAAGGACTGCGACACCTGGTGGAGAATGCCGCTCATCTGAGCAACGAGCTCGTGAGTGCTAAAGCAGCACATAGCAGCACAACGCACGCTAACGGTAACTGGATGTAGGCATACAGGTTATACGCCTAGGAGGAACCGTTAGCGTGCGTTAGCATGCGTGGTACAGGAACTCGTGGCCTAGGGGCTTCGAGTTCTTGTGCTGAGCTCGATTGTGGTTTAGCATGTACAGTGCGGTAGAACTCGAAGCCCACAGCAGACGCAGAAAACTTCGAACTACTATACCTGCTGTGTTATAATATAGGTACAATAAAACAAGTCCCAGAGGGTACAACATACTTAGGAGGTACATTATGGCTAAGAAAAATCTGCTGGCAATTCGACCGAAGTGTGCTGTGTGCGGCGACACCTGTAGTCTAGATGTTGGTCTGTGCTGGCGGCGTGACCGCGACGGTAAACTGTTCGATGTTTGTTATATGTGTGCGGAGACTCACAAGGTTAACGAACATTCTGTCGACAATTACGGTCCGAGCCCCATTCAGGATGTCGAACAGCATGCTGAGTGGTCTGCAGCTCGCGCCGAAGCTGGGTACCCGGACTGATAACATGCAGGGCTGCGGTTGGCAGCCCTTTCTTTTAGGCAGAAAGAGCTTCGAGTATATGTGCTAGCTATGTTATATAACACATCTAGCAGCAGATACCGAAGTTTCAACCGGATATATCCCAGCAAAACCGCCCGAAAATACCGGTATCGAAATACCTTTCAACGGTATTCCGATACTACGGTACCGCATTTTACGTTTTTCCACCAGCACCCCATCTGCCAAAAATCCCAGACATCAG
>UMCO01043159.1_pt1 | contig 36882 bp, 32 predicted proteins | sample 1964251 | NCBI WGS metagenome assembly UMCO01 (sample SAMEA4835970, study PRJEB28245) | human gut metagenome | biome: gut microbiome; material: fecal sample | place: Denmark | collected 2008
TTTACTGCTCTCATTTTCGCCAATCCATATGCCGAGAATGTCTTTCTGACCGTCAAGGTTGATGCCAAGAACTACATATGCCGCCTTTGTAATATACTGATGATTTTCCTTTACTTTGTAATGGATTGCATCCATAAACACAAACGGATATACTGCTTCAAGAGGTCGGTTTTGCCATGCAGTAACGTCAGGCATAATCTTCTCGCTTATCTTGCTGACAAGCTCAGGGGAGATTTCTACATCATACAGATTTTTGATTTGCTCGGCAATGTCACGCTGACTCATTCCACAGGCATAGAGTGATAGGATTTTATCTTCCATACCGTCTGCATTACGGTTGTATTTGCCGATTATTTTAGGTTCATATTCTCCGTTTCTGTCCCTCGGAACCTTAATATCAAGCTCACCGAGCTGTGTTTTTATCGTCTTTTTTGAGTGGCCGTTTCTGTAATTTTTCGACTTATTGCTACATTCATTATTCGACGTTCTTTCGCTTTTCTCGTAGCCAAGCTCATCTGCAAGCTCACATTCCATAACCTCCTGAAGAATGTCCTTGAACATATTTTTCATTGCTGTCATTACTTCATCTGTTGAGGTGAATTTCTGACTTCTTACAAATTCTCTCATCATTTCTGCCGGTGCTTTTTCCATAAAAAAACTTCCTTTCAAGCTTTGTTTTTTCTATTTCCATTATTGCTTGAAAGGAAGTCTATTATTCACTTTTACACAAAATTTTCGGCGGTCTCGCAGATTAGCGAAAACTACCTGCTCTGTAAAACTTGTAAACTCATATGAAGTTACCATTCACTGATTTCAAGCTTCGGCATACAGCCGTAAAGGAAGTATTCGCATTCTTCGTAGTCCTTGTACTTATGCTCCTGCTCTCTGAACAGCTTATCGTGGTGCATATAGTCACGGTGAAGAAGCTCGTGGTAAATTACGAATTTCACAACCTCTTTCGGGACGTCCTTGGAGTTGAGAACGCAATTTATGACTATGCTGTTGTCCCTGTAAAAATAACAGCCGTAGTATTGCTTGTACGCCTTGTCAGTCCAGCGGATTGACGAAATTCCGTCGTATGTGCCGTGAAACATCTCGTCCTTTACTTCCTGCACAAGCTCGTCAAGGTTGTAATACGGCTCTCTGTCAAACGGTATCTGCTCATCGGGGAGCTCGCTTACTCGGGTGCCGTATGCGGGAGTTTTGCCTTTGTAAATGTAGAAGTGAAAAACCTTGCTTGCATAGTTTTCCCAGCTTCCGTATATTTCTTCGGCTAAAGGATAATTCTGATATGCTTGCTCTGCCAACACCTTGAAGTCCTTGCCTTCTTCAAGAGCCTGTTTTGCAATATAATACGGGTCAATCTTTTTGCGGTCTGCAAACATATGCACCTTCGGTTCTTCCTCAAAGTTTTTGAGGTTGTCAATCAGCATCGCAATTTCACGCTCACTCGGTCGCATACAGAATCCCGAGAAGTATTTTTCAATCAGCTTGGGAACATCAACCGACTCCTGAGCCGCAATCTCCTTTTTATCCTTCATCAGATTAACATAGCCTTTCAGCTGGTCCTCAAACACAAGCAGAGTGTAATCGTAACCGTCCTCGTCAATCAGCGAATACCAGCAGGAGGGGAGAGTGACAAGGCTGTTGTAAGTCATTGCTTTTGCTGACAGAATATTGTACGCATCCTTGCAAAGCTCCCATGAGTATATTTCTTCCTGTTCCCCCTCGCTGATTGCGGTTTCAGCCTGTGCCTGTTCTTCTTCGGTTTCCTCGTTTTCGTCAATTTCAGCAAAAAGCCACTTAGGATTGAGCCATTTGTTGAACACCGTCCATTTGTCGTTGAAGTCAACAAGGTTTACCTTTTCCGTTCCGCCTGCCTGAATGCCTCGCATACCTCTGCCAATCATCTGCATCAGCAAGCCCTCGCTCTGTGTAGGTCTTGTGAGAAAAACAGTTTCAATATCGGGAACGTCACTGCCCTCCGTCATTATGTTCACATTCACAAGCACGTCAAATTTTCCGCTTTTGAACTGCTCAATGATGTAGCTGTTGTCCTCGTTCCCCGAATAAATGCAGTCGCATTTTACGCCACGCTTTTTCAGCTCGTCACAAAGAAGTCTGCAATGCATAATATTCAGTGCGAAAATCAGAGTCTTGCCGTATTTTTCAGCGTTATTGAGGTACTCGTCAATAATAATGCTGTTTCGGGAGGAGCAGACGGCAATTTTTCCGAGCAGGGAATCGGGAAGCTCGCCGCGTCTTTTGATTTTCTGTGCCTCGTCCTCGGTGATAACAGGCTCAAAGTCCTCGTTCGTTTCTATCCTCGTGAATACAGGTTCTGCAAGTATTCCCTTGGTAATCAGGTTTCCGAGCGAAATGCTGTATATAATATTGTCGTCAAAGAGTTTCAGCAAAACTGCGCTGTCGTAATCGTTACTGCGTACAGGCGTTGCCGTAAGTCCGAGGAGCTTTGCGTCGGGGCGGTATTTGAGAAGATATTTTATCGTGTCCTGATAGGAACGTGCAAAGGTGTGGTGAGCCTCGTCAACGACAATCATCAGCTTTTTACTTGTTATTCTTCTCAGGTGCCTTTGGTTTCTGCAAATTGACTGAATGCTTCCTATGATAACATTGTCGTTTTTATCAACGGATTTTATGCTCTGGTGCTCGGAGGAGATACAGCTGATTTTGTAGCTTTTGATGTCGGGATTTTCAAGCTTTGAAAGACCTGCAAATCTGTAAAAGCACTCTGCCGCCTGATTAATCAGCATATGACGGTGGACTATCCAGAGAATCTGATACCCCTGACTTATCATATCCTTGATTAAAAAGTACGAGGCTGTTCTGCTTTTTCCGCTACCCGTAGGCATTACAAGCAAGCCCGACTTTTTATCTTCCTTGATGAAGTGGTTTTCAAGGGCGTTTACTGCGTCTTTCTGAAAGTCGTAGAGCGAAATATCCTCCGCAGGAGTTTCTCTCATATTCAGCTCAATAGTTCTTCTGAACTTTGTGTCCTCTGAAAAAATAACGTCAGCGCCGCCGATTTTTGCAATCGCAGTTGCGTATGCGATAATAAGGCTTGCCGAGGTTGCCTTTTGGCGCAGACCTTTGAGCTTTGTGCCGAAGTCATTGCCTGTAATGCAGAGGGCGTTGAAAACCTCGTCAAGAATATCTGGGTATTTGCACAAGAGCTTGTCCTCGATAATCTGACGGTAGCTTTTTACGAATTTGTCGTTCGGTGCGGTGCAAATAAGATTCATTGAGCAGACAAGGTCGTCCTTTTCGTCCGTTTCGTGCAGAGGACGGTCGTCTGCGTTTGTTTCGGGTGAATAGATAACTGCTTTTAAAAATTCATTGTCAAAGTTTTCCCAGGTAAAGTTTTTCATATTATTCCACCTCCTTGTCAATCCAGTTTTCGCCGTTGTAGTTTTCAATTTGTGCCGACAGATTTTCAATGTAGCGTTTTAGTTCTGCATTGCTTTCCATACCCTGAGCGTACCATAAATTTGAACGTCCGAAGCCGAAATCATAGCCGTTGTGACCGCTTCTCGGAACAATCCACTTTGATGAAAAGCGTTCGTTTTCGGGCAGAAGTACGCAGTTCTCTTTCTTGTCAATAAAGTTGAATTCCTGAACATATCCGTTGATAAATTCAACAAATTGCGGATATCGGTAGACGGTAGCGTCCTTGTACCAGCCGACAACTCTCATACCGTCAATCTTGTCTGACTTTGCACACCATACAACAGTTACACCGTCAACGCTTTCTTCATTTTTTGAAAGCTGACAGCCGTTGATTTTTTCAATGTGGAGCTGGCTTGTTTTGTTTTTCAGGGATTGTGCAAGCATTACAAAGCCTACGCAAAAGTCCGTTTCGTCTTCTTCGCCTCTGAAACAGTCAAAGTTGTACGCCTCGTGAGCATCATTGTTTTCCTTTACATATGCTCCGCCGTTTACGGGTTCGTCAACGCCGTCGATAATGCCTTTGTAGTACTTCATATAAGCGATATTGCAAAAAATAATGGGTTTCATAGAAAACTTTCCTTTCGTGATTTAATAAACTGAGAGCCTTTTGGGCAATTTGTTTTCGGATTAATAATTCTGAAGACCTCCTTTGTTTAAGTGTGTCTTCATTATATACTGCCAAATTATAATTGCTAATGGATAAGTTTTCCCTTGACTTACAATATGCATTAATTTACTCGTCTTTCCCTTAAGGCTATACTCTTACCTGTGTATTTTTCAAATTCATAAATAAAGTCGAATATCGAATCCTGACCCAATGCCCTTACGAAAATATAATCGCCTATGTTATCATCGGTAAGCTTTCCTTCCTCTGTCAGATTGAACAGGGTATCGGCTTCTTCTCTGCTCAAATTCATACCGATGCAGAATTTATACAATGCAACTCGTGTGGCTTTGCATCTTCCGTTTATTATTCTTTTATAGGTGTCCCAGCTCTGCTGACAGTTTTCTTCAATCTTATCGGCTATTTTGTTACGACTGCAATCGTAATCCATTTCAAGCTTCAGCACAAAATTATTCAGCGTTTTTGCAAGCTTTCTTTTCTTCTCGCTGAACATTCTCATTTCTTCACCGCTGACCTGATAAGACAGCTTTTCCTTTTCAAAATCACTTCTGAATTTTCTGCTTTTAATTTCCTGCTCAGTAACCATATGTACCTCCAATAAATAACAGGTGTAATATTTCATTAAGTTATTATATCATATTGAAAGTGTTTTTTATATTACAAAGTTGAAAAAACAGAGCAGATAGAGAAAACTACCTGCCCTGTATCTTTTTGTATAGAGTATGTTCCTTATAGGAAGTCAGCTGACTTGAACCCTCGGCACGCGGTTTTGGAGCGACTGTTGAAAGCTCCAAAAAGCTGATAGCAATGCCATTTTTAAGCCGTTTTCGCACTATTACCAGAACATCAAAATCATTTTGATGCTTTTTTGATGCTATTGAAAAATTCCTGCCCACTTAACTTCCTCGTTACTATGTATATCATAACATAATAAAAATTCATTGTAAAGCAATCAGTAGCTCAAAATTTGCGCCACTGTAAACAAAGAAAAGAGATTTTACTTATCCTCAATATACTCATGTGGTGAAGGTTGAAATCACGGGTATGATATTTTGAATTTTAAAAAAATAAGATTTTCTCTTTTAAAAATAGCTGTTGAGTTTCAAAAATATAAGTGATATAATAAAATAAACATAAAAAACAGAAATATGTATAATAAATGGTGAATACTTATAATCAAGCGATTGCAAAATCTCAATAAAAGATAAATGTTTTTATAAAGATATTGCTCCATTCCCAATACTGCTCAGCAGTCCTTGTAATAAAAAAAGCGATCTGTTTTACTATACATTAAAAGCTGTAATATTTAGGAGATGATTAAGTGTCAAATATCACCAAGCGGGCGTTAGAAGCATCACTAAAAAATCTTTTGCTTCAAAAACCGCTGAATAAAATTACTGTGGGTGATATTGCCAATGACTGTGGTATTAACCGTATGACTTTTTACTACCATTTTAAGGATATTTACGATCTCATCGAATGGTCGTGTGTTGAAGATGCGACAAAAGCATTGGAAGGTAAAAAGACATATGATACCTGGCAAGAGGGATTTTTAAACATCTTTAATGCAGTGCTTGATAATAAACCCTTTATTATGAATGTATATCGATCTGTCAGTCGTGAACAGATAGAAATGTACTTGTATAAGCTTACATACAATCTTCTTATCGATGTTGTTAACGAAAAATCAGTCGGTATGGCAGTGAGTGACGAGGATAAGAAATTCATAGCCGACTTTTATAAATACGCATTTGTCGGCATTATGCTTAATTGGATTAGAAACGATATGAAGGAAGAACCAAAGCAGATTGTTGATCGTATCAGTGTTCTGATTCACGGAAATATTACCCGCACCTTGAATAATGTCCGAACAGACAAGCCTTTGTCAAATCAATATAAATGTTAAAAATTCTTACAATTTAGCCGCAGTGATAAAACTTTTATCACTGCGTTTTTTCTGTTTATTGTTAATTAAGCTAAATTTCCATAAAATAAAAGTACCAAATAAATCAAGGAGGTTTCTTTATGTATTATTCAAGCGGTAATTATGAATCATTTGCACGTCCTTTAAAGCCTGAGGGCGTAGATCACAAGTCAGCTTATATCATCGGTACAGGTCTTGCTGCGTTGACAGCAGCCTGCTACCTTGTACGAGACGGACAGATGAAAGGTGAACACATCCATATATTTGAAAAAGAACCCATTCCGGGCGGTGCCTGCGATGGCTGGGAATATCCCGGTGTAGGATATGTCATGCGCGGTGGACGTGAAATGGATAACCATTTCGAGGTAATGTGGGATCTGTTCCGTTCTATTCCTTCAATTGAAACAGAAGGCGTGAGCGTTCTGGATGAGTATTACTGGCTCAACAAGAAGGATCCGAACTACTCGCTATGCCGTGCGACCGTCAATCGCGGTGAAGATGCCCATACCGACGGAAAATTCGGTCTCTCCGACAAAGGCGCAATGGAAATTATGAAGCTTTTCTTCACACCGGATGAACAGCTTTATGACAAGCGCATCACCGACTTTTTTGACGATGAGGTTTTAAACTCAAACTTTTGGCTCTATTGGCGCACGATGTTTGCTTTTGAAAACTGGCACAGTGCTCTGGAGATGAAGTTGTATATCAAGCGTTACATTCATCATGTGGGCGGTCTTCCTGATTTCAAAGCATTGCGCTTTACTAAGTACAATCAATATGAGTCGATGATTCTGCCAATGATAAAATATCTGGAGTCCTTCGGCGTACAGTTCCATTACAACACAAAGGTTGTCAATGTAGAATTCGACATTCTGCCTGATAAGAAACAGGCAAAGAGAATTGAGTTGCTTGTCAAAGGTAAGACGGAGTATGTTGATCTGACCGAAAACGATCTTGTGTTCATCACAAACGGCGGATGTGTAGAGAATTCTACCATGGGTTCTCAAAATACACCTGCTTCCTTCAACACCGAAATTAAACCCGGCGGTGGCTGGGATATGTGGCGCAAAATTGCGGCGCAGGATCCCGCATTCGGACATCCTGACAAATTCTGTTACGACCCCGAACAGTCTAATTGGATGAGTGCTACCGTTACCACACTGGACCAGCGTATTATTCCCTATATCAAAAATATATGCAAACGTGATCCATTTTCCGGCGGTGTTGTCACAGGCGGTATAGTAACGGTAAAAGACTCTAACTGGTTGTTGAGCTGGACCATTAACCGTCAGCCGCAATTTCGTAATCAGCCAAAGGATCAGTGCCTTGTATGGGTTTATGCACTGTTTTCAGATAAACCAGGCGACTATGTAAAAAAACCTATGCGAGAGTGCACCGGCAAGGAAATTTGTATGGAATGGCTGTATCACATTGGCGTGCCGGAAAGCGAAATTGAAGATATGGCTGAGCACAGTGCCAACACAGTGCCGGTTATGATGCCTTATATCACCGCTTTCTTTATGCCTCGTGCGGCAGGCGACCGTCCGAATGTTGTGCCTGACGGAGCAGTGAACTTCGCATTTCTCGGTCAGTTTGCTGAAACTAAACGCGATACAATTTTTACCACTGAATACTCTATGCGTACAGGTATGGAAGCTGTTTACACTCTGCTTGATATTGACCGCGGAGTACCCGAGGTATGGGGCAGCGTATATGATATACGTGATCTGCTCAATGCCACAGTGCAGCTGCGTGACGGTAAAAAGATTACTGATATGGAGCTTGGACTCAAGGAAAGGATTGCTCTAAAAGAGGTCCTCAAAAAAGTGCAGGGTACGGATATCGAAAAATTGCTGAAAGAGTACAATATAATCTGATGTAAACAATGCCTCTGCCTATACACAAGGCAGAGGTTATTCAATTAATAGTTTTACATAATTCATATTCATCAACCCTTATTATTGCTCTTACGGCAAATATTTTCTTCTGATTTTATCAATTGTCAGCATATATTATGTCAAAAGGAAATAAATGTAGCTTATAACAGTATTCAGGAGATGTGCGTTATGAATATACTGTTGGAACTTTCTTTCATATTCTTTATCGGCTCTGTATTCGGTTGGGTGACTGAACTCTTGTTTCGCCGCTTTATTTCAAGCGCAAATCCTGAAAGAAAATGGATAAATCCCGGCTTTTGTACCGGACCGTATCTGCCGCTTTACGGTGTAGGACTCTGTGTTCTGTTTCTGGTGGCTAATCTTGAAAAATACTGTTTTACTCAAAATTCATTCCTGAATAAAATTGTATTATTTATAATTATGTCAATACTAATGACAGTTATTGAGTACATTGCAGGTATAATAGCTTTAAAGGTAAGCAATATTCGTCTTTGGGACTATTCGGATAAATGGGGTAATATTAAAGGAATTATTTGTCCTGAATTTTCTTTGATATGGGCACTTCTCGGCGGTATTTATTACTTCGCAATTCATCCGTTAATAAAAAATTCCGTACGGTGGCTTAGCGAGAATTTAGCTTTTTCATTTTTTATAGGCTTATTTTTCGGAGTTTTTATCATAGATGTAGTACATTCCATGCAGTTAGTAGCAAAGCTTAAAAAATATGCTGATGAGAATAAAGTTATCATACGCTATGAACAGATTAAGTTACACATTAGAAACTCATACGAACAAACGGCAAAAAAATATCGCTTTTTTCATCCTTTTTCAGCAGACAGACCTGTTTTGGAATATATTAAAGATATAAAAGGTACACTTGAGGAACATCAAAAAAAGAAATAATCAGAAAGGATTTTTACTATGAATAAAACAGTTAAAAAAATAATAATAGGTTCCGGTATTACTGCAAGTGCCTTGGCAGCAGCAGGTGCTGTATCATATATAATTACAAATAAGTTAGTGAAAGTGGCGCTTGACCGTGAAGATCCGCTGAAAATGGAAAAATCCATACAGAAAATTTCAGGCTCGGCGGAAAAGGAAGAAAGCTTAGAATTGCAGACTGCAACAGAGGAAAAACTAAAAAACAGCGAATGTGAAACAATTGAAATTACAGCTCGTGACGGTGAGAAATTGGTAGGTCATCTTCATAAGTGCGAAAATGCAAAGCGAACTATTATAGCTATGCACGGGTGGCGCTCATCATGGACGAAAGACTTTGGTTTGATATCTGATTTCTGGCACAATAATGACTGCAATGTTTTATACGTCGAACAGCGAGGTCAAGGCAGCAGCGGCGGAAATTATATGGGTTTTGGTCTTTTAGAACGCTATGATTGTCTTGATTGGATAAATTGGGCTAAAGAAAAGTATGATGATTTGCCTATCTACTTATTCGGTGTTTCTATGGGAGCATCTACTGTTCTTATGGCATCGGGATTGGAACTTCCCGAAAATGTTCACGGTATTATTGCTGACTGCGGATATACTTCTCCACACGCAATATGGAAACATATTGTAGAGAACAATTTGCATTTTCATTATAACGGTATTCGTGGAGCAATTGCTAACGATATATGTAAAAGAAAAATCCGGATAGGCTCAAAAGATTACTCCTGCACAGATGCGCTCAAGGAGTGCAAAGTGCCGATACTCTTTATCCACGGGACAGATGATCACTTTGTGCCGGTTGAAATGACATATGAAAACTATCAGGCGTGTGCTTCTCCAAAACGATTATTTATTGTTCACGGTGCTGAACATTGTTTGAGTTACTGGGTTGATAAAGAAGGCTATGAAAAAGCCGTTGAAAATTTCTGGAAGGATTACGATAATTAGTATTTATTCATAAAGATAAAATAAACTCTGGACTTTTGAAAAGTTATATGGTATATGTTTGTGCTACGAAAGGTGGCATAAACTATGGATATACTTGAAGATTTATATTACGGAAACTTATTCCCAAACGAAAAATACGCTAAGCTTGATGATGAAACCAAAGAACTACTCGGCTTGCTCAACAGAAATGAGGAAAAGCTATTAGCAACTCTTTCTGACGAGCAGAAAGAAATCTTTGAAAAATACAAGGACTGCAATCGGGAAATTTCTGAAATCTGCGAACGGCAATCCTTTATCACAGGATTTAAGCTTGGTGCAAAAATTGTAATTGAATCAATGACCTGAAAAGAACAACGACAAACAGGAGATCATGAAATGCTAACGCCACATAAGGAAGTAATTTGAAAAACACTTAAAAATAAAACTTTATGGGCATTGCAAAGGCAAGAAAGACAGAGTATAAGGCAAAAATGCTTTTTACTCTGTCTTTCTTTATGTTCAAAAATAAAATCGCACATTCGTCATCTTGATAATCTTATGTTACAATGTAGATACAAAGGAGGTCGAGCGTATGCGAAAGCAAAAATATTACTTAGCGATTGACGATTATGGGCACAGCGTTATTATCGACAGTCTAAACAATTTGAGAAACAAACTCATTGCAGACGGAAGATATACAGATGCAGTTGATGAACTTATCATCAAATTTGCTCACGCACCGATTAAGAAATTTAGAATTAAGACGACGGAGGTTTAAGATTATGGAAAAGACTATTTTTGAGCAAATGGGCGGCACATACACACAGGTTGAAGATTATTATCTTCCCAATTTACAAATACCCGAACAAGAAACAAAGCCAATCGGAATGTGGGGTCAGCGGCACAAGCGCTATCTAAAGCAAAATCACAAGGTATTGTATATTAATTTGCTGACGAGCGGAAAGTTGAATAGTTACCATACAGATATTGACAAGCAAGCAGAAGAAATGTTTATTCTGTTAGTAAAAGAGCTTGCCGAAAATGAAAATGTAACCGAACAACTCAAAGCCGAAAATCAAATGCTGTGGATGCATCAAATGAACAATATCCATAATCGTGTGATGGATATTATAAATACGGATTTAATCTATGTATAACAATAATTTACAGATAATATTTCGGCAAAAATACGGTGTAGCCTCAAAATTAAGGTTACACCGTATTTTAATATAGAGTATCTTTATTTCGTTAAAGCGCTATGATCAGTAGTTCTCTGCATTCACCTCAAAGTAAGCCTGCGGATGAGCGCAAACGGGGCAAACTTCCGGTGCTTTCATACCAACTACAATATGACCGCAGTTACGGCATTCCCAAACCTTTACTTCACTCTTTTCAAAAACCTGTGCTGTTTCCAGATTGTGAAGCAGTGTACGGTAGCGTTCCTCATGATGTTTTTCAATAGCGGCAACCATGCGGAACTTAGCAGCAAGCTCCGGAAATCCTTCTGCTTCAGCAGTCTTAGCAAAGCCATCGTACATATCTGTCCACTCGTAGTTCTCGCCTTCAGCAGCCGACAGTAAATTGTCAGCTGTATCACCAAGACCGTTCAGCTCTTTGAACCACATTTTAGCGTGTTCTTTTTCATTGTCAGCGGTTTTCAGAAACAATGCAGCCATTTGCTCGTAGCCTTCCTTTTTGGCAACGGAAGCAAAGTAGGTATATTTATTACGAGCCTGAGACTCACCCGCAAACGCTGTTTCCAAATTCTTTTCGGTTTGCGTCCCTGCATAAGGATTTTTCTTTTCTTCCTCTACAAGATTAAACTTTTCAGCAGGCTGCCTGCAAACAGGACACTTTTCAGGAGGAGTGTCACCCTCGTGTACATATCCGCATACGGAACAAACCCATTTTTTCATAGCTTTTACCTCTTTCTTTTCATTTTCATTATTCGGAATCATATTAAGTAGTTTTTTTGCAGTTTCCACAGGAAATCCGTCAGGCGACTTCGCAATAAGCTCTTCCAAAAGTTCATGAGCGTTATTGCTTTGGGGAAGCATATATCCTGCCTCACGCATTATGTCCTCCGCCACCAATCGTTCAGATTTGGCAACAGCCTTCATCAAGCGGTAGAGACCGTCCTTTTCGGTAGCTTCTGAAATTTGCAAAGCAGCTTTTTCTTCATCTGCTTTACGCTGAGCAACGCTATTCAATACCGCTTTAACAGAATCTGTCTTTGCCTGTTGAACAGGATAAACCTTTGGCACCATACTGATGGCTCCACTTGGACAAGCATCGGCACAAGCACCGCAACCGATACATTTGTTTACATCAATAATACTGTTTTCCGTGTCCGTTGCTCCGACAGGGCAAACATACAGGCAGAGACAATCCTTTGTACAAAGTCTCAAATTACGGACAGCAACTTTATCCATGATTACACTCTCCCTTCTATTTTTTCAAATTTCCACGCAGGAACTTTACATACAGGACAAAGTTCCGGTGCCTGTTCGCCGATGTAGACGAAACCGCAGGTCGTGCAAACCCAGATGTTTGTACCCTCAAGCATTTTTTCTCCCTCGTTCAGATAACGGCTTACAAGAGAAGAAAGCATACGGGTAACCTTTTCGCCCCAAACGCAAATTCTTGCCGCACCCCGATCCCCGTTTGCATCGGCTGTGGCACGGACACCGACATAGTTTTCAGCATCCTCTATTAAATTTTTCGCCAATTTTTCAACAGTAGCGTCGCTGACAGCAGGAACAGCCGCAGTAAAATAGTCAGCAAGTTCGCTAAATAGTTTTGATTCTTCCGTCTTGTACTGTTTCTCACAGCCTCTTGCGAGATTGGAGCAGAGAGCCGCTAGTTGACCGACAGAGAGATTTACAAGCTCTGCTTCTATGGGTACTGTAACCGGCTTTTCTTTTTCCCCATCAGCAGTTTCTGGCTTAAAATCTGTCTTTGCCGCACCGCATAGCGGACATTTCCAATCTGCCGGAAGCTGTTCAAAGGGTACTTTCTCTTTGGTGTCATCATAGATATAGCCGCAGATTTGACATACATACTTCATTGTTTTGCCTCCTTTATTTTCCGTATTCAAGTTCGCCGGTATAATCAATTATGCCGCCGAATTCGATTAAGTTCGTATATCCCAGCGCCAGAAGCTTATCTGCCGCCTGCTTACTGCGATTCCCGCTTCGGCAATAAATATAAATAGTCTGTGCTTTGTCCGGCAGGGAGGGAATTTCTTCTGTACCGATTTCTTCGTTGGGAAGATTAACTGCACCGGGGATATGTCCCGCTTCAAATTCATCGGCTCGGCGCACATCAAGCAAAATGTAGTTTTCGTCCGACTCCATTCGAGCAAGTCCCTCTGACATGGTGATCTTTTCATAAGTATTGTTTGGTGTATCGGCATCGGATTTTCCGCAACCCGCGAGCATTATCACCAATACAAGTAACAGCGGTAATATTCGTTTCAGCATACTGTCACCCCTCTACTTATCCATTCCGCAGGGATAGGCTTGTTCAGCCATAGCCTTTTCACGGATAATTCCTGAGTAGAATCGATAGCCGCCAGAGAAATTATAACAATCGTAACCCTCCTGCGACAAAATTCGGCAGGAAATATAACTGCGCAGTCCGCTCTGACACATAACATATAACGGTTTTGTTCGGTCAATTTCAGACAAACGCTCACGCAGTTCATCTACCGGAATATTGATAAATCCGTCAGCATGACCGTGTACATATTCATTAGCAGTACGGGTATCCAATAAGGTAACGCTTCCGTCTCTCGGCAAATCGGCAATCTCGTCCCAGTGAAACTGTTTGACTAATCCGTTTGCAATGTTTTCAATCATGAAGCCTGCCATATTAACCGGGTCTTTAGCCGAGGAATAAGGCGGTGCATATGCAAGGTCTAAATCCTTTAGCCCATTTGCTTTCATACCGACGCTTATTGCGGTTGCTAATACATCTATCCGCTTATCTACCCCGTCATATCCTACAATCTGCGCACCTAAAAGCTTTAAGGTTTCCTTTTCATAAACAACCTTCATTGTCATAGTTTTTGCGCCCGGATAATAGCCTGCATGAGAAGATGGCGACAACACAATCCTGTCATAAGAAATCCCTGCCGTTTGTGCTGCCTTTTCAGTCAGTCCTGTGACGGCGGCAGTCATATCGAACAGTTTAATTACGGAAGACCCCAACGAGCCTTTATAATGACTGTCAAGACCGCATATGTTATCCGCTGCAATCCTGCCCTGTTTGTTTGCAGGACCTGCAAGAGCAATAACAGCATCGTTCCCTGTAACTATATGCTTGATTTGTACTGCATCGCCCACAGCATAAATATCTGACACAGAGGTCTCCATTTTATCATTTACGGCAATAGCGCCCTTCAATCCCAGCTCCAGACCGGCTTTTTTTGCAAGTGTATTTTCCGGACTGACCCCAATCGCCAACAGTACCATATCCGTCCCAATAGGCTGCTCATTCTCTAATAAAACATTAAGCCCCGTTTCAGTTTCTTCAAAAGCGACAACATTTCCGCCAATTTTCAAGTCAATTCCCTTAGAACGGAGTTTACTGTGAACAAGAGTAGCCATATCATAATCTAATGTATTAAGCAGTTGATTGCCACGCTGAATCACGGTCACTTTAACGCCGAGTTCACAAAGGTTCTCAGCAACCTCCAAACCGATAAATCCGCCGCCTACCATTACTGCTGTTTTGGGCTTATGTTCTTCTGCAAACCGACGAATACGGAAAGTATCTTCTACGGTGCGAAGAGAAAACAGGTTCTTGCTGTCTATTCCGGGCAAATCAGGTCGTATTGGCTTTGCACCGGGAGAAAGAATCAGTTTATCGTAGCCTTCTTCAAATTCTTCGCCGGTGTCAAGATTACGGACGGTGACAGTCTTGCGTTTTACGTCAATGTCTATAACTTCATGCTTTACCTTAACATTAATGCGGAAACGGGTTTGGAAACTCTCCGGTGTTTGCAAAGTCAGTTCTTCCGGATCTTCTATGACTTCTCCTATATAATACGGCAAGCCACAGTTTGCATAAGAAATATAGCCGGAGCGCTCAAAAACCGTAATTTGAGCGTGTTCGTCTAATCTTCTGATACGAGTTGCAGCGGTAGCACCTCCGGCAACTCCGCCGACAATAACAACTTTCATCGTATCATTTCACCACCTTTCCACGGTAAGAATTGATACCGCCGATATCGGTCACATTGGTATATCCCTTTGATTTCAGAACAGAAGTTGCCTGTGCACTTCGGGCACCGCTGAGACAATGAACATAAATAGGCTTGTCCAAATCGGGAATATTGTTTTTCACAGCATGAATATTTTGTAAAGGTATATTTAAACTCCCATCGATATGACCTTGACGGTACTCATCAACCGTTCTTACATCTAACAGAACAGCATCTTCGGTTCCAAGCCAATCTTCCACACCTTTATTAATGTCCGGACGGTTGAAGAAGCTCATAAAACTCATTTTAACATCGCCTCCAGATTTGCTTTTGGCATAGCACCTATCTTCGTATTTGCTATTTTTCCGCCTTTCATAACAACAAACATAGGAATGCTTGCAACTGAGAAGGAAGCCGCCAGTTCAGGTTCTTCATCAACATTGACCTTACCTATAATTGCTTTGCCTTGATATTCATCCGCAAGTTCTGCAACCACCGACGACATCATGCGGCAAGGACCGCACCAAGTCGCCCAAAAGTCAATCAGCACAGGAATATCGCTTCTTAACACCTGCTCAATGTTTTCTTTTGTAATTTTCAGTTCAGACATATTGAAATCCTCCTTGGAAGTAAAATTATTTGTTTGTATTTCTATTATACTTGCAAGAGCATTCCGTTTCTGTAACTTAGTCTCATTCGGCAATATTTTTTAGTAATTCTATATTTTTGAGTATAACAATTCCACGGTTCAGTTCAATCAATCCGTCTGATTCAAACTGCCTGAGCATTCGTGCAACAACCTCACGGGCGGAATTGACCTCCTGCGCCATCGCCTCCTGCGTCATGCGAATGGTGCTGTCACCTGTTTTTTCATATCGGGATAAAAGAAATCTTGCCATTCGTTCATCAAAATGAGCAAAGAGTATTTGTCGCATAACCCAAACTACGGTTGAATACCGTTTAGCAGCCAACTCATAAATAAAACATTTGAAATGAATATTAGACTCCATCAACTTTGCGACAGTTCCGGCGTGAATTGCCAATAATTCTACTTCACTTTCTGCAACCATCTGTACATCAAGAGTGACGCCACCGATGACACAGGCAGACGAGAACACACAACAGTCGCCCTCAGATATATGAAAGAGAGTGACTTCCCGCCCTTCTTCGGAAGTGATAAAAACACGAATAGAGCCTTTTTGAATATACACCATACCCATGCAGGAATCGCTGTAATCAAAAATGTAAACGCCTTTCTCATAAGTACGGTGCGTTGCTCCACATTTTGTTAATGTTCTTTCTTGTTCCGATAAATTATCCCAAAACGGTAACTTTGTAAGAGTTGCTTCTATTTCCATCAATGACACCCTTTATTTCCACAGCTATGGCCTTCTTCATGGCCGGGGTGATTGCACATAACATTTGGATTATAGTTAAGCTTTCCGTCCAGCAGTGATTGTACCGCATCATCGGCACTGCCTGAGACGCCTGCGTATAATTTAATTCCGGCACTTCTAAGAGCGGTCTGAGCACCGCCTCCGATGCCTCCGCAAATCAATACATCAATTCCGTTGTTAATTAGAAATTCTGCCAATGCGCCGTGACCGAAGCCTTCAGAGTCAACAACCCGAGAAGATAAAATCTCACCGTCTTCTATATCATAGACTTTGAATTTCTTCGTGTGACCAAAGTGCTGAAAAATTTCGCCGTTTTCATATGTTACTGCAATCCTCATCGTATGTTCTCCTTTTTCTGATAGTATTCTTTCTTTTCTACACGGCTTACCAAAGCAACTTCTCTGTCCGGGGCAGATTTGGTAATTGCCTCCGTTTATACTGAGTTGTTTGCCTTGAACCAAACATTCGGCAATTTTATATCGGGCTTTTTCGTATATTTCTGTAACCGTTGTTCTTGAAATATTCATCAAGGCGGCACATTGCTCATGACTTTTTTTCTCATAGTCAACTAAACGAATTACCTCATATTCATCTACAGTAAGTACATTTTCTTCCGGCTGTTCTACACCACCCGGGGAAAAACAAAGAAACTGCGGTTCCGAACAAACTCGCCTACATCTCTGTGGTCTTGGCATACCGTCACTCCTTTCCGACATATGTCGATTATACCATATTTTAATTTGTTTTTCAATATTCTTGAAAAATTAAATAAAGACAAATTCGTTGTTGATTTGATAGCAACAAGCATTTAATCAAGTATGCTTAATTGTGTGAAAATTTTCATGTATCATATAACTATGAAATTTATTAGTGAATCATAAATTCGCTAATACTCTCCGATGAACGCTTTTCTAAAATGCTTCAAAGCTATGAGAAGGAGCAGAAAGTACTAACGCAGGAGGTTGCCGACAGCAGACAGACCTTAGAGGAAGCCAAGCAGAAAACAACGGATTTAAGGCTTTTACTCCGAACTCTGCGTGAAATGACCGAAATTAACGAACTCACGCCGACACTTGTAAATTCTCTTATTGAGCGTATCGAAGTCCATAACAACGACAAATCAAGCGGTCATTGCTATGTAAAGGTAGATATTTACTTTACTGCGGTTGGTATGATAGATATTCCAACCGAACAGGAAATTCTTGCTATGATGGAGGAAATACGGGCAAACCCGCAGGACTTCCGCTTTGTAGCATAAGAAAAAAGGGTACGGTGTAACCCATTTTACTGAGTTACACCGTACCCTACATAAAAACTTCCTTATCTGGCGTTGCCAAATGTGGTCTCCTGTTTTTTGACAAGTTACATATTCAAAATCTGAGTCTCTATAAACAAAGATAGAGACCGCTGAAAAGTTTGTGTATCAAGCTGATTGAGTTTTCCGGTCTGTATTTTAATGCTTTCTGTTCCTATTAGGAAAGCAACTCTCCATCCAAGTGATAAAGTCTTCCTCTGTCAGCTTTCCACCCATACACTCATTTCTCTTAGTCATAGCCTCGTACTTCCATTTTTTGAAATCTTCTTCAAGTATAGTATGGGCCTTAACTCTCGCTGAATATCTCTTGTAATATTTGTTATAAATCTTAATGGCGGCGTTGTCCGCCATTTTCTTTTTGTAGTTTTCAAGTGCCATAATATCCTGACAGTTCCGAGTTTCGCCTTCGGCAATTCTGTCGCAGTAGTTTGTGTTGTAATTGCCCTTCATAATAAAATACTTGCCACAGCGTTTGCATTTTCTGAAACGAATATCCTGTTCAAGCATTTTGGTGAATTCAAGTTCAAGTGCTTTCCTGATGTTCCTGAATTTATAACTCGTATTAGGGGAAATAGGAAAACGGCAGAACACTTCCATCTCGGCGTCACTTAAATTATATTTTTTCTGAAATTCCTTATGCTGTTCAGTTGGCTCATATTCATTCATAATTCTGCTGAGAAAATGCTCTTGAGATAAATGAATCGGCAGGATTTTGCCATTAGGATTGCTTCTGCTGTAACTAAAATACTCCTCTCTTTGAATTGTCAGAGGTTGATTATGAATTATTTTGTAAAGATAATACCTTTCAGCCGGCTTGATTTTCTCCATTACCTCCGGATAAAAGTCTTCGTCAAAACAGAATTCTATTAGCTCCTTATACTCATTCTGTAATGTAAGCAGATAGTTGTAATACCACCTCAAACCTTCAACTGGTAAGTTTTCTTTCAAAAACACCGGAGGACAAATTGCTGAGTATAAAGACGCATTTGCAATATTCTCAATGAAAAGTTTGCTGTCTGTATATCTGAAAAACATTTCAACATTCTCCTGATTGCAGTTATATATTTTTTCAGGTTTTTCATTGATTTCAAAGTGATTTTTCTCTTCGCTGTTTTTAATGAAGGTGTCAAAAGCAGAAACAAATCCGTAGCTTTCTTCGAATGGTGTTTTAAAGTTTGCGTAGATAAAATCAAGTATTCCTTCACCTATTTGCAGGTTAATGACAGCACCGCTAAGCACATTATGAAGCGGCTCTTCTTTTTTAATTTCGTATTCATCCATAAGGTCTTGGAAATAATTGTCACTCTCATCCCAGTCAATATTATATTTTGAAGAGAAATATTCTCGCAAGGCTTTGTTTTTCTCTATGCCTTCAACTCTACTCTGTTCATAATCAGCAATATCTTCCTCAGACAAAATATCAGGATGAAACACTCTGAGTGAGCGTTCAAGTTCTTCAAATTCATCAATAGCATCCTTCATAGACAGGTCTTCATTAACCCTATCAACTTTGATTGAAAACAACTTCGAGTCCGGATCGAATGATGCAAAGTTAATGAAGAAATCATAGTACACATAGCTGTTGCTTTGCCTTATCTCAATGAAAGCACTTCGGTTTTTACTGATATAGTTAAATTTTATGAAGATTGCGGCTATGAAGTACAGTATGAGGGCGGAAACTTAACAAGCGGTATTATATTTGTTACCCCCAATACAGATGATACAAACCCGTTCAGAATTTTAGTGATGAAGAAAAACAACACCTACGCTATGCAATATGGAATTATCAACAAAGACTTAAAGCAACAAGTCGTAACTCCAATTACTGATTATATTGATGCTTTGAATACAAAGAATGCTGAAGAATATTTGTCATGCTTTGAAGGTATTGACAAAAGCAGTATTGATGTATTTTTAAATAATGTTAAAAGCTGTGACTTAAATAACGCTGAACTTTTTTGGGCAGATAAAGAAAATCGAGAATACATCTTTAAAGTGGATTATACACTTGTTTCTGAGGATGGTAAGATGATGGGCTCATTGGGAGCAGGTGAGCACACCTTAGTTGAATATTTTGTCGTTGGTTCTGACAACAAAGAACTTAAAATACTTAATCATTATGGTCTGCTCGATGATTCTATACGGGAATTAATTATTTATAAGGAGTTTGAACAAAATGAAAAAAACAAAGAAGACGCTCTTGTTGATTGGCTTTATAGTTTGCAGTAGTCTGCTTTCAGCCTGTGGGGGATTACATAGCAGTAATAAAATTTACGCCAAAAATCTCATTACCGGCAAAAGCCTTACCATACCGATTGATGTTTATAATTATGCTGATACAGGAAACTTTTCAAATTTCACAACGCACCTCAGCTTTTCTGAGTTACAAAAGGAGTTTGAGAGTGCCGACGCTGTTAATACAGCGATTAACATTTACCACACACTTTCTACCGGCTATATGAAACTTGAAACAACAAACGGTAATTTTTATGTAAAATACAATTCTTCAAATAACGGAGATTACAACTATTCGCTTTTTGCAGATGTCGGTAGAGCAGAAGGATTTGGGGAATACATTTACATACCATTTTATATGCTCGAAGAATTTTCAAATTCTGACTACCCTGCAAATGCTACTCCGTTTGAGGGGGAAGTGTATTATAAAGAATTTTATGATATTAATGATTTTGCGGAATACTACCGTGATAAAGAAATTTATGATGTTGAAAAGCTAAACGATACAGCACTTCTTATCACCGATAAATCTACCGGTTATTCTTTTACCATTGAACTATTTGACGATGGAATGTTTGTTTTAGATGAGAAGTAATTAAAAAATAAAAACTGCTACGCTGTAAACAAAGAAAAGGCTTTGGAGAATTTATTTTTCTTCAAAGCCTTTTATAAAATATTTTTGATGATAATTGATGCTATTTTGATGATGTAGCAGACGGAAACGTTGGAATTATTAGCGCTGGTTGAACATTTTGATGCCTAAATAAGCACCAAAACGGGAAAATCAGACCGTGCTCTCATCATAAAATTGTATCAAAAAACGGCTTAAACGCAGTGTTTAAGCCGTTTTCTCTTGGCAGGGTCAGAAGGACTCGAACCCTCGGCACGCGGTTTTGGAGGCGACCCCTATACACCTAAAAACTTCGATAAATAGGAGATTTCTTATGATAAAAAAGTATTTGAACCAAATATTGAACCAAATAACATACAAAAAATAAGTCAGTAGCACGGCTTGCTTATAGTTTGCTAATTACCCTGTTATTATCATAGTCCGCAGGAGCTGACGAGGATGTATGCTGTTCAACGGATAATACTATTGCTTCCTCTTTCTTATTGTTATTTAATTGAACAATTACCCTGTCCCCAACTTTGAAGGGCATATCATTTGGAATAGCGTAAATATTATGACCATTTGAAAGCAGCGATAATCTGCACAGTACAAAAGGTGAGTTTGACACTACAGTTGTATCCTCGTGTATTTCTTCCTCTATATCGTCAGCAACACAATCATCACTTATAGAGTATTCTTTTGCTTCCTCTAATGCTTCATTATATTCTTCTCTTGTTTCATAATCACAAGGATCTACGCCATACTCACTACCGTCCTGACAATTAAATCTCCAAGCATACTTATTATTGATTGTGGAAGAATACTTTATCTGATTAAAAATCGGATCTTCGGGTGTGACATTTATCATCTTGTGCTTCGGATATGACGTATCTGATTCCGCATCAAAAGAGCCAATAGCTCCAAGAAAAGCACCTGTTCTAACAATATCTTCTGTTGAATTAAAGCCGCCTGTACCAATTTTGAAAGCGGACACTTTATACGGATTGATTTTGCCTTTCTGCGAATAATGGTACTTTTTCTCCATCTTATTCGCAATAGCGTTCATTGCTATTCCGCCTGCAATATCAAGCAGAGTGTTGAACGGCTCAGGACATTTTGAGCTTTTCTTATACTTCCTGCGTTTCGCCATATTCAACACTCCTTTCTCATTATTGTTCTTTTATCTTGTAATGTGAGCCTTGTTCCTGAATAACTTTAAGTAAATCATTGGGCACTACAAACGGCTCTGTAAACGCATTGATTACAATACCTGATATCTTCTTTTCATTGTTAAAAGCTAACGGTATTGCTTCCAAAAACCATTTCTCTATTTTTGAGAAGTTATCTCCATATTCTCCCATCTCATCGGCGCTTGTGAATACAGGAAAGAAAAACTCCTCGCCATTTTGAAGAATATCAGGTATCATTCTTATATCATCTGTCGATTTGAATGTCATTCCGGCTTTTGCATTTTTCAGCTTTTCAACATCAGTATCGCTAATCACAGCGTTACAAGGTATCCAGATTAGAATATCTCTAAGCATCTCCATAATGCTAATCAAGTTTTCGTTAGTCTTATCGTTATTGAAGCGCATTATAGCTGTTTTCAGTTTATTTTCATTTGCCGGCTCAAGCTGTCTTTTTGTACCGTTGGAAACACAAACCAATTTGCCGTCCTCGGTTTTAAAAAGGGAAAACTCAATCAAATCACCTTCGTGGCATTTTGACGGTTTAAATGGCTCATTCAAAAGTTTTCCGAACAGTGTTTTTTCATCAGCTCCTTCTATTCTAACCCAGCAAACTTCAAATTCCCCACTATTTGTTTGCAAATAGAGCTGTATATCATCAGGGTAATGTGGGTGCCTGCTTGAATCAAGAAATCCCATTGACCTTGTTTGTTCCAAACTCTCATCAACAGAAAACGCTTGCAAAACTTCAAGACGCTGAGCATAACGATGATACAACTTGTCATTTGTATCATCAATCACATATAGTTCTGATTCTTCTACGGCACCTATGCGTATAATATCTCTTTTATCTGTTGGACTATCATAAAAAACAAAACTGTCCTTATCCCGATGACCGCAAGCTAATAATTCTAAGGTTGTTCCGGCAGTATGGTCGATGTATCCATAAACAAGTACGCAATTAGCTTTGTCAGAGTTCGGGTAACTTTTACATATTTTTCCGATTGTTTTGTCTATGTCTACTGCTATGAATTGATGATAAACGCCCCTGAATCCTATATCTTTATAGGTCATCTTGCAATCCTCCTTTGTTATTTTATTCAACACCTAATGCCTTAAACACAGCATCTTCTGGATCTTTATAAAAAATAATATTAAAGCAACCTATCAACTCTGATGGCACGGTGCTTAAATCAACTGCTGCTGTAATCGGTAATAATACTTTCTTCGCTCCGCTATCAAGACAAACCTGAAGCGTACTTGCAAGGTTTTCAACCTTAATTAGCGTTCCTGCAATACTAATATCTCCAAGAACAGCTAAACTACTTATGGCAGGCTTTCCGAGAGCAATGGAACATAGAGCAATCAAGGTAGGAAGGGTGAGCTTATCAGTCATACCGATACCCTGTAAATCCTGATAGTTAATAATGTAATTCTTACTTGTAGTGCTTATACTTGCGCTGATTCTATTTGAATTTGCTTTTAGATAATTAAACGCTGTATTGGCGGCTTCTTTACTGCTTGAATCGCTGCCGATACCTGTTCTTTCAAGCTTTCCGTTGCCCGGCATCATTTGTGATTCCAGACGGAAAACACCTATCATTCCTGACTTAGCAGGGGCAACTGTATAAATCTGTCCGGGGTTGCCCATTCCCTCGGGAATTAGCTTTCCTCCACCCTGTTCCGGTACGGAAACATAATGTTCCTCAAAGGTTTCGTTATCAATGTATGAAAAGTTTACATCGTAAAACTCCATACCACCCAGTTTTTTGAGCTGTTCTTTTACTCTACGGCGCATTTCGAGAGCAAATATAAGGATTTCCTCTACTTGTTCTTTTGTAAACTCTCCGTCAGGATATAAGAGCTTAATCATACCGCCAACGGTTTTTCGTACAGCAACGGTATCTCTTTGATTAAGGTTTGTACCCAAGCGGAAATACTTATCTATGGCGTCGCCGTACTGTTCCTTACGCAGTTCACGGATAAATTCTGCGAGGTAGTCAGTAATAAAGCCATAGTCATTTGTAAAGTGTTCCGGTCTAAATTTTGGAATTTCCCAGCCGGGTACATAACAGTGTAAACGGTCAAGAAAAGCCGTATCCAATCCCATCTCAGGCGGGAACGGTGCAAAAAGGCTTGATGTTTTCAATAGGACTTCTACACTCTGATTGATATTTCCAACAAACGCCATTGAAGCCGAAGCAGAAATCTCATCTTTTCCCCTTGTGAAAGAGCCTGAGTTCATATAGTCCTTCATTATCTGAATGCCGTCTTTATCCTTAAACTTGATTCCGGCAACTTCATCAAACGCTACACAGTCCCAAACGCCGACAAGTCCGACCTGTTTACGTCCCATATTGTAGAACAGATTGGCAACCGTAGTTTGTCCGCCCGAAACAAGGATACTGTTCGGGGATACCTCTTTGTAAATGTGCGACTTACCCGTGCTTCTCGGGCCGAGTTCGCACAGGTTATAGTTGTTCTCTACAAGAGGAATCATTCGTGCAAGCAACAACCACTTCTCACGCTCAGTCAAACGATCAGGTTCCATACCTGTGGAACGGAGCATTATGGAAATCCATTCGTCCTTTGTAAAGGCTTTGCGACCTTCCTTTAACTCCTTAATGTCAATATGAGGCATTTGGATTGGGGTGAGCTTACGGATTTTAACGGGAGGAACATTTCTTTCTTCCTCATCGTATTCGTAATCAAGACCGACAATACACCAAATACCGCCACAAAGCAGACGGTCAAATTCTGACGGATAGCTTTCGGGAATCGGAATATTCTTCAAGCCGAGATTCATAAACTCAGCTTCGTATTTGTCGTTCTTGATGTTCAAGGTTACGGTCAATTTGTCGATAACCGTATAGCTGCCACGTTGACGAAGCTGGGACATAATCTTTTGCGCTTCATCAGGGCGCACATAGTTATCCGCTAATATTCTCTTGACGTTATTTAAGCCTTCTTCAATGACGAATTCATCATCAGAGCTGCAATACTGACCGAGGAGAAATTCGAGGACATAAACAGGTACGTTTGCGCCTTCCTTTATTTTCTTGGTCAAGTCTTTACGAACAATCCTTCCGTCAAAGGTCTTTTTAAGTTTATCGTTAATAACTGCATTTGCGTCCTCGGCGGTAATTATTGCGTTGTATTCTTCATTCATAGTAGCACCCTCTTAGAATCCAAAGTCATCGGCAAATGCAATGTCAATCATTACTTCGTGACGCAGCACTTCCAAATCTTTTTTATCGTCCACAACCACCAGATAATACTTATCGCTCCGGCTATACTGTCTGTTACGGAGATTGAAACGGAGCTTAAATATTCTGTTGGCGGCTTCGTTACTCTTGTTATCCGCAGTATGCAGGATCTCATTTGAAATCTTTTCGCCGTTTTCATTTACAAAGCAAATACGGTAGGTAGTTTCTTTAACTACGCTGCCGACAGGCTCATTTTGAATGAAGTCAAGCGAGAAAATAAGATTTGTAATCTTATTAGACAGGCTGACAAGCGAAATAACAGCACTTGTTGTTTCCTTATGTCCCTTCTCTGTTCTTACGTCAATGAGAGGTATCAGCATTTCCTGCGGTGAGCTGCCACCGTGCACGAAATTCATACCGCCGCCTGCGGCTTTGAATATATCGCTTGCCATTGGAAAGCTGACAATCTTATCATCGTCATTATTCAATACGGTGGATAACGGCAGGCTCTCAACACCCTCCGTTACAACAGCGTTCTTTGCAACGATATATCGCTTTGCTTTATATACCTTAGAGCCTGTGACATTTCCTATTTTATCGCTCTCGGTGAGCTTATCACGTTTGTAAATAAAGCCGTGATCAGCCGTGACGATGAAGTGTACCGTATTTGCGCTTACTGTTAATCTTCTGATTAAAGCAGCTATTTCCTCAATCGCTTCCTCACAAGCGGTAAATACTTCGTTTTCGGTATTGGGCTTGTCGCCACGAGCGTCAACCTGATTATGATAGACATACACAACCTCTTGATTTGTAAACACTTCTCGAAGCTGTGTCTTATTCATACTTTTCAGTTCATCATACTGAACGCAACGGCTGTTAGGATTGTATGACTGCAATATCGGCTCACGGTGGGCAGTATTATTACAGCCTTTGCCGTCAACAAGGACTTCAAAATCGTCCGTCATTTCCAGCTTTCTGTGCGGAAGTAATGCAGCCATACCCAAACGGGTGTATGATGGCACAACGCTCTGCATAGGCTCAATCTTCACCTTGCATTTTTCATCAGCTTTGAGCTTGCGGAACAGGCTGTAACCAACCTCATAACGCAGAGCGTCGGAAATAATAACTACTGTTCTCTCTTTAGCCGTGCGGATATACTTATCATAAAATTGAATTTGCTTCGGGAGATTTGTCACACCGCCTGCTGCCTTCAATTCTCTGTTCCAATTTACGCAAATACCATTGAGGTAATCGTTTGTATATACATTCTCTACAAGCTCACGGAGCTTTTCAAATCTTCTTGTATCTTCTATTTTATCATAGTGATAGTAGAAATATCTGTAACGGCGATCCGCCTGAAACAGCTCGTCCTGATATTTTCTCACCACATTATTGATACCCGAAATAGGGATATATATGCCGTACGACAGTAAGTGCCAAGCGTTTTCAATCACATAATACTCAGCACTTCTCTTGTTGCCAAAATGCTCCCTGCGGCGCTTCTCGCAAATCTCAGTTATACTCTTACCGTTGAGCTTTGCGGCTGTGTCCTCGTTTTCAAGACGGTCAATCAGCCAATCAATAATGATGTTATCTATTCCGGCAAACAAATGGCAATCAACAATATCGGAAGGATCCATCTTGCGGAGCACCTTGTCGGCATTGAGAGCGTTATACACTACCTCTGAAATCTCATCAAAACGCTGACCGTAAAGGTAGCTGTTCATCAGATTGTCGAGATACACCGTGACATTGTTCGAGGATTTATACGCTATAAAGAACTTCCACGGCTGGGGTATCTCTCCGTAGATTGTTTTGGAAAGGTATGTAACGAACAATGTCATTGTAAACTTTTCAAGCGTTGGCTTGGTATCGGAGTAACCGAAATGCTCGTTAGCTTGCTCCCAAAAAGCCTTATCAACGCCGTACTTCTCAAACTCAGTAAGATACTTGTTATCCTCAAAGCCGTCCTCGGTCAGCGTAGCTCTGACAACTTCCTCAAAGTTGGAGGTTTTGAGCTTGCAAAGAACGCTCATTATGCCAATTTCAATATCTGCCTTTGTTGTCGCTTCGATTTCAAGGTCGTAAAACTTCTGTCGGCGATCTTTGCTTGCAAAGAATTTATTATACTCCTGAAATACGTCCTTGAGCTTTTCGTCAAAGCCCAAATCCAGCGTGATCAGGGAAGCACGATCAGCATAGAAACGCTTGGAATAACGCAAAGTATCCTCCAAGTGATTCTCCTTTATATCCGGCTTCGGAAAAGGAGCGTACACAAGGTAATGCGTGGTGGTATCCTCGCATTCCAAAAAGTGCTTGGTATAGAATTGATTATCCTTTTCCAAATGCAGGACTTTTGCGTTATCAAGCTCCAATGTATCAATATCCTCTGCAAATTCACCGTTTTCATCGTACCAAAACACGAGCTTGCGGACGTCGCCCTGAAGCTGAGAGTTTAGCTTATCTGTAATTTGTTTTAGATTTAATTCAGCCATTGAAAACCTCAATTATATCCAACCTAATAATCTCATAATCCATTGCGCAAATAGTGTTGCCCCAACACCAAATACAAAGGCAATAGCTTCTTTTACTATCGTTTTTTGAAACCATTTTGAATCTTCTGCTTGGTTATTATTAGTTGTACTATTATCAATGCGTTCAGCGTTTCCTGTGTTAAAATTTCCAGTTATAGTATTGTTATCAATATTATAAACTGTTTTACCTTGCTGCAATCTTTCTTCTTCCTCTTGCTTCATAATCGAATTATGCTTTTCTTTATCAATAAAAATCAATTCTTTATGAACTCCAAAAGAGTTACTCCCACAATCCAACTCCTCTGACAATACAGTATTATATTCTGCCATTAACGCACATATCTCAGACCTGATTTTTTCATAAACATCAAAATCGTAGCTAATGAACACTTGAATCTTATAATCGTTTTTTTCAATTCTACCGAAATTGATTTTATTGTTTCCACCTTTAAAATTCAATATAGCCGTACATCTTATTCCCTTGTTGTTTTGTCCTATTATTTTGAGTTTATTAAATATTTCTGTATCTCTCTCATTCATCAAACGAACACCTCATATTTTCGCTAAAATTTGTAGTTTCTTTCCGTCCTGTGCTGTCTGCACCTTTTCGTAGTTGACCTTTACGCCGTCGTCGAGGTCGATGTCGGGACGGGATAGAGCAAGGTGGGCAACCTTTGCGTCGTAGTCTTTTGCTTCCTTGAGTTGCTTTAACAGCTTTTCCTTGCGCTTGATTGCGGCTGATTTGTCACGACTGTTGGTTGTATTGTCTATGGTGTCCTGCTCACGCTCGATTTCCTTTTCATAGGTGCGCTGAATTCTGTGCAGGTACTCAACACGCATATTTCCTATTGTATCGGCATTCCAGCGGTGCATATAGCAAAGTGCCTTAAAGCCGTTTTGCTTGCCGCTGTCAAAGAGCCAGTAAATAGGGCGTTTCTGATATGTTTTACAATGGTCTTTAAAGAAATCATTAAGGAAATAATTGCGGATAACATCTCTGCTTGTAATTCCTTTATTACCAAGTGCTTTTGCTATGAAATCAAGGTTTTCTTCAAGTGTTTGCTCTCCGTAAGCCGCCTTAACAAACTCCTCAAAGCGACCGACAATATCATCGTCAAAGTATTTTGTATCGGTAATCGGGATGCAATTGTCGGCATCCGGCTCAAAAGATAGCTCGGTGGCAGTACTCCAATCATCAGAATCTCTGAATTTCGGATAATGATATGGAGCTAATGAAATACCGGCATAACCTCCGCCAAATGGCACAACTCCGTTTTTGTCACAAGGAGCTTGACCTTTGAATTTCCAATAGACCTCATCAAAATTTCCGCCTGCAAAAATAAGTCCTTCTTTGTCAAGCGAGTATCTGCCGAACATACATCCGACTGCGTAGGAAATGAGAGAGATAACCTCGTCACGCTTTGTGCGGATATAGTTACTGCCTTTCATTGACTCGGGCACATCGTCTTTGCTGTCAAACACTCTGTGTACCGTAATGTCTTTATCTGCTACATCAGGGGTTAACTCATCCTGCAAGCCGTAAATGTCGATGAAAATACGGTTGAGTTCTTCTTCGTTGGCTTTGAGCTGATTGAAGCGGTTTTCTGTTCCTGATTTCCACATATCATAAGACCATTCCAATGAAGTTTGTATAGGCTTGCCTGTTTTTAAATCAATCATCCGATTATCTGTACGATATGAATACTTTATAAGTGGGTGACGTTTGAAATCCCAAGAGGTTTCAAAAGAGTCCCAATCTTGCTTTGAAAGGGCAATGTTTTCCTCTGATAAAATAGATACATCTTCTTTTACAGAAGTATCTATTAAAGCAGGTACTTTTGCCAATGGACCTTCGTGAAAGTCCAATGTTGGCGATAGTGCTAATAGCACTTCTGCGACAATCGGAGTATTCATCATTGCTAACAAATATTTGAGATTGCTACTATCATTTGCGAAGCAAACAGAACCCTTTGTTTCAAACATAAATCCCTTCGGACTATACCTCATTGAAAGGCTTGAACTTGAAATAGTTGACCAAGTCATTCCTTCTTTGAAATAATAATCCATATTTTGAGGTCTTGACCTAAGTTTGCCTTTTTCATCTTTGAAATTTCTTATTTCAAATCCATCGTTTTCCCAATTAACTACATAATCATTATTTCCATACCATTTGCGGAAACTGCCACCTTTGTTGCACGGAAACCATTTTTTATTGCTTTCAATAGCGTCTGCCATTGAAATGCAATTAGCATTAAATTTATTGATGTCAACTTCGTGCCATAAACGCAAAAAGCGATTATTATCTCCGGTAGCTAATCCCTGACGAGGTTTTGCTACATCACCTATGGTCTTAGAAGAAAACGCATCTAATAGTTTGTTACTCACCCAATACGCAATCGGTGAGCCGGGGATTTTTGAGAAGTTTTCCTGCTGGGCAATATACCTGTTCTCACAAGAGTGAAACATATCTTCCTTGCCTTTTTGTGTTTTGGGTTCAATCAGTCGGCAATATGTTCCGTTATAGTTTTCTGTATGGCTTTTACGCAATACAAAGCTTGTTGTTTGTACTACCTCGCCGCCGATTTCATCAAATGCTCTTGCGCCAAGATGTACCATATTTATAGTATCTGTCAAAAGCAGTTTTTCTCTGAGCTTTTCAAAGCTTGACAAAAACATCCAGCTTTGCATTGTTACCATTGATGTGTAACAATTTTGTTTTGTGAGTTGTAAACATTTCTCGATAAATACTGCAAATAAATCCGATTTTGAATCAGGATAATTATTTTTTACATAAATGCTTAAATCTTTATCCATACCACTTCCACCCATATACGGAGGATTGGTGCAGACAACTTCGTATTTTTCAGCCATTATTTTTGCCTGCTTTAACAGCGGAGCAAAAACTGTGCGAAGTCCTGACTGCTTTGCGGTATCAAAGAAATTAGTATAAACCGTATTGGTTATTTCAGCATACTTTTCTTCAAGCTGTAAAATTTCATCTTTTGTGATTGAAAGATTTAAAATACTGCCGTATTCCTTTGCGTCAATAAATTCATCAAGCAACTTTTCTGCAATCGGCTTCAGCTCGCCGAAAAGCCCTGTGTATTCTGCATTTATTGAATTGCTCTCCTGAATTGAGCAGATATTCAGTTTTGGAATATCTGGCTTTCCGTTTTCATCTTTTCTTGTTAAAAACCGTCTATCATAAGAACGAGCTTTCATCATTATTGAAAAATACGCAAGCTGTGTGGCACGGTCGTCAATTTCAAGTCCGAAAAGATTATTTTCTAATATACTCCTTACCGCTTCTCGGTCGGTATATCCCTGCATACGATATATTTCCATAAACACGTCAAAGGCATATACAAGAATATGTCCGCTGCCCATACAGGGGTCGAGAAATGTTGTTTCTACAAAAGGCGGTAAATCACCTTTGCCGTATTTGTGGTGTTCCTCAAATCTGAACTGTCCGACAATTTCAGAGGTTTGTTCAGCTTCTTCTATGTAATATTTCCACTTTTCTTTAAGAACATCTATTTTTTCCTTTTCCTCATCAGACCAGCAGTCATATTTTAAATTATGAATTACTATTCTGCCAAGGGAGTTCTCTACCATATAGCGTACTATCCAGTGAGGTGTGAATAGCTGAGTTGCCGCAGGTATATCTTCTTTGCGAATTTTCTGTCCTGACGGACGTGAAAAAACCTTGTCCTTCGGCTCAATATTGTAATACTGATACAACCAGCCGATAATCTCGACCTGACCTTCTTTTTCAATATTAAAATCATCCTCGGAAATATCGTGTACGAGGTGATAAACTACGCCGTCCTTATCGGTAAAGCTGACATTTAACAGCAGCTCGGTATAGTCGTTTGTCTTTTCAAAGAGTTCGGGGAGGATTTCGTTGAGCTTGTTACATTGCTTGATGAACAGAAATTGAAACAGCTCGTCGGACTTGTTGTTGTCTTTGAGGTTATCAATCAAGTTGATTTCGTCCTCGGTAAAGTCAAGGTCGGTTTCAAATGGGACGGTAACGAAATCCGGCTCCGCTTTTGCAGGATTCTCGGAGGAAAGCACACGGACACGGCTGGGAAGATAGTCGTTAACTTCCATAAAACGTACAGCGATAAGGCGGTTAAACCAAGTATAGGCAACCTCCTCTATTACAGCGTCAAAGGCTTCTGAGTGTTTAAGATTCTTTGATCTGATTGCAGCAACAAGAGATTTTCTCTGTTCAATCGCCGTTTTACCGCTTAATTGAACAGGCTGACTTGTACCAATGTCAAAAATCTGCAAACCATCTGTGGACTGTGGCAACGGATTGGCAATCTCTTTCTCCGTGATTCCAAGCAAGCCGGCTTTGAGAATAATATCAGCTCTCAGCTTGTTCCTTGCCCATATAGCAAAGTTTTTTATCGCTGTTTTATTCATCTGCGATTCCTCCGATAATCTATATTAAAACTCTACGTTTATGATTGTGTTATCCTCCAGCTCGCCTTTGAGCTTTCTTTCAAGCTCGGCTAAATAGTTCTTGATGTCCGCTTCGCTCTCGATGCGCCAAGTTGATTGAGAGGTCAAGGCTTTTACGCTGACAGTCTTATGCTTCTTCTGTGTCGGAGCAGGGGCTGCAACAGGAGCGTCATCTGCTTGCGCTGCGGCTGCGGCGGCTGCCTGTTCTGCGGCAAGGATTCTATTATCCTCGGCTTGTATTTCGTTGAGAAGGCGTACCTTTAATGCATCAGCTTCATAACGTATGTTTTTAAGGGTAGCTACATTGTTGCAATGGGTAGCTTTCTCGTGGAGATCATCAAAACCATTTAATACTCTGTTATAGAATTTATCCTTGCAACGGCTTGCGTTTAGTACATCAAATACTCTCTTACGGGCTTCGTTAATGGTATCAAGAACGGGAGCCTGTTCCGCCTTAACGAGTACCATATAAGCAGTACGGAATTTGTTGTTAAGGTCGGGGAGCTTATAAATATCGCTAAACGGGTTGTCCTTATAAAGAATAGCCTTGATAGCTGAAACAGCAGCTTCAACGTCCTTGTCCACGATGTAGGTCTTACTCTCGTCGTAAATCTTCATCAGTTTAAGCGAGGTATCCCAAATCTTAACCTGATCACCTGAAAAGAATTTTTTGATAGGCTCGTAGTCCTCGGCAAAGTCAAGAAAATCATCTTGCGTCTGATCCACAAGCGAGAAAAACTCTGTAGGATACTTGCAATCCAACACATCAATCAGGAGCTTCTTGCCGTTTGTAATAGTTTTACGGCAAGGATAAGCAGGCTGATTATTATACATAATCTCCAGCTTTTCAAGGTCGTTTTTGAGATTGGCAGCTCGCTTCATAAAAGCGTTCATAATCGTGTCGTCATCATCGCTGGGGCAAGTGTAGGTCAACAAGTCCTTCATAACGGCACGGACAGCCTTTTTCTGTCTGTCGTTTGCCTTGACACGTTTCTCGGTCATTAGCTTTTCCAAATATTCCTTGCGAGTAACAAAGCGATAAAGGTCATCAGCGCTCTTTGAAATGAGCGATACCATTTCATTGTTGACGTAGAAAGCAATCTCGCCGTCCTTGAACAGCTTTGCAACAAGCCACTGCACATCTGCTTCAATAAAGCCGTAAGGAGGAGCCATAAAGCGCTCCATAAGAGTTTTCATAGAGGTCTTTGTGTGACGAACCGAGTTGCGAGATATGTAGTCGCAAACCTCGTTCAAAGCAAGCTTGTTAATATCAACGCTTGTTTCTCCGAGAGTGAGCTGCTGTCCGTTGTCACGGAATATAGCTTTGATGTCGCTGTCAGAGGTCGGTGTGTCAATATATCCGAGTTTGTTATAGACCGCCGCAGCGAGCTTGCCGAGAGCTTCGTTAATGCGAGAGGAAACGTCCTTTGCAGACGGCTGAATCTTGTCACCGTTGACATAGATGTCGGCTGCTTTGAGAGCTTCTTCAAGGAAAATGCGTGACTGTTCGTTATGCTCACGCAGTTCTACACGCTTGTCAGCCTTAATCTGCTCATACTTTGTAGCTGCCTTACTTGCTTCGGAAGTCAGAAATTTGTTAATCTTGATTGACATAGCAATTTCATCAAGAAATGTTGTGTCATCAGGAAGAACAACAAGTACACTTGTATTCTGTCCCGAAAGCATACGAAGCGTTGTTTCATCGTGTACTTCGTCGCTGTTAGGGGTTAATACTTTTAATGTCAGAGCAAAGTTCTGATTTGCTTTGTGCGGTCTGCTGTCTACAAAACGGTTAAAGCCGTATGTGTATCTGCCTTTGAGTTCCGGCGCACGATACTTATTCTCGCTGTATAAACCGTCAAAGACAAGTTCGGACACCTTTGCGGTAATCTCGCCTTGCTCTATGTTTTGATTTTCAACAGCACGGTTGATTTCCTGCTCCTCATTAGTGAGAAATACATAGGTTTCACCTGCGCTTTTTTGAACAAGCGTCTGTTTAATAAGACGTTTAAGGGCAGCTTCAACCTTTTGCTTTAATTCTATTCTATCCTCGTTGATGTCGGATACCATAAGGCTCGTGATGTTTTCGACAGTAGCCTTGATTTCCTTTACATACTTAATCATAAACAGGGCTTTGAGTACATTAACGTCAAAGCAATCTGCTTCGTGTTCGGGATTGAGTTTCTCGTTATCGAGAGCCTTTGTGATAACTCCCCTATGGGAATGGTCGATAAACTCCTCCAATGCGCCATAGAACATATAGAACGGTACAATGGCTCCAAGCTCTTTGTTTTCAAGACGCATTGCGCTCTCTTTGAACAAGGCGAGCATTGAACGCTCACCGTCTGCAAGGTGCTTACCGGATGCACCGTATGTACGCACGGCTGTCAGAACGGAGCCTAATAGATTAAACTGATACGGTACAAACGGATATGTAATAGCAAAATCATCTCTGCCGCTATATAGCTTTTTCTCTACGTCGTCATTAAAGAGGATCAGATTCTTAATGACCGTAGCCTTATCATCATACAGAACGGACAGAGAGGACTTTCCTGTTTCGTTCTTGTCGAGTATTCTCTTGCGAATAACCTCTGCTACATCTGCGGAGGATAATGAAAGGCGGGTGTCAAAACGTCCCTGAATCTTCGAGAAGTCACGACCTTTGACCTTAGTAATAGAATCAATATCCTGCTGGCTGGTAACAATAACCCAAGCCTTGCCGCCGCAGGCTGTTCCCAAATCCTCGGTAACTGTCTGCAAGTTGAGCATAAGGTCAGTATCATCACCAACATACTGTCCGATTTCATCGACAAGGAATATCAGGTGATGGTTTCTCTCTTTACTATCAATGTATTTCTTAATAAGCTCGGCAAAACGCTCAATGCTCAGAGAATAAGGCTCGGTTGCCTTATCGCACCAGCGCTGTGCTGCTTCCTCACTCATAAAGTTAATGGTTACAAGCGTTTCTACAAGCTCGTCCTGAATAAAGTCAATCGCTGTACGTTCTTCAAGCCAAGAATCGCCGCTGATTTCTTCAAACTTTGTTTTAAATTCCTCGTATTTGCCTTCTTCGGTCAGTTTACGTTCCAAATCCGCAACGTGAGGATATGCACCACAAAAACCGAGTTTTTCATTGAACACCTTTAAGAACACGGACAGGATTGCTTCTTTATCCTTTTTGCCCGTGCTTTCGCTTTTGGAATCAATGTTGAAAAGGATAACGGTTGAGGGAGTATTGGCGGCGAGCTTCATATCGGCAAGCACCATACTGTCGGCGATTTTTCTATCCCTTTCAAAGTATTCAATGGCAGGAACGCCGTCAACCGTTTTATTCTCCAAGATGTAGGATATGATTTTCAAGAAGTGAGATTTACCGCTTCCAAAGAAGCCGGAGATCCACACGCCCATTTTATCCGTTCTACCGTTGATTCCCCTCTTGTAATTCGAGAAGAATGTAGCAAAATGCTTTTGCAGCTCTTTTGTAACAACATATTCTTCAAGCTCTTGCTTGATGTTTTCGTCCTCTGCCTGACCTACTTTGATAACGCCTTTTAGGTCACGATCAATAGGCTTTGAAAATATGTCCCTGATAATCATAGCTTCCTCCTGTTTATACTAACTTAAACGCCCGATAATAGTTATCGTCTTTAATTTCATTGAATAAAACTAATTCCTGTCCGTCATATTTGCCCGGATAGAAAAGAACAACGGGTACTTTATCAATCACTAAATGCAAGTTATTCAGAACAGTATGTGAGCGAATGATTGGATAGCATTTTCCAATACCTGTTATAAAGATGATCGCCTTTTCAGGCGTATGCTCTTTAATATAATTTACAATCATTCCATCGGTAGAGTTGACTTTCATTAGATTTGCGACAGCATTGCTAACTTTCTGAAAGCCCTTTTTTTGTTCGATAGAATAGCATTTATCTAAATATTTCTTGTCCTCAAGAATCTTAATCATAATATCGTACAAGTCAAATATTATGATTTTATACTCATCACTGCTATCTTCATTACGCTTCTGAATATAGTTGATACGTTCCCTTACATACAATTCTTCTTCCGCAGGATAGTCAAAAATGTAGTAGCCTACCTCATTGCCTAAACCTCTGTTTTCTCTGAATTTTGGCTCTTTGATTTTTTTCTCTGCTGAATCCAGTCGCTCATCTAAATTACTCATATTAGTATTCTCCTGTGATTGCTTTGACTATTGCTGTTTCACCGTTTGCCTGTAAATATCTTTCTAATGCTATATCAAGAAGTGGCGGCGTGATAATTCTCTTTTGTCCTTCACTTCGTAATAAGTTAGCGTCTGTCATAAATGTAAGATATGCTGTTTGCACCTTGCGTTTAGTTGTGTCTTTCCACTCTGCAAGAGAATCATCTTGAGATTCTTTGTGATTAAAAAAAGTCTTTAAGTCTGTCGCTTCTATTGTTTCAGCACCAACTATAATTTTTTCACGATACACTTCATAAAGAAACTCAAAGAAAAGATTGTCGTTTCGTATGACTGAAATCAGATTTATTATTTTTTGTGTGGCAAGGTCAGAAGTAAAGAATATGTTAAGTAGGTTATCCTCTATCACACTCGCTCTTTTTGACATATAGCCATACATACGTTTTGCTCTATATTCATTTGGTGCGCCAAAGAGGTTTTCTTCGATTACTTCTTTTTTTATATCTTCGGTACTATATCCATCTTTAATTAAATTGAGGTATTGTTTGAGTTCGTTAAACCAAAAAGCCTGCGCCATAATGCCTGCTGAATACTTTTTTTCGCTCATTTTTCACCCATCTAAACTTTCTCTTTATACGCTTAAATGACAAAGTGAAGTTAGGGTAAATATACCCATTTCACAACAAAAAGCCAAATAAGCGGTTTTATGAGGCTTTTAAGAGGATATATACCCTCAAAAAGCCGAAATT
>UMCO01057410.1_pt1 | contig 36558 bp, 18 predicted proteins | sample 1964251 | NCBI WGS metagenome assembly UMCO01 (sample SAMEA4835970, study PRJEB28245) | human gut metagenome | biome: gut microbiome; material: fecal sample | place: Denmark | collected 2008
GCAACGGCGACGGAGCAAAGGCAGCACAGCCGACTATGACGACGAATCTGCGAAGACTGAAACTGGGCAGCATCGGCAAGACGTTTGCCAACCTGAGACGTCAAGGCGAAGAGCCGCAGATGGTGGCAGAGCAGGACGTAGAGGTGGTGGACAACGGTGAGCACAGCACGTTCACCGAGGACGAGATGCTGACGCAATGGGTAGGCATGTGCAACCGTATGCCACAGCAGATGACGGGAATAGCGGCGCGCATGAAGAACATGATGCCGACAATAAAGGAGTTTCCGAACATCGAGGTGGTGGTTGACAACGAGATTCTGCTGGAAGAGATAAACAAGATTAAGGGCAGAATACGCAACACGCTGATAAAGGCCCTCAGAAACAGCGACATAACACTGACGCTAAGACTGGCAAAGCCTGAAGAGATAAAGCGCATACCGACAAACCGCGAACGCTTTGACGAACTGAAAAATACAAACAAGGCCTTCGAACGGCTAAGCGAAATACTCGGACTGGAAGTAAGCTAGGAATTCATAATTACATTCTTGTCTGGAGTTAAAGGAGTTGGACTAGGAGTTAAAGGAGTTATAGGAGTTATCGCCAACGGAGTTGGCTAGGAGTTAGAGCCATATGCCTTGTTGATTGTTGTCATAGAAAGACATACGAATTGACTTGCGTCCAACTTCATTTTTCTCGCAACCACTACGTTGGCTATTGTGCCGGCGGATCTGCGCTCCGCCGGAATGGAATATCAGGATCTGTGATCCGATTACTTCCTATTTTGTATTGTCATGCTGTATTAAACCAGCTTATACATTTTGACTTTTCACTTTTAGTTGCACTTTTGCTCTTTACTTAAACAAGCGGTATTTTTAAGCGGATCAAAGATCCTTATATTCTATTCCGGCAGATTGCAAATCAGCCGGCACATTAGTCTTGTTGATTATTGACGCAAGCATTACTTTAGCACATGGATTTTTCACTCTTCGTTCTTCACTCTTCATTTAAATATGCTCTTCACTTTCGTAAGACTCAATACGTTTGCTAATGTGCCGGCGGATCTGCGCTCCGCCGGAATAAAGTATAAGAACCGAAGGTCAGCGTAGCTAATTTGTGATCCGATTACTTCCGATTTTGTATTGTCATGCTGTATTAAACCAGCTTAGACATTTAGATTTTAATTTTTAATTTTCGCCAGAACTGTCCGATTACTTCCTATTTTACGTTATCATGTTATATTAAATCAGTTTAGATATTTTGATTTTCACTTTTAGTTGCACTTTTGCATCTGCTTTTCCGTTCCTTACTTTCGTAAAACAAGCGGTATTTTTAAGCGGATCAAAGATCCTTATACTTTATTCCGGCTGATTGCAAATCAGCCGGCACATTAGCCTTGTTGGTTATTATCAATTGCAATGCATTGACAATAGCCACAGGACATTTGGATTTTTCACTCTTCGTTCTTCACTCTTCACTTAAATATGCTCTTCACTTTCGTAATATGCACTACGTTTGCTATTGTGCCGGCGGATCTGCGCTCCGCCGGAATAAAGTATAAGAACCGAAGGTCAGCGTAGCTAATTTGCGATCCGATTACTTCCTATTTTGTATTGTCATGTTGTATTAAACCTGCTTAGACATTTAGATTTTTAACTTTTAATTTTTAATTTTCGCCAGAACTGTCCGATTACTTCCTATTTTGCGTTATCATGTAGTCTTATGCTAGCTCGGCATTCATATTTTCACTTTTAATTCTTAATTTTTAATTGCTCAAGCCTGCTTGCGCTTTGCGCCTGCTCTTCGTTCTTCACTTAAAATTATATAATCGTCATTCCCAATTCTTCACACTCTTTTCTCATCTCTTCGGGCCATATGCTGGCCTGTATCTCGCCTAAATGGGCTTTGTGGAGCAGCACCATGCACAGGCGGCTCTGCCCTATTCCACCTCCGATGCTCAACGGAAGTTCACCGGCAAGGAACTTTTTGTGGAAATACAGACTTGAACGATGTTCCTGACCCGTCAGCTTCAACTGGCGCAGCAGTGCTTCTTTGTCAACGCGTATGCCCATTGACGACAGCTCGACGGCACGGGCGAGCGTGGGATACCAGATGAGGATGTCGCCGTTGAGACCGTTGCGGCCGTCGCTGTTGGGCGTGGTCCAGTCGTCATAGTCGGGAGCGCGACCGTCGTGCGGCTTGCCGTCAGACAGGTTGCCGCCGATGCCAATGATGAACACGGCGCCGTACTTCTTGCATATCAGGTCTTCACGTTCTTTCACGCTCTTGTCGGGATACATCTGCAGCAGGTCTTCGCTGTGGACGAAATGGATGTCGGAAGGCAGAAACGGCTTAAGAGCCGAATAATGCTCGCACACAAGATACTCGGTGCGGAGGATGGCGGCATAGATGCGGCGGACAACGCTTTTAAGGAAGTCGAGATTGCGCTCGGCGCACGTCATAACCATCTCCCAGTCCCACTGGTCGACATAGAGCGAATGAAGATTGTCCAGCTCCTCGTCGGCCCTGATGGCGTTCATGTCGGTGTAGATGCCATAGCCCGGCTCAACGGCATACTCTGCCAGGGTGAGCCGCTTCCACTTGGCAAGCGAGTGGACCACCTCTGCCTGAGCGTCGCCAAGATCCTTAATGGGAAACGTCACGGGACGTTCCGTGCCGTTGAGGTCATCGTTTATGCCAAGACCTTTAAGCACAAACAGCGGTGCTGTTACACGGCGGAGGCGAAGCTCCGTTGAAAGATTCTGCTGAAAAAAGTCTTTTATCATTTTTATGCCCTGCTCCGTCTGCCTGACGTTCAGCAGCGGCTTATAGTCTACAGGCCTTATCAATTTGCTCATATTCTCTCTTATTAATCACAAAATACGGCAGCAAAGATAATAATTTATTATCAATATGCAACAATAATAGATAATTTATTGTCATTATTTCAATAAATACGCAGACAAAGCAACACAAAGACTACAGAAAAGACATAAAGAAAGAATAACCGCAATTTATATTACATATTGATTTAGCAACATAACATTAAACGGCAACAGAATAAGATTTAGGTGAAACAGTGCCATTTTTTGCGCAAAATTGTGTGCAAAAATAAAATGCAGTACGTCAGAAAGATATTGAGACATAATGCCTGTATGTGCAACAAGAGGAATGACGACGCCGTGCAAAAGGGCACAAACGAGAAGCCGAAAGACCGCAAATCAGAAGGCGAAAGACGGCATAACGCAAAGCGAAATGTATAGTAATAAAACGGCCAAAGCATGCCTTTTGCAGACCGACGGCCATAAACCGGCACTCAAAACACATGAAAACAGGCAACAAAAAGCGCAAAGCGGACTTATCAGAAGACTAATACAGCAACAAAAACGCACATACACGATATATCATTATGAAAGAGCAACGCGCCATTTACTTACACTTTAACATCACACAAATCATCAGACAACAGCCCCCGACAGCCTGAACGAAATACACAAGGCACGAACCGGGCGCAAAGACACAAAAAAGGGCCGGGGGCTGAAAGCCCGGCCCTGTCATCACAAGAAGAAAATTCAGCAACGCTTTGCTTATATTATGCAAAAAAAATATCTGTTCACGGCATTAAACCTTGGCGCAAGCCACATGACGGCAGAGCCGCTGTCTACTTGCCTATCCATCCGAACATCCTGTCGGGATAGTTGGTTATGATGGCATTTACGCCCGCCTTAACCATCTTCTGCGCATCGGCCTTGGTGTCAACGGTGTAAGGAATGACGCGCATTCCGGCAGACTTTGCCTTTGCTACGAAGGCTGCGTTGACCATGGGATAGTCGGGACCGACGGCATAAGGCGCAAAGCCGAGCTTGGTCATGGCTGCATCATAGCCGCCCGACGTCTTGTCTATCAGGTAGAGCAGGCGCATCTGCGGATACTTGGCATGGAGATACTTCAGCGTGCGCACGTCGAAGCTCTGCACGAGCAGGCGCGAACCGAGGTTGCGGGTGCTGAGAGCCTTTACACACTGGTCGGCAAAGGTCTTGTATTCGGGCGTAAGTTTGCCGTCGAGAGCGGCGTCAGACTTGATTTCTATGGTGTATCTTACAGGCGCAAGGCGGTGCTGATGGCAGTATGTTTCAACAGAATCGATGAGCGCCGTCACCATAGGCACATGTGTGTAGAGGCGCTTGCTGTCGGGGAAGGCAGGGTCTTTTACGTTGCCGATGACCTTTGCCGAAAGCTGTTTCCATGTGAGCGAATAGATGGGATACTTCTGTCCGTAGCCTTTGACATAGGGATCGTGCGAAACCACCACTACCCCGTCCTTGGTTACGTGCAGGTCCATCTCAAGGTCGGTTACGCCGAGCTTCACGGCATTGAGCATTGCCTCGATGGTGTTCTCGGGATAAAGTCCGGCACCTCCGCGGTGAGCTATGACAGAGACGCGAGGTCTGATGACGTCAGAGACAGTGCGGCCGAAGCGGTTTGTCATAACCACCTTTATCTCCTTATAGTTGCCCACGGGCTTGCATCTGAACAGGTGCGACGTGTTGGCGGGGCGTCCGGCAGCAAGCGTGCGCGAGCCAAACTCAAAGTCGACGCCCGTGAAGCGCTGCATGGTGCCCATCAGTTTGCCGTCCTGATACCACTCAACCTTGCATGCAGGGTCGTAGTCCCAGATGTTGGCAACGACATATCCGGGCTGCGTGCCGAAGTCACCCTTGTCGTAGAGCGTCATCTGGCGCGAGAAGGGGAAGCCCGTGGCCTTATACTGCCACTCGACGCTGCTTCCGTTGACATCTACCACCATATATCCGTTAGGCGCTCCGCAGCGGTTGAGCCATCCGTTCCACCATGCTCCGCTGGCAGCTCCTATGTTGTGCTGATAGAGGTTGCTGTTGACCACCACGTTCTGAAAGTAATGGGTATGGCCGCAGAACACATGCACCTTGTAGCCCTCGAGCAACTTCTGCAGCGAGGCAGCCCCGCGCATGTTCTGGGCTGGGTCGTCCTTGTTCCATGCGGCGGCGTGCATGTTGAGGATGACGAGCGAGCCCTTGGGCACAAACTTAAGGTCGTTGGCGAGCCAGCGCAGCTGATTCTCCGTGAGCGTCTCAACATACGCCTTGTTGCCCTTATAGTTGATGTTCTTCAGCGTAACGACATGAGCCTTGCCTATGTTGAACGAATAGTCGGTAGGTCCGAACACAGCCGCATAGGCCATCTCGCCGTAGGCTCCGGCACCAAGGCGCGCGTTGTTGAGTCCCTTGTAGCGCTTGTCGAAGTCGTGGTTGCCGATACACTGAAACATGGTTATCTTCATGTTCTTGAACGACGCGGCATAGCTGCGCAGCAGCGGCAGATTGTCGAACACGATGTCGCCCACGGTGATGCCCACCACCTCGCGCGTCTTGCTCAGCGAGTCGACCACGGCACGCATGTCGGGCACCAGTTCGGTGTTCCATCTCTTCATGTCGGCAGCATCAAGCATCTGCGGGTCGGATATGGCTATGTAGCTGAATCTGTCGGCAGGCTTGGTGCGCTTTTCGAGCACAAAGTTGCAGCTCTTAGAGCTTACGGCCGTCCTGACGGGCACGTAGAAGCCGGAGGCTATGCCGTTCTTGGAAGGCAGCTTGTAGGCGGCCGGCGTGGAGATGCTTATAAACTTGCTGACAAACGTGTCGGTGCGCAGCGTCCAGTAGCCATTGGCGTCTGTACGGGTGAAGGCCATGCCGTTGTTGACCACCACTCCGCTGATACCCCTGCCCGCCTTGTCGGTAACGCGGCCCTTTACGGTAAACACGTTCACACTGGCCTGACCATTGCTCAGAAGCATCATGGTGGCCATAAGGAATAAACATATTCTCAACTTCATAGGCTTTATGTTTTTGTTTTTATACGTTCGCTCTCTGTTATGCCGCACCCGTCATCGGCAGACAACGCCCTGCGACGTGCCGCTGCATAGGCAAAACACGCACACGCCATACTGCAAAACTGCGGCTGCGGGCGGCGCAAATCCGGCGGCTTGTAAATTTTTGTACAAAATTACCAAAATATGTTTACATTGATGATGCATAAGAGGTTCAATTGCTTTAAAAAAGTATAACAAAAACATTTCTGCCGTGAAAAAGCCGTCAGAATGACCGATTTTTATGTCTGTCAGGCACATAGGGGCACTGACGGCACGGCACAACAAGGATAAGAAAAGAGGAAAACTGGCTACTGAGGAGAAGAAAAGCACGCATTGTTACAATAAAAAATTTAAAGTTACATTAATTAATATGATTACAAACCTAAAATCTGAGCGTCATAACATAAACAAGAAAAACTGAAATGAGAAAACTTTTTTTGTCTGCCATCGTTATGTTGACAACGACGGCACCAAATCTTTCTTACGCGAAAGACATTTACGTTTCCACATCATTCCATGAGCCGGCCAACGAAGGCCTGCGCTTTATCTACAGCTATGACGGACTGAGATGGGACACCATACAGGGCACATTCCTGCGCCCGGCGGTAGGAGAACAGAAGGTGATGCGCGACCCTTCGATAGTGAAAGGACCCGACGGCACGTTCCATCTGGTATGGACATCGAGCTGGAAGGGCGACAAGGGTTTTGGTTATGCATCATCAAAAGATCTTATCCACTGGAGCAAGCCAAGACTGATAAACGTCATGACAGACCCTACAACGGTGAACGTATGGGCACCGGAACTGTTCTACGACGACGTGAAGAAGCAGTACATGATTATATGGGCATCATGCATACCGGGCAAGTTTCCCGACTATAAGGAAGACCACTACAACAATCACCGTCTGTACTACGTTACGACAAAAGACTTCAAGAAGTTCAGCAAGGCCAAGGTGCTTATCGACCCTGACTTCAGCAGCATTGACGCCACTCTCGTAAAGAGAGGCAAGGACGACTACGTGATGGTGCTGAAAGACAACTCGAGAGACCAGCGCAACATCAAGGTGGCTTTTGCCAAGTCGCCCTACGGCCCATGGAGCAAGGCGTCGGAGCCGTTCACAGAGAGCTTCTGCGAAGGTCCGTCAACGGCAATGGTCAACGGATGGTATTACATCTACTACGACTCTTACCGCCACGGCATATACGGAGCGGCAAGGACAAAGGACTTCAAGAATTTCCAGGACCAGACAGGTGCCGTAAAATTCCCTGTAGGACACAAGCACGGAACGGTGTTCATGGCTGACGAGGAAATTGTGAAGAACCTGATAAAGGAGAACCGAGACGCCGTTCACTACACCGGCACGACCGTGGCAACGCCTGCACGACATGACGGCGGACTGTCGCCCGTGGTGGGAGTTCACAGCATTCAGACCATGAGAGGCGAACAGGGATGGCTCTATAACCATCAGCCCATGATGGCATACTGGAAAGGCAAATTCTACATGCACTACCTGACCGACCCGAGAAGCGAGCATGAGCCGCCCGGAAAGACCATGCTGCAGACTTCTGTAGACGGATACAAATGGACCAAGCCCGTTGAGCTGTTCCCTGAATACAACGTGCCCGACGGATACACAAAACCGACATGGCCGGGCGTTGTGGCAAAAGACCTGAAGGCCATCATGCACCAGCGCGTGGGCTTCTATGTGTCTAAGAGCAACCGCCTCATTGCAATGGGCAACTACGGCGTGGCGCTCACTCCGAAAGACGACCCCAACGACGGCAACGGAATAGGCCGCGTGGTAAGAGAGATAAAGGCCGACGGCACATTCGGTCCTATATACTTTATATATTATAATCACGGATTTAACGAAAAGAACACCGACTATCCTTACTACAAGAAAGCAAAGGACAAGGAGTTTGTTAAGGCCTGCGATGAGATTCTGGCTAACCCGATGTACAGAATGCAGTGGGTTGAAGAGGCAGACAGAAACGACGACATACTGCCGCTGAAGACTCCCTACAAGGCGTTCAGCGGATACACTCTGCCCGACGGACGCAAGGTGGGATTGTGGAAGCATGCGCTGACAAGCATAAGCAGCGACGGCGGAAACACATGGAGAGAACCGGCAAAGAGAGCTCACGGCTTTGTGAACTCTAACGCGAAGATATGGGGACAGCGCCTTTCTGACGGCACTTATGCCACTGTATATAACCCGGCTGAGTATCGCTGGCCGCTGGCTATATCGCTGAGCAACGACGGACTGGAATACACAACGCTCAACCTGGTGAACGGCGAGGTTACGCCTGAACGCCACTGGGGCAACTACAAGAGCTACGGACCGCAGTATACACGAGGCATACTGGAAGGCAACGGAACACCGCCGGACAAGAACCTGTGGGTTACTTACAGCAACAACAAGGAAGACATGTGGGTGTCGTGCATACCCGTGCCTGTAAAGATAAAGGCTACAGAACATGCAGGAGGCAGCTTCAGCAAGTATGCCAAACTGCAGGACATGAAAGACTGGAACATCTACTCGCCGCTGTGGGCACCCGTAACACTCAACGGCGAATGGCTGACGCTGAGCGACAAGGATCCGTATGACTATGCCAAGGTGGAGAAACTGATACCGGCTACGAAGGAGCTTACTGTAGACTTCGACGTTAAGCCCGCACAGAACGACCACGGACAGCTCAACATAGAGTTCCTTGACGACAAGGGCAACATGTGCGCCCGCATCGTGCTCGACTCTGCCGCAACAATGAAGGTAAAGGGCGGAGCGCGCTATGGCGGCATGCTGAAGCACTATGACGCCGGACAGACATATCATATCACGGCCAAGCTGTCGGTAGACGGACACGTGGGAACATACTTTGTGAACGGCAAGAAAGCAACGGCACGTATGTTCGACACACCCGTTGACGCCATAACACGAATAGTATTCCGCACAGGCGACCTGTTCACTGAGCCGAGCATTGAGACTCCTGCCGACCAGTATGTTGACATGCCGCGTGCCGACGAGCAGGACAAGCTGGCATCTTTCTCTATTGCCAACGTGAAGACTGCATCGGCAGACGCCGACTCAGCATCAACAGTGCTGAAATATGACGACTTTGCACACTATGCCGAATACTTCAACAACATGGAGGACGAGAACATCGTTACGGACATACCCAACAGCAAGTCGTCTGAATGGATGAGCAAGAACATACCTCTGTTTGAATGTCCCGACAAGGACATGGAAGAGATCTACTACTTCCGCTGGTGGTCGCTGCGCAAGCACATCAAGCGTACTCCTGTAGGACTGGGCATGACCGAATTCCTCGTTCAGCGCTCTTATGCCGACAAATACAACCTCATTGCCTGCGCAATAGGACATCACGTGATGGAGACACGCTGGCTGCGCGACTCGACATATCTGCACCAGATACTGAACACATGGTATCGCGGCAACAACGGCAAGGCAATGCAGAAGATGAACAAGTTCAGTTCATGGAACCCTGCTGCCATATATGAGGCTTACAAGGTGCTTGGCGACACATCGTTCGTAATGGCACTGAAACCGTCGCTCGAAGAGGAATACGCACGCTGGAAGAGCACCAACCGACTGAAGAGCGGACTCTACTGGCAGGGCGACGTGCAGGACGGAATGGAAGAGAGCATCAGCGGCGGAAGACGCAAGCAGTATGCACGTCCGACAATAAACAGCTATATGTACGGCAACGCAATGGCTCTGGCAGAACTGAACAAGCTGGCAGGCGACACAAAGAAGGCCAAGGAATACACAATGGAGGCCGACACGATAAAGAGCCTGATACAGACAAATCTGTGGAGCGAGAAGCAGTCGTTCTTCGAGACTATGAGAGGCGACACTCTGGCTGCCGTGCGCGAGGCCATAGGATTTATTCCATGGTATTTCAACCTGCCTGACGCAAAGAAATATGACGAGGCATGGAAGCAGGTGGAAGACGAGGAAGGATTCTCTGCACCCTACGGACTTACAACGGCAGAGAGAAGACATCCTGAATTCCGCTCGCACGGAGTGGGACGCTGCGAATGGGACGGCGCCGTATGGCCTTTCGCAACAAGCCAGACGCTTACAGCCATGGCAAACTACATAAACACATATCCCGAGCCTGTTGTTGGCGACTCTACATTCTTCAAACAGATGAAACTGTATGTTGAGAGCCAGCACCACAGAGGACGCCCGTATATCGGCGAATATCTCGACGAGAAGAACGGAGCATGGCTGATGGGCGACCGCGAGCGCAGCAGATACTACAACCACTCTACATTTGCCGACCTTGTGATAACCGGTATAGCAGGACTAAGACCGCAGGCCGACGGCAGCATAGTTGTCAATCCGCTCATACCGGAAGGCACATGGAACTACTTCTGCCTGGACAACATAAGCTATCGCGGAAACAACATAGCCATCGTCTACGACAAGGACGGACAGCGCTATCACCAGGGCAAGGGTCTCATGCTCTTCGTTAACGGCAAACTGGCCGCCAAGAGAGACGGTCTGGGTAAACTGACTTATAAAATAAACAAGAAATGAAACGTGTTATAATTCCGGCACTTATGCTACTGAGCATTAGTGCCGGAGCTCAAACTTTTGAAAACAAATTTACAAGACCGCTGAGCGACGTGCTCAACGACGTGTCGGCAAGATTCGGAATAAGACTGAAATACAACGTTGACACAACAGGACTGAAACTGGCGTATGCCGACTTCCGCGTGCGCCCCTACTCTCTCGAAGAGACTCTCAACAACATATTGTCGCCCTTCGACTTCAAGGCTGTTAAGCAGAACGACAAGCTGTATAAGATAAAGCCTTACGAATATCCGCGCAGACAGCCCGAAGACGGACAGAAGATGATAAGCTGGCTGACATCGCTTTACAGCAATAAAACAGAATGGGAGGCACGACGCGACACGCTGCGCAAGGAAGTGAGAGAGCGCCTCGGCATAGACAAGCTGCTGCCGCTCTGCTCTAAGGAGAAACCCGAATACTCGAAGATAAGGAAGTTTGACGGATATACCGTGCAGAACTTCAGACTGAAGACAGCAAACGGTCACACAGTGTGCGGCTCTATCTACGCCCCGACGAGCAAGGGAAAGCATCCGCTGATAATATGCCCCAACGGACACTTCAGCAACGGACGCTACGGCAAGGTGCAGCAGCTGAGACTGGGCACGCTGGCACGCATGGGCGCAATATGTGTTGACTATGACCTGTGGGGATGGGGCGAATCTGCCGACGAAGTTGGCAGCAAGGCACACCAGACACCAGAGGCTCACGTGATGCAGGCTTTAAACGGAATAAGGATACTCGACTGGATGATACAGCGCAAGGACGTGGACACCAAGCGCATAGGCGTAAACGGAGGCTCAGGCGGCGGCACTCAGACCGTGCTGCTGACGGTGCTCGACGACAGATTTACGGCTGCCAACCCTGTGGTGAGCGTTTCGTCGTGGTTCGACGGCGGCTGTCCGTGTGAGAGCGGAATGCCGATACAGCTGGCAGGAGGAGGCACATGCAACGCCGAACTGGCTGCAATGTTTGCCCCGAAGCCGATGATGCTGGTGAGCGACGGCGGCGACTGGACATCGACGACGCCCGAACTGGAATATCCTTACCTGCAGCGCATATACGGATTTTATGGTGCTACAGACAAGGTGAGCAACATCCACCTGCCGAAAGAGCGCCACGACTTCGGCGACAACAAGCGCAACGCTGTATATAAATTCTTTATTGACACCTTCAACCTCGACGCATCAAAGCTCGACGAGAGCAAGGTTACGATTGAAGACGAGAACGCACTAAGATTTACACCTAAGAAATAAATGAAAAAAACACTACTAAAGACAACATTGCTGGCGGCCGTATGCCTGATGACAACAACAGAGGGAATGGCCGAAAACAAGCATGTGCTGTGGTATGACAGACCGGCATACACATGGACAGAGGCCCTGCCGATAGGCAACAGCCGCCTGGGCGCCATGATATACGGCACGCCGGGCTCTGAGCGTCTGCAGCTCAACGAGGAGACAATATGGGCAGGAAGGCCCAACAACAACGCCAACCCGGAGGCAAAGGAGTATCTGCCGAAGGTGAGACAGCTGGTGTGGGAAGGCAAATACAAGGAGGCGCAGGACCTGGCCACGGCACACGTGCAGGCAAACACCAACAGCGGTATGCCTTATCAGCCGTTTGGCGACCTGTATATCAACTTCCCGGGCAACGGCGAGTACACCAACTACTACCGCGAACTGAGCCTTGACTCTGCCCGCGCCATAACGAGATACACAAGCAACGGCGTAACCTATCAGAGAGAATACATTTCGTCGTTCGACGGAAACGTAATAGCCATACACCTCACTGCAAGCAAGAAGGGCATGATAACCTGCAACGCGCAGATGACATCGCCGCAGCAGGACGTAACCATTAAGTCGGAAGGCAACGAGATTGTGCTGAGCGGCATAAGCGGATGGCACGAAGGACAGAAAGGCAAGGTAACATTTACCGGCAGGGCTACGGCAACCGTAAAGGGCGGAAGCATGTACAGCCGCGACGGCGTATTGCAGATAAGCGGTGCCGACGAGGCTACAATATATCTGACAATAGCCACAAACTTCAACAGCTATAAGGACATCAGCGGCAACGACACGCTGCGCTCTGAGACGGCCATGAAAGAGGCACTGACGAAGGACTTCAGCACGATGAAGGCCGCACATGTAAAGAAATACAAGGCTCTGTATGACCGCGTGAAGCTCGACCTCGGCAAAGACGCATTTGCGTCAACCACAACCGACAAGCGCGTGGAGCTGTTCAAGAAGCAGACCGACCTGCATCTGGTTGAGACCTACTTCCAGTTTGGCCGCTATCTGCTGATATGCACATCTCAGCCGGGCACACAGCCGCCCACGCTGCAGGGTATATGGAACGACAAGATGCTGCCGTCGTGGGACAGCAAATATACATGCAACATCAATCTTGAGATGAACTACTGGCCGGCAGAGTCGACCAACCTGACCGAACTCAACGGTCCGCTGTTCAGTCTTATCAAGGACGTGAGCGAGACAGGACACAAGTCGGCCGACATAATGTACGGTGCCGACGGATGGGTGCTGCATCACAACACCGACATCTGGCGCGTAACGGGAGCCATAGACAAGGCTCCGTCGGGTCTGTGGCCTACAGGCGGCGCATGGATGTGCCAGCATCTGTGGGAGCATTATCTCTACACAGGCGACGTGAAGTTCCTCGAGAGCGTATATCCGATAATGGAGAATGCGGCACGCTTCTTCAATCAGATTATGGTGCGCGAGCCTAAGAACAACTGGTGGGTTATCTGCCCCAGTCTGTCGCCCGAGAACCAGCACCCCTACAAGGCAACAACTGCCGCAGGCGTAACGATGGACAACCAGCTGCTCTACGACCTGTTCAACCACGTAATTGACGCTGCCGACATACTGGGCAAGACCAAGACGGCTACAATAATCGACAGTCTGAAGCAGAAGCTCACGGAGATGGTACCCATGCAGACAGGCCGCTGGGGACAGCTGCAGGAATGGATGGACGACTGGGACAACCCGGAGGACGTGCACAGACACGTGTCTCATCTGTACGGACTCTTCCCGAGCAATCAGATTTCTCCGTTCCGCACACCCGAACTCACTGCCGCTGCACGCAAGTCGCTCATACACCGCGGCGACCCGTCTACGGGATGGAGCATGGGCTGGAAGGTGTGTCTGTGGTCACGACTGCTCGACGGCAACCACGCATGGAAGCTAATCGGCGACCAGCTGACACTGGTGCGCAACGAGAAGAAGAAGGGTGGAACTTATCCTAACCTCTTTGACGCTCACCCGCCATTCCAGATTGACGGAAACTTTGGCTGCACGGCCGGCATAGCAGAGATGCTCATGCAGAGTCATGACGGCTTTGTCTATCTGCTGCCAGCCCTGCCCGACGCATGGAAAGACGGCTCCGTAAGCGGACTGAAGGCGCGCGGAGGCTTTGAGGTTAGCATGACATGGAAGGACAACAAGATAACAAAGACAACTGTTAAGTCAGAACTTGGCGGCAACCTGCGCATACGTTCGGCTGTGCCTCTGAAGGGCAAGGGCCTGAAGGCTGCAAAGGGCGAGAACAAGAACAGACTGTTTGAAACTCCAACGGACATCCGTCAGAAGATAAACTATCCTGACGCCATCGAGAAGATGCCGGAGGCTGAGAAGACATATCTGTATGACATAAGCACCAAGAAGGGCGCTGTGTACACATTTGAAGCAGAATAATATATGTGGCGGAATATGGGAAAACAGGACAAAGCCCATATTTCCGCCACTTTACGTATATAAGCCGGGCATGGCCAAGCGGCACAAAATCGGCCATGAAGCAACCGGCTCTGCAACCTACTGATATTCAATGGGTTGCAAAAGGCTACCTTTAACATCGCAAAAGGCGGCCTTTTAGCGTGTAAAAGACCGTGTTTCACAACACAATATGCCGTCTTTCACAACGCAACGGCGATAAGCTGGAACATTAAGAGGCAAAAGCAACTTTACAAAACTAATTGAAAAGTGATTGCAAACCTTATGAATTAACCGAGAAAAAGAATAATATTAACTAACAAAAATCAATAAAAAAGTAGTATGAATAAAAGCAGAATACTATTTATCGCAACCCTGCTGCTAAGCACTTTGGCTATAAATGCGGCAGGCAAAATCTACAAGCCGTGGAGCAACGGACGGCTCGTGGTGTCTGAGAACAACCGTTACATAGTGCACGAAAACGGACAGCCGTTTTTCTGGATGGGCAACACGGCATGGCTGCTGCCCGAACGTCTTAACCGCGAGGAGGCCGAATATTTCCTCGAGAAAGACCGTCTGGCAGGATATAACGTAGAGCAGATACAGGTGCTCAACGCCATCCCTACGTTCAACGTGTATGGTCATGCAGCCAACAACGCCGAGTTCGACTTCAGCAAGGTGTCTAAGCCGGGTGTTTACGGCTACTGGGAGCATCTCGACTATATCGTAGACGTGGCTGCCAACAACGGCATCTACATCGCCATGGACTGCATCTGGGGCTCTATGATCGACAAGATGGACGTAAAGAAGGCTGCCGCTCTTGGCAAATTCCTGGGCGAGAGATACAAGGACAAGCCCAACATCATATGGATGATCGGCGGCGACATCATGGGCGACAAGAAGCCTGAGGTGTGGGACGCAATGGCAAGAGCCATAAAGAAGGTGGACAAGAACCACATCATGACCTTCCACCCGAGAGGACGCACAACGTCGGCATGGTGGTATAACGACCGCGAGTGGATGGACTTCAACATGTTCCAGAGCGGACACCGCCGCTACGGACAGCGCAACGGCGACGGCGACTACACCATTAAGGAGAACACCGAAGAGGACAACTGGCGCTATGTTGACATGAGCTTTGAGAAGAAACCGCTGCGCCCTGTTATCGACGGTGAGCCTTCATACGAGGACATTCCGCAGGGACTTCACGACTTTTCGGCTCCGCGCTGGATGGACTACGACGTACGCCGCTATGCTTACTGGGCTGTGTTCGGCGGAGCTTTCGGCCACACCTACGGCCACAACTCTGTGATGCAGTTTATACGTCCGGGCCTGAAGGCATCGTTCGGCGCTGAGAAACCTTGGTGGGAGGCTATGGAAGATCCGGGCTACAACCAGATGAAGTATCTCAAATGGCTCATGCTTAGCTTCCCGTTCACTGAGCGCGTGGCTGACCAGAGCATCATCTCAGGACAGAACGGCGAGCGCTACGACCGCATAATAGCTACCCGCGGCAACGACTATCTGCTCGTATACAACTACAGCGGCAAGCCCATGAGCATCGACCTGACAAAGATAAGCGGCGCAAAGAAGAACGTATGGTGGATGAATCCGGCCGACGGCAAGCTGACTTATCTCGGCGAATACGACAGCAAGGTCGTTGAGTTTACTTACGATGCAGCCTATCTGCGCGGCAGCGACCGTGTGCTTATTGCCGTTGATTCAAGCAAAAATTATATCGGCAAGACAGACGTAATGCTGAAGGAAAAGAACTAAGAAATTAAGAAGTAAGAGTTAAAATAAGTGCTCTAAAGAGAAGAACAAAGGAAGTTAGCGGATTGAAAATCCTTATATTTAATTCCGGCGGATTACAAATCCGCCGGCACATTAGCTAACGTAGTGCTCGCGAGAATAATTTAATTAACAATGCAGTTGGCGGATTAATTCTATTGATTGTCGGCTGCGCCCGGCATAATCAAATAAGATTTGCTTCTGCTCTCACTTGCACGGCAATTGCAAATCCTCCGGCACATTAGCTAACGTAGTGCTTGCGAGAAAAAGCTACAAGGCATTTGGATTTTTCACTTTTCACTTTTCGTTCTTCACCTAAAATAGGCATTTGACTTTAACTCCTAGCCAACTTGTTGGCGATAACTTCTTTAACTACTTTAACTACAATATATAAATATCATGTTTAGAAAAATATTATTGGCGGCCCTGGCCTTGTGTCTCTGCATGACAGCTCCCGCGGCAAAGAAGAAGAACGGACGTAAGGCGTCGTTCCCCATTGCCGTGACCGGACTGAAGACGGAGCGCATGGTCAACCCGATGAGTATCGACACATCTACGCCGCGGCTGGGATGGATGATAACATCGGACGAGAACGACGTGATGCAGACGTCGTGCCGCATAATAGTGGCCTCAACACCTGAAAAGGCCGCAAAGCTTGAGGGCGACCTCTGGGACGCAACGCTCGAGGGCGACCAGTCGCAATGGATAAGATATGCGGGCAAGGAGCTGCGCAGCAACACGCCATGCTACTGGCGCGTGAAGGTTACAACGACAAAAGGCGAGTCTGACTGGAGCGAGACGGCAATGTGGAACGTCGGACTGCTCAACGAAGCCGACTGGAGCGGACAGTGGATTGGTCTGGAGAAGGCCATGCCGTGGGACGTTGAAGACGTGCACAGCAAGCTCAGCTCGCGCTATCTGCGTACCGAATTCGACCTTGACAAGCCCGTAAAGCGTGCTACGCTCTACATCAGCGGACTGGGCATGTATGAGGCATACATCAACGGACATAAAGTGGGCGACCAGGTTCTTGCACCTGCTCCTACCGACTATCGCAAGACTGTGCTGTATAATGCGTTCGACGTTACGCAGATGCTGACCACCAAGAACGCCATTGGCGTAACTCTTGGCAACGGACGCTTCTACACCATGCAGCAGAAGAAGAAGCCTTACAAGATAGCCAACTTCGGCTATCCCAAGCTCCGTCTTAACCTCGTCATTGAGTTTGCAGACGGCAAGAAGAAGGTTATCTCGTCGAGCAACAAATGGAAACTGAATCCCGACGGTGCGATACGTTCCAACAACGAGTATGACGGCGAGATATATGACGCCCGCAAAGAGCTGGGCGCATGGACCTCTGTGGGCTACGACGACTCTAAATGGATGGCGGCAGAGCGCGTGGGCATACCTACGGGAACACTGCGCGGAGCGATGAGTCCCAACATGAAGGTGGTGAAGACCATGAAGCCCGTGAGCGTAACTAAGCGCGGCAAGGGCTACATCATAGACATGGGACAGAATATGGCGGGCTGGATTAAGCTGCGCATCGGCGGCGTAAATGCCGGCGACAGCGTGAAGATTCAGTATGCCGAGAAGCTCAACGAGGACGGAAGTCTGTTCACAAAGAACCTGCGCAACGCGTTTACAACCGACTATTATGTTGCTGCCGGCAACGAGGACGGCCGCTGGTGGGCGCCTACGTTTGTATATCACGGCTTCCGTTATGCCGAGATTACAGGTCTTGACAACGTAACTGCTGACGGCATTATAGGCGAAGTGGTAAGCGACGAGATGGAGTTGACAGGCTCGTTTGAATGTGCCGACACCATACTCAACAAGGTTTACAATAACGCCATGTGGGGCATCCTGGGCAACTATAAGGGCATGCCCGTCGACTGTCCGCAGCGCGACGAGCGTCAGCCGTGGCTTGGCGACCGTGTTCGCGGATGCTTCGGCGAGGCTTTCATATTCAACAACAACGCTCTCTATGCAAAATGGGCACGCGACATAACCGAGGCTCAGCGTGAAGACGGCTGCATACCCGACGTGGCTCCTGCCTACTGGAACTATTATTCTGACAACATAACATGGCCTTCTGCCCTGCCCTTCTCGCTCGAGATGATGTATAACCAGTATGGCGACGCCGAACCTATGAGCCGCTACTACGGCAACGTGAAGCGCTGGCTCGGCCACATGAAGTATCAATACGGCAAGGACGGACTGATGCCGCGCGACAAATACGGCGACTGGTGCGTGCCGCCTGAGGACATAAAGCTGATACACAGCCGTGACCTCAAGCGCGTAACCGACGGCACTCTCATTGCTACGGCCTACTATTACAGACTGAACAAGATGATGGAGAGGTTTGCCACGATTCTTGACAAGCCGGCCGACGCAGCTGAGTTCAGCGCAGAGGCAGCGCGCGTGAAGGATGCCTTCAACAAGAAGTTCCTTACCATAAACCGCAACACGGCTGAGGTGCCGGGCCTTATGCTCTATCCCGACAGCACGTTCTACGGCAACAACACGGTAACAGCCAACCTTCTTCCGCTGGCGTTCGACATGATTGACGACGACTATGTGCGCGGCGAGGTTGAGAAGAACATCATACACAACATCATAACCCTTAACAAGGGAGCCATATCTTGCGGCGTGATAGGCGTGCAGTGGCTTATGCACGGACTAACCGACATGGGCCGCGGCGACATGGCATGGCTGCTGGCAACCAACAAGAAGTATCCGAGCTGGGGCTACATGGCCGAACATGGAGCAACAACGATATGGGAACTGTGGAACGGCGACACTGCCAATCCGTGGATGAACAGCGGCAACCACGTGATGCTGCTTGGCGACCTCGTGTCGTGGATCTATGAGGATGTGGCAGGCATTAACTCTGACGAGAACAAGCCGGGCTTTAAGCATATCGTGATGAAGCCTGCGTTCAACGTTGACGAGATTGACGACATCAACGCGTCTTACAAGTCAATCTACGGCACAATAGTAAGCCGCTGGCACAAGAAGGCAGGCAAGCTGATATGGCACGTCGAGATTCCGGCAAACACCACTGCCGAACTGCACATGCCCGACGGCAGCATCAGGAACATCGGTTCGGGCAAATACGACATTACTGCCGATATGCCCATGACCGGCAAGGCTGTAGTTTCTGACGAGTTTCTGTATAAGTCGGCATCATTTCCCGAGTGCCATTCTGCCACGATAGCAGAGACAAGCAAGGGCGACCTTGTGGCAACTTACTTCGGCGGAACTAAGGAGCGCAACCCTGATGTGTGCATCTGGGTGAGCCGTAAGCCTAAAGGCTCTACAGAATGGCTGGCGCCTCAGCTCGTTGCCGACGGCGTGTTCAAGACAGGAAGTGAGGAAGCCAAGCTGGCTGGTCTGTCAGGACCCGACAGCACCAACGCCCCGGCAGCCAAAGGACCTATACTCGACAAGAAGATAAGAAAGAATCCTGAGGGCTATCAGCGCAAGGCCTGCTGGAATCCGGTGATATATCAGATACCCGGAGGCGACCTTGTTATCTACTTCAAGATTGGCAACAAGGTGGCCGACTGGACAGGCTGGATGGTGCGCTCTAAGGACGGCGGCAAGACGTGGAGCAAGCGCGAGCCGCTGCAGGAGGGCTATCTCGGTCCGATAAAGAACAAGCCCATAATGAATAATGGCCGCATCATTGCGCCTACAAGTATTGAGGAAGGCGGATGGCGCCTGTATTTTGAATACTCTGACGACATGGGCAAGACATGGAAACGCACCGACTTTGTCAAGGCCGACGAGGGCGTAAAGGCCATTCAGCCGGCTATAATGGTGCTCAGCGACGGTCGTCTGGCAGCCGTGGCACGCACACGCAGCGAGCACATAGGCATAACCTACAGCTCAGACAACGGACTGACATGGAGCAAACTGCAACTTATTGACACTCCAAACAATAATAGTGGTCTGGATGCCGTTACATTAAAAGACGGCTCTCATGTGCTTATCTGCAACGAGCGCCCGATACCCAAGGGCATAAAGAACGGCAAGGGAGCGCGCACTCCGCTGTCGGTGATGAAGTCTGACAACGGCACCGACTGGAAGCACTGGATAACGCTCGAGGAGTCGCCCATAAGCCAGTATTCTTATCCTTCGATAATCCAGACATCCGACGGTAAGATTCACTGCATCTACACATGGCGCCGCCAGCGCATCAAGCATGTGGTGATAGACCCTAAGGTGTCTGCCGAATAACTTTAAAGACATACCCGCAACCACGAGCCATGGGAATGTACACGAGGCAGACGGCCGCAGTGATATTGCACCATGCCCGGTGCGGGTTTTCTTTTTATCAAAGCATCAATTTAATCAGCATAGCATGAAAAAGATTTTTCTTTTATTATTGTTGTTCGTCTCGCTGACGGCCGGAGCCTACAAAGGCTCTTCTGTGGCAGGGCTATTCCCCCTGCAAGGCAGCGGACGCGTTATCTACAACTTCAACCAGGGTTGGCGCTTTCATCTTGGCGACGCCCAGGGTGCCGCTGCTGCCGACTTTGACGACAGCCGTTGGCAGGTGGTGTGCGCCCCTCACAGCGTAAGGCTAGAGCCTGCCGAGGCAAGCGGCTGCCGCAACTATCAGGGCATTGCCTGGTATCGCAAGCATTTCACCGTGCCTGCCGACATGAAGGGCAAGGACATCACGCTGCACTTTGAGGCCATTATGGGCAAGCAGGAAGTGTATGTCAACGGAAAGAAAGTGAAAGAGCATCTGGGCGGATATCTGCCCATAACCGTCAACCTGACCGAACAGGGCGTAATGGCGGGCGACAAGTGCGTAGTGGCGGTGAAGGCCGACAACAGCGACGACAAGACTTATCCGCCGGGAAAGAAGCAGACGGCTCTCGACTTCTGCTATCATGGCGGTATGTACCGCGACGTATGGCTCATAGGCAAGTCGCCCCTGGCCATAACCGACGCGCTCGAGGCCAACAAGGTGGCAGGCGGCGGCATTTTCCTTCACTACGACAACATATCTGAAAAGAGCGCCGACGTGTTTGTCAACGTCGAAGTGGGCAACACATCTGCCTCAGCGGCTCAGCCTACGGTGGCCGTGGTGGTGAAAGACAAGAGCGGAAAGCGCATCAAGTCGGTTACAAAGAAGATTAAGGTTGGCGCCAAGTCGAGCGCTACGGCATATCTTGCCATGAAACTGAAAGACCCTGAGCTATGGTCGCCCGAGTCGCCCTATCTCTACAACGTCGAGATAAGCATAATGCAGGGCGGCAAGAGCGTAGACGGCGGCATGGTGCGCATGGGCATCCGCAAGGCCGAGTTCCGCGGCAAGGACGGCTTCTGGCTCAACGGCAAGCCTTATCATCAGCTTGTCGGCGGCAACCGTCATCAAGACTTTGCCTACGTAGGCAACGCCATGCCCAACAGTCAGCAGTGGCGCGACGCCAAGCGCCTGCGCAAGGCCGGCATGGTGATAGTGCGCTGTGCCCACTACCCCATGGACCCAGCCTTTATGGATGCCTGCGACGAGCTTGGATTGTTTGTCATTGTGCCCACTCCGGGCTGGCAGTACTGGAACAAGGATCCGCACTTTGGCGAGCTTGTGCATGAGAACACGCGCAACATAATACGCCGCGACCGCAACCACACCTGCGTGCTGATGTGGGAGCCCATACTCAACGAGACGCGCTATCCCGAAGACTTCGCCATCAAGGCACTGCAGATAACCAAAGACGAGTTTCCTTATCCAGGCCGTCCCGCTGCCGTGGCCGATGTACAGTCGGCTGGAGTGAGAGACAACTACGACGTGGTGTACGACTGGGCCGACAACATAGGCAAGGGCAACTGGCCCGAGGACAAGTGTGTCTTCACCCGCGAGTTTGGCGAGATGGTGGACGACTGGTATGCACACAACAACATCAACCGCGCTGCGCGCTCATGGGGCGAGCGTCCTATGCTCATGGCAGCCCTTTCGCTCTGCGACACCTACGGCGAGATGTACCACGGCCAGCGCCAGTTTATAGGCGGTTGCCAGTGGCATCCGTTCGACCATCAGCGCGGCTATCATCCTGACACTTACTATGGAGGCATATACGACGCCTTCCGTCAGAAGAAATACGCCTTCGAGATGTTCCGCTCGCAAGACCGCAACGCCGAGCCTATGGTGTTCATCGCCAACGAGATGACTCAGTTCTCCGACAATGACGTTACGGTGTTCTCCAACTGCGACAGTGTACGCCTTACGATGTTCGAGGGCGACAAGGTGATGACTCTGCCTGTTGTTCACAACGACAACGACAAGCCCTGCGCCCCTGTGGTGTTTAAAGACTTCTGGAACTTCTGGGCAGCACGCGAATACAGCTACAAGCAGCGCAACTGGCAGCGCGTGTCGCTCCTGGCAGAAGGCATAAAGGACGGCAAGGTGGTTGCCGTACAGAAGAAGATGCCGTCGCGCCGCTCTACCAAGCTGCGTCTCTATGCCGACGACATGGGCCGCAAGCTCAACGCCGACGGCAGCGACTTCATCGTGGTTGTGGCCGAAGTTACCGACGACAACGGCAACGTGAAGCGTCTGGCCAAGGACAACATCTACTTCACCGTTGAGGGCGAAGGCCGCATAATAGGCGACGGCGAAAACATCATGGCCAACCCGCGCATAGTTGAATGGGGCTCGGCTCCTGTGCTGATACAGGCCACCGACAAGCCGGGTAAGATAACCATAAAGGCGCGCTCATACTACGACGGCGTGTATGCTCCGGCTGCAGCCGAACTGACCATAGAGAGCGTAGCTCCCACTCTGCCGGCATGCTATACCGACAAGCCCACGGCAACCGTAAACAAGCCCGTGCGCACAACAGGCGAGACAAAGCAGACGATGACCGACGAGGAGCGTCAGCGCACTCTCGAAGAGGTGAACAAGCAGCAGGCTGAGTTCGGCGTACAGTAAAAGATAAGCCACACAGGCATCCCGCACAGGGATACTTCTGTAAAGAAATTTATTTCAAGAATTATCCCGTCAACATCCCCAAGCGGACGTTGGCGGGATTTTTATTTTATAGTCTGCCGACACACCGCCATGCACTCCTCTGCCCTACCGTCCGCGGCATAATTGTCTGTAAGCAGCCAACCGTTAACCAGTTCTGCTAATTCCTAAAAAAAAACTCTATTGTTTTCGGTTAAAAACTCAGCCACTTTTGATGCAAAAGTAGCCCATTTACGGGTCGCAAACCTATCACTAACAGTTTGAAAGCAGCAAGACTGATTTTGCTTAATAAATAGCTCCATTGCGAGCAATTTTAAAGCGGACTTTAAGGAAAACAACATAAAAATGTTTCAGATTTTCGAGATATTTTCATCATGGCTGCATTTTGTGGATAAAAACATTGGACGCACCTTGAAACTATGCCGTTCCGAGGTGCGTCCAACATCAATATTATTATTTCTTCAATTATTCTTCTGAACAGATTTTTACATCAATACAGCAATGATATTTTTCAGTTCGCTGTCGATACCTTCGAGATACGACACCACATATTTATCTTCGCCAAATCCCTTGTATTGCTGCCACGGGTCTTCATCAATATAAGCATCAATGTTTTCGTATGCATTAGGGTGTTTGGCATAATATTCGTCCAGTAAGGCCGAAGCCTCATCCATCATCACATAAGCCATTTCCCTTGTAATTTCGTCATGGCCACATTCGCCCATCTTCCATTTGAAATAAGGCTCAAAAACGGATGAATGTGGTATCACTCCGTTCTTGTAATCCTCAATCATACGATTATAGAATATATCTTGCTTTTCAAATGTGTCGATTGCTGTCATTTCCATACTTTTGTCGTTTTTGCAAATATACGTATTTTATTCTTTACTTTCATAAATATTGATGAATATTTTTGCTAAATGTTTGGTTTTCAGAGGAAAAAATGTAATGCAATGCAAGCTCTTACAGATCAACGTTTTAATAAGTAGCAAACAAAAATCTTAATTCATAATTAACTTATCAAAGGAAAATGATTACCTTTGTACTCGAATATCAATAGAAGCAAATAAAAACGATCAAATACAAAAGTGCTACATGTTAAATAAAATTTTGCAAAAAATTTGATTACTTTATATCATAAAAGTGTATTAATATATAACGAAAAATATATTTCACTAAACATGTGCATTTTTCTATAGTTAAATTAAATTCTATACTAATAAAGATTATAACATTCAAATATTATTAAAACGACAATGGTAAAAAATAGATATAAATTTATTGATTTATTTTGTGGTATTGGAGGCTTTAGACTAGCTTTAGAAAGTCAAAATTGCAAATGTGTATTTTCATCAGATATTGATAATTTTGCACAACAAACATATTATGATAATTTTAAAGAATGGCCAGCTGGAGACATCACAAAAATTGAAGCAAAAGACATACCGAAATTCGACATATTAGCTGCAGGATTTCCTTGTCAACCATTTAGCTATGCAGGTCTAGGACAAGGTTTTAAAGATGAAACACGTGGTACATTATTTTTCGATATATGTAGAATTCTTGCGTATCATAAGCCAAAAATGTTTTTCCTAGAAAACGTTAAAGGCTTAGTATCGCATAAACATGGAGAAACTCTAAGAATAATTCTAAAAAATTTAAATGATTTAGGATATGACATTCATTGGAAAGTTTTATGTTCATTAGATTTTGGTTTACCACAAAAACGTGAACGATGGTATTGTGTTGGCTTTAATAAGCCTACAAATTTTGAGTTTCCCAAACCATTGTCATCTAAACCAGTTTTAAGAGATATAATAGATATAAATGATAATAACCCCTCATTGAAATTAACATCTTTTGAATTAGACAGAATAAAATATCATTTTGATAATTGTAGTAAAAATGAAAGAGTTCAACATGATAACTCAAAATATGCTCCAAATACCAAAAAAGGTAAATATGGTATTTTCTCTTATCAAAAATCGGATGGTTCATTACGTTTTCATGTAGGAGATAAAGCTAAAACTCAAATACAAGAAGCTTTTTATGCATGCCTTGACACATATGCTCCCACAATAATAGCTGGACGTACGCCCAAATTATGGGACATTGGTCGAAAATTATCAGTATTAGAAGCAAAGCGTCTACAAGGATTCCCTGACGACTTTATATTCACCGTTTCTGATAATCAAGCTTATAAACAATTAGGTAATTCTGTCAGTGTCCCTGTAATTAAGATGATTGCAAAAAAGATGATTGAAGCATACAAAAACAATTAAATATAAAACAATGTACTATTTTACAAACGAAATTATTAAAAAATCTTTTGATGCTCTTAAAGGAAATGTCGAAAATAAATTATTTGGCATATTAGGAATTTTGAAAAATATAGATAGAGATAACATTAAAAGTAATGTCACATATAAAATTTCAGATATAAATATTTCTTATTGGCTAGATTATGAATTCTATTTATCTGATAGCTACAAATACAAAACAAATAATAATTCATCATATTTATATATCAAATTTTCTACTAAATGGAATGACTATATTAAAGATGAATTTATAAAGAATTATATAAGTATATATTATTTAATAGTATTTATTTACAAATTTGAAGCATTTGATAGTAAACCTAATCATATAGATCTACTAAGCAAGTTTTGCAAAGAATTTCATTTAACAGATGAAATTCTTTCAGAATGGTTTTCAATGGAAGAAATAGATCTCGACTTTGATAATATCAAAAAATCAAAGATTAATTGTAAGAATAATCTAAATATAAAAAACGATACCATATCTTTTTCATATCCATATTCCGTAACATCACGTGCTGGAGAACTTTCAAGAGCACCATTCATTCAAACTTTATATGCCGGAATGGATAGTATAAAATGCTTATTAATACTAAAAGACAATATTGATTTATATTATAAAAATGAAAAACAAGATTTTAATAAAGTTAGCCATGAAAAATTTCAATTTTCAAACTATAGGAATTATTTAACAGCCATAAAATCCAAGCCTTTCCTTTTATTAGCAGGAATTTCAGGTACAGGAAAAAGCCGTATTGTGCGTGAATTAGCCCGCGCTTGCTGGGATAAAGATTCTGATGAGTTCAAAGCACAAAAACCTAAAAATTATGAAATGATTCAGGTTAAACCAAATTGGCACGATTCTAGTGAGCTGATAGGTTACGTAAGCAGAATAGATGGAGAAAGATATATTGTTGGCCCATTTTTAAGGTTCCTAGTAAAAGCTCTTCATAATCCTAACATACCACATTTTTTATGCCTTGATGAAATGAATCTTGCACCTGTAGAACAATATTTCGCAGAATATCTTAGTATTATCGAATCACGAAAATTAGATGATAGCGGTAATGTTGTAACAGACCCAATCATAGGATTTGAATCAACAGATGCATACAAAAGTCTTATTGACCAACTATTTACTGACGATAAAGAACGCGAAGAATATCTTACCGAAGAAGGAGGAAAACGCCTGTCTATACCGCAAAATCTGATTGTCGTAGGCACTGTTAACATGGATGAAACAACATTCTCATTCTCACGCAAAGTGTTGGACAGAGCCATGACAATAGAAATGAACAAAGTTGATTTATTTTCTGGATTAACAGAACAACACGAACAAATAGGTAAATTAGGGGAAAAAGAACTTATTGGCACCGCAGTTGAAGGAGTTGATGTATATGAAGGTTATAAAGATGTGTGTGAAAAAGCATTGACATATTTACAAGCTGTCAATAATGCTCTTGACACGTCTTTTAAAATTGCCTACAGAACAAGAAATGATTTCTTATTGTATGTGGTAAATAATTTACCTTACAACAAGGACGAACAAGGAAACGATTTGTCAGAAGAGTTTGTCATAGCGAGAGCATTGGACGAGATAACAAGCATGAAAATACTCTCACGTATTGAAGGTGATGATACAAAGGTTACAAACACTTTCTTAGATAACCTTAAAAAAACAATTGAAGAAGGACTGAAGAGTATATACGAAGACTTCAAAACAGAAGACTCTGTATCTTTGCTGAAATTGAAGGAAATGAAACAAAAATTAGTTTCAGGCTATACAAGTTTTTGGAGTTAAGATGGATCTTCTCACTATACGACATAAAGACTTCACACTGTACATTGAATGTGCTAAATTTGATGTAACGTGGTATAAAGCCAAGAGTAATCTTGGCGAAGATGCCCTCGTGTCTACTTATTCATGGTCAGATGGTGTAGAATCGGTTGTTATACACGGTGATTCAGACGAAGTAACAACTATAAACAAAGGAGAACAAGCCCAAGCAATATTCTTTGACAACACTGACTATCCAATATGGGTAGAATTTAATGATCATGTTAATAATGCACAATGGGGTTCTGACCTGCAAAGCGACAATGAGAAGTTTTCTTTCCGCGGACATACATTAGCCGGCTACATCAACTATGGCAACGATATTGGACGCAGCGAAATAAAATTTATATATAAAGTCGGAAAAGAAACTTGCAAGTTCTGGTTTTCATTTGAAGTTTTAAGCAGTAAACTCGATTACCACAAACACTGGAAAGCCATAATTGAAGATATTGAACGTGAATATCACATGCTTTCGATAGACTATCTGCGAAGAACATTTCACGGATTCACCCCTGATAAGAATCAGGATACACCTGAACTTATCTGGTGGAGCATATTTTCAGTCGAACAACAGAAATTTATCAAGGCTTGCAAGAACATCATTGAACGGCCACGACACAGGCTTCATGGGCATAAGTCGTATATGAGAGCCGATAAGCTGAAACACATTCCTGCATATATCGAAAATGAACTGGCTGAACATAAACAAGAATATGCACACCTGTATTGCGTTGAAGAACAAATACAGACAAACGACACGCAAGAAAACAGATTCTTGAAATTTGCCCTGACACAGATTGCAAGTAAATATGAAGCTTTAAAAAGACAGATTGAATGCCTTAAAGGTGCATCTGATACTATGAAACATGAAATGGAAAATGTATCAGCTACGCTAAAACGTTTACAGAACAATCCGTTTTTCAGAACAATAGGCCGTTTCAAAGGGTTAAATCAGGAAAGTCTGGTTCTGCAAAGAGCTACCGGCTATAGTCAGGTATACCGCACATGGAATCTTTTACGCCGTGCGTATTCGCTAAACGATGGCATATATAAACTTCAGACTAAGGACATTGCAACTCTGTATGAGATATGGTGCTTCATTGAGGTAAGCCATATCGTGAAAGAACAGCTGCATCTGAACGACGAGGATGTGGAGCAAAAAAACAGAATGGAGATGAATGGCCTGTTTACATGGGAATTAGGCAAAGGAGAACATTCACGCATTTTGTTCAAAAAAGACAACGTAGAATTAGCCGAATTGGTTTATAATCCGAAAAGCACGGAAAACGAAAACAACGCAACAGGAATAAAAGAACTTGTTGTAAAGACTGTTCCGCAAAAGCCGGATATTATTTTAAGACTGACAAAAAATGACATCGAGGAGAATATGAAAATGACATATCTCTTTGATGCAAAATATCGTATAGGAGGTAAAGACGAAAACGGTGTGGATGTACCGCCTGATGATGCTATTAACCAAATGCACCGTTACAGAGATGCTATTTATTATAAAGACTATTCGGCTGATGCCCTAAAATCAGCTGATGTTCTTAAAAAAGAAGTCATTGGCGGATATATCCTATTCCCGGGCGACGGTAAACATGACAATATAAAGGATGCAACATTCTATAAGAGCATAGATGCCGTGAATATCGGTGCTTTTCCATTGCGTCCTAAAGACGAACAAAACAGGCAACTGTTGGAAGAGTTTATAAAGAACTTAATTGAGACAAAATCACAGAAAATAATAGAAAATGTGATACCTCAGAAAGGTACGTTCGTGGATGTTGGAAACAGAGTGCTTATTGGCCTTGTTAAACCCAACAACCGCCAAGACTATTATCAAAACTTCATTGAAGGAAAAGCAGACCTATATTACACTGGCCGCCAATTTCCAACAACGATAGCACTTGACGATTTACACTATTTCATTCCATATTTTAAAGGAAAAGGCATACGTGACCTATACGAAATAACCGGAATAAGGACTATCACAGCCAAAGAAGCGAAACAATCAGACGATGAGTCAGACAAAGACGATATACGCTTAGCGTTTAAATTACGCTTTATCAGAAAGCTTTTTGACGACTATAAAAAGATAGATACAAGCAAAATGAAAAAAGATACTTTCATCGACACCACGTTTGATGAAATTGAGACGGTATAACTAAACAACTAGCAAAATGAAAAATTTAAACATTAAATTAAGAAATTGTTTTGGCATAAAATCATTTGATCAGAACTTTAAATTTGATAAAAAGAGAGTCCATTTAATTTACGCACCAAATGGATGTATGAAAACATCTTTTGCAAAAACTATGAGATACGTATCTGGACAAACAAAAGAAAAGCCACAAGATTATCTCAACCCAGAAGCATCAGTTGTTAATGAAATAACAATTGATGACAAACCTATACCTCAAGACTTTATCTATGTTGTAAATGGTGAAGACGAAATTGACAGTTCTAAATCTTTTGTAAATTTTTTAGCAAGTTCAGAATTAAAGGCGAAATATGATGATATATACATTAAATTAAGAACAAGTAAAGATTCATTAATGGCGAAATTGAAAAGTAAATCTATGAGTTCTGATTGCGAAAAAGAAATTATAGATACTTTTTCAAGAACAAGTAATGATACTATTTACAGTATATTAGAATCACTTAATACAAAAATAAGAGAAGGCATTCCTTATTATGACTTCAAATATAATGATATTTTTGATGCAAAAGGATATGTCAAAGAATTTTTAAATAAGTACAACAAACAGCTTAAAGAATATATAGATAATTATGAAAAGTTAATAAAAGAATCAACACTTTTCCGTTCTGTTGGAGATTATAAATTTGGAACTTACCATGCCTCTCAATTAGTTCAATATGTTTCTGATGGTGCTTTTTTCGGAGTGCAACATAAAATAGTATTACAAAATGGTAAAGAAATAACGTCTAAAGAACAATTACAACAATTAATTTCTGAAGAACAGCAAAGAATTCTAGAAGATGATAAATTAAAGAAATCATTTGAAAAAATAACAAAAGCAATAGATAAAAATACTGATTTAAGAGGATTCAAAGCTGTTATAGAGAATCACCCTGAATGGATTATTGAAATTATTAATTATGACGATTTTCGCCAAAAAGTATGGTTAGGACATCTATCTCATGCAGAAATAAAACCTTTATTTGATTCTTATATAACTGTTTATAATGAAAATAAAAAAGAACTTTTAGACATATTATCCAAAGCTAGTCTTGAACAAGACAGATGGAAAGAAATTATAACTCTCTATAATTCACGCTTCCATGTTCCAATAAAAGTTTCAATACAAAACCAACGTGATATTATTCTTAAACAAGAAGCCGCAAAGCTACAATTTTCTTATGTAGAAAAAGATAAAAGCTATGATTTAAAAGACAAAAGAGATTTAGAAAAGATCCTAAGCCGTGGTGAAAAGAGAGCATTTACAATATTGCAATTTATATTCGAAATGGAGGCCCGTAAAGATAGCCCCCATGAATCCATAATAATAATGGACGATATTGCAGACTCTTTTGACTATCAAAATAAATATGCCATAATCGAATATATTAAAGACTTGGCCGAAAATGATAAATTTTATATGATTATATTGACACACAATTATGATTTTTACCGCACAGTTTCATCAAGACTTTCTATAGGAAATAATAATTTATGGATGATAGACCGATTAGATGATGGAACAATAATAATTAATACCGGCCAATATAGAGGAGATGTATATTGTAACGCATTTGTTGGACATGACGATAATAATAAAATATTTATAAGCATGATTCCATTCGTAAGAAACTTAATTCAATATACAAAAGGTAACAGCTCTCCAGAATATTTGACTTTAACAAGCTGTCTACATTTAAAAAAAGACACAAAATATATAACAGAAAGTCAAATCACAAGTATTATAAGAACTTATAATAACGGAAAAGAATTAAAACGTGCAGATTCTTGTAATAAAATTTATGAATTAATTTTAAAGACTGCAGATGAAATAATGTCTGAAACATCACCCAATGCCGTTTTTATAGAGAATAAAATAGTATTATCGATAGCTATACGCCTTTTAACAGAAGAATATATTTATGAAAAATTAATCTCAAAAGGGAAAAATGAGAAGGATTTAGAAACAACAAGCAATCAAACTGCAAATTGGACAAAGTTATATAAAAAAGAATATCCTTCTGATAAAAATAGATATATAATAGAAAAAGTTAATATGATGACGCCAGAAATTATTCATATTAATAGCTTTATGTTTGAACCACTTATCGACATGTCAATATATCACCTTATAGAGTTATACAAAGACTGCAAGAATGAACTAAAATAACTTATATTGAATTTATCAAAGTCAAGCAAGAATAAAATTAATTTTTTATCTTTGTTCGATAAAAGAAAAATAGTTAGATTGCAAAATAGAAAATTCATGGACATCAATACTTTCCTATTCGTTGTATACCTTATTAATTTGTAATTTTTCCATAATAAAAAGATTAAAAAATCATAATAGCGTAATATTTTTGAGTAGTTTTCGTATTTTTGTATTTGTATTTTATATAAATCAGGCAAAATGATGGATAGACAATGTAAATATAAAGAAATATACGAAAAGGAAGAAGAGGAATTTGATCAAGAGTCATATCCATTTGATCCGAAACATATTTCTATAGATAAGAAGTCGATCACTATGGATGCTATTGTTCGTCGGCTTAAACAAGGTACAATCATTTTGCATCCAGATTTTCAACGTGAAGAAGTTTGGACTCAAGGAAATAAATCGCGTTTGATAGAATCACTTCTTCTTAATATTCCAATTACGATGTTTTATGTATCTGCAGATGTCGATGGTAATTTTACGGTTGTAGATGGTCTACAACGTCTTTCTGCGATTAGAGATTTTGTATTGAAAGAAAAATTTAAACCAACAGATACTAGAAATCTCGGTAACGGAATGAGATTGATTGGCTTGGAGTTTCTGACAAGATTTGAAGGAATGACTTTTAACGAGCTTCCTTTAAATATGCAAAACCGAATAAATGAAACAGAGTTTACATTTACGATAATAAATCCTGGTACTCCAGAGGAAGTAAAAAGGAATATATTTAAACGAATAAATACAGGTGGAGAAGTATTAAAGGCTCAAGAGATAAGAAATGCCTTATATGCTGGAGAATCAACATCTATCTTAAAAAGATTGACAGAACTTAAGGTATTTAAAAAGGCAATTTCAAAATCTATTAACCATGATAGGATGGATGATTATGAGGTAGTATTGAGAGGATTATCTTTTCTTATCCGAGATGCAGATGCGTATCCCAAAAATGGCAATATGGATAAATTTCTGAGTGATACAATGGTTATTTTAAATAGTTATCCATTTTACAATAGTCGTGAAATAAAAAGATTGATTGCTACAGAGGGGTTAGATATAAGATGTATTTATGGAGACAGAATAGAACATATTGAAGAAATATTCCTAACAGCTATGAATCGTGCAATTAAGTTGTTTGGGAAACATACTTTTCGTAAAAGTTATGGGACGAAAAAAAAATCGCCAATAAATAAAGCTTTATTTGAAATTTGGTGTAGTACTTTGGGAGTATTAAGTAAGGATAGATATGATAAACTTTTATTGAGTGATTTTAAACAAGAATATAATGCTTTACTTGATGACCACAAATTTTCTACTTATATATCGCGTGATAGTTGGAAACAGAATTCTGTTAAACAGAGATATGAAATAATTAACAAACTTATATTAAAATACACATGATAAAAGAGATTCATCTGGTTGGGTTTAAATCTTTTTTTGACCAATATATCCAACTTAGAGGGTTAACTATGTTAACTGGATTGAATAGTTCAGGGAAAAGTAGCATAATTCAAGCTATTGCTATGGCTGAAAAACTGCGTTCTACAAATAACCGTCAATTCCTTCTAACAGGTCATGGAAACTTAAAAGAATTAATCAATAACTCTTTAGAAGATTTTTTGATTGAAATTGAAGCTGATGAATATTCTGTTTGTATGAGTTCTAACTCTGAAGATACAAAGGTTGAAAATGAAATGACAGATAATATATTTTCACTTGAAGCTGGTAGATTTGGGGGTGAGAATTCAATTAAGATTTTTAATGAAAACAGTGAGATTGGCACAAAAGGAGAGAATGTTCTAAAGTGTATTGATACGCATTATGATAAATGTATACCTGAGGCATTAATACATAAAAACTCTGAAGGTAATACATTAGGATATAATCTTAAAGCTTGGTTGAATATTATTTCGCCAAATGTGTCATTCGATTATAAAGTAGAAGAAATTGCAGATACTTCTTTCTCAACGTTTGACAAACACCGATCTGCTAATGTAGGTTTCGGATTGAGCTATACATTGCCAGTAATTGCACTTCTGCTGCGTGCTTCTCTTTTACCAAACAGTATCGTCCTATTAGAAAACCCTGAAGCACATTTACACCCCAAAGGACAAACAGAAATTGGAAGATTAATAGCAAGCGCAGTTGATGCAGGTGTGCAGGTAATTGTTGAAACACATAGCGATCATTTGTTTGAAGGTATTAGACTTTATGCGAAGGAAAAAGGCTCTTATGCTGATAAATTTATTGGTTATTGGATAGAAAAAGATGAATATTCATCAGTATTTCCTATTGAAATCAATAATAATGGAAAATTAAAAGAGAAAACTCCTGATGGTTTCTTTGATCAATTTGAAATAAATGCACTAAAATTATTATGATATACGCTTATTTCAATGATTGTTTGCCACGCAATCATACCATTAAGACTTATGCAAATGCATTGGAACAAACAGCAAGAGGTCTTAAAAGCTTGTATGACCAAATGCCAGAAGGTCAAAATATAATTGGAGGAATTATTACTAATTCTGAGATATCACAGTATTTGCTAGATGGTAACAAAATTACTCTTGAACACTGTTTAAAGCAAATAAATGATAGAGATTTGCGTAGTTTGTTATTTTCTTGGATGACAAATTATCCTGAAACAGCATTTTTTAAGGAAAATATTGATGATGAAGCAATCTTGTTAGAAGATTATCATCTTATTTTCGATGATGACAAACAAAATGCAATTAATCTTGTATTAGCTAAAATTAACGGAGCTTTTTTATTATCACTTAATTTGCATAAAGTTCTTGGTGTCAGCAGTATAGAAGTGCAAGGTAATAATAAAAATGTATCTGTAGATAATTTATATGGTAAAGAAAAAGAAAATATTGATTTCATAGCTCAAGTTATTAAAAATGCATATAAAAATACATTAGATACGCAACAGCAAATAGAGGGAATTCTACAAAAGTTTGTTAAGCACAATTGTTATGATACGGAATACTCAAAACTTTCAAATATTGAACAGAATGCTCTCCTCAAAAGGTGGAATGAGGCAAAAGAAAAATCTTTGTTAAGTCCGTTTATGCCAGACAAAGATGTGATAAAAAAGACTGAAGGCCCCGAGAAACAAGAGAGAAATATTGGTCCGGTATATGAACTTAGAGTAAGAAAGCCCAGAGAACTTAGAGTTTATTTTCAGTATGAAAATGGGATTTATTATTTATTAGATATAAAAGACAAGACTCATCAAAGTCTAGATATTAAGAACGCCTTTGCCAAGGCTAATTTATTAAGAAGACAAAAATGATAACTACTAATATTGATAAATGGTTAATAGATATAGCACTAGAAGATTACAATGAAATAGATGATCTCTATACGTGTGTTACATCAGAAATTAATATGAACTCGTTTAAAATAAGTATCAATGAAAATACACCACGTCGTATTTTTGTTACTCCTGTTATGCAGGGGTTGGATACCTTGATGCTTACAGATAAATCTAAATCGGTTTTTATTAGCAAACTAGAGCAAAAATACTGTGGTGGCATAGATGTTGAAACATATTGCTCTTTGGAGCGTGACAAAGAAAAAGATGATATATAAATATATACCCATTGGCGGAATTAATCTAGTGCATACTTAATTCTGCTAATTGAATTGTTTTTCTTTGTATTCCAAAGACAATATTTGCGGAAAGATGTATAGCGTTCACGACACGTTTTTTGACGAGGTAAGGCATGAAAGAAATGAAACCGTGATGCCATGCGATGAGGTTACGGTGTTCAGGACTAAAGCCGGCATGGGCACAGAATATAAGATTGCGCCCATGCTCAGCGACTCGTTCAGCATAATACTGGTAAAGAGCGGAACGGTGAAGCTCTCGGTAAACTACAGCACGGAGACACTGCAGAAGAACTCTATGGCGTTCTTGATGCCTAACATGGTGATGTCGCTGAGCGATGCCGACGAGGACTTCATGATGGAAGGCGTGAGCTTTATGCCGGCATACTTTGATGATCTGTCGGCCTATGCGCCCGTGTATAACCAGATGATTTCGTTCGCCAACGAGAACGCCATGCCGATAAGGAGTATGAGCGAAAGCGAAATGGAATGTATGCAGACGATGCTGAAGCTTTATTCTGACATCAACACAGAACAGCTGCACTACAACGGACTGATGATGCATCTGTCTAACCTGCTGCTGTTGCGCTTTGCCGAGATGCTGAGGGCCGGATGCGCGGCTGACACGTCGAAGGTGTCGCATCCAGTAGAGATTTACCGCGAGTTCAGAAAGCTGCTCATCGGCAATTACCTTAAAGAGCATTACATATTGTTCTATTCGTCGCAGCTTAACGTGTCGTCAACCTACCTGTCGCGCATCGTCCGCAAAATATCGGGACGCTCGGTAAACGAACATATAGCGCACATGCTGACAACCGAAGCGCGACGGCTGCTCGACTGCACCGACCTGCCCGTGAAACAGATAGCCTACAGACTTGGCTTCGCCGACCAGGCCTCGTTCGGCAAATTCTTCAGAAAACAGTTCGGCGTCTCGCCTACGGAATATAGAGCAGGCGCAGAACGTAAGTAAAAGTAATCAAGGAGTTATGGAGTTAAGAAGTTAAGGAGTTAAGGAGTTAAGACAATAGCCAACGTAGTGCGTGTTTAAGTGAAGAATGAAGAGTGAAAAATCCAAATGCCTTGTAGCTTCTTCTCACACGCACTACGTTGGCTAATGTACCGGCGGATCTGCGCTCCGCCGGAATTAAATATAAGGATCTGTGATCCGATTACTTCATATTTTGTATTATTATGTAGTCTTATGCTAGCTTGGCATACACGTTTTTCACTTTTAATTTTTCATTTATATTTGCGCTTTTGCGCCTGCTATTCACTTAAACAAGTGGTACTTTAAGCGGATCAAAGATCCTTATAATATATTCCGGCAGATTGCAAATCAGCCGGCACATTAGTTTTGTTG
>UMCO01002466.1_pt1 | contig 36406 bp, 66 predicted proteins | sample 1964251 | NCBI WGS metagenome assembly UMCO01 (sample SAMEA4835970, study PRJEB28245) | human gut metagenome | biome: gut microbiome; material: fecal sample | place: Denmark | collected 2008
ACACACACACACACACACACTTATAGTTTAGTGAAGAAAAGAGGTGAGCTTATATGAGCAAACCTCTTATTTTAGAGTTAAAAGAAAAAAATATAATTACAGCAACTTCAAATAGGCAAACAATAAATATATCAACACCTTGGGGAAAGCAAACTTTACCGTTAGATGATACAGAAATTGTAGGAAACAAGTTGACAGTGATAAATAATACAATCGTTATAGGAGAGGGAGTTACTAAAATAAAATGCTCGGCAAATTGTGTAGGAGTAAGTCATGCTATTCAGGGAGATAAAATTTTTGAGATTGAAAAGAACTCACAGATAATAAAAAGTCAGTATCATTCTCGGCGAAGATAAAATAGGTTTTTTTGGAGCAAGCGTTAATCCAGTTTTAATTACTGTACAAAAAGGAGATAAAATATCAATAGCAATACAGAGTGGCTTTAAAGGAGATGTAGAATATTTGGGTGCAGATTTAACAGTTGAAGTATTTGAATAAACTGTGATTAATATGAAGGGAAAAGATATGATATGAAAGATAAGAAAATAAAAGTAGCAGACAATAGTATGGTATATTTTAATGATAAAGTTCTTGGAATAGATGGAGAAAATTTACAGGGAAAAATAATATTCTATTTTGAGAACTTTAAAAATGGAGTAGCATGGTTAGAATTTGAAAAAGAAGATGGAACAAAAAAGTACATACCAATGGATAAAGTAAATGAAACATATGAGGTAGAAATAAAACCAAGCTTACTTTCAGATACGTCAATAATATATTTGCAACTAAGAATAACAGAAGATGAAAACGAAAACGGAATACCAGTGTTTAAATCAAAAAAATTCTATATGAATATCTTGGATTCAATAAATGCAACATCTACAATAGAAGAAGATTACCCTGATATTTTAGATGTTTTAAACAATAAGCAAGACAAGTTAAAAGCAGGGAAAAATATAACAATAGGAAACAACGTAATAAGTGCAAATTTTAAAGAAACAGCAGATAAAGAATACGTTGATAATCAAGACAAAGATATACTAAAAAGTGCTAAAGAATATGCTGATAATCAAGTACCAAATGTAGTTGAAACATATGTAAATGAACATAAAGAAGAACTAAAGGGAGAAAAAGGAGACATTGGAGAAACTGGACCTCAGGGAATACAAGGACCTAAAGGCGATGTTGGTCCTCAAGGAAAACAAGGAATCCAAGGACCGATTGGACCACAAGGAGAGCAAGGAATACAAGGTATTCAAGGAGAAAAAGGTGTTGATGGAAAAAATGGAAAAGACGGTACTAATGGCAAGGATGGTATAAATGGAACTAATGGGAAAAATTATTCAGTAGAAATAGTAGAAAGTACATTGACCACACAAGAAATAGAACCAAATAAATTCTATAAATTCGGGGAAGTATCAAGTTTAAATATCACACTTGCAGCAATAACAGATACATCAGTTTTAAATGAGTTTATGTTTGAATTTATAAGTGGAGCTACTGCAACTACCTTAACTTTACCTAATACAGTTAAATGGCTAGAAACACCGACTATTGAAGCAAACAAAATATATCAATGTAGTATAGTAGACAATATTGGTGTGTTGTTGGGGGTGTCAAATGTCTAATTTCAGAAGAAGACTAATGATGAGTATAAAGAAACAAAATGAATATACAGAATTAAATTACATCGAAGGTACAGGAACTCAATATATAAACACAGAAGTGAAAACTAAACAAAGTTTAAAAATAGAATGTACTTTTAGTGGTAATCAAATATCAACATTATTATTTGGAGCAAGAAAAACTATAATCTTAGACGGATTGACGTGGGGATTCAATAATGCAGAGTCTGCTTTTAGTGGTTTTGGTGGTAATACACAAAAAAATAATACTACAGTCAACACAATAGATGACAAAAAACATGCAGTTGTACTTTCAAATGAAGTATATACAATTGATAATGTAAATCAAATCTTACCAAATAGAGGAACTTTTACAGAATTTTATAATATTTATCTTTTTACGTGGAATAATGCAAATAAAGCAGATAACAGATGTTTCAAAGGAAAAGTTTATGATTTTAAAATATATGATAATGATGTATTAGTTAGAGATATGATACCAGTTCTTGACAAAAATGGCGTAGCATGTATGTATGACAAAGTAAATAAAAAGTTTTACTACAACAAGCGGAACAGGAGATTTCTTATACGGAGAAAAGGAGAGTTAATATGTTAGTAAAATATATAAATGAATACAATGTAAAATATGCAAATCACAAAAAGATACTTGAATATGATAATAAACAAGTAATAAATCCACGAGAAGAAGATTTCGAAAAAGCAGGTTATAAGACTTTAGAAATAGAGGAAGAACCTGCTTTTAATATGGAAACACAGTACTTAGAACCTTACTATCAAGAACAAAAAGAAAAGATAATACAGAAGTGGAAAGTTAAAGAGATAGAGGAGGTGGGATAGTGGATAGCACAATAATAGTAGCAATAATAACAGTACTACGGAGTTATTATTAATACATTAATATCAAATCAAACTAATAAAAAAATTGAGACATTAGAAAGTATAAAGGCAGAATTTAAAAAAGAGTTGGAAGCAGTAAAAAAAGAAATGAAGGAAAATCAAAAAGAACATGACAAAACATATTTGACAGATTTTCTATCTGACATAGAAAACAAACAACCAAAGTCAGATATTCAAATTAAAAGAGCTTATGAAATATATGAAGAATATACAAACCTTAAAGGAAATTCATATGTACATAGTAAATGGGAAGAATTAGAAAAGAAAGGGGCATTGAAATGAAAAAACAAGATAGAAATATAACCATAGCAGTTATAGTGGCTATGGTTATGATATTTTTTAGTGCAATATTTTTTATAGATGATAAGGAGCTAAAAAAAGATGTAGTAGAAAAAGTTACAGACACTGTAACAGATATAGCAACAAGAGAAATGAGTAAAGAAGAAATAGAATCTTTACCATCTACAGAAATAATAGAACAAACAGAAGAACAAGAGAATGCTGTATCAAATGAGCAAGAAGGAGAAGAAACAGAAGGATTTCAACTTCAAGGAGAAATAGCTTATGAAGGAGCAAAAGCAGAAACTTGGAATGTAGAATTAGGGGACTATGTTGGATTAACATATTATTCACAATTAGATAGTAGATGGGCAAGCAAGATGTATTCTAGTGTAGGCAATCCAAACCAAACAATAGGTTCTAGTGCTTGTGGCCCTACATGTGCTTCAATGGTAGTAACAGCTACAAAAGGAGCAATAACACCTGATACTATGTCAGATTTATTCGTAAAATACGGTTATCGTTCAGCTAACAATGGAACGTACTGGAGTGCTTTTAGAGCTGTAGCAGATGAGTTCAATATCGGTTATACAGAAATAACAGATATTCAAAGAGCATTACAATTATTGCAAAACAATAATTATGTAATAGTAAGTTGTGGAAACGGATTGTTTACAACGGGTGGACACTTTATCGTTCTAGTTGGAATAGATGGAGATACATTAAAGATATATGATCCATATTTATATAGTGGCAAATTCTCAACAAGTACAAGAAGAGGCAAAGTAACTGTAGATGGAAATACAGTATATTGTAGCATAGACAATTTTAGAAACTATGCTAATTATAGTAAATTCTTTGCATTTGCTCATGATGGAAATGTACAAGTAAACAACACACGTCCAGTTACAACACAAGCATATACTAGATATGTAAATGCTAAAATAGGATTAAATATAAGAAATAAGCCTAATGGATATATTGTAGGTGGATTATCTAATGGTACAGCAGTAACAGTATATGAAACAGATGGCAATTGGAGTAGAATAGGGACAAATAAATGGGTTTCTAGTAATTATCTAACAAGTTATATGGCTGTAGCTTCAAATTCGGTTAAAACAATTTCTGGCGTAAAATACACTACAGGAAAATACAAAGTTAATGCTAGTATATTAAATGTTCGTACAGGTCCAAGTACAAAATATAAAATAAAAGGATATAAACAATTAACAGCAAATGCAAGATACCAAAATAAAAGATTAGGAAATCAATATACTAATGGATTAAAACGTGGAGTAGTAACAACAGTTACTAAAGTTCAAAATGGATTTGGATTAATTCCAAGTGGGTGGATTTCATTAAATTATTGTACTAAATTATAATATTAGAGCTAGATTAGATTAATTTCTAGTCTAGCTCTTTTTTTGTGCAAAAATGCAGTAAAATCAAGGCATATAACTTGTTGCTTTAAAAATAAAAACGGCTTAAAATTGATTGTGAAGGGTCGTTTTTTAGCTAAGTTTCAAGGAAAAATCAAATTTGTAAATTTACAAAATTTGTGCTATAATATTGACAGATAGAAAAAGAAATGTTACAATTTTGTCACAGAAATGTTACAAAAAAGAAATGTAATATTTATTGACAAAAGATAATATTAATATTAATATAATAAAAAAGAATAAGAGCCGAAGCCCTTATTCAATCAGTTGTTTTTTAGGAGTTTGAGATTTATTCGAATCAGTGGGATTTGGATAAATCTCAAATTTTCTTTTGGTAGACTCGTATTTAAACGAATATCCACGTTTTGAGCAAATATGTATCAAACCGTAAATTCCACCGGAAGAAAATTATTACACCTAATAACCAGAACAAATAATTTTGCATGGTGTATCCCCCTTCTTTTGTATTTGCACCAACTCATCTTGCGAAAAGTCAGGTGCATAAAATAATATTTAAATGTTGGACATAGAAGTTTAAATACTAATCTATGCACCCAACTCGAAGGAGTAAAACAACTTGTGCTTATTATATATAAAAATATATACTGTGTCAACACAAAAATTGACAAAAAATAACAGTAGTCTTCGACAAATTTCAACACAACAATTCAACATAAAATGTTATAATATCATAAAGGAGATGATAGTTATGGAAAAAGCATGTAAAGACTCTCTACAAATGATAAAAGTATTAAATATAAAAAATGAGAAAGAGTATAACAAGTTGCTAAAATTCTATTTAATATTATCATCAGAAAGTTTAAAAGGAAGATTAAGAACAAGAAGATTCAAAAAAATAATAAAATTAGCAAAAGAAGTCTAAAGGGCTTCTTTTTTTGCATACTTTCTAGATATTAGTACATACTAAAGTTGGTGGTAATATGAAAAGCTATTATTTTCATATAAGAAAATGGCACTTTTCCACCATAGTGGACAAAATGTAAATTTAATAAAGTTGCCCAAATGCAACAAAATACATGATATACATGAAAATGAGCATACTAAAGATGGGTGATTTTATGAAGGTAAAGATATTATTAAGAGAAGTCCGACTTAAAAAGAATATTACACTAGAAACATTAGCCAGATTATCTGGAATAAGTAAAGGACATTTAAGTAAAATAGAAAGACAAGAAAGAGAACCTAAGATATCTACGCTAATACAAATAGCGATAGCTTTAAATGTAGATGTCAAAGAATTATATAAAGTTATATTATGACACAATAAAACGTGTCATTTTTTGTTTTCATAAAAGAAAATGCCTCTTTCATAAAATGTTGCCCAAATGCAACAAGATTAAATATATCTTTCGGTTATGAACGTTCTAAATAAATGTAGGAGGATATGTAATGAAAGATGTAGTATTAAATGACGTTATGAATTTAGAAGAACTTTTAGAAAGAAGAATTGAAGAAAATATAAAAATGTTTTCAAGAGAAGAATTAGAAATCTTAAAAAATAATAAAAATATATTATTAAAAATATATTTATTAGGAATGCTAGATAGTTATAGCTTTTAAATTTAATTGTTGATTTTTTTATAATTCTATATTATAATGTGCCTATAGTATTTGACAACTTTTTGACAACTCTTTAAATAAAAAGAATAGACTAAATAGACAAATAGACAACACTTTTTAAAAAATAAAAGTTGTCAAATAGACACATATATCAACAAAACAAGCAATATGCCAATATAGCTCAGTTGGTAGAGCAACGGATTCGTAATCAAAACGTCAAAAACTATATAGACCGGACAGCTCTAAAGAAAATCTGACTTGCAGTTAATTTTGACAACAAAAATGACAACTAATTAACACAATTTTTGATATAATTATTTATTAAATCATCTGCATTTTCTCTTTGTTCATCCAAATGAGTATAAACTTCATAAATCATAGAAGCGGAAGCATGTCCCATTAAGGCTTGCGCTTTTTTTATTTTGACACCAGCATAATATAACATTGTACAATATGAATGTCTTAATTGATGACATGTAAACTTTATATTATTTTCTTTGTTCTTATTTATACTATATAAAAAACTTTCTAAGTGTCTTCTTACTGCAACATCAGTCAACATTTTGCCGTCTTTTTCTTTTACAAATAATAATCCATTTTTAGAATTATTAACTAAATTAACAACTATATCATATATGTTATCTAAAATAGGTATAGTACGAACTCTATTATTTTTAGTAGTTTTTACTATAGGTTGGTTATGTAGAAGAACAACAGCTTTGTTAATAGAAATAGTTTTATTTTTTAAGTCAACATCATCAACAGTTAATGGGATTATTTCTTCTTTTCTCATGCCAGTATAACGCATCAAAATAAAAAATGGGGCATATTTGTGTGTTGAATTAATAAGAAGATTATCTTCGTCAATTGTTAAAGGCATACGTTCATTTTTTATAACTTTTAACGGTTTTATATTACTAGCAACATTTTTAATTATTATATCATTATCAATAGCATCATTTAAAATTCTTTTCACATAAGCAAGCGTTTTATTTGCAGTTGTAGGTGTATTTTTCATATCTGAAAGTAATTGTTCAACATCATATTTTTTTATATCTTTAATTTTTTTAAATCCAAGAGATGGAATAATATGGTTGTTTACAATGGATTTATATTCTTCAATTGTTCTAATTTCTTTACCAGCAGAATTTAATTCAATCCACTTAATTGCGAAATTCTTCATCTTTATATTCTCTATATCAGATAGTCCATTATAAGAATTATGCATAAATTCAATATATTGTTTGTACAAATCTTTTATATCTTTAGAATATATATATTTAGATTTTCCGTTTGTAGTAATTTTTTTCATTAATCTTCCGTCTGTTCTGATAGTATAAGTCATATCTTTATATTTGTTCATAAATCCTCCTTAAAAAATAAGATAAGTACATTCCACTTATCCTTAGTATATATATCCATATTTGTCTTTATAAAATTTTAAAGCACTGCTCATATATTCGATTGTAACTTCAAAATATTCTGCTAGACTATAGAGTGTATTGATTCCGACTCAAAATGGCTGATTTTAGTTTCTCAAAAGGAATTAATACAAAATAAGACCACTTTTTAGCCCTATATTCTTGTTTATTAATTAAGATTTTATCAGTACAGTTAATTGAGTATGTTGCATCTTGATAATAATGACCTAATTCTTCTGATAAAGTTTCTTTTTCTATATATGAGTTATCTATATTTGTATAATTTAATGCAATAGCATTTATTTTATCTATATTTATAAAACAACCATACGCATCTTCTATATAATAATCATAAATTTTAATATGTTCTTTTTCAGCTAAATCATATAAATTATTTAGATTCATATTCCCTCCAATTAAATACTATTTATAAAAGTATTATAGTAAGATTTGCATAAGTCAATATTAGATTTTGACATTTCGTTCAAATATGATTGAAACTCAAAATATAAATTATTAATTCTATTTTCTTTGCCTCTTTTTGTTTTTAATTTTTTTAATTTAATATCTAAACTTTCCCAAGCTCTATCTATCATTAAATTTGTTTCTCTTTCTTTGTTCTGCATTAAATAAACAAGAGTAGAGGAAGGAGTTCTACCTTTAAATTTTAAAAATCTTTCTAAATTAGAAAGATTCTTTGTTTCATGCAATAAAATAGAATATCTTTCAAAGAAAATTTTAGGATTTGCAGTAGTATTAACTATTTTTGTTGATTCATTGCAATGTTTTAAAAATTGATTGGCATAAAATTCAGCCTCTTTCTTGTTTGAAATTTTTATGATAGTACCATCTATATTAATATTAGTAGTTTTATTAAAAAAATCTATTAATCTCATATTATTTATTATCCTTTTTATTGTCTTTTAAGACCACTTCAAGCAATCCTTTAATTTGTTGTTTTTGTGTTTCAGTAGGAGGGGTATAATCTTTCATACTAAATCCTATTTTGGCTAAACCTAGAGGATCAGATTCTTTGGGTTTTCTTTCATCTGACTTACCTAATAGGAAATCTACACTACAGTCAAGTATCTCTGATAATTTACTTAAAATATCTATTGAAGGCATATTTTTATTATTTTCGTAATTAGCAATATTTGAACGTGATGTATCAATTTTTTTTGCAAGTTCTTCTTGAGTTAGATTGCAATCTTGTCTAATTTTTTTTAAATTATCTCCAAAACTCATAAAAGCACTCCTTTCTAAGAAAATTATAACATTTCATTGTCAGTTTTGCAAACATTTTTTAAAAAAAATAAAAAAAATTTTAAAAAAGTATTGACAGCCAAACAAACATTATATATAATGTCAGCAGAACAAACAGAAAGGAGGGCGAAAACATGAGAAAGAAACTTATAGAAATTAGAAAGAAAAAAGGCTATACCCAAGAGCAAATGGCAGAAAGGCTAAATGTTGCCAGAACAACATATACAGGGTATGAAAAAGGAAATATATCACCATCATTAGAAACAGCTTTAAAAATAAAGAAGATATTAAACTATAAAAAAGATGATATTTTTTTAACTTCTAATGTCAGCTAAACAAACTAAAGCACAATAAATAAAAACAAAAGGAGACGAGAAAAATGCCAGCAACAAAATTACAAGAACGAGCGAGAGTCAAATATGTAACACCAAAACAATTCATGGAACAATACAGTTTAAGCAAATCACAAGCATATAAAATATTAGCCAGACCAGAAATGCAAGAAGCAAAAATAAAAGTTGGAGAGAAGCTAATAAGGATAAATTTAGATAGAGCATTTGAAATTATGCAACAAATATATAGTTAGAAAGAAGGTGAAACAAATGAAAAGAAAACTAAACAAAAACAAACTATATCAACTTATAGGACAAGCAGTAGTATATAGCAGTTTATACATAGCAACAGTAGCGTTTTCAGTATGGGCATTTTGCCAAAACAGTATTTATTAGAAAGGAGGAAAGAGAGATGTTAACTAAAAAAGATAGAAAGATATTAAATCAAAAATCAATGATACATAACAGAGATATCTTAATAAAAGATATGGAAGGACAAGCAAAGGTATTACATGAAGAAAATAAAGATTTAAGATTCGAAAATGAAGAGCAAAGGGACTTGATAAGCAGAATTGAAAGACTAGTAAATTCAAATAAATACAACAATGAAAAAGCCGTTTTAAGCAAAATAAAAGAACTAGTTAGCGACTACCAATCAATAAACTAGTTCAAATATAAATACATAAATAAATTCATATTTACTTATATTTTAGCACGAAAAAGTAAATATGTCAAAGGAGAATTATGGAAGATTACATAGAAAACGATGAAGAAGGAAATATATTCGAATTAATAGCAGAAGAATGCTATTACGATGATTTAAGGGAGGAAAGATAATGCAAGAATTAATTAAAAAGCCACAATTTGAAGGCGAGATAAAAGCACAAATTAAAAGTGTTGGAGAAATAGAATCTAATATGAAAGAAGTAAAAGGATATGTTGAAAATCTTAATAATTACTATAAAAATATATCTTTTACAGAAGAAACAATGAAAGAGGCTAAAGATGAAAAATCTAAAGTAAATAAATTTAAAAAACAAGTTTCTGATTATAGGGAAAATATTATTGCAGAATACAACAAACCAATAAAGGCATTTGAAGATACAGCAAAAGAAACAGAAAAACTTTTAACAGAAACATACAACACTATAAATCAACAAGTTGCTAATTATGAAAACAAACAAAAAGAAATAAAAGAACAAGAAATAAAAGATTACTTTGAAGAATATAGAAAAGCCAATAACATTGATTTTATTACATATGAACAAACAAAAATAAATGTAACATTGTCAGCGAGTATGAAAAGTTTGAAAGAACAAGCTAAAAGTTTTATAGACAAAATAACAGATGATTTAAAACTAATTGAAACACAAGAGCATAAAGCAGAGATATTAGTTGAATACAAACAAACATTAAATGTAAGTAATGCAATAACAAGTGTGACAAATAGATTTAAGGCTATTGAAGAAGAAAAGAAAAAAATAGAACAAGAAAAAGAACTTCAAAAATTTGTTGTGGATACTGCAAAAGAGTCAGACAAGTATAGTGAACAAATAATATTAAATTCACCATCCGTAGAAGAAAAAATAGAAGGAATTTTAACTTTAAAATTTACAGTAAGGGGAACAAGAACAAAATTAAGAGAATTAAAACAATTTTTAGAAAGTGGAGGTTACGATTATGAGTAATGAAGTACAAAAAAATAATGAATTAATGGTCAAATTTGATATTGACGGAAATGAAATAAAATTAACACCAAGTATAGTGCAAGAGTATATAGTAGGAACAGATGCAAAAATAACAAATCAAGAATTTAAATTATTTACAGAACTTTGTAAAGTTAGAAAATTAAATCCATTTTTAAGGGAAGCATATTTAATTAAATATAAAGCAGGTACTCCAGCACAATTAGTCGTAGGAAAAGATGCAATATTAAAAAGAGCAGTTTTAAATCCCAACTACGATGGAATCGAAAGTGGAATTATAGTTCAAAAAGAAGATGGAACAGTAGAAGAAAGACAAGGAACATTTAGATTAGGAACTGAACAACTTGTAGGTGGTTGGGCTAGAGTATTTAGAAAAGACTGGTCACACCCTACATATTCAAGTGTAAGTTTTAATGAAGTAGCACAAAAAACTGGACAAGGACAATTAAATTCAAATTGGAATAATAAAGGTGCAACAATGGTTGAAAAAGTTGCAAAAGTAAGAGCATTAAGAGAAACATTTGTCGAAGATTTAGCAGGAATGTATGAAGCAGAAGAAATGCAACAAGAGATTCCACAACAAGAACCTATTGAAGTACAAGCAGAAATAGAAGAACAAACAGAAAACACAAAAGAGGTATCAATGAATGAACTATAAAATTATATCAAGTTGTAGTACAGGAAATGCAACAATAATAAAAGACATAATTTTGATAGATTGTGGGGTTACTTTTAAAAGACTAGAGAAGTATTATAAAAAACTAAAAATAGTACTTCTCACACATATACATTCAGACCACTTTAAAAAAGAAACAATTAAGAAATTAGCACAAGAAAGACCAACATTAAGATTTGCTTGTTGTGAATGGTTATTAAATCCACTTTTAGAATGTGGAGTTGAAAGAAAAAATATAGATGTACTTCAAATTGGTACGAAATACAATTATAAGCTATTTAAAATTGTACCAATCAAATTATATCATGATGTATCACAATGTGGTTATAGAGTACTATTTGACGATTATAAAGCAATCTATATGACAGACACAAAAACAGTTGAAGGAATAAGTGCTAAAAATTATGATTTATATCTTGTTGAAGGCAATTACGACGAAGATGAAATAGAAGAAAGAATAAAAGAAAAACAACAAGAATGTAAATATGTATATGAATTTAGAGCAAAAGACAGCCATTTAAGTAAACAACAAGCAAGTGAATTTTTATTAAATAACATGGGAGAAAATTCAGAATATGTTTTAATGCATCAACATGTAGAAAGGTAATAAAATATGGAGTTTGAAAAATTATATATGTTTAATCCTTTTACAATTCAAAATGCAGATAGTAAGCAAATATCAGATACATATACAAAGTTACAAAATGAATTAAAAGACAATTCAGACACAGGATTTGAGATATCAAAAAACATAGAAATATATGCAAATATGAATTATTTGATAGGGGAAATGATAGCAAGAATACAACAGGAATATGACATGTTAAAAACAGATATTTCTATATCAGAAAATAAACAAGTATATATGCAAAGGAAACAGTGGCAAGAAACTAATAAAGAAAAAGCACCAGCAATGAGTTATTTTGAAGCTATGGCAAAGGAATATGTAAAAGAAGATAGCAAGAAATTAGCAGAATTAGGAGCTAGACTGTTTAGATTCAAGAAGGCATATGAGAGTATAGACAGCAAACAAAATGCCTTGAAAAAGAAAATAGAGGCGATTAGATATGAAATCTAAAAGAAGTAAAGCTTGTGAAATATCACAGAAAGTTAAAGAAATAGTATGGAACAGAGATAACCATAAATGTATTTTTTGTGAAAGATATGTTCCAAAAACTTGTGCAAATGCACATTTTATAAAAAGGTCGCAGCGGTGGATTAGGCATAGAAGAAAATATAGTTACATTATGTCCAGAATGCCATTATCAAGAAGATTTTGGACAAGATACTAAATTATACGAAGATTACATAGAAAACTATTTAAAAGGCATTTATGGAACAAATTGGAACAAAGAAAAATTGATTTATAAAAAATATTAGGAGGTAAAGAAAATGAAAAAAGTTATAGGGATTTTAATAGCAATTATAGGAATTATATTAGGAATATATGTTGGAATATGGTTAATGCTTGCAGGAGGAATAACACAAATAGTTAATTCGATAAATCCGATAAATGGATTAGGAATAGCATTAGGAATATTAAGAATAATTTTTTGTGAAGTAGGAGGATTTATTGCTTGGTTAGGAATAGGAATAGGTTCAGCAATTGGATTAAGTGATTAAAAAATAGACAACAGGGGCAGACATAACAAAGTTTGCCCTTATATTGTACAAAAGGAGGACAAACAATGTGGCAAAGGATAGTTTTATATTATATCTAGACCAAAAAGAAATATTTGGAATGCTAGAAGATGAAGAAGCAGGACAACTTATAAAAGCAATATTTGAATACGAAGAAGCAGGGCAAATGCCAAAGTTAGATAAATCTTTAAGAATAGCATTCATACCAATAAAAAATGCTCTAGATAGAAATAAAGAAAAATATCAAAAAGTAGTAGAAAGAAATAAGCAGAACATTGAAAAAAGATGGAATAAAGAAAATACCAAAAATACCACTGGTAAAAATGGTATACGAAAAAATACCAAAAATACCGATAATGATAATGAACATGATAATGATAATGATAGTGATAATGAACATGATAGTGTAAATGATAATGACAATATAGTAAGCGACAGTTGTGTTGACGGCTTACAAAAAATTATTGATTTTTACAATGAAAATATAGGACTTATTACTCCTTATGGGGTAGAAGTTTTAGAAGATTATTCTAAAGATATGCCAACAGACTTAATAATTTATGCAATGCAAATTAGTGTAGAAGCTAATAAAAGAACAATTAAGTACATAAAAGCTATATTAAATAATTGGCAAAAAGCAGGAATAAGAACATTAGTACAAGCAAAGGATGAAAACCACAAAAAGAAAAATGAAAGTAAAGAAATAGAGGAGTGGTTAAATGAATAAACAAGAGTTTTACAAAAATATACAAAAAATAGAAACAGCATACAATAAAAAGTTCAGTAAAGAAGAATTGATGTTGTGGTTTAAAGAATTTATGACAACAGAGACTAGCGAGTTTGAAAAAGCAGTTAATAAAACAATAAAAGAAATAAAATTCACACCAAAAATAGCAGATGTAAGAGCAAGAATAACAGTAAATCCAAATGATTATTATACAAATGATCCATATGCTTATTTATACAAGAATTTAGAGTGGTGCGAATTAGTAAAGGAGTGATAAACAAATGAAGACAACTCAAAAGGACAGAATTATAAATTATATACGACAGTTTGGAAGTATAACAAGTTGGGAAGCATATCAAGATTTAGGAGTAATGCAGTTAGGAGCAAGAATTGATCAACTAAAAAAAGATGGATATGAATTTACAACAGAATGGGTACAAAAAAAGAATAGATTTGGAGAAGATGTAAGTTTTAAAAAATATTATTTATCGGATATGGTAGCTCAAAATATGAGTCGTATTCCAAGAATAGATTAGGAGGAATTATGGATAAAATAAATGTTAATTTATATGGAGGAAAAAGTATATTTGGTGGAAGAGAAACACCATTAGAAGCTGAAATGACATATTGCGATAAATATAAAAATTGTAGTTTCTATAAACAAGGAAAATGTTTTAGTGCAGGAAGGTGGCAACAGAACTGTAAATTTGGAAAAAAAGTTAGACAAAAAGGATATACAAGTAGAGCTCTAAAATACAACGATTTTAGAGATAAATACAGAAAAGATGAATGTTACAACAAGCTAGATGAACCAAATAATACAATTGGAAAAATAGAAGATACATTCGTAATAAATGTTAGGTACTTACATGAAAAAGAAGGTGGAGGATATAAAATTGAAACAAATATATTTTCACACCCATTAATTTATATAAATGAAAATGACTTTAAAAATGAATTAATATCATTAATTTGCGATGGAAAACCAAGGACATTTATGGATAATGCAGTTATAAAAGACTATCAGGAAAAAACTGTGCCTAGATTCTTATATGAATTAAAAACAGAGTTTACAGATATTTATAACAGATTTATAACGCAGTATCCTGAATATAGAGAAAAGCAATTAAATTTTATTGGAAGAACAGCTTATATATACTCTTTAAGAGATGGTATTGAATTAAAAAGCAATTATTCAGACGGAGCAAAGTTTGTTAAAGAAGGAGAATACTTAAAAAGCATAACTAACTATAATGGTTCATTTATGCCATTTAATGCGAAAGAGGCGGATATAAGGCTTAAAATAGATAAAAAGATGAGTGTAAAAATAACAGACAACAGTATGGTAGATGAAAATACAATCTTTAAAGATTAAGGAGAGAGCTTGTGAAATATAATTATCCACCGTTAGAACGGTAAATGTGTAAAATGTAGAGGCTGTAACAGGCTTGAATTAGAAAACTTCAAACGGAGTTTGGAGATGTGAAAATTACATAGAAAAGGAGCTAAAGAAAAGTGAACAAATACAGAAATAAAAAAGTAATAGTAGACGGAGAAGAATTTGACAGTAAGAAAGAAGGAAATAGATATAAAGAATTAAGACTGTTAGAAAGAGCAGGAGAAATAAGCAACTTAGAACTACAACCAAGATTTTTATTACAAGATAAATTTAAGAAAAACGGTAAAACTTACAGAAAGATAGAATATGTAGCGGACTTTAAGTACATAGAAAACGGTAAAAAAATAGTAGAAGACGTAAAAGGAATACAGACAGATGTATTCAAATTAAAACATAAGATATTTGAAAAAGTTTACCCAGATTTGGAACTAAGAATAATTAAGTAGGAGGAAAATTAAATTGATTAATTGGAAAGAAGAATATAAAAAACTATACAAGTGTTTAATAGCAGTAACAATATTAATAATAACAGCTCTAGCAATGTTTATATTCACATTTACAGGAGTAACAAAGAAATTACAAGATAAAGATAAAAAGTTAACAGAGCAAGCAATAGAAATAGTTGACCTAAAAGAAATTATAAATGAAAGGGGAGAAAAATAATGAAGAATAAATTAGTTGATTTAAACAATCATTTATTTGAAGAACTAGAGAGGCTAAATGATGAAGAATTAAAAGGCGAAAAATTACAAGAAGAAAGAGAAAGAGCAAAATCAATAGCAAATATTGCTCAAACAATCATTAATAATGGGGAACTAGCACTAAAAGCAGTAAAACATTACGATGAATTTGGAAACAAAAAAGATATACCAGAAATACTACAAATAGGAGATAAGTAATAATGAAATATAACTACAGTGAAGAAAATGTAAAGTTTCTTATAGAGAATGTGAAAGGAATATCACATAAAGAACTTACAAAAAGGTTTAATAAAAGATTTAATACTAATTTAAGTGAGAGTGCTTTAGCAAATATGAAAAGAAAATTAAATCTAACCAATGGAATTAATACTAGGTTTCAGAAAGGACAAGTTTCTTGGAATAAAGGAAAGAAGATGAGCCCAGAACAATATGAAAAATGTAAAAAAACAATGTTTCAAAATGGAAATTTGTCAAATGCAAGACCAATAGGAGATGAACGAATAGATATTGATGGGTATACGTACATAAAGGTCAAACAACCAAATAAATGGGTATTAAAACATAGATGGTTATATGAAAAAGAAAAAGGAAAAATTCCCAAAGGATATAATCTAATATTTGCAGATGGAAACAGACAAAATTTTGACTTAGATAATTTAATATTAATATCAAATTCAGAATTGTTTATTATGAATCAAAAAGGATTGTATAAGCAAGATAAAAAATTAACAAAAGCGGGAGCTACGATAGCTAAAATACTAGACAAAGTAAATAAAAGAAAAAAAGGATAGAAAATGGAAAATATAGATTATGAACAATTATACTATGACAGTTTATATGAAATAAGAAAAAGGAATGAAGAAATTAAATATTTAAAAGATGAAATAATGCAGTTAAAAAACAAGAAAACAATAGACTTACAAAAATATATAGATCATGAATTTAAAAAGTATAGAAAGGAACATAAGAGATGTTAGAAGTAAATGATTATGTGAGAATTAATATGGATAACAGAAATTGCATTGGAATAGGAAGAGTATCAAGAATAGTAAATGAAACAATATATGTAAATATGAATAATAAATATAATCTTCCAGTACCATTTCAAATAGATAAAGTAGTAAAGCACAGCAAACAACTAATAGACTTAATAGAAGTTCGGAGATTTTGTAAATGGATTTCCTATATTAGAACCAATATACAACGGAAACACTATGTACGGAATTGATGAGGGATACGAAAACTTCAAAAGAAGTTTTGGAGAAATAAAAACAATACTAACAAAAGAGCAGTTTGGGGCTAATTGCTATAAAGTAGGAGGAGAAAATGAATGTATGTAGATATATATAACACAAATAAAAAATATAACATAATTTATGCAGACCCACCGTGGTCATACAAGCAAAAACAAATAAACTTTCAACATTACGACAGGGGTAAGAAATATATTAATAGCGTTAATGAACATTATAATACAATGTCTAATAACGAACTAATTGAAATGAAAGAAGTAATAAACAATATATCAGAAAAAGACTGTTTATTGTTTATGTGGGCAACATCTCCAAATTTAGATGTAGCACTTGATTTGGGCAAAGAATGGGGATTTGAGTTCAAGACAGTGGCATTTGTGTGGGATAAACAAAGAACAAATTATGGATTTTATACATTAAGTCAATGTGAATTGTGCTTAGTATTCAAGAAAGGTAAAATACCGAAAAAACAGGCTAATAATATTAAACAATTCTTAAGTAAAAAAGTAGAAAAACACAGCAAAAAACCAGATGAGATTCGAGAAAGAATAGATGCAATGTTTAATAAGTGTTCTCGAATAGAATTATTTGCAAGACAAACAGTAGATGGGTGGGATTGTTGGGGAAATGAAGTAGGAGGAGAAGATGAATAGAGAAATAAAGTTTAGAGGAAAATCAAAACGGAGGATGGCATTATGGGGATTTAATGACAATGGAACATTTTACAAACGAAGATATATATCAAATAGGAGATTTTGAAAAATCATTTTGCTATAAAGTTAATACAGAAACAATAGGACAATACACTGGACTACACGATAAAAACGGAAAAGAAATATATGAAGGAGATATAGTTGAAATAATAAGACCTTGCATACTAGAAAGAGGAGAAGTCAAATTTATAAATGGTTGCTTTGCTATTAAATCTAAAGATACATTATTAATGCTATATCAATGTGAAATAAATAACTTTAAGTTAAAAGCAATAGGCAACATATACGATAATCCAGAGTTATTAGGAGGAGAATAGATATGTTAAAAATAAGAGATGATGTAGATTTAAAAGAGCTTGAAAAGTTTCATTTTACACAGCATGATAAAGAAAATGCAAAAATTTGTTATTATAGACTAATGCCGTTAATTAAAAGAACAACAATGATTTTAGTAGAAATATCTAAAGATAGAACAATTGATTTTCAATTGCCTCTAGGATGTACAATAAAAAAGCAAGAAATAAATTTAGAAGAATATATACAAGATTTAATTAAAGCAGATTTAATAGTAAAGGAGTAATATTATGTGTGAATACTGTGGAAAAATAATAAATAATAAAAAAATATTAGATATAGACAATGAAGAAGAAACACATATGGAAATTATTAATCAAAAAAAGTCTTGGGGATATATGTTATATGTTGAAATAGAAGGACAAGACAATGATGGATATAAACCAAGTCAGTTCTTTCAAATAAATTATTGCCCAATGTGTGGAAGAGAATTAAAGGAGGACTAACATATGACAAAAGAACAAGAAGTATTAAAAGATTTAAAAAAGTCACATTAGAAGAATTAGATGAAGCAATAAAAGCTGTTGATAAGCAAGAACAAGAAGAAGCAATAGAATATTTTAAGAAACATATAAAATATTTTGAAAATAAAGCAAAAGAATTATTAAATAAATAAAAGAGCATACTACAATAAGGTGGTAGTATGAAAGAAAATGAGATAATAACAAAATGGAAACGAGGTTTAAGTAAAAATCAATTAGCAACAATGTATAGAAGACAATACAATCAAGAAATAAAAATAATAAGATCAAGCGTAAGACACAGACATGATGGAAGATACATAAGCAATTATGAAGCATTAGCTTATGTAGAAAGAGTAATATATAGATATTTGAAAGAAAGGAAAAACAAATGACAATAAACCATGTATACAACAAAGTAATAGACACAATGAAAGAATTAGAAAACATAAACTTATTAGACATATCGAAAAGAAAAGAAAGTCAAGCACAAATAAATAAAGCATATAAAATCTTAGACAATTTTAAAGATGAACTTATAAGAGAAGATATAAAAAGAAAACAAGGAGGCACAAATGAGTAAATATATAAAAGAAGACGTTGAAACAATGTTGATACATCATAAAGAGAACGAATCAAAATTAACAGAAATTGAAATAAAAGAAGAAGAATACAAAGAAAGGTTAGAATATTCAGGAACTGTTTATGAAGACGATGAAAGAGAAGTAATAGAGAATATGCAAATAGCGGGGCAAGTATTTGATAGCATACATAGCAATACAAATAAAATATCAGACAAGGTGTCAAGTACAGTTCTAAATTATGAAAAAGAATTAAATCATATAAACAAAGAAGATAGAGAGTATCTAAAAAGACAAATTGCAAAATTAAATATAGACAAAGGAAAATTAAATAAAATAGTTGTTAGAGTTAAAAATATGATTGAACCATTAACACAAGAAGAAAAATTTGTAATAGAAACGTATTATATGAGAAAATCAAAATGGGATTATGTAGAAAAAGCATATTTTAAGGAATTTGAAAAATATAAATGTGTAAAACAATTACAGACATATAGAGACAATGCTATGGAAAAGATGTTAAATATAATAAATGCGGGTTTGGACTAAAACTTCGCAAAAATTACGCAAAAACTTCCTTTTAATTTCTTTTTGAAAGTACTATAATTATAATAGAAAAAATGTAAGTAGAGTAAAGAGTAAATGCAAGCCCTTAGTATTTACTCTTTTTATTATGTTATGAAAGGAAGAATAAAAATTATGAAATTAATGATAAGCCAACCTATGAAAGGTAAAACAAATGAACAAATAAGAGAAGAAAGAGCAGAATTAGTAAGTAGATTACAAGAAGAAGGAAACGAAGTTATAGATACAGTATTTGAAAATGCACCAGAAGATGAAGATATTGCAATTTACATGTTATCTCAATCAATTAGATACATAGGAAAAGTTGATGGAATTGTATTTATGAAAGGTTGGGAAAAAGCAAGAGGATGTAAGATAGAACATGAAGTAGCAGTAGAATACGGAAAGCAAGTATTTTATGAAAATTAATTAGTTATTACCAGTATGCTAGGTAACTGATAATATAAAAAAGGTAGTTGTATTTAGTTGAGTATAATTGACCTCCTTTCAGTATTAAATTTGCCAAAGAACTTTCCTAGCGAGTTCTAATATCTAGGTAAAGTCTTGATAGTAAGATGCGGGTCTTGGACACCTGAGAGTGTAGGTGTAACTCCTACTACCTAGACCAAAATGTTTATAAGAAAAGAGGTAATAATATGACTCTAGAACAAATAAAACAATTCAAAGAAGAAAACTGCAGTAAATGTAATAAAGATATTGACTGTAAAATAACACAAGACATAAATGGAAAACTAAAGTGTACAGAGGATTAAAGATATGGAACAATGTTTGATAGATAATAAAGTATGTCCAATACAAGGGAAAAAATGTAAAGAATGTAAATTGGATGATTGTAAAAGGACAATAGAGATGATAGAAACACAAGAAGAAAGAGAAGAAAAATGGAAAAGAAAATTAATAAATGTACAATTACCAGAACGGTTGTAAAGACTGTTCTTTTTTAGAAGTTATAGACTTAGATGGGCAGATAGTCAGATGTCCTTATCTAGTTAAAAATAAATGTTTAATAAAATAGGAGGAATGAAATGTTAGAAGGAAAAGTCATAAAAGATTTTAACGATAAGCAAAATAACTTAAAGAAGTATACAGTAGGAAAAAAATTCAAAGCAGAAGATAAAAGATATAAAGAATTAGAAGCAAAAGGATTCGTAGGAGAAGGTAAAGAGGTAACAGTTAAAAGTAACAAGTAGGTGGGGAGATGGCAAAATATGATTGGAAGCAATTAGAAAAAGAATATATATTAAGTGATTGCAAATCGGTAAGTAGTTTCTTGAAATATAAAGGAATAAATAACAATTCATATGCTAGAAACAACACAAAAGGCTGGAAAGAAAAAAAGAGACAAAATACTGACAAAAAAGTGACAAAAACAATACAAAAAATAACCGAAAAAGAAATTGAGAAAGAAGTTGATATAAATACAAGGCATTTAAGATTATATGACAATTTTCTTGATGTGCTGGAAGGTAGTTTTAAAAATCCGAGTGAATACATGTATTTAGGAATGCCAGATTATGATAAACTCAAAAAAATGATAGATGTATTAGAAAAGTCACAAAAAGGCCAAAGATTAGCTAAGGGATTGGACAAAGAAAATGAAAATAACGAAAATCTAAATAAAGTTGAACAATTATTAACTAAAATAAAAGAAGAGGCAAATAAATGATAATAACAGAAAAACAAAAAGAGTTTATCAGGAATGCAACTCATAGATATAACTTAAAAATAGGTGCTAGAAGATGTGGTAAAACATATCTAGATATATTATTTACTATTCCTGATAGATTATTAGAAAGAAAAGATTTAGATGGACTAAATGTTATTTTTGGAGTATCAAAAGGTACAATTGAAAGAAATGTATTACAACCATTAAGAGAAATATATGGAAAAGATTTAGTAGGATTTATTAATTCTCAAAATATAGCTAATTTATTTGGACAAGAAGTGTATTGCTTAGGAACTGAAAAAATAAGCCAAGTAAGTAAAATACAAGGTACATCTATCAAATATGCTTATGGAGATGAAATGGCAAAATGGAACAAAGAAGTATTTATAATGATACAAGGTTCTTTAGATAAGCCATATTCGTGCCTAGATGGAGCATTGAATCCGGAAAATAAAAATCACTGGTTAAAGAAAGACTTTTTAGATGTGATAAAAGAAAAAGGATTAGATGTATATACACAATATTATACAATATTTGATAATCCATTTTTGCCAAAGGATTTCGTTGAAAATCTTTGTAAGGAATACAAGGGAACAGTTTATTATAATAGATTAATATTAGGGCAATGGTGCGATGCTGAAGGATTAATATTCCAACAAATTGCAAATGATGATAAAAGATTTATTACCACTACAATTCAATATAATTCTATAATAAGCATAGGAATTGACTGGGGTGGAAATAAATCAAAACATAGTATAACAGCAACAAAGATAAGCAGAGACTTTAAAAGTGTACAAGTATTAAAATCTAGTACAATGAAAGCGACAGGAACAAATACAAGGCAAGTATTTAGATGGATAATAAACTTTATAAAAGAGATACAGGATAAATATGGAACTGTGTCTTTTATTTTTGCTGATAGTGCAGAACAGGTATTAAATAATTCTTTAAATGGAGAATTAAGAATAAATGAAATTAATTTAGTAGTTCAAGATAGCTTAAAGATTGAAATCAAGAACAGAATTGAACTTTGGAATAGATTATTAAACTTAGATAAAATAAGTTTCATTGAAAATCAATGTCAAACATTGATAGAAGCATTGCAAACAGCTTTATATGATGAAAAAGCGAAAGACGACAGGTGGATAGATGATGGGGAAACATCGGACATAGATAGTTTAGATAGTTTCAATTACTCATTTGAATATTGGTTTGAAGAAATATCTTATTACATAGGAAAGGTAGCATAAAATGAATAATGTAGTATTAAAATATTTAAAAAGCAAAGGATATAATACAGTATCGACAGATTATTATAATTTTGTGGAAACATGGGAGTCTTGGTGGAAAAATCAAGTAGACTTTCATAAATATCATGACCAAACAGGAAAAGAAAGAAAAATGTTTAGTCTAGGCATGGCAAAAAGACTAGCAGAGGATTGGTCAAGTATATTATTTACAGAAAGAGACGAAATAACAACAAAAGCGAACACGAACGAACAAACTGAGGTAAATAATGAATATTTAAATAATCAGTTAAAGATATTAAAAGTATATAAAGACTTACCAATAGCGATAGAAAAGGCAATGGCAATGGGAACAGCTGGGGCAACAATGAGAGTTAAACATGCAAAGGTAGATAAACAAGGAAGGTTATCTGCGGATAAAAGAACAAAGCTAGATATTATTTATTTAGACGCAAACCAAATTGTGCCTTTAAAAGTTGAACATGGAGTAATAATTGATGTTGCTTTTGTAAGTGAAAATACTATAGACAGTAAAAAGGAATATTATATTGAGTTACATCAATTAAAATATAATGAAGAATTAAATCAAGAAATATACGAAATATCTAATAATTATTTAGATGAAAGCGGAAATGAAATAAAAAAAGAGGGCATAGCTAAGAGTTATACAGTTAATTCTAGTGTGCCTTTATTTAGTATCTTAAAGCCAGCAATAGCAAACCCAATTGATACAGAATACAACAATGTAAACGGGATGGGATTTAGTGTATATGGAACTGCAATTGATCAACTTATGGCCTGTGATATTACATATAATAATTTTGTTATGGACTTTTACCTTGGAGGGAAAAAAGTATTTTACAATAAAAAAATAACAAGAACTAAGACGAGGCAAATAAAAGATACAGAAGGAAATATAAGAGAAGAAGAATATGAAGTATATCCTGATGATGTAATGAAACAGCAATGGACAACATACGGAGACGATGAAATAAAAAATATAAAAGAAAATCCAGTTGTGATAGAGTATAATCCTGAACTAAGAGTAGAAGAAGACAAAGAAGGAATACAATTTGCATTAAATATGCTAAGTTTTAAGGCAGGATTAGGAACAAAATATTATGAATTTAATGGAAATTCTGTAGTAACAGCTACACAATATGTTGGAGATAGACAGGACTTAATCGAAAACGCTAACAAACACCGCAAGAGTGTTGATGAATTTGTAAGTGGAATATGCAAAGCTATTCTTTTACTAGGAAGAGTATTATTCAAAGAAAAAGTAACAGAAGATTGTATTGCAACAATAACAGACAAAGATGGTTTTATGGTTGATACAGAAACGGCAAAACAGGAATTTAGGCAAGATATAGCACAAGGAATAAGACAAGCTTGGGAATATAGAGTTAAATTCTTAGGGGAGACAGAAGAAAAAGCCAAGGCAATGATAAAAGATGAAGAAATAGAAGATATTGAAGAATAAGAGGTGTTTTAAATGTTAACACCGGAATATTTGAATTTAATAGAATTTAATGATGTTGTGAATTTATACAACAAGTTAAATATAGATATAACAGCAGATATAATTACAAGAATAAGCACAATGGATGATATTACAGAAGTAAGTCGCAAACAAATGAAGATATTATTACAGACAAACGGAGCAGAAGTATTTAATAAAGCATTAGAAAAGACATCATTGTTAACAAGAGAAACAAAAAATGCATTAAAGCTATTATTTGAAAATATGGCAAAAGAAGATATGCAAGGATATAAAGAATTGTATAAATACAGGGATAAACTTTTCAAATTAAGTGAAAATCAATATAAGATACTTAATCAAGGATTAAAACAAACTAATAAAACACTAAAGAACATGACAAATACTATAGCTTTTCAAAGTCAACAAGCATATGTTAACGCAGTAGATGAAGCATATATGAAAGTTATAAGTGGTGCATTTGATTATACGTCTGCTATTAATACAGCTGTACAACAATTAGCAGACAAAGGAATAACATTAAAAGATAAACTGGGAAGAAATATACAATTAGAAACAGCAGTAAGAAGAAATGTGTTAAGTGGTATTCATGCAACAGCAAACAATATAAATAGAAACATAGAAACAGAGTTAGGTTGCGATGGATATGAGGTTACAGCACATCTAGGGGCAAGACCAAGCCATGCAGAAGAACAAGGAAAACAATTTGCAGTAAGTAAGAAAGATGCTGGCAAATATGGTTTAGAGTTATGGTCAGATGTTGCAGAATTATGGGAAGAGTACAATTGTAGACATAGCTATTTTGGAATAATCTTAGGGGTTTCAGAACCAGTATATACAAATAATGAATTAGAAAAGTTTAAGAATGCAACAGTTACACTAAATGGAAAACAAGTACCATATTATAAAGCAACTCAAAGACAAAGACAATTTGAAAGTGATATAAGAAATACAAAACGAAGTATACAAACATTAGATAAAGCAGGCATAGACTCATCAAATCAAAGAAGTAAATTAAGACAATTGCAAATGAAACAAACAGCATTTTGCAAAGAGACAGGACTTGAAAAAGATTATTCAAGAATGAAAATTGCAAAAATTAAGACAAACGAACAAGCAAAGTATAAAGATATAACAGAACAATTTAATTCAGTAAAGAAATATAAAGTTAAACAGCAACAATACTACAAAGATACTCAAGGAACTAAATACTTTGTAGATGGAAAAAATGTTTTGATGGAACCATCAGACAGAGAAAGAGAAGTAGCTAAAATTCTTGGAAAAGCTTTTGGAGGACAAGTAAATATAATACCAAGAATAAATAATCCAGCAAGTATAAAAACACCAGATTATATTATTAACAATGAAAGATTTGACTTAAAAGAAATTACTGGTAAAGGTAAATATGTAATAGAAGGTAATTTAAGGAAAAAGAAAAACCAAGCAAATAATTTTATTATAGATGTAACAAATACTAAAATGGATCCAAAAGAAATAGAAAGGCAAATAAAAAGTATTTATATTTCAAAAAGATTTATGTGGATTGATAAGATATTTGTCATAAAAGAAAACAAAATAATAAATGCATATAAAAGAAAATAATTGAAGGTCAACTGCGAACCAAATATATGGGGTTCTCAACTGACCTTCAATAATAATATTATTAACTTAATTATACAATAAATTAGGCTAATAATCAATAGTTTATGCAAAAAAATACAATTTATACATTAAATTAGTTATTAACATTTTAATATATATAAGAAGCTGACGAGCTTCTTTTTTAATGTCTTTTTTCAATTAGACGTAAAAGAAATTGAAATGTTGGGCATACGACGTTAAAAATAGCAAATATTATCAAATTCGAGGGAAGAAAAACCCGTAGAAAATCGTAGGAGGAGAAATATTATGAAAAGAAGTTTTTTAGAAGGATTATTCAAAGATTTAGAAGCGGAGGATAGCGTTAAGAAAAATATCATTGATAGCATTATGACTGAAAATGGTAATGATGTTAACGCAGAAAAAACAAAAACTTTAACTGCACAAAATGATTTAAAAGTAAAGGAAGGATTAATCGAAGAACTAAACAAAAAAATAAAAGAAAATGGCTCTGTCGATATAGAAGAAATCAAAAGAGTAGCTAAAGAGGAAGGCTTTGCCGAAGGTTCTAAAGAAGTTGAAGAATTTAAGAAAACAAACGCACTAAAAAGTTCCATAAAAGGAGCAAAAGACTTTGACTTAGTTTATAGCAAACTAGACAAAGACAAAATTAAATATGAAAAAAATGATAAAGGAGAGTACACAGTAAGTGGCATTGATGAACAAATCAAAGATGTCAAAGAAAAGTATTCTTTTTTGTTTGATGAAGAAGATGATGGAAACTCAGAAATTAATCTTGGTGGAAATCATACAGAAAAACCACAAGATACAACTCCAACGTTATATGGAGCATTAAAAGAAAAATTTAATTAATAGGAGGAAATAAAAATGATAACATTAGAAGAAGCAAAAGTAGGAATGGCTGATAAAGTAGATCAAGCAGTCATTGATGAATTTAGAAGAGGGTCTTTATTATTAGATAAATTAGTATTTGATAATGCTGTAGCACCAGGAACAGGGGGAAGTACATTAACTTATGGATACACAAAATTAAAAACACCATCAACAGCAGGATTTAGAAAAATAAATGGTGAGTATACAAATAATGAAGCTAAAAGAGAAAAAGCAAGTGCAGACTTAAAAATATTCGGAGGTAATTTCAAAATTGACCGTGTATTAATAAATACATCTGGTGCAGTAGATGAATTAGACTTCCAAATGAAAGAAAAAATAAAGGGAGCTATAAATTTATTTCACAATACTGTAATAAATGGAAATGAATCAGTGAACGAAGATGAATTTAATGGACTAGATGTTATGTTAAAAGGTTCTAGCACTGAATATAATGCATCTGAATATGCGATAACAAAAGATACTGATGTAACAGCAGGGAAGGTATATTACACTAGAAGTGGTTCAGGAACTACAAGTTCTCCATACAAATATACAAAAGTAGCAAATCCACAAAAAGCCAATATAGCTACATATTATGAAGTATCTAATGAGTTTGATTTATCAACATCTAAAAAAATGGATGATAATTATCAAGAATTTTTAGATAAAATGGATGAATTTGTTTCAATTATGCAAGGAAAACCAACAATGTTTTTAGGTAATAACAAATTAATTACAAAAATTAAAGGTATTGCAAGAAGAGCAGGATATTATACTAAATCAGAAGATGCGTTTGGTAGAAGTGTTGATATGTGGGATAACATTCCATTAGTAGACTTAGAAGAATATTTCGATGGAACTAATACAACACCTTGCGTAAAAATTTCTGAAGATGGATTGACAGACTTATATGCGGTTCAAATTGCAAAAGATGGATTCCACGGAGTTTCTCCAACTGGAAATGGAGTTTTAAGCACTTGCTTACCAGATATGAAAGCTCCTGGAACAGTTAAAGAAGGAGACGTAGAAATGGTTGCTGCAGTTGTGTTAAAAAATACACTAAAAGCTGGAGTATTTAGAAACATAAAAGTAAAATAGGAGCTGATAAAGATGAAATATGCAGATTATAGCTATTATTTACTTGAGTATAAAGGAAAATCACAAGAAATCTTTTTTGATTCACTAATAATAAAAGCAAGCAGAGAAATTGATAAGAATGTCAATACAAGACTAACAGAAACAAAAATAAATAATTTGCCAAAAGAAGCACAAGAACAGTTGAAATATACTGCTTGTGCTTTAGTTGATTTAATAAATAAAAAGGAAGAAAGTACAAACAGAAAAATTACTTCATATTCGATAGATGGAGTAAGTAAAAACTTTAAAGTGCTTTCTGATGAAGAATATAAAGTGGCTAAAAAGGAAATAATCAATTGTTTGCCTGATGAATTAACATGCTTTTTATAGGGAGGTTAGTATGGAAGATTTTCCAATGCAAGATATAACGATATACCATAAAAGTAATAACAAATGGGATAGATATGTTGTAGAGGCTAGTTATAGAAATACTTCAATAACAAATCATAACAGAAATGGGTCAGATTCAACTGACAATGCCTTAATTAGGATTTTTGACATCAATGGATATAATTTAAAGTGGTTTGTAGAAAATGACGATATTATTGTAAATAAAAAGGTAGAAGATGTAATAGAAAGAGTACCATTAACAGAACTAAGTAAAAAATATGGCACTCAAAATGTTCACAAAGTAACTTCTATTGATAAATTTATATTTGATGATGAGGATTTACCAAATCATATCAAGATAGGTGCAATATGAGTTATATTATTAAGACAAAACCACTACAAACTATTTATAGAGAATTAGGTCTAGAAGAGCGAGGGAAAGTACAGCAATTTTTAGGAAAAACGGTTGCTGACAATCTCAAAAAATATGTTTCTTTAAAAAGTGGAACACAAAAAGACTCTGTAAATCCTATTAATGGAGGAAAACAAGTAATAATAAACGTTCCTTATGCAAGATTCCAAGCAGAAGGAAAAGTTATGGTAGGAGTAAAAAGTAGAAGTGCTTATGCTAGACGTGGAGAAAGAAAAGTAGTTATAAGTAAAGACTTAAAATATCATAGCGACAGATTAAGAGGTTCACATCCTTTTGAAAGAATGAAAGCGGATAAAGGACAAAGTATATTAAATCAAACAGCAAAAGAAGCAAGGAGGGTAAGTAAATAATGGACAAAGCAATAAATGATTGGTTGTTACAATATGAACCAATAAAAGAAATAGCAAAGACGATAAATACAGAAGAGCTTCCAAAAGAAACTGATACTTTAGCTTTACAAAGAAGTGGAGTAGAAAACTTACCATTAAAATATATTACAGATACAGGATGGTATAGACAATATCAATACGCATTGCTTTTAAAAATAAACAGTGAAGATAACTTACAAAGATTAGAAAATTTAGATTGGTTAGATGATTTAAGCGATTGGATAGATAAACAAAATCGTTTAAGAAACTATCCAGTCTTAAAAAATAAACAAGTAAAACAAATAAGCTGTGCTGATGCGATAACTTATGAAACTAACGAAGATGGGACAATAAGTACGTATTATTTACAGCTTTATTTTAATATTAAAGGAGGAATTTAAAATGGCAGAAACTATAGCAGAAACATTAAAAGATATAATGCAATATGACGAAGCACATTATTTCGGAATAAATGACGAAATTGTATTGGGTGGAGTTATTACAGAAATGACAGAAAGCTCAAATCCAACTGAAAAAGAAAAACAATACATTCATCAAAAATCGAAACAATATGCAGTGACAGGTTTTTCAAATGAATTTCCAATTACAATGGATATGGTAAAAGGAGACAAAGTATTTGATTATATGTACAACTTATTCTATGAAAGAAAAGTAACTCCGGACTTAGATATAGATCATTACATTGTTAATCTATGGGAACCAGTTGCAAGTCAAGAAAATACATATAAAGCAAGAAAAATAACACAAACTTGTGAGATAACGGAATGTAATGGCGCAGCAGGAGAACAAAAACAAATGACAGGTTCATTAAAAGGTGGAGATTTTGTTTATGGTACTTTTGATGTATCAACAAAAAAATTCACAGAGAATGCATAAATAATAGGTAGATGTTAAGTGTAATTATATTAAGAGGAGAATAGGAAAATGGAAGATAAGAAAAGATTAAGTTTTGGTTATGAGGATACAGACAAAAGTATAGAGATAGAATTATATGGATTAGTTTTTGAAATTAATGATTTAGATAATATAAAAGAGTTAGAGAGTTTAGATAAAAATAATAATAATGCTATAGAAACACAATTTGAAAAGATATTAGGCAAAGGTGCTATTGATAAAATAAATAAAAAAAGAGTAAGCGATGGATATAAAAAATTAGATTTAAATATAGAATTAGGAATCTTAGGTTGCGTATTTGAAACGTATGCAAAAGGAATAATGGGAAATATGTTAAGTAAAGTAACAAAGACAGCTGACGATATCAATAAAGATATGAATAATACTGTAAACATGAATAGAGAGCAAAGAAGAAATTATAATAGAAATCAATATAGAGGAAATAGAAGAAATTATAGGAGATATTAATATGATTATGTTTAATAAGCTACCCTATTTTGTAATATTACAAGGAAAAAAATATAAAATAAATGTAGACTTTAGAACTATGATATCTTTCGAAAATAAAGTGCAGGATAAAAGTGTCGACAAGTCGGAAAAGATAAAGTATGGACTAAGGCATTTTTATCCTGCTTTTTTTTATGCAGAAAATTATAATAAACTACTATACAATCCACAATTATATAAAGAAGCTTGTGAAAAGCTAATATGGTTTTATAAATGTGGCAGAGATAATTATCACAAAACAAAAGGAAATGGCAAAGGAAACAATAAACAAATATATTCTTATGAGTATGATGATGAATACATTTATGGTGCTTTTTACGAATTACGGAATAGATTTAGCTTATGATAAAGTACATTGGTGGAAATTTAAAGCATTGCTAAAATCTTTAAAAGATGACACGGAATTTGTGAAAATAAAAGGTTATCGAGCTTATACAGGCAAAGATGAAAATATGCTAGAATTAAGGGCGTATTGGGAATTACCAAAACCAGTTGAAGAACAGGAAAGAATAAATAAAATATATGAGGCATTGAAATAATTTTATTTTTCGACCTTTTTCGACACAAAAGTACAAGAAAAAATGATATACTCTTTTTATAATATAAATAAAAGGAGATGCGATATATATGAAATGCCCTAAATGTGGAAGTGATAATACAAATGTTCAAATGGTTACAGAAAGCCAATTAAAAAACAAACATCATAGTATAGCATATTGGATATTTATTGGTTGGTGGTGGAGACCTTTATTATGGATATGTTTAACTTTGCCAATGTTACTTGGAAGTTTGTTTGGACATAAAAAACAAAAACTAGTTATAAAACATAAAAGTATGGCAGTCTGCCAAAATTGTGGTTATTATTGGAAAGTATAAAGAATTTTTAAAGATTTCATAACACTTACATAAATGTAGGTGTTTTTTATTTTGTCTACATTGGAAAGGACAAAATAATGGCAGTAGCAGGAAGCTTAACGTACGATACAAATATAGATAAAAGTGGATTTGAAAAAGGATTAAATAGCTTAAAAAACAGTACACAAAACGTTGGAACAAAAATAAAAAACATAGTAGTTGCACTTGGAATAGATAAAATAATATCAGCAACGATGAATACAATAAAAAATTCGGTAAATGATGCAGTTTCAAGAATAGACACGTTAAACAACTATCCTAAAGTAATGAAGAATTTAGGAATAAGTAGTGAGGAATCAGAGGCTTCTATAAAAAAGTTAAGCGAAAAATTAACAGGATTACCAACTACATTGGATAGTGCTTCATTAGCAGTACAAAGATTCACAAGTAAAAACAGCGACATAGAGAAAAGCACTGATTATTTCTTGGCGTTAAACAATGCGTTATTGGCTGGTGGTGCATCAGCAGATATACAATCATCTGCTATGGAACAGTTAAGCCAAGCATATGCTAAAGGCAAACCAGACATGATGGAATGGAGAAGCTTACAGACTGCAATGCCAGCACAATTAAACCAAGTGGCAAAAGCTTTTAATATGACATCTGATGAGCTTGGAGAAGCTTTAAGAAATGGCAAAATATCAATGGACGATTTTATGGATAAAATCGTTGAACTAAACGAAAATGGTGCTGGAGAATTTCAATCATTTGAAGAGCAGGCAAAAAATTCAACAGGTGGTATAGCTACATCAATTACAAATATGAAAACCGCTATAACACGTGGGGTTTCAGAAATAGTAAAATCAATAGATAAGCTTTTGGATAGTATAGGTTTGGGAGGAATTAGTAATGTACTAAATCAAATAGGAAAAGAATCAGAAGGAATATTAAAAAATATTGCCAATGTTTTAAATGAAATAGCTGAAAATGGGATAAGTTCTGTATTAGAAACAGCCAAACAGAAAGGGCCTGAAATAATAACCAACTTAGTAAATGGTATTGTATCAAAAATTCCAGATATAATCAGCACAATCTCAAACATACTTATACAATTTATACAAGTTATAATTGCAAATTTACCTGCTATAATTAGTGGTGGTATGCAAATAATATCGGCATTAATAACAGGAATAGCTCAGCAGTTACCAACTTTAATTCCTATGGCATTAGAGCTAATTCTAACCTTAGTAACAAGTTTGTTAGACAACATAGATCAGTTAATAGATGCAGGAATCAACTTAATTATAGGATTAGCAGAAGGATTAATTAATGCAATTCCTATACTAATAGAAAAAATACCAATAATAATAGAAAAATTAATAAATGCAATAGTTAATAATTTACCTAAAATAATTCAAATGGGTATAACATTAATAGTGAAGTTGGCAGAAGGATTAATAAAAGCAATTCCTCAATTAGTTAGCAAAATACCACAAATAATAGGTGCATTAGTTTCTGGATTTGGACAGTTTTTAAGTAATATGTGGGATGTTGGCAAAAATATTGTTGAAGGAATATGGAATGGAATAAAAAATGCAAAAGATTGGCTACTAGGAAAAGTAAAAGAATGGTGTGGAAACATTCTAAATGGAATAAAAGCTTTTTTTGGTATACATTCACCTTCGAGAGTAATGAGAGATGAAATTGGTAAACGTCTACCACAAGGTGTTGCAGTGGGTATAGAAGCGGATACAGATGAAGCATTAAAAGCAATAGACAATATGAATAACGACATTATGTCTGAAATGAATAAAGCAGTAGCATTCGAAACTGGTTCGATAAATGCTAATGCAAGTGTAAAATCTAACAATTCTATGCTAAATGTAATACATGCAACATTTAATATAGATGGAAGTGTAGAGATAGATGGACAAAAAACAGGAAGAATTTTAACACCTTATATGACTAAAACATTAAAGACAGGAGGTGCATTCGCATAGACTTACGATATAATGGAAAAAGTTATAAAGTATTAGATAGCATAGAAATACAAAAATCTTCAAGAGAACTAAAATATACAGATATAAAAATAGATTTTAAGGGAGGAACAATAGAAGACCTCCCTTTTTATATGCAAGAAATGCAAATATACGATATAAATAATAAACTGTTATTTACAGGATATTTAGAAAGTTATAAGATGCCTGAATTAACAATGTTAAATAGCATAGAAAACGAATTAACATTAACTTTAATGACTCCACGTACAATGACAATAAAAAAGACTGTAACAATCGTAACAACAGACACAATGTTAAATATTATTAATAGAATCTTTCAACCACTTTACAACGATGGGTTTGTATTAAAAGAAAGTAATTTCGACAACAAAGCTATAACAGTAAAATTAATAGCGAGAACAATAGAAGAATGCATGAAAATTTTGTCTACTAGATATGCACTATATTGGAATATAAACGAATTAAAAGAAATTACAGTAAACAGCATTGAATATCAGTTTAATAAACCTTTTACAAAATCGATAAATATAAACAATTATAAAAAACAAATAAAAGGATTTACAAAGTTGGTTCCAAGTGTAGAAGGAACAGACTATGCTAATATAATAAATGTAAAAAATGCAAGAGTATTTTATAGCTTTATAAATAAAGATATGAACATAACATTAAAAAAAGACGGAAAACTTGAGTTTGAAAATCCTGTCGACATTAGCTATAGTACTGCGAAAAGGTTAAATGCAGGAAGTTTTATAGATGGTGCTGAAATTGCAGTTAGCAATCTACAAATCATATATCATGATAGTAGTGGAAATTCTAAAGATGCTTATATTATAAGCGGAATTAATACAAGTGGAGACATAAAACCTGGTTTAAATGTAAAAGATATAGGAACAGATAGCAAAGAAGATAGCTTATTTGTTTTAGATATGGATAGTATGTTTAATTATTTAGCAACAGGATTTACATATAAAGGTGAGGACACCATAACAATAGACCAAATTTATTCTGAGGCAGCTTTAAGATATTCAAGTATGAAACTTCTTAATTGGCATGAAATAGAAAAAAACGCAGGCACTATAACGACAACCGGTCAAATAGAAAAAACTCTTGATGCTAAAGAAAAGTGGTTTACTGTACAAGAATTAATAGAATATGTCAGAGGAAACTTTGTTTCTAATGATAAAAATACAAATATTATAAAAATTTATTGTGATAAAGATAACAAAATAGAAATAGGAGATAGGTTAGAAATAGATTTACCAGAACTATATACACAAGGAAATTATATAGCTACAGATATGACAATTTCAAAAGAATGGAATAATCCTTATGAATATATTATAGAACTAAGAAACACAGCATTATCTGAAAATTATGCTAATTTATTTCAAGATTCATTAGATACAGAAGAACAAGCAAATCAAGTAGAGGTTGAATACGTTGTAGAATATGCAGAAGAAGAAACAATAGCAGAGGTACACGACATCGAATACTTACCTTCTCAGGAGGTGCAATCATGAAAATAAAAAACGAAAGCGTAACAATAAAAATAGGAAACAAAGAAAAATCTTTTCACAATCTAATTTTAAATAGCTATATAGACTTATTTGCAGATAGTTTTTTGAAATTTAAAAATAAATTACTTACATATTGCTACGTTAAATTTGATACAACCCAGACTATAAATGAAAATAGTACTACAATGGAATATGACACTATATTAGAAACAAACTTTTACAAGACAAAAGAATCTTTCTCAGAAAACAATATTATAAATGATTATATATATGATATCCCTGTAATGGAACAAGAGGAAATATCAACTTTTGTCGGAAAGAAAATAACAGGAATAGGATTTGGTGACTATGACAATGACAGTGGACAATATTTATTATATGCATTTTTAGACGTTAGTAAATATCAAATTATAGTACAAGAAGGACAAGAAGTTGTAATATCAAGAAAAGATAAAATAACGAGTGATTTGCAATTTTATTCACCATTTTCAAGCGTGAAATATCCAACACATTTGACATCAAGAGGAATAATAGAAAAAATAGGAATGGAATACAACGAAATCTTTTCACAACTATACTCTGTAGGTTTTGGAACGCTATATAGTAAAATAGATACTGAAGAAATACCTGTTTCGGAATTAGATTTTAAGAAAGAAGGAACAGGAATAGTAACTTTAATAGGAGCGCAAGACTATGCGGTATACCCAAATACTGATTTATTTCCAAGCCCTGAGTTATATCCAGGGCGAAGTTCGGAAGGATTAAAAAAATTAGAAATACCAGATAGAGGAGAAGGACAATATCCTTCTTTTTTGCTTTTTCCGTCTACAGAGTTGTACCCAAAGCAATCTTCTCCAAAATATGTAATTTATAAGTTTAAATTGTATCGAAGACGATATGAAGGAGAATTAGAAATAGTCGAGGATACAGGATTGTATTATTATCAATCACAATCAATAGATGGGACAGGAGCAATAAAACTAACTATAAAATATGAAAGGGGTTAAATTATGATAATTTTTGAAAATCTGCCAAGTGAAAAAACACCGATAGATGCAGACAATTTAAATGCAATTCAACACACGAAAAGAGTATTGGTAACAACAAACACAGAAATAACAGCAAATACAAATTACACAGTTCCTGAAAAGTATTACGTAGGTAAAAATCATCTATGGATATACTTCGAAGGAACTTTGTTAATTAAGAATGAGAATTACATAGAAACAGGAATAAACGGAGAAGAAAGTACAGCAATTCAATTCCTAGATTGGGATGTACCAATAGGAAGTAAATTAGAATTTTTATATAAGTAAAGGAGTGAGAATATGAGTAAGCCAAACAATTTAAAAATATGTTCAACAGAAGAAGTAAAAACAGGAGAATACTGGATAGATGGAAAGCCTTTATATAGAAAAGTTATATCATGTGGAGCTTTGCCAAATTCAACCTCAAAATTAGTGAATCATAATATCTCAGACATAGATAATATCAGAATGTATGGTTTTGCAGTTAGAACAAGTGATAGAAGAACATTTCCATTACCATTTTCAAGTGTAGATGGTGTAGGACATATTCAATTAGATTTGACATCAACACAAATACAAATAACAACAAATAATGATAGAAGTTCATTTAATACAAGTTATGTAATATTAGAATACACAAAAACAACAGATTAAATGAAGATGAAAGGAGAAATAAACATGAACAAAATTAATAAAAGTCTTGAGGCTGTACACACACACACACACACAC
>UMCO01087866.1_pt1 | contig 36356 bp, 33 predicted proteins | sample 1964251 | NCBI WGS metagenome assembly UMCO01 (sample SAMEA4835970, study PRJEB28245) | human gut metagenome | biome: gut microbiome; material: fecal sample | place: Denmark | collected 2008
ATCTTATCATGACCGCTTTCGTTTGTCAACAACTTTTTTGATTTTTTCAAATCTTTTTTCCAACCGAAAAACCTTCGTTTCTGCGGTGGATTTTCATACTACCATATTGTTTCCTGCTTTGTCAACAACTTTTTACATTTATTTTTCAAAGCATTTACAATGACATAAAAGGCGTAAAAAAAGAAATCTCAATCTCTTAAGATTCTTCTCTTACTTCCTATTGGTAGTAAACGGAGAAAGAGGGATTTGAACCCTCGCGCCGGTTGCCCGACCTACACCCTTAGCAGGGGCGCCTCTTCAGCCTCTTGAGTATTTCTCCATAATCTGAAAATCGTCTCTACCAATATGTTATTGGCGTCATTTCGTGACGCAAAAATTATTATACATAAGGTCTATGTGTTTGTCAATTGCTTTTTTTATTAATTGTAGATATTGTTTATAAATATTCTTTAATAGCTTCTTCAATCCTGGATTTTACAAGATCTGCAATTTCCGGAGTCTTTAATTGTTTATATTCTTCATAGCAGATCGGTTTCAGATAAATCAATTTTACAGTTACCGGGGCTATGGACTTTTCATCAAAAGGTTTGTATGAATCAATCAGAGCACAGGGAACAATGGGGCATTTAGCCCTGACCGCACTTTTGAATGTTCCTCCCTTAAACGGAAGCAGCTGATTCCCCATGCGGCTTCTGGTTCCTTCCGGGAAAATCAGAAAGTTTCTTCCCTTCTTTACTTCTTCGGTCATCTGATTGATTACCTGAAGAGACTGTTTAATGTCTTCTCTGTCTATTGCAATTGCATGCAAAGCCTTAAATACCTGCTTTAACAGTATTACGTTACTGACTTCCTTTTTATATACCACAGAAAAAGGAACCGGACAGGATTCCAGAAAAACAAGCGCATCAAACATTCCCTGATGATTCGGGAAAAAAATAAAACCATTTTCTTTGGGAATATTTTCCAGCCCATAGCTTTCTATTTTTACTCTTCCGGCCCGATTGGCTGCCTTAGTTACTTTTTTAATAAATGCATAGTTTTCTTCCAGATTGAAGTTCTTCCGGGTTCCCAACCACCAGATACGCATCAGATAATACGGTACTTTATAAAAAAGTCTTACTACCATTAATATAATTCTGTACATATGTTATCTCCAGTTGCCTCACTCCCGGCAATACTCCTTCGTCGCCGTCTCATATAGATTATTACCCTGTGCATCAATGACTACGATTACCGGGAAATTGTTGACCGTCAATCTACGAATAGCTTCTGTGCCCAGATCATCATAAGCAATCACTTCCGACGAGGTAATTGACTTTGACAATAATGCGCCTGCGCCTCCTACTGCAGCAAAATAAACAGCTCCGTTGCGAACGATCGCATCCGCCACTTCCTTTGACCTTTTTCCCTTTCCGATCATTCCTTTCAGTCCAAGATCAAGAAGTCTCGGTGCATACTTATCCATTCTGCTGGCTGTGGTCGGTCCTGCAGATCCTATTTGTCTGTCCTCTCTGGCAGGAGACGGTCCCATATAATAGATCACATTATTTTCCATTTTCAGCGGAAGTTCTTCTCCTCTGTCCAGAGTCTCCTGCATTCTCTTGTGCGCTGCATCTCTTGCCGTATATATTGTGCCTGTTAAATATACATAATCCCCCGCCTTTAATGAGTGGGCATCTTTCTCACTAAGTGGTACATTTACGTATCTGTCCATACTGTTTTCTCCATTGCTTTTTCATCCGGGATATCAGATTTCTCTGACTGCGTGTCTGTTCACATGGCAACATATATTTACCGCAACCGGTAATCCGGCAATATGGGTTGCATATGTGTTAATATTTACCGCAAGTGCCGTTGTTGTCCCTCCCAATCCACCGGGACCTATGCCGGTTCTGTTGATCTTCTCCAGCATCTCTTCCTCCAGTTCTTTTACATAAGGGATCTCAGAGTGTTTATCAATTGGTCTGGTCAGAGCCTCCTTCGCCAGCAAAGCACATTTTTCAAAAGTGCCGCCGATACCCACTCCCACCACCATCGGCGGGCAAGCATTCGGTCCGGCATCCTTTACGGCAGTAAGGATTGCGTTTTTCACACCTTCTATTCCATCCGCCGGCTTCAGCATAAACACCCGGCTCATATTTTCACTTCCAAAACCTTTCGGTGCAACAGTGACAGTAATGCGGTCTCCGGGAATAATACTGTAATGAATGATTGCCGGTGTATTATCCCTGGTATTTTCACGATAAATCGGATCTCTTACCACCGATTTACGCAGATATCCGTCCACGTATCCGCGGCGAACTCCCTCGTTCACAGCATCTTCCACATTTCCGCCTACAAAATGAACGTCCTGACCTACTTTCAAAAACACCACGGCCATACCGGTGTCCTGGCAGATAGGAATCATATCTTTCTCTGCAATTTCCATATTTTCCTGTAGCTGACTCAGAATCTGTCTGCCTAAAGGAGCCTGTTCCCGATTTTGTGCCTCGGTAAAAGCAGTCTTCATATCTTCCGACAGATAATGATTGGCCTCGATACACATTTCACTGATATTTTGCGTCAAAACGCTCACATCTACTGTTCTCATACTCTCACCATGTTATTCTGTAATTGTTCTACGAACCTCTTCCAGCTCTTCCGGTGTGCTCTCTCCCGGTGTCCATAAAATCTTCTGTCCGTCATTCACATAGCGGGGAATCAGATGCATATGAAAATGCTGTACTGTCTGTCCAGCTGCTTCTCCATTGTTCTGAACAATATTCAAACCGTCGCAGTTCAGTTTTTCCTTCATTTTTATCGTAAGCTTCTTCGCAAGGACAAATACTTTCGATGCTGTCTCATCCGGCAATTCATATAAGTTATCCGCATGCTCCTTGGGTAAAATAAGAGCATGACCCTTTGTTGCCGGTCCAAGGTCCAGAATTACTCTGAAATCTTCGTCTTCGTACAATGTTTTGGAAGGAATATCTCCATTCGCAATTTTACAGAAAATACAATCCTCTTTTTTCATCTTTCTCGCTCCTATCTGTTTATCTATCCTTTTCCTCAAACGGAAATGCCTGATCCAAGGTTCTCAAAATACGGAAATCCCCTTTCATGCGCTGCATAACGCCGGACATAAATGCTCTCTGAAAAGTCATTCTTCCATTTATAATATCTTCCATTGCAGCTCGGTTCATAGACATCTCAACATCGTGTTTTTCGGTTTCTCCGTAGCCGCATTCCACAGAGGTCCCATTCACTGCAATCCACATAGGTACTTTCTTTTCTTCTATTATAATAGTATAAATTGCTTCAAAACCCGGTTGTGGAACAAATGCCTTCTTAAATTCACTGAGATATTCTTCTTCACCATCTGCTCCGTTATTATCCAGCATTCCACGGAACATGCTGGTAAGCTCCTGAATATCCTCTTTCTGCCTCTGCACATAACTGTCATCCGACACATACTCCGACAGCTGCTCCGTCTCCTGCGGCGTAAGATTAATGGATTTCGGAATTGTAATTTTCTGTCTCATCACCTTATTACTGGCCGGAAAACTGGCCAGTTTCTGATTGATGGTGCGATACATGTTCTCCGCTTTTTTCTCAATAATATGGCCATACTGCTCATTCATTTCCAAAGACACAGTATTCTCTATATATCCGCAGATTCCACTGCAGGGCAGTCCACCCAGAATCTCCCATGCCGTAGCCAGGTTCAGTTTACCTTCCCTCTCTCCATATGTAGTAGACATTACTACCGGACACATATAAATACCGGCAATGGCTTCCTTATCACCATATAGCCAGCAGGCATCCAGAAATTGCTGCATATAGCCGCCAATACCGTACCATTCCACCGTAGTTGCCAGGATAATACCGTCTGCTTCTTTTAGCGTCTGCGGCAATGTTGTAATATTGGTCTTGCCGTCATAGAGGTTATACCGCTCCACGTGTACACGCAGCTCCTCCAGGACTTCCTGCATTTTGTTGATGACATAAATGGTAGGATCATCAATAATCCCCCGTCCTCCGTAATAGATATTGATATTCAAGTCTACACCTCTCGATTTCTTTTTTGCTTTCTTATCATACAGAGCAATGCCCCTGCCAGGAAACCGGTCAAAAGCCCGCCCACATGCGCTGCATTGTCCACGTTCTGCGCCGTGAATCCATTATAAAGAGATAACGCGATCATCAGTATTACTCGTTTGGGTGTAACATCCGGCATAGATCTCCGATCCAGTAAAATCCATGCCAACAACACTCCGTCCAAGCCGAAAATCGCACCGCTTGCCCCTACCGAAGCAATTCTTTCCATTGCTATCACCTTATAAATCAGAGAACAAATATTGGCGCCGATCCCGGATAATAAATACAGAATCAAAAACTGTAAATGCCCTGTTACTTTTTCTATCATTGCTCCCAGAAAAAACAGGATTACCATATTATTAAAAAGGTGCTCTATGCCCGCATGTAAAAAAGTGGATGATAAAATTCTTCCATACTCCCCATACCGCAACACAGCTACTGCGTCCAGTTCGCCTATATTATATAACAGATCCCCCGTAAAAGTACATATCAGATACACAATAACATTGATTACCACAAGTGTTCCGCACACAATAGGAAGGTTCTGTCTTTTTTGCATCTATCCTGTTCCTCCGGAAATGATCATCCTTAATATCAATATTTAAAATGTACCACTGTTTCCGGCATTGCGTCAACCAAAAGGATGTCATACTTATATCAACGGTATATCAATGTCCTTTTTCCAAAGGTTATCTCATCACCCTCTTCCAATTTTCTTTTCTCATAAGGTTGCATGCGAAGCCCGTTTTTGAAAGTTCCATTCGTGGAATTCATATCTTCCAGATAATATCCGTCTTCTTCTTTTACAATTCTGGCATGAAGTCTGCTGATCGACAGATCCTCCAGTACCAGATCCGCCTCTCCCCTTTTCTTGCCTATTGTATAAGCTTCCTGGTCCAATGTTGCGATCAGTGATCCTTCTTCCGTCAGCAATCGATGTTTTATTTCACGCATTGCCGACTGTTCTCCCATATATACAGTCCGACCCATATCTTCCTCTTCATATGCCGTTTCCTCTGCTACCGCATATCCGTTCATGGTCAGTTGCAGATTTCTGCTATAATTTTCCCTTTCTTGTTTCTCTTTCTTTTTGCGGTTTTCCCATAATGCAAATAAACTCTTTTTCTCACCTGTCGTTCGATTTTCTTCCCGTTTATTCTCTATTTTTTCTTCTGCCGGCAAAATATCCTCCGTCTTCTGTTGTATCGTTTCCTCTTTTGTATACGAAAGCTTTGTGAATTTTTACATACTACCCACGAAGACTTCACGGATTTTACCCAGTTTAACAGAGCTCTTTTGGAAGAGTACTTAAGTTACCTCTACCTGGAAGCCGGACGGAAAAAGAATTATACCTCAGAACTTTCCCACTTAAAAACCGCCCTTGAAACCTTGGGAAAGCTCTATGAATGCGAACATCTAAAGGCACTGTTTCTTCCCACGGATTTTTCCAAGAAGAAACTCCCGGTGTTTACCTTTTATTCCGATGCAGAGCTTTCAAGGCTGCATGAAGCCTACAGATTTTTAGATAAACAGACCGCACGGATCCTGCTACTCCACGAACTGCTTGGGCTTCGGATTTCCGATACTCTCACTCTGAAAGTTACAGATATCGTTATGGAGCCAAAGCCCCACCTTAAAATCCTGCAGCAAAAAACCGGTAACTACCTGAAGAAATCGATCAATAACGATATCCTGCTTCTTCTAAATGCCAGTATCAAAGAAACTTATGAAACCTACGGAGAACAGGAATACATCTTTGTCTGTGACAAGGATCCGAAGTCCCCTCTTCCCTATAAAACGGTCTATTACAGACTGCAGGTTTTAATCAATACCCATGATTTAAAAGATGACCATGGAAACCCACTGACTGCAGGGACTCACATTTTTAGAAGAACCTACGGCAAAAAGCTCTGTGATCTGAACCTGGATGATGTGACGATTTCTTCCGTGATCGGTCATCACGGCACCGGATCCGTTGCAAACTACCGCCGCATGAGTTCCAAAGTGCTGGCTGCAAATACGAAAACTGTCATTGATAAACGTAACGACAAAATTCACAAATACAGGAAAGGATGGATGAAATGACAAACTACACAAATATGTTGCGCATGAACGAAAAAGTCTGCGAGGAAAAGCGTATCCTTGCAATCGACACCATCAGACGCATGGTACGGGACAACGAGCAGATCACGATCTGCGAACTAACCAAGCAGACCGGACTCTCCCGTTCCTTTTTCTACAAAAATGCCGTGGTAAACATGGAATTAAATGCTGCCCTCAAAGCACAACAGGGCAAGATTCTTTCCAGTAAGCGGGACAAGAAATTAAACGAAGCCCTAAAAGAAACGGTAAAACTCCAAAAGGACGAGATCGAAAAACTCCGTATGGAGAAATCAAGACTTACCTTTGAAATCAAGAGACTCAAAAACGAACAACAAAATGACTTAGACTATTCACTTATTGAAAAACTTTAATCACAGGAGGAATGAACATTATGGCAAGTTATATTATTGGAGTAGACGTAGGATACGGTAATACCAAAACGGCGCACAGCTGCTTTTCTTCGGGAATTAAGCTGCTTTCTTCAAAGCCCCCGATAAGCACCAGAGTAATTGAGACCACTTCCGGTTTCTATACCATCGGAAACGGTAAGCTCTCCATCCAGAGTTCCAAAACGGAAGATGAAAATATGCGTGCACTTACCATGGCTGGCATTGCGGAAGAATTAAAACGCACCCATACCACCGTTGCAGATGTTTACCTTGGATGCGGTGTACCCTTAACCAGAATGGGGGCGGAAAAACATGCCTTCCTTGACTATTACAACAAAAACAGACGGATGGTCTACAAGTACGAGGATGTTACCTATTCCGTAAATCTTCTCTCTGTCGATGTATTTCCACAGGGGTATGCCGGAGTAGTAGCAAAGCTCCCCGAACTTAGGAAATCCGTGGTCATCGTTGATATCGGCTCCTGGACAATAGAGATCCTTCCTATTGAAAACTATGTGCCGGACTTGACCAGATGCAAGTCCCTTACCATGGGTACCATCACCTGCATGAATGACATTAACGAAACCTTAAGACAAAATCTTGGAAAAGAAGCAGACGAATCCACCATCAAAGAAATCATGATGTACGGTACCAGTGATATCCCTGCAGAATACTTATCCATCATCAAATCCGGGCTACGTGACTATGTAACATCCATCATGGATACCTTACGGGCATTAAATTTCAATCCCGATCTGACCCAGTTTGTATTTATCGCCGGTGGTGCATCCATCATGAAGCACTTCTTACCGGAATCGTTTAAAAGAAACTGCGTCATCATTGATGACGTACATATCAATGCAAAAGGATATGAAGACTTAATCCGTAAGAAAATGGGAGGCAGGGCATGAATGTAAAGCGTAAAACTGTCCGCTTTCAGGATAATGCTTCCGATCTGGCTGTCTATGAGGCAATCTCTGACTATAAGTCTTATGGCTTCCGGTCAGAGAGCCACATGGTCGTTGAGGCAGTAAAGCAGTTTATTCACAAAGATGGCTCTGCCATAGATTCCGAGGAGCTGGCAGATCTGATCGTCCAAAAGCTCTCCGGGAAAATAACTCTTTCCGAAGTTGCTACTGACACGGCAGATGCTCCCACTTCCGAGGCAGCCTTTGATGCAGCCCTAAATTTCCTGGAAGGATTATAATTGTAACAGCAAAACTAAGCTTCCCCTTACCTGTCATTGTATTTCAAAAATTTGTGTGCTATAGTAACAAATATCAGCACTACCACCCGTTTGGAATATAGGTCCTACAATGCATAGCAATTTTACGACTGGGGGATTTATGATGAACAACAAACTGCCTAAAGAACAGGAAACATTCAACGAAGAAACAATCTCTGCTCTGAATGAAGTGGACGAAATGCGTAAGCATCCGGAACAGTATCCGTCCTATACATCTGTTGACACGATGTTTGATACTTTATTAAAAGAAGATACTTCTAAATAAATAGAAAGCCCTGGCATTATGCCAAGGGCTTTTGTCATCTACTCTCGTTTCAATCTTTCTGCGTACCTCATCAGTAGAATATCCGATGGCTAAAAGCAACTCGATACACTAGATTCTATATATTTCTTTTTATTTTTAACTACTTTTAACTACCTATTTCAAATTATTTGTAAGAATTTGTCGATATTTGACATATATTGAGTAGAGGGACAAAATTCCTACTATATGACTAAGGTTACGAAAACAATGAATAACGAAAAAATACTGGATGAATTAAATGACAAACTTGATTATATGCTGGATCACCTAGAGGATTATACCGATAACGATATTAAATCTATCGTAAATCAGATGAATGAATTGTATCCTGCTGATCCCATGCCACCTGTTCCTATAGAAGAATCATTAAAAGATTTCTGGGAATTTGTTGCCAAACGGGAAGAGGAAGAACGTATTCTCTCCCAGTGTCTTCCTAAAAATGTTTCTAATCTGGATGACATATGTTCATTTAGGCTTTATAATTGTCTTAAACTGTTTCGTAGGGGGAGGTTTTCATCATGAAACAAAGTGGTTTTGGCATTGCATCCTTAATACTGGGTATTGTAGGACTTGTGTTTTCCTGCTTTATCGTAGGTATCATTCCTGCATTTCTTGGTCTTATTTTCGCAATCATTGCTCTTTGCCAAAAGAATACGAAAAACGGAATGGCGATTGCAGGTCTTATATGTTCCATTATAGGCATTGTCTTTTCTGCTATTATAATTCTTCTTGGCATCGCCGGATCTGGCAACACCAGTCAGACTGTATCTACAAATAAAAAGCAGGAAGAAGTAAGAAGCTCTTCCGCTCAGACTGAATCTACCATGATTTCCCCGGGCTATTCCTTTGATGCAAACGGAGTTACTGTTACAATCAATGATTTTAATCTCGACTTTACGGATTACGATGACAATTATGGCTTATATGCTCCTTCCACTGGGAAAAAATATATTTGCATTGAAGTTACTTTTACGAACAATGCAAAAACTGACCGCTATGTTAGCAGTATCGACTTCCAGTGCTATGCAGATGATTCCATCTGCGATGAAAAATATGGTCTTGATTCCGATTCTTTTATTGGTACAAGCCTCTCTTCCGGCAGAAAAACCAGTGGACGAATCTACTATGAAGTGCCGGAAGATGCTCAGAGCATTGAATTAGAATATGAAACAGATTTCTGGACTGACCATAAAGAAATCATGAAACTGCAGTAAACGAAATATTACTGAGGAAAACAAAATGGCAAAGGATCAACGATTTGAAAAAATATATTCACAGGAACCATGAACGTTACGGAAATCTGGGTGGATAAAGAGACCGGCGTAAACTATTTATATCATGCAAGTGGCTATTCCGGCGGTCTGACACCATTATTAGACAGAGAAGGATATCTTCGCCATGGCAGACGTCGTCATCTCCCGTGCCGGGGCCAACGCGATCTGCGAGCTCCTCGCATTGAAAAAGCCGAACATTCTCATCCCTCTGCCTGCTGCCAGCAGCCGCGGAGACCAGCTGTTGAATGCCGCTTCCTTCGAAGCACAGGGCTACTCCATCGTTCTCAATGAGGATGATATTACGACGAATCTGTTGGTCGACAAGGTACACGAGCTGTACTTCAACCGCCAGAAATACGTCGAAGCAATAGGACGCAGCCACCAGATGGATGCCGTGAAGACGATCATGGATCTCATCGACCATGCGGTGGAGAAATAATATAGGGCAAAATTATAGCCGGGCTTTGCATTATCGTGCAAAACCCGGCTGTTTTTATACTTACTTGTGGTTCTTTATGCTTTTTATTTACCTACTTGTTCTTTCTGTCCACTGACGAAACAGCCCACAATAGCAAGCACCGCTGTAACCAACGTAGTAATGATCGTCGCATTGATCTGACCGATCAGTTCGGAATGTCCAAATGCCACAATATTGTTCAGGTAATCTGCATAGCTTCCGATGGTCTCCGTAAGAGTAATAAAGTAAAACAATGTTACCGAAATCAATACGGAAGAGAGCAGTTCAAACACTCCAATCTGCAGAAACAGCTGCAATGCACCTAATACACAGCCCAATCCTAATCCCAACAGGATCTTCACATCGTATTTTCCCAGTGCAGATGCATACACCAGATAGGTTATCAGTGAGATCAGGCAAAATACGGGGACTATTGCCTGAATATAAAATCCCACGGTCTTATTTTTTAATAGATTCACTGCTTCTCCTCCTTTCCGGTACCCTGTTTTCTCTTCACTTCACTGATGACATACAGCACAGCAAGTCCTGCCGTAGTAATTGCAAACACAACGATCAACACCTTCAATGCAATACTCCACCAGGGAGTGATGGATACGATACGGGTATCCGATGACAGTCCGTTAATTGCTGCTGAATGGCTGAATACATAGATCGTGTTTTTCGCCATATCGCGCAATCTCAGCAGAGCATTACCATCGTCAGATGCGTTAATGTAATCTACCAGAGCCGGTCCCGATACTTTATCAAAATCGAAACAGATCAGATCGGAATAGCCCATCAGCTGATCCACAAAATGAGACGCATAATCCGTCACTGCTGCATCTGTAATCAGGTGCCCCTTGAATCCCCATTCTCTTCTCACGACACCATAGTTCAAGGCTTCACACGCAGGAGAATAGGTCAGTCCCTGTCTGCCATAGATTCCCATGGCTCCCAGCACACCACCGAGATCATCACGCATCGCACCCTCAAAGCCTCTCAGAGATCCCTCTCGGAATGCCTGCTCACGGTAAAAATAGCTGATACCATTTCTCTCCGTCTCAAAATCATTTCCCGCAAAATGCTTCGGTCCGGCGATAACTCCTCGCTCCTGTTCCGCGGACAGAACGATTTTCCCAACATAATAATTCACATTGGAATCCTCTGAATAGTATTCCTCATTTCTACCGCTGAACGGAGTACGTCTCAGATCCAGACCTCCGGTCCATGCTTCGTTACATCCTTGGAACAGTACTTCTTCACCCTGCAGGAATCCTCTTTCCTCCTGCAGATCCTTATTCCAGCTGGCGGCAATAACGGAGGTATAATTCCCACCGAATTCTGTATAAGTATTCGGATTCTTCTCTTCATCCGTTCCGAACCCGAGCAATTCAGGGAATGACACATCGGATCCGTTACATCCGTCACTGGAATGTGTCTCCGGAAGCACAATAGAAGATACCTCCGAACTTCCCTGTACATTCGGGAACAAAGATGCCATTTCTTCGACGGTCATCTGATCAAGGAATGCATTCCACGTCTCTGTATCGTCATAGTCTACGTCTTTCATCATGGCAAAGGTATATCCATTATCAGCTTCTCCCTGATGCATTTCTGCTGCAGAAGGTGCATCCTCTGCCTTCTGGTACACTTCACCCTGCAATTTTGTCTGCATCTCCTCTCCAGCCACCGGCACACTGACTGCTTCGGTGGGGAAAGTCGCTGCCCAGTCAGAACGGCTGAGATAAGTGATCGTAACTCCGGTATCCTCCGACCAGTAATTGATATCCTGTTCCTCAAAACGATTCGTTACTCTCTCTCCGGTTGCCTTGCTATATGCATAGCTCTCAGAGTCCGGATCTCCGCTTGCAGGCACACCATCACGGAACTGATAAACACAACTACTGTTCAACGAGCTGTCCTCCGTGCCGTCCTGATCGAACATTCCGGTATATCCTTGTACCGCGAGAATATTATTCAGAGCATCATGTGCACTTTCGCCTACGGCAAAATAATAATCACCAGCACTTAAGATATATCCCTTCGCCTGATTCTGATCATAACTTGCCAGAAGATAGCGATCTACCGGAACCAATACCGTCTCTGTTTCATCCGGACCAAGCAAAGCGCTCTTCTCGTAACCCACAAACTGGATTGCACTCTTCTCTACTTCGTTGGTCTGCTCATAGGTTCCATAAGGAGTCTGGGCATATACCAGAACTGCACATTTTCCGGGCACCGATCCGGTATTACGTACCTGAACTTCAACCAGATACTGATCCGCATCTTCATCGTACTTCACATCCGTAATCTGCTGTTCAAAATCAGTATAGGACATTCCCCATCCAAATGTGAAGCACATCTCATCCGCATAATTCCAGTCACCTTCCGAGCGGAAACCACCTACCTCCGAGGATGCGTTTCCGTTACCCATAATGCAGTCTGCATATCGTGTTTCATAATATTTATAACCAACATAAATATTTTCCTGTTCCACCGTCACATACTGCGTCTTTTCATCAGTGATAATACCATCTTTGTACATTGTGCTGACATTCGACCATGTCGGTGCATTTCCACACGCATTTACGATTGCCGGGGAAGACAGCGAACTGGCTGCAAAAGTATCGCTCAGACGTCCTGAGGGATTTACCTCACCATCCAATATCTTTGCAACACCGGTCAAACCTGTATTTCCCGGAGAACCAATCCAAAGGCAGGCATCCACATCATAATCATCCAACCAGTCAAGTTCCATAAAATACGTAGTGTTAATAATGACTATGATCTTGTCAAAATGCTCCTTTACAATCTCCAGCATATCTTTTTCATTCTGATGCAATGCCAGGCTGCTGATCGTCTCTCCACTGGTCTCGTCTACTTCACTGACCGGCATATCACGACCTTCACCTGCTTCTCTGGAGAGCACAACAATTGCTGCATCGTTATAATCATCCAGCGAATCCATTACTTCGTCCGTATAGATGCTTTTCGGTGCCTCACAGTTGCCTGTTCCCATATAGTTCTTGATTCCATCGCCCCATGGCGGGAATCCCCCTTCTCCTGTCCGTGGCGCCATACTGCTGTAAGCATTGTACAGAATATCGTTCACCTGAAATCCTTCGTTGCTCAGTGCCTCGTAGAAATCAACTGTCAAATCCCCGTTTTTATAGGTTCTCGATCCCGCTGCCGAGGTATGATACAGAGGATTATACGCGGCAAATCCAAACAGACTGACCTTACCGCCGGTCGTCAGCGGTAACGTTCCGTCATTGGACAATAATACTGCTCCTTCCTCTTCCTCCCTTTGAATGTGATCGTATACATCTGCCTCCAGTTTTTTCAGGTTCTCCTCTGTAAAGTCCCCATAAGAACTGGGATAGGCAGCCGTTGTATCTGTGCTGTCAGAATTCGACACCATTTTTGATGTCTTTACCCCTAAAAATGAATTTACCTGCGATGCATAGCTTTCTGCACATACAGATCCAAAAGAAGTAAAAGCAAGCAAAAATGCGGATACACTGGCAGTTCCACGGAGCACCAGATTACTTTTATTTCTTTTTCCCATAATTTTCCTCCCTTTCTTTGAATTACGCTATGTGTACACCAATATCGTTGAATTCATTGTAGGAGAAGCCAATTAAAAGCACAATATGTTATACCTATGCTGTCTTTCTGTGTGCATATCCTGCAACATCAGGCAAGCGGAATCAATATTTGCAGAGTAAAAATATTGTTTTTGGTACTCACTGTGACCGTTCCGTTATATTTTTCCACAGTATAGCGAATGCTTTTCATGCCATAGCCATGATCCTGTTTATTCTGCTTCGTCGTTCGGGGAATCCCATTCCGGAATTCCAGATCGCCCTGATAATAATTTTGAAACTGAATAACCAGTATTTTCTTCTGATATATCGCTTTCACACTGATCACACGCTGCTGCGGATCCTCCAGTCTGCTCACCGCCTCGATTGCATTGTCCAGCGCATTACCAAAAATACCGTAGATATCTTCCGCTTTCATAAAATTCATCCGGCTTCCATCCACCATGCAGGACCACTGGATTTCATGATTTTTGCAGAACAATCCCTTTTCCATCAAAACAACATCCAGCGCCCTGTTACCCGTCTGCAGGGAAACATCGTAGATCATGATATCCCGTTCCAGTTCCTGCAGATATTCTCTTTTTTCGGTCTCATCTGTGATATCACTCAGATTGTGGATCTGATATTTCAGGTCATGACATTTACGGTTAATATTCTCAATCGTATCACTGGTGATCTCATATTGCCGTTCCTGTTGCTGCCACATAAACCGAATTCCATCCAGTTCCCTCTGCAGGCTCAAATTTTCCTTTTGATTTAACTGTACCCACAGGACATAAAAACAGCACAATCCATCTGTCATTCTGTAGATTACCTGCTGCCAGATTCCTGCTTCGAATCCGTCGATTCCGCTGTTATTCATAATGCTCAGCATCCAGACCAGCATAACGATCGTCAGCATCGAAAACAACGAACGTCTTGTCACAATGAATCTGCCTCTGTGCGTAAGTCTCCTTGCCAGGAAAATATAAAACAACACATAGACAATCACAAATATAATTATCGGAACAGCAAAACTCTCTCCCCATGCAATCTGAAATATGATATACATATCAAAAGCTATATGCTGCATTCCCACAGCAAAGATCATGCAATAGACCGCTTCCGATACCGGAACCTTTAATCCATTCCAGCAAAACAGCGCTGCAACGACAATATACACCGCCCAATAAATAAAATACGCAATTCCTCCCTCCGGGATTCCAAAGATCGTATTGTAGCAAAAAGTTCCTACGATAAATATTGCCGAAAACAATCCTGTCCGCAAATAAAAATGAAGTCTCTTTTCCGCAGGCATCATAAATACCAGACACGCCAGAATAAGCTGTACCGTATAAGATATCCGATTCCAATATTCTACCATTCTTCTCTGATTCCTCCCATGTAATTCGCCAGTGCCTGCAGGAACTCTTTTTTCCTCGGTCGGCTTATTTTCAGCCACACCCCACCTACATTCACATCATCTCTTTCCACACATTCAACGTATTTCAGATTTACAAGATAGCAGTTATTGCATCTGCAGAACGAATATTGCTCCAGTTCTTTTTCTGCATCTTTCATTGTCATTTTCTTTTTTAATACTTCATTGCCTGTGTGATAATACAAATAATGTCCATTAACTTCTACATATCGCAGTTCATCCGTGGTAATTCTGCGCATCCCGTTCTCCGTAGTAATAATGATTTTTTTCGTCTTTCTGCTGTTCACCAGATTTGCCAGATTTTTTATTTTCATGGAAAACGAAAAATAGTTGACCGGTTTCAATATAAAATCAAATGCCTGCACCTCGTATCCACGGATTGCCATCTGTGCCATATTCGTTATGAAAATAATAAATACCTGCGTATTATTTTTCCGGATTTCCTTAGCAATTTGGATTCCATTTTTCCCTTTCATGTCAATATCCAGACAAATCAGATCAAAAGAGTCGTCCTTCGCCCGGAGAAACTCTTCCCCGGACAGGAATTTCTGTACCTCCATCGGCTCTTTCAATTCTGCTCGTATTCTCTTAAAACATTCCGCAAGCCTGTCCTGATCCCTGACCTCATCATCTATAATTGCCGCTTTCATAGCTTCCACCCTCTCCTGATATATCTTTTCATTAGTGCAAAACAAGGGCATGATACCCTGCATAGCTTTGTGGATACCATCCCCTGTATTTTACCATATATTCTGTTTATTTTCCATGTTCCCTTTCGCCCTCCGGGAATATTATTTTAAAGACAAAGAAATAAATGACCATCGACACACCGCCGGTGATAAAAGTAACCAATAGATTATAGACTGCTGGTGTGAAATATATCTGCGCCAGCGGTATCCATAATCCGTTCACCGCATTACATACAAAAGATATCAATAACCACGCAATAAAGTACCAGAAAATCTGCCATGATATCTTTCCTTTGCTGTGGAACGTAATATTCCTCTGCAAGGGAAAATTGATACACTGTGCCAGAAATGTTCCCAGTTCATAGCTGAGGAAATATCCCAATCCACCACCTATGAGCACGGTACCCTCAGCATCTTTTAACACCTCATACCCTAAAATATTCCACTTATAATCGATGTTGCCAATGTGAATGGGAATCTGTGGCCACATAAACTCTCTGGCTGCCAGTGTTTTTCCAAACAAATAAGGTAAAAAGGTAAATGCCAGATATTGGAATATCGTAACACTCATACTGAATACCCAGAAATAAAACAACTGATAAACCCATTTTGCCAGTTTAGGATGTGACTGTTCAAATTTCTTCCACCGTTCTTTCATCGCTTATCCTCCCTGCCGTACATCTAATTACACTCGAACTTTTATTTTGGTTTCTGCCGTTCCGTAGCTTCCGGTCGCCCGAACCGTTATCTCTCCCATCTCCTGAGGCTGAATGATTGCCAGCGCTTCTCCATAATAGGTATCCGTCACATCGCCTTTATAGCTCCTCTCATGATAAGGACAGGCATTTCCAAATCCGAGCAGGATTCCTCCGCTCACTTCCACCCGTAATTCATCTCGGATTAACGGTTTTAGAATTCCATTTTCATCTGTATAACATATTCTAATATAACACAGTTCCGAAGTGTCTATTGTGGTCTGTTCTGGGAACATTCGAAGCTGTGTCTCACGTCCTGCGGTCTGCAGCCGCTGTTCTGCAATCAGGCTGCCGTCAGCCGCATATGCTTTTATCTGTAATGTCCCGCTCCTGTAAGGGATTTTCGTCTGAAAGCATTCTCTGTTTTTTACTTTCCTTTTTCTAATAATCTCGTCATTTAATATGAATTCCACGTAAGCTGCACCAGTGCTTACTTCAACGCACGCTGTCTCTCCATCATAGCCTTCATATGACCAGCTCTCCAAAGCGTTAGACATCTTCCATGCAGAAGGGGAATGTTTATCCTTCGTATGATTCACCGGGATCACACCTACTGCCAGCTCTCTCAGTCCGAAAGCGACCTGCGTATATGCCATCTCTGCCAGCGGTTTCCCTGTCAGATCGATTCTTCCGGAACCTGCGCTGACCCAGCCCTTTCCACCGTCAAACCGCGGAGCATAATCTGCATACTCCCATGCTCCCACACCGACTTCTCCCAGATAATCCATGCCCGCCCATACAAAGTCTCCGATGATACGCGGATTTTTCTGTGCCAGCTGATAGAATTTTGCAGCATCCGAACAAAAAGTCTCGCTTCCGAGGATTAAACGGGAGGGGTATTTTTTCAAATCATGCCGATACCGGTTGATTCCATAATTATATCCGGCAATATCCAGTTTTCCAAAAGCATCCCTCGTCTTCAGATCGCAGGGATATAGTGTTGCCCCAAACTTCATAAAACCGGCACCCAATATTCCTGCCAGACTGTTAAAAAATTCACTTCCTACTTTCTTACGTTTACTGTTTTTTGTTTCCTGCTCCGCTTTTTTGTCACTGTACACACCAAAACCAATGGAACTCAAAAAGTTAAAAAAGATATTGATGCCACAGGTAACCGGTCTGGTTCCATCCAGCTCATGAAGCTTCTGCGTCATCTTTCCACACAGCTCGATTCCTTTTTTCTGTGCAGTCTCAGATACTTCATTTCCAATAGAATACATCACAACGCTGGGATGATTATAGTCTTTGTCAGTCATTGCCTTCAGATCTGTCTCATAATTCTGTATTACTCTGTCGGCATAGTCATATTTCGTCTTGTGAATGTACCATACATCCACATATTCATCCAGTACCAGCATTCCCAACTCGTCACAGGCTCGCAGCATTGCCTTGGAACATGGATTGTGCGCCGACCGGATTGCATTATAACCATTTTCCTTCAGTATCCGGATCTTACGATATTCGGCATAATCATACGCACAGGCTCCCAGTAATCCATTATCATGATGGATACAGGCTCCTCTTAAAATGATTCTTTTTCCATTGATGCAGAATCCATTCTGCGCATCGCATCGGATCTCACGGATTCCGAATCGTTCCTCTCTCTGGTCTTCTCCAAAAGTTACTCTGCACAGATACAGCTGCGGCTGTTCCGGCATCCAGCGTTTCGCCTGCGGTAGAGATATTTCCAAATGACACTTTTTCTGTTCTGCACGACTGCTTACTTTTGTAAGCAGCTGTCCTTTTTCCAAAATTTCTATATCGAGTTCTCCGTCGCCTGTCGTCGCAATATCAATTCCTATGGCAGGAATCTCTCCTGGCAAAGTCGTGATACGGATCCCATCCATCTCTATATGTTCCACCGGAAGCAGATACAGCCACACCGGCCGGTAGATTCCCGTTCCGGAATACCATCTGCTATTCGGCTGCTCGCTGTTCGAAACATACACCTTTATACTATTGTCTTTCTCATAACAAAGTCTTTCAGAAATATCGATATAAAATCCGGTATATCCATACTCATGTACAGCAATCCTCTCACCGTTGAGAAACACAATTGCATTTTTGTAGATACCCTCAAATTCCAGAATTACTCTCTTTTCTCTCCAGTCTTCCGACGCACAAAATGCCTTCTCGTAAATATAATCATGGCATACATACCACCCATTATGTACACCACCGGCGCTCAGCTCATCCTTTTCATCCATCTGCATTGCGTCATGCGGAATATTCACCGTCATACCCTGTTCCGGCTGCCCCGCCCTCTTACAGATCCAGTTGTTATTCAGACTTATTTTTTTCATCACACCGGCACCGCCTTTCCATTTGTTATGACGATTTTATCGAATCCGCCGGGGAATCTCAATATTTCATACACAGACTGTCATGTACCGTTCCTGTTTTGACAACAGGAACTATACTTCCACAAAAAAACAAAAAAACAGTAGACCCTCTTGATCTACTGTCTTTCATTCTAAAGAAAAAGCCTTCCTTTCGAATATTATTACATCCAAACAGGAAGACTTTTTCCATTATTTTTTCACTCTTTTTACACTATTTTTCACTGGCAAGAATTGCCTTTACTTCTTCTACTTCTTTATCTGTTGCTGCAGCGATCTGCTCTGCTGTGAAACCATTCTTGTACATTTTCAGGATAAGACTTGCTTCACCTTCAGGTGACGGAGAGATCGCACAGAAACAGATTTTCCAACTGGACGAAGAGCGTATCCGAGAAGAATCCATGTATGATGGCTTTTATGCAGTTGTAACGAACCTGGAAGGGGATGTCCGTGACATCATCAACATCAACAGACGCCGCTGGGAGATTGAAGAAAACTTCCGGATCATGAAAACGGAATTCGAGGCACAGCCCGTTTTTGTAAGACGGGAAGACAGCATAAAAGCCCACTTTCTGACCTGTTACATCAGCCTTCTGGTATACCGGCTATTGGAAAAGAAGCTGGGGGAAGAATTCACCTGCAGCGAAATTTTGAAGACACTCCGGGAAATGAATATGACCCTGCTGTCCAAAGACAGCGGCTACATTCCTTCCTACAAACGAACGAAACTGACAGATGCATTGCACACAGCTTTCGGGTTCCGAACGGATTACGAATTCATCTCTAAGGCAGATATGCGGACAATTATCAAGGAAACGAAGCAGAAAAAATAGCACAATTTCAAAAATAGTACATATCGATGCAAAAACGAAAACAGCCACACCCATGATAAATACTGAGGTTATGGCTGTTTTTGGCTCTATAAAGTGTCAAAGATGGGATTATAATACGTTCCACCTGTAAATTGCAAACACTCGTAAGTTTGCTTATCTGTAATTTAATGCCCATCTGTTTTCTGTCTGGAAATACAGAAGTTTTACTGGAATCTTTTGCTTCATAATCACGATGGTGCAGTCAAACTCTACCGATGGGATCCCGGCATACATCTTTGCTTCCTGCGAATGGACTTCGATCTGTTTGATGCAACGGATTTCTCCATCTTCATCCTGTACCTTTATCATTATTCTTATGTTTGTTGGTCACGCCAATCAGTTATAAAATCTATCAGTTTACATGTATATATCAAATAGAATTATTAAAGAGACTCTCAATAAATAAAAAAGAGACAGTGAAGAAGTTATCTTCTCCCTACTGATTTTGATTTAAAAGGTCTTTTAAATCAAAATCCGGCAAATACATTCGTAAATAAAAATCATCTTTTATCATATTTTCATTGTATTTTCTTAATATAAGTAATATTGCTACATCATCTTTTTCATCCCTTCGCCATATATATCTTAATTGCTCAACTATCTCAAATAGCAAATCCAATAACTCCATAAAATCTTTTTTATCATTACTAAGTACAACTTTGGGGATCTGCTTCTTTGCCCACGATAAGTATAAATTCATAGTTTCTTCGTCTTTAATTAACAAATGCCCTGTTTTTATTTCTTGTTCTATATTTGCAATTCGTTCTTGTATAACATCTTTAGCCACTAAAAATTCGTTTGTATTCTTATTTACCATAATATCGTTTTTTTGAAGATAAGTAATTGTTTTCTCCAAACATTTTCTATTATACAAGGGATAAAAATGTATCCAGATATTTGTATTGTCAACAGCTCTTATAATTTCATCAAAGTCACGCATTGTGTCCACATATATATAATGCTGTTTTATTATCGTTTCTTTATAATCCTTAATATGATTAAAGCCTCCTATTGCAAACGCAATAACCACCGATGAATACATAGAGTTCTTAAGATTCCATAATGTCAAAAAAAGGGATTCCTGGTTCTGACTATGACAATTGTCTATGCCATTTGTAATAAATGCATACAAAAGCCATAAACATATAATTAACATATACAATATAACATCACTTTTTTGAAAAATTATCTTTAACAATCTACCAAATCTTTTAAGCAATAATTTTATTTCTATCAATACTATCTTGACTATATCTATTAACTTGCATTTATATTTTTGATCTTTATATTTCACAAACATTTTAAATTCCTCACATATTTCCCTATAACATAATCTCTTTTGTCGAGTGGTATCATCCTTTTATATTTTCTTTAAGCATCAATATAGCAGTCTCATAATTTTACGTCAATACTCAGTGTATCTCATACATATTTATCTTTTCTTTTTTCTTCATAAAACACATTCCAAAAGACCCTGTCTAGTTTTCCACGATGATCAGAATCACCTCTACGGTTCCCATTCCATCCTCTTCTTTTATAAATTGTCGAAACGTTTTTAAATGATTCATATTTTTCTCCTTTTCTAAACTCCCACATTGGAAAACGCGGGAAACATAATTAAAATCATAACCACCAAGAGTAGCATTATCATTGGTAACAGTAATTTTGTAGATGCCTCCTCACATAATTTTCTGGCATTACGCATTCTCATTTCTTCTGCCTCTTTTGCCTCTTCGTGCAATTGCTGTAAAAGCATGGTGCTTCCCTTTTTTACATTTTGCGTAAGGAAAGTACTTAATCGGATATATTCCCGAACTCCTGTCCTTTTTCCAAATTTTTCATATGCCGCGCCCTCCGACACACCCATACGGATCTCACGGACTGCAATCAATAATTCTTCGTATGCTGCCTGTTCCTTTGCTCCTTTTTTCCGTTTCTGTTCATAATCTTCCGCTATCTTATTCACTGCAGCCCGTACCGTCAGTCCAGCTTCCAGATATAATGTTATTTTTTGCAGTATTTCCGGGTACTTCCTTTTTTCTTCCTGCTTCTTTTTCTCTACAAGCTCATGAATATCCCGATCTTTAAAGAAGAAGACTGCCGCAATCGTCACTAGCGTTCCCAACAATAATTGAAGCTCCGTCAGATTTCTCTGTCGCCACGATATCTTTTTACCGTCAATTGACTCAGGCAGCATAAAAGCTTCCTGCTCCGGATCTGACGTCTGTGCATTTTCCAGCATTTTTTCCAGAACAGCTTTTTCACTTTTGTCGATTACATCATTCTGATTTTTTACGGTAACCGACGTTTCTGTCTCCCATTGGTATTCGTCGTAAGCAAGTTCCGCTTTCAAACGCACCGTGCTGTCCTGCTCCTGAGGATATACTTTCCCCTCCGGACTGATAACATCCATGCAGTCGCTCTTCCATGTAACCGTAAAAGGGTAATCATCATATTCCTCCTGCAATTGCAGATCTTCCCTGACACAGTCCAATGATTCATTGCCTCCGCAGATCAGGCCCGACAGCTCCTCCCGGAAAGCATCAAACAATTTTTGCAATTCCTCCTGACGGTATTTTCTGGGTTGTACTGTAAGCGCAAAGGAATATTGACTACCATCCTCTACTTTTCCGATAATAATATAGTCCTTGCTTCCGCTTCCGGAATCTGCCCTCTTCATCCAACCGTTTTTTATAGAATTCCCTTCACTTTTTCCAAGTGTAACAAACAATATCAGAAGAATTCCCACGAAAAATATCATGAGGGACATTGTTAACTTCCTTACATAATACTCTGTAATGCGCTCCTCCTGATTTTCTCCGGGATATAAACGGCTCAGATCTGTCTTTACCCTGTCTCTTCCCGGAACCGGTATTTTCCACAGGTGCATTTTCTTGTATATTATGAGCACTACCTGATAGCAGATCTCCACTACACCCTTTTTTCGTTCCATAGTATTCTCCCTTTAGAGACTTTCACCGATCCGTTCCATGATTTTCTCTCCTACGATATAGGCACACAAATAGATCGCAAGACATGCTGTCATTATGATATATCCGGTTATGTTATGATACAGCGATGCAAAATAACCCGGATATGTGACACCTATATAGAATGAGATTGCAAAAGGCATCACTTCCATCACTCTCTGTTCCAGGCGTCTTCCCTGCAGTAATGTCATCATCTCCTGTGTCGTCTCCACTTTATCGCTGATCAGTTCTGCAGTATTTCGTATGATCTGCGATACATTGCCTCCTCCCCTTTTCGCCACCGAGAGTATCGTCGAAAACTGTTGAATCTCTTCACATCCACTGCGTTCTGCCAGATCTCCTATCAGTTCCTCCAATGTGATGTTTACGATCATTCCTCTGCGGATCAGTTCCAGTTCACCATACATTGCGGATCGTTCGCCAAAAAGCAGACGAATATCTTCTCTGCTCTCCAAGAAAGCATTTTCCACGGCGTATCCGGTTCTGAGCGAATTGGCAACCGCAAGAAGACATTCCTTGAACTGCACGGTCAGTTCCCATCGTTTTTTCTCCCTCTGTTCTCTGACACACTTCCGGAAATAAAGAATTCCCGGGAAAATAAAGAGAATGACAGCAAACACCGAACGATAGAAGAACCAGGAAAAAAAGAGAATTCCGGCTGTTGTGCGCAGCAAAGGATTCATCAATTCACGAAAGTCCGGCCGCTTTAAGTTTCCCTTCATGAAGCAAGCCTCCCTTTTTCTGTAATTTACCAACTACAGTACCTTCGCTGCTCTCCCCCAGTTCTTCAAAGCAGTACAATGGATTCAGACGGATTTCGCCGTTCTCACAACCCACTACTTCTGTAATTTCCAACACTTTTCTGCTTTTATCCCGAATTCTCCCCAGGTGCACAATAATATCCACGCCGGATGCTATCTGGTTGCGGATCGCCGGAAGCGGCAGATCCATTCCCATGAGTACCATATTCTCCAGTCTCGACAACATATCTGCTGCACTGTTTGCATGCCCCGTAGACATACTGCCGTCATGCCCGGTATTCATGCATTGCAGCATATCAATAGCTTCCGCGCCTCTCACTTCGCCTACAATGATCCTGTCGGGCCGCATCCGCAGAGATGAGCGGATAAGTTCCCGGATTCCGATCTCTCTGCATCCTTCCGCATTGCCATTACGTGTCTCCAGGCGCACTAGATTGGGAATTCCCTGAAGTTGCAGTTCCGCGCTGTCTTCGATGGTGATGATCCGCTGTTCCGGCGGAATGAATCCGGATAATACATTCAAAAAGGTCGTCTTCCCGCTACCGGTTCCTCCACTGACGAAAATGTTATATCCCGCCTTTACCAGTGTCTTCAAAAAATCCGCAGCTTCCGGAGATATAGTTTCCATCGCGATCAGTTTTTGCATGGTGATCGGTTTATCCGGAAAACGTCTTATGGTAATGATGGGTCCATTCAATGCAATGGGACTCATCACAATGTTCACACGGGCGCCATTGCTTAATCGCGCATCAACAATCGGTGATGCCTCATTTACCACTCTGTTACATCCGGCCACAATCTGTTGGATCACATCCTGGAGCTTTTCCATGGAATCGAAAGCCCGATCCAGTTCCTGCAGCTGTCCGTCCCTCTCTACAAAAATATGATCCAGTCCATTGATCATAATCTCCGTAACAGAGCTGTCATCCACAAAAATCTGCAGAATATCCAACCGTCTCAGGGAATCAAACAATTCCTTACGCAATCGTCTCCGCAATTCCACAGAACACAATTCCAGATTTTCCTGTTCCATGAGAACTTCATCAATCGTATCCTCTACCTCTTCATCCGTGTAGTCTCTTCCGTAATCCAGTCTCTCCTGCACCATTTGTCGAAGCTTTCTTCTCTGTTCCAAGTAATCCATTTTTTCTCTCCCTGTTCTAATTTTCCAGCATTGCTATTTCTTTCCTCACATACTCCGCCAATTCTCCTCTGGTAAATTGCTCCATTTCTGTGGGAAGCTTTTGAAAAAAGGGTAAAGCAAGTTTACGGGTTTTGCCTTTTACCGTGTCTTTTTCGCACAAAGCAAGCAATTGCTCATATTGATCCAGTTTCATTCGTGACATTTTATCTTCTTTGGTCAGCGTAAATACTCTGGTGCATATCTGCAGTACCTCAAACAATCCCTGTATACTTTCGCTCAGATCCAGTATGACATATTCATATTTTCCGAGTTCTTCGATCCGTTGGAAGAGGTTTTTCCACTCTTCCGGCGGGATTTCCAACAGGTTCTGACCGTTGCGCATCGGGGGAATGTAATCCATACCGCCTTTGTGCTGGATGACCATCTGCATCCGTAACGAAAATTTCCCCGCATCTCCTGTCAGAAAATACAACAGATCTGCCAGGTCTCTGCTCTGTCTCTCCGGAAGGAGTTCTGAGATCCCAATATAGTGTTCAAAATTGAGATACAAAGTGGGATGTTTTTCTGACAGCAATTGGCCCAGCGTCAGTGCAAAAGAACTTTGCAGACATCGATGTACCGGGGAATAGATACCTATAAATTTTGTCTTATACTCTGCACACAAAAACGGCAATTGTGTTCCCACCGTCTCCACATACAATTCCAGCAATTCCTTCCACACCTTGTCAGCTTCCTGGTACTTATTGATATTCGGAAACTGGTGAAAACGAAGTGTCCCGCTTTCATTAAGAATCGCCTGGCATGCCGGCTCCAATGTACTCAGCGTATCCATGCAGGAAGATTCCGCCACTACCAGCATGGTCACCTCCCCATTTTTCTCCCGTTCCAACAGTTCCTCCATCTTTGTGTATGTATGGATCTCCCATGGCAGTTCCTTCTGCCTCCTCAAAAACTCCGAAAGAAGTCTCGCATACTCTTCTTCACGGTCGAACAGAACCATAACCGCTTCCTTCTGTTCCATCAATAAACTCCTCCTATGTATAACAGCACACTGCAAAACACGGGACCGGCCATACAGATTCCGCTTCCCGGATGTGCTCTCTCCTCTGCAAAATACGCTTTCCAGCGTCCACAGCGGACAACATCCCACACATATTCACCCAGATAACACAATCTGTCCCACAGATTACGTGCCAGGTACATTTTGCAAAGTGCAAAAACTGCTGCGAATAGCAGCGCGAAAAATAGAAAACAGAGAACTTTTTCACCGGAAAAATATCCTGCACAGACACCCAGGAGCTTCACGTCACCGGCTCCCATGGCACCAATATAAAAAAACAGATAGAATGCCACTGTCGTCAGTAAAACATTGCAAAAATATTCCATAATTCCATAAATCCCCTGTTCCCACCAGCGGAATGTCGCTCCGGCGATCAGGCAGCTCAGGATCAGGCCGTTGGGGATTCTGCGGCTTCTGTAATCATATCCGCAGGCAATACTTAATAGAAAACATAATACACCCTTTATTACTGTGTTCGTTGCATTCTCACTCTCCTTTCCTTCGATTTACAAGTGGTAATGTGGGATGACTCTATCCCATAAAAGAATTCTTTCAGATCTTATAAGATATTTGATACAACCATCGCGATTGGTTGTAAGATGGATTATAGACGTTGTTTTTTCGTCTGACAAGTGTTTTTCCGTAAAAAAATAATCTTTGGTACATTTTAACAATTACCTTTCTCATACAACCTTCTAAAATCCCGCAACTGCTTGATTTTACGGCATTTCCATCTGTCAAAGCATATGATAAACCGCCAGGCCGTATAATACCAGGATTCCCGGAAAGCCCAAAATACCCACTGTCAGAGCCGTAGCTGCATTGATTCCCACTGCTACCGTAAATCCCAGAGTCTCTATCCCCCAATTTATGAAATACATAAAGATCACTCCAAAAACACTCCGCAATACAAGGTTTAAAAACCACTCCGCCTTTTTTCCCAAAAAACTTATGGCAAAGAGCAGGACTGCTGCCCCAATAATCCACAATAGATTCTCCGGATGCTCCATTGTTGTCCTCCCGATCTTTCCGCTGTTTGTTATAATCTATTCCCATTTTTCGCAAAAATGTCTTCCAGTTTTATGTTAGGCAGGTATATTTTCCCTTTCTGCTTCCTATACTGTTAGCAGAAAGGATGGATTTTTACATGAAAATCTTTTTTAGTCAGGTAAATACAAATTCCGAAATGATCGAAGAAGATCTCGCACCGTTGGATTTAAAAGAATCCATAAGAAAAACCCGCCAGGCTCTGGATATCGCCTATGCGGGTTTCGATAATGCAATCGAAAGTGATCTGATCGACAGTTATATCTATGAAATTAATGCTTTGCAGAAACGGTATCAGCACCTCACCGAACTCGCCGCTTCCCAGCCTGTGCGGCAGGAAAAAACTTTATACCAGCATTCCCCGATTCGAGCCCTGGTCAGCCATGTTTTCGGTTAACTGATTTCTTCCGTAAGTCAGTCCCGCATACACGGTCTGCGAATTATTCATCACAGGACCGGAAGAATTCTGATCCTGAATCTGTCTGTAAGCATCACAGAGCGGTGCTATTACCTTCCGGATGTCCTGCAGCGCCGTTCTGTCGGCTTTTGCTTCGCACGCCGCCAGTCTGCGGATACAATACAGATACAGCTTGGAAAGCTCTGTCGCCGGACTGTATTCTCTGTGAAGAGAATTCAAAAGTTCATTGATACATCCCCTGGTCCTGCGAACTGCTTCCAGAAACTGCGCATCTTCTGCTGCCTGCTCAGCATCTGCAAGATACTGTAATGTCATTTCGTAGAGAATGACCACCAGCTGTGTGGCATTGGCCTGTGTGATCCGCAAGGTAAATTGTTGTTTACATTCTTTTGTCATTTTGAATCCTCACTTCATCGGAATCCATTACTGCAACAGCTGTAACACCTGGGACGGTCTCTCGTTTGCCTGGGCCAGCATGGAGGTTCCGGCCTGTGCCAGAATCTGATAGGTAGTGTAAGAGGTCATTTCCTCTGCCATATCCACATCCATGATACGGGAATATGCCGCTGTCATGTTCTCACTGGTAACATCCAGGCTGTTAATGGAAGACTCCAGACGGTTCTGAAATGCTCCCAGTCCGCCGCGGACGGAGGATACATATTTGATGGCTCCGTCTACTCTTGAGATGGCATCCTTTGCCCCATCCTGTGTATTCACATCAATATCTTCAATTCCCATGTTCTGCAGAGTAACCGCGGGAATATTAACCTCCAGTACCTGTCCTTCGTTGGCTCCGATCTGCAGACGCATTGCTCCGATACCGGTAGCATCGATCTTCAAGCCATCATAGGAATCTCCCTCTTTTGCTTCCGATACATCCAGACGCATTTCAAAGCCGTTCGTGCCGGTGATCGTCAGAAGATTATCCTTCATATCCGTCTTTAAGGGTTCTACCTCTTTAAATCCGTCTCCGAATTTAATATCTCCGTCTACTTCAAAATTTCCCTCTGCATCTTTCTTAAATTTCATAGACTGTATGGTATATTCTTTTACCGGCACATCCGGAGAACAATAATTTACTTTAATCTCCTGCTTATCGGTGTATCCCTTGAGATCAAATTCTCCGTTCAACAGCTTCTGCCCGTTGAATTCCGTGGTATCCGAGATACGGGTGATCTCTTCCTTCAGCTGCGCTACTTCATCCTGTATGGTTGCGCGGTCATCCTCTGTCATAGTGCCGTTGGCAGCCTTGACGGAAAGCTCATTGATACGCTGCAGCATCTCACTGATCTCTGTCATTGCTCCGTCCGCAATCTCTATAATGGATACGCCGTCACTGGCATTCTGATTGGCCACGGACAGTCCCTCGATCTGAGCATTCATACGCTTGGACATTGCCAATCCGGCAGGGTTGTCCTTGGCGTGATTGATCTTCAGTCCGGAAGAAAGTCTCTCCAATGATTTGGACAGCAGATCGTCATTTGTGGATAAGGCATTGTTGGATAACATTGCCGATACGTTGTAATTGATTCTCATGTGTTACTCCTTACTTTCCGCTGCTGTCTGCGACAGCCTGCAGGAATCCTTTTGCCAGACGGTACAGCTGTTCCGTATCGATCCGACTCTCTATGGTATCTGCATTTTTTGTCTCTCCGGCTGCCATCCTTGTCATATCCCGGGAGCTGACGATGGGAAGCTTTTCCGCTTTCCAGTCTGCAGAAGTATCTGTCTGAATCCGTTCAAGGAATATATCGGAGGTCTTCTCTAATTTCGTAACCTCTTCCGGTGTATTTCCTACGAGATAGCCATCGATGGTGTCTCCCTTTACCTGTAAATGTGCCTCCAACTCCATATCTCCGGCATTCACCCGGATCTCCACAGCTCCTACAGCTCCGGCTCTCTGCTGTAAGATAAGATGGACTCCCGCCAGCTGCTCGCCAAGGTTCATCGGAAGAAAATATTCCTGCTTCACCTGAAGGCTCTCCGCAAGGCGCAGCTGCTTGTGTACCAGCTGCAGCTGTTTTACATCCAGATGTTCATCCGCCTGTTCCAGACTCATGGTCTCCACATCTTCTGCCGTATTCTGAAGCATGGTCCGATAATCCTCTGCAAAATTCTGCTGATCCAGCTGTTCCCACAGTTCGGAAGTTTCTGTCCCGGCAGGCACTTCGCTGCCTGCTGTCTGCAGCATTTCTTTTTCCTGCCGATACTTTTCTCTGTATCTGCGCAGATTGCCAAACATCTCCGCCGGATCATCCATAAGTGCCTGGGCCGCCAAAAGATTCGACGCGCTGATGGAAACTTCTCCCCTTTGCAGTAGTTCTGCGGCTTCCGGCGTTGTATTTCCCGCCTCACGCATCTGCTGCAGTCCTTCCCGGTCATACGCTGCTCTGCTTTCGCCATCATCTGACACCTCTGTCAGAACCTCTTTTGCCATACCCATCCGAATCTGTTCAGATATATTATTCTCGGACAAATGAATCTCCTGTGTCAGCCCGGTATCCTCCGACACTTTCCAGTCCATATGAGAAACCCTTCTGCTCCTGGCTGCCGTCAGCAGAGTGGAAAATTGCAACTCTGCACCGGTATTTACTACCGCGCCTACCGCTGCGCCATCCTCTCTTTCGACCTGATGCACCATTCGATAAATTCCAATATACGCTTTTCGTTCCTCTTCTGTAACATCTTTTTTCCGTTCCAACTGATATAGGAAACGGCTGTAGTCCTCCACTTCTTCCTCATAGCTTTGGGGGTTCTGTGAAAAATAGGACTCCAGTTCGTTAAAGGTCTTCTCCAGAGGATTTACACCATCCCGGATCATCTGTAACACATTTTTCGGTGTCAGTCTGTCCACTACTGCGGTGACCTGTCTGTCAGCTTCTTTGACCTTCTCGATATTTTCCGATGTAATTTCCATATTGTTATATGCCAGAATCCGGACAGCCCGCTGATTTTCCGATGTTTTTTCTAATGACATATCTGTCAGAATGTCATCTACATTAGAAAATGCTTTCCGGATGCTGTCTCCCAGATCGCTTCTCGGCGCCGTCATCAGAGTCTCATAACGTTCGCCCGCTTCCTCATAGGCTTTCTGCATTGCAGCGCCTTCCTTATGGAAGTCAGAAACTGTCTCTGTGGCAGCATTCTGTTCCAGGCTATAGGGTCCCAGTACTCCAGCAGGCAATCCCGGCAATTCAGAAGCCACCTGCACTGCCTGGGTATAAGTCTCATATTTCATCACTGCCTGAGACTCACCGGGAAAATATTTTCCGGCAACCTCTGCCTCCGCCTTTCGCAGCGCTTCGATCAGCTGCTCCATGGGGGCTGTATCAATAGAAAAATCACTCTGTAAAAGCTTTACGTTCACTTCTGCCGTCATGCGAAGGCGAATCTCTTCCAGCTGTTTTCTTGCTGCCAGATTCTCTGCCGTGGCATCCCACTTTGCATCTGAGAACCAGTCCTGCAGCATTTTATCTGCTTTTTCATAAATCGTATCCTGTCTGCCCAGGTTCGCATACATCGGGGATTTTCCCTCCGCAATTGCCGCTGCTGCTGCCTGCGCAAAAGTGTCCTCCGTGACAGGATAGGAAATACCGTCCAGTTCCACAAGCTGCTGCAGCGTATCCGTGGTCAGCGCAAGGTCGGCACTTACCAGCCACTGTGCCTTCTGTCTGTTCTCATCGTTTACTGTCAATCCCGCATCCGCAATTACCTTGTCCATCTGCTCCTGCAGTTCCTGCGGGACATCATTATTCTGTACTTTCGCACCGCTGTTCTCTGCCACATAGAGGTTCCAGATCTCCGGTTCCAGTCCATTATCCACCAGGTAGCTGACCGCACCTTCTTCCGGTTCCTTCAGGGAAGCTGCCATATCCCAGGCGCTTTTCAGTTCATTTATATTTTCCTGCGTCAAAGGAAGATCCGCAGAACGGAACTGCTCTTCGATGCTTCGGGCTAAAGTATCACTTCCTACCGCTGCCGCCAGGGTATCCATGTCGATATCATCCGTATATCCTGCGATCTGCTGTCCGGAACGCACCAGCTCTGCCTTGATCTTATCCACGATGGTGACCGCTGTATCCTGATCTAATTCTCTAGGATCAAATCCATCCTCACAGGCCTTCGCATAGTCCTCCTGCGACATAGTATGCGACAGCAATGTCATATAGTCCTGCTGCAACGCCACATTAGCATTCCCGGCATCCTGCTGCAGCTCCATCAGAGATTTTCCTTTGTTGTTCTCTTCCTTTTCCAAAGAAGACATGGGCACTGCGGCCTGTCCACTCTCGTATACTGCCCCGAAATTCACATTTACGCTTTTTTTACTGCGCCATGTCTTGTCCTTGCCCCAGCTGCTTTTCTCTGTCCGGTTACTTTCTGTTCTATTGTCATTATCATTGATCGTCTGATTCTGAAATGTTATCTTCACGTCTCTCGTCCTTTTCTGTACAGTTCCCAGAGCCCGCCGGTTCTGAATAGTTAAGAAAAAAGATGAGTGCACTTTTTGGTCACACTCATCTTTTATTTCGGTTGTTTTATATGATTTCTTAACCTGACCTAGAACAGAAATACCGCAGCGCCGTAGGGTGGCAGATCAAAGCTGATGGAGTAATCCTTATAATGATAAGGCTTTTTCTCCGCCATAATCTCTGTGGGAATCTCATTGCCCCAGCCGCCGAACCGTTCCTCATCACTGTTCAGCAGAAGCTTATATTTTTTCTTCTTAGGCACGGGAACAGTATAGTTCTCCCATTTCATCGGGGTCATGTTAAGTACAAACAGCAGATTATTCTTGCCACTGGAACATTTCCGGACAAAGGAGTAAGTGCTGTGTTCCGCATCATCCGCGTTCATCCATTCAAAGCCGTCCCAGTTATTGTCAATCTCGTACAGAGCAGGGTATTTACGATACAGCTTTAACAGCTCCTTTACATAAGTATGTACGCCCTGATTCAGCTTCTCACCTAACAGATACCAGTCAAGCTCACGCTCTTCGCTCCACTCTCGCTCCTGTCCGAAATCCTGTCCCATAAATAATAATTTCTTGCCGGAATGCCCGAACATGTAGCTATACCCCACACGAAGATTGGCATATTTATCTGCCGGATATCCTGGCATTTTATTCACCATGGAGCACTTCAGATGCACCACTTCATCATGGGATAAGGGTAAAATATAATTCTCGCTGTCATTATAACTCATAGCAAAGGTCATGGCGTAATGATCGCCTTTCCGGTACAGCGGATCCAGCTTCATATACTCGCAGAAATCATGCATCCAGCCCATATTCCACTTGAAGGAAAATCCTAAGCCTTCCTCCCCGATACCACTGGTAACATTAGGCCATGCGGTAGATTCCTCAGCAATCGTCAAAAATCCCGGATAAGTTCCACGGATCACTGAATTCAGATGATGGAAGAACTCAATGGCTTCCAGGTTCTTATTGCCGCCAAATTTATTCGGCAGCCATTGTCCGTCTTTTTTACCGTAATCCAGATACAGCATGGAGGCTACTGCATCTACACGGATACCGTCTACATGGAACTCTCTCAGCCAGAACAGAGCATTGGCTACCAGGAAGTTCTTCACTTCATTTTTGCCATAATTAAATATCTTCGTTCCCCATTCAGGATGCTCTCCCAAACGGGGATCGGGATGTTCAAATATGCACTGTCCGTCAAATTCTGCCAGTCCGTGTGCATCGGTTGCAAAATGTGCCGGTACCCAGTCCAAAATGACTCCGACACCTGCCTTATGCAGTTCATTAACCAGATACATAAAATCCTTAGGCGTTCCGTAACGGGAAGTAGGCGCATAGTATCCGGTCACCTGATATCCCCAGGAACCATCATACGGATGTTCTGCGATTCCCATAAGCTCTACATGGGTGTATTTCATCTCTTTCAGATATTCCACGATCCGGTCGGCAAACTCACGATAATTATAAAATCCTTCCGCAGTGCCGTTATTAGGATGCTTCATAAAAGAACCGATATGGCACTCATAGATTGCCATGGGCTCCTTGTTCATATCTTTTTTATCCCGGGCTTCCATCCACTTGGAATCCTTCCAGTCGAATCCCGTGATATCCGTAACGATGGACGCTGTTCCGGGTCTGTATTCCGCATAATTTGCAAAAGGGTCGGCTTTATACAGTCTTCTGCCATCTCTCGCATAGATCAGGAACTTATACATTGTTCCTTCTTCCACGCCTGGAACGAACAGCCCCCAAATACCACCTTCTCCCAGCTTCTGCATGGGATGAGACTCCTCGTTCCATTCATTGAATGTGCCGATGACATTCACCTGTGCTGCATTTGGTGCCCATACCCCGAAATAGACTCCCTGCACACCATCTTCCGTCGACAGATGCGCGCCCAGTTTTTTATAAATATCATAGTGCGTTCCCTGGGCAAAAAGATACTGATCTGCTTCGGAAATAAATACCTTCTCCTTCGTCATAGCTGCGCCTCCCGCTATATATTTTTAACTATTCAGAACCCCATTCGCAAAATCGCATTTTCAATGCTTTCCTTTTGCTCATGTGGTTACTTCGCCCTATAAACATTGATAAATGTTCTTACGAATGCAAGCATTCGACGCCCATTCGTCAATGTTTACATGGCTCTGAATAGTTATACAAAATCTTTCTCCGTGAGGATGATCATATCCTCATCATCATATCTCTTGGCAAACAGAACATCAAAGAAATGCTTTAATGTCTTTTTATTCGCATGCGCAATTGCCTCATCCACGATTTCTTTTACATCCACCACGGTAACTACATGATCTATCGTCTGCATATCCTCGATTCTGGTATGCAGTGCCAGAACACCCAGTTCATCGATGGAATATTCCCTCTCCCGTGCATACTGCCTTCCGAACGCTACCAGTGTATCATTGCTGAGTGCTTCGACATCCATGCGGGAAGTGAAGCTTTCCTGCAATTTCTCATACTTTTCCAGAAAACGATCTATCTCTTTCCTGGTATCTTCCAATATAATGACAATGCCCTGATTCTCCTGCTGCAGCGCTTTATACATCGTGTCCACAGTTTTACTATTCATTTCCGATGCCTTACAGATGATAAGTGCACCGTTCTGCAGTCTGTTCAGGGTCTCGGCTGCATCTTTTTTGTTCAGCGCATGGCCGGAGATTTTGGCAACTTTTCCGGAGAAATTGCTGTCGGTAGCCTGAATCTCCCGGATCATATTTTTCGCAAGAGATAAGGTATCCATGCCTTCTTCACCGGTGATGATCACATTGCCGGTATAGGCAGCCAGGCTGATATTATCAATGGCTTTGACTAACTGTTCTCTTGCGGACTTACTCTGAATAAAGGGAGCATACAGCTCGCGCTCTTCTCTGGTAAGCGCACGGACTTTTGCCTTGTCTCTCTCCACTGCGGGAGGCTCCGGGGTCTGTGGCTGCTCATCCTCATGGACTTCTTCTACCGCTTCTTCCGGCTCCTCTTCAGCCTCTGCTACGGATTCCTCCGATGCTTCCTCGGTCTCTGCTGTGGTTTCTTCCGATGCTTCTTCGATCTCTGCTGTGGTTTCCTCCGGCACTTCTGGGATTTCTGCAGCCGGCTCCTGCGTCACTTCCATATCGACGACAGCGTCCGGTTCCTCTGTTGCGGATTCTTCTTCATATTCCGCTACGGCAGGTTCCTCTTCAAGTTCTTCTACCTCTTCAGTGTCAACGATATCCGTATCAGCAGGTTCTGGTTCTGGCTCTTCTTCAGAAACTTCCGCAGGAGCTTTTTCTGTTTCATCGTTTACATCCGCAATCTCTTCCAGCTCTTCAACTTCATCTGTATCCGTAACCGTATCAGCATCCACCGCTTTTTCTTTTTCCAGTTTTTCTAACAGGCCATCTCTTACCGCCTGTTCAAATTCCGTGAACATGGCACCGGTCTGCTGTAGTACATGCTGGCGGACTTCTTCTTCTCTCTTTTCGAGGTTTTCTTTCTTTTTACGCTCCCACTCTGCCAAAATGTCTTCAATATTGATCTGACCGGTAATCTGCTTCTCAATGCTTTCTGCCTCGGGCATTACCAGGCTGATCTGTCCGTCGGATTCCTGTGCCAGTACATTCGCCAGCTCCTTGGGAGGTTCCACCGGTGTAGTCGCTTCCGGCTCCACTTCTGCTTTCGATAATTCCGGCACAACATCCTGTTTCTTAAGAGATGCGGGTTCCTCCGGCAGGATTTCCTCGGTCTCTACCTCCGGAACCTGAGACAGGTCACCGATCTCTCCGGTCTCACCAAAGAATACCTCGGAACCTTCGATCTGCTCGGTCTCCGGCTCCAGATCATCCTCACTGACCTCTGCAATCTCCGGATAATCCAGAGATTCTGTATCGGAATCCATCATAGGTGCTACGATAGAACGGGTAATGGAGTCCGATGTCGCTTTTGCGGTATCTCCTTTTGGCTCCTCACCGAGGACTTCACGAAGTCCCGCTGCAAGTTCTGCCTGCAGATTGATGGTATTATACTGCCCCACATCCATGGTCTTCACATGAATATCGAAATCATTCTGTACCGGCTGTGTCGGTGTCTCCTGCTGTGCGGGTTGCACCTGATCATATATCTGTGTATCTCCGGTCACCTGATTATAACCGGAATCCTGTACGTAGCTCTGGTTCTGATCATAGCTGCTATCCTGTGCATAACTCTGATCCTGATCATAGCTTCCGTCCTGTGCATAACCCTGGCTCTGGTCATAGCTGCCGTCCTGCGCATAACCCTGACCCTGGTCATAACTGCCGTCCTGTGCATAACCCTGCTCTTGATCATAGCTTCCGCCCTTGGCGTAACTTTGCTCATAACTTTCATTCCCGCTATACTCGTTATCCTGCACAGAGTTCTGCGACGGGATATGGCTTCCGGGCGCGTCGAACCGATGATCGTATTTTTCCTGCTGCTCCGGTGTCAACGGCTGATGGAGCATTTTCAGTTCCATTGCCTTAATAACGTATTTTCCCTCGCCAAACCAGAGGATCAGTTCATCACATTCCTCTACGCATCTGGCTGCCAGTCCGACTCTATGATACAAATAGGCCAGTTCATATGCCCATTTTTCCCTATAGTCTCTCTTCTTGAGTTCCTCCAGAACAGCAATTCGTTCTTCCAGGCTCACATCCTGCGCCTCATATAATTTATACTGCAAAATGTACCTTCCCGGATCCTTGGGCGCCACCTGTACAAATTCCTTATAATATTCTATTGCCTGCACATATTCTTCCATTTTAATGGAAAGCTCGCACAGAGAATAGCAGATGGTCCTTCCGCCGGGACGTCGCTCGTATGCTAAAAGCAACATATCTCTGGCATCCTCATATCTGCGATTGATCTTATAGAGGTCGCTGATCGTACACAACATCATGACACTTTTTACACGAC
>UMCO01132995.1_pt1 | contig 35505 bp, 27 predicted proteins | sample 1964251 | NCBI WGS metagenome assembly UMCO01 (sample SAMEA4835970, study PRJEB28245) | human gut metagenome | biome: gut microbiome; material: fecal sample | place: Denmark | collected 2008
ACGCCGTTCTCCGCGACGCTCTCGGCGAGCGCCTCCATCTCATCGTCGTCGGCGACTCGGAACGGATGGTTCGGGAACGGGTCGATGAGGCCGAGGGGGATTGGCTCCACGGACCCGGCCGCCGCGGAGTCGCGCTCCTCCTGGGACGTGAACAGGTCGTCGATGCTCGGCAGCGGCACCGCCGCCCTCCTCCTAGCCACGGCGCACCTCCTCCGCGAGGCGGGAGAACGACGCGGCGACCTTGCCATCGGGGTCGTATGCGAATACGCTTTCACCCGCAGCGGCCGCCTCCGCGGCGGAAACGGCGCGGGGCACCACGGTCTCGAAGACGCGGTACGCCTTCCCGTACTGGCCTCTGACGGTGCGTTCCACGTCCCTGGCGAGGTTGTTGCGGGAGTCGTAGAGCGTGACGAGGATGCCCTCCACGGAGAGGCCGGGGTTTATCTGCCTCCCGACCCGCGCCACGGTCTTCAGGAGGCCGGTCATGCCGGATGCCGGGAGGTATTCGGCGGAGACTGGGATGAGGACGCTGTCCGCGGCGGCCAGTGCGTTGATGGGGATTATTCCCAGGGTGGGCGCGCAGTCGACGATGACGTAGTCGTAGTCCGCCTTGATGGGCGCGAGCCAGGCGCCCATCATCCGCTCACGGGACATCGCCATGAACACCGCCATCTCCATGGCGGCGAGCTCGATGTTGGAGGGCATGAGGTCGACGCCCTCGCGGTGGCGGAGCATCCCCGCCGCGGGGTCGTCGTCCGAGCCCGCTATCGCGGCGGAAAGGTGGGTGGCGAGGGTCGTCTCAAGCGAGTCCGGGTCCCTCCATCCGAGGGACTTCGTCATGTCTCCCTGGGGATCGGCGTCGACGAGAAGTACCCGGCTCCCTGTCCTGGCGAGCGCGACCCCCAGGCTTAGCGCCGTGGCGGTCTTGGCCGTCCCTCCCTTCTGGTTGGCGATGGCTATCGTCCTGCATGTCATCTTTCTTCCTCCCATCTGCGGCGCTGCCGCGTCTCGGGAGGTCAGGAGGTTTTGGAATCGCAGTCGGGAGCGGACCTTGTCGCCCTGCTGCCTTCGGCCGACCGTCCGCGCGTTCGCGTATCTCCTTCGGGAACGGTCGTCCCTATACGGAATACGCGGTTGGAAAGCGCGGGAACTGGACTGGAATTTCCAGTGTTTCTCCCGTTTCGCAAACCCATCCCAATGAAGGCACGTGAATAGAGAAGAGCCTCTGACGTGGGATTATTTAGAAAATTGGTTTGCAAGGGAAGTTAGCGGAACGTGCCAGTCAAAACATTGGGAAGCTTGGGTAATAACCATTATACGACGCCCGCGTTTCAGCGAAGTATAGTATACCTCATCATAGCAAAACCCATTACGCATCCTTATTGATTTCATGCAACTACAAGTAGTTTTACTACACGGAAATAAAACTCTAAATTTTAATATTAAATAGATTTCAATTTGACAAGAGCCCTGCGGTTCTCTATTTTGTTCTCCTTATCAGTATAATATTTCCGACAAAATATACCGATAAGGAGAAATACAATGACTAAACGGACAAACGTGGCTGATGGAAGATTCACTGCGCTAACAGCAAAAGTTGGACCAAAGGGTCAAATCGTCATTCCGAAAGACGTCCGTGATACTTTTGACATCAAACCAGGAGACACTATTCTCGTTCTTGCTGACTCAGAACAAGGAATAGCGTTAAAGCCGATAAAAGGGAATGAGGATATGCTTCGTAGAATTTTCGGCGACACTTTCTCTATAGGCGAACAACAAAAAGAGGAGATTTAATCTTCTCTTTTTTTATCTTTCATAAGTATAACTTGTAATACTTTTTATACTTATGCTATTCTTTAGTTATACAAGTATTATTTGTATAACTAAAGGAGCAATAATAATGTCATCAATAAAAAGCACCCACTCTCTTTTAGCTGTTAAAGGTCTCTGCAAACAATATTCGACCTTCAAGCTAGACAATATTTCGTTTTCTCTAGAACATGGGTCCATTTCAGGTTTCATTGGGCGCAATGGCGCAGGAAAGACCACCGCACTTAGATGTATTGTTGGATCAGCGATAAGAGATGCGGGGTCTGTTCAGATTTTTGGTCATTCTCTAGACAGCAACGAAGCATCGATAAAACAAATCATAGGTATCGTGTTTGGCGGAGCCCTCTATTATGAAACCAAACAACTTTCTTCAATTGTTTCCGTAGCAAGACGTTTTTACACAATGTGGGACGATAAAACTTATCGGAGCTTAATACAGCGCTTCTCGCTTGATGAATCAAAACGGGTTCAAGAACTCAGCCAAGGCATGCGAGTTAAATTTGCCCTCGCAATAGCACTCTCGCACGATGCAAAATTACTTATTCTTGACGAACCGACAAGTGGACTTGATCCACTTTCCCGCGATGAATTATTAGATTTATTTCTTGACCTGGTGTCTGATGGAAAACGCGGTATTTTATTTTCCACTCATATAACATCTGACCTCGAAAAATGTGCTGATTCAATAGTCCATATAAGAACGGGAAAGATAGAAGCAGCTTGCTCCCTTTCAGAATATAAAAACAGGTATCGCCTCACCTCAGCAGAAGAGGCAAGACGATCAAATGCTCAGATACTTGGTACACGCAGAAACTTGAAGGGTCACACCGCTCTAGTAAAAGCAGACACAGGAATTGGTCGTAAAGCTAACTTAGAAGAAATAATGACTCATATCGACAGAGAGGAAACAAAATGAAAAGTACACCTTTTTCATTAATCGCCAAAGAGTTATTGCTTGTGTTTCATCCTATGACTCTCGTAGTCCTTTGCCTGTCCGCTTTGGTTCTAGTCCCTAACTGGCCATATGCTGTAATTTTGCTATACGCATGCCTATGTCCTTACTTCAACGCACAAAATGCACGCGAACAACGCGATCTTGACTTCTCTCAGACTTTGCCTATTTCTCGTCAAAACATTGTTTTTGGCCGTATCGGCGCCACTATTCTTGTTGAGATCGTTTGTATTGCTCTTATGTTTATCTTTTCCCTTATAAGACCTTTTACAGGATCCCCTAATTCTTTTATTGGTATGCCGCCCAATTTAGCTTTTTTAGGTTTTGCTTTATTAACCTTCACTGTTTTCGACGCTTTATTTTTCATTTTTCACTATCGGAATCCATCAAAGCTCGGGCTACCTTTTATCACAGCAAGTGTACCGACTCTTTTTGTAATGATTGCTTTTGAAGCGGCACCTTACTTCTCTTCGGATTTTGCTCATTTGTTTGCACAGCCTGGATTTGCAAATTTTGAAGCACAGATTGCAATTCTCTTAAGCAGTGCCATTATCTTCGCTATTGGTCATCTCGCTACAATAAAATTTGCTGGAAAAAATTTTGAAAAGATCGATATTTAATACAGTATAAAATCGAGGGCAAACATGAACTTTATACTAGGACCGTTATAATTAATCAGCTTATAACGGTCCATACCGATCGGGTTTGAGGCAATTCCTTCTTACTCTTTAAGCTGTTCTTTAAAACAGCTCTTTACCATTCCGTCTCTTAGCACCTCAATCTTCTTCCCAGGGCGTTATTACAATTTTTAGACAATCGCCTTCACGATTTTCGAAGGCTTCATATGCCTCCAGGATATTATTAAGACTAAACCGTTTCGAAATAAGACACGAAGTATCGAGTTTTCCTTGCTCAATTAATGCCATTACTTCGTCAAGACCACTCGCATCAACACCACCCGTTTTAAAGGTTAAATTTTTCCCATACATAAACGGCAGAGGCAAAACTTGAGGTGCTTCATACATAGCCGAAACGACAACGGTTGCATTTGGGCGTGCGATTCGCCATGCCATCTCAAAAGTATTCTTCCCTCCCGCAGCTTCGATAACCACATCGGCACCACGACCATGAGTAAGAAGGCGAACTACCGCTTCTATAGTTTCAAGCGAATCATGTGATGGATTGATAGTTTTGTCCGCCAATCCCTGCTCCGAAGCAATACGGAGACGTTTATCGTCGATATCAAGAGCAATAATTTTTTCGGGATTTTTGAGCCGGGCGCACATCATAGTTGTAAGACCTACAGGGCCTGCTCCAATCACCGCAACAGTAGATCCTTCATCAAACTCAGCAATTCGAGCACCCCACCAGCCTGTTGCTAATATATCTCCCAGGAACAAAGCATCTTCATCTTTTAGCGAATGAGGAATAACGGTGCACGCATTATCCGCAAAAGGAACACGCACATATTCCGCTTGACAACCATCTATTCGGCACCCTAATTCCCAGCCTCCTTGCTCGCAATTATTTCCCCACCCATGTTTGCAGTAATAACATTCCCCGCAAAAGGTTTCGCAGTTTACCGCTACACGATCGCCTGGTTTGAGTTTTGAAATTGACGAGCCCACCGATTCAACGAGTCCCACAAACTCGTGCCCAAGCACCACACCAGGAAGCGCACGCGGTACCGTCCCTTTTAAAATATGCAAATCACTGGTACAGATAGTAGATCGAGTAACTTTGATAATCGCATCAGTCGAAAGCATCAATTCTGGCTTTGATCTGTCTACTAACGAAAGGGAACCTGCCCCATCATGAATTAATGCTTTCATACCTGCCTCTTTCCCGTTATTTAATCTTTTCAACTTTTAAGTGTTCCTGTATTTGGTTCCATGTATACCTTGATCTTAGTACGTTAATAGTACCTTCTCTTTTTCTTTAAGTTTCGAATCGCTCTACACTTGTTTAACTAAAGAGCTAATCTTTCAAAGAGTCGTTTGCTCTTAACCAAACGTGGTACCATACTTGCTTTAATACATCACATTCTTGTAAGACTGCATACGAGGGAGTTTCTTTATGAATAACACTATCTACAACAGAAAAGTTGCAGTAATTGGATGCGGCTTTGTGGGATCCACTTGCGCGTTTAGTCTTATGCAATCTAGTTTGTTTTCGGAAATGGTTCTTATTGACGTAAACACCGAACGAGCCGAGGGGGAAGCGCTTGATATTGCTCATGGAGTCCCCTACTACAGTCCTATGAATATTTACGCGGGTACTTATGAGGATTTAGCTGATGCATCTATTGTGGTAATCGCTGCAGGTGCAAATCAAAAACCCGGCGAAACTCGCCTCGACTTACTTCAAACCAATGTCACTATCCTAAAAGAGATAGTTTCCTCAATCATGGAACAGAATTTCAACGGCATTATTGTCGTTGTTTCAAACCCTGTTGACATTCTTACCCAAGTGGTCATGAAGCTCTCAGGTCTCCCAAAAGAGCGGGTTATGGGATCCGGAACCGTTTTGGATAGCGCACGCTTGAAGTACATTTTGGGACATACCCTTGACGTAGATCCCCGACATGTTCATGCCCGCATAATCGGAGAACATGGAGATAGTGAATTAGCTGTGTGGAGTTTGGCAAATATCTCTGGTATACATATTGATGATTTCTTCCGCCTTCGTGGTTTCGACAATCCTCAGGCGATGAGAAAAGAGATCGAAAACGAAGTTCGTAATAGCGCGTATGAAATCATCAAAAAGAAGCGTGCTACGTATTTCGGTATTGCTCCCTCTGTCACCCGCATCTGCGAAGCAATAATTCGAGATGAGAAGTCAATTATGACAGTATCGAACTTTTGGACCGAACTTCAGGGAGTACATGATGTGGTTATGAGTATGCCAGCGATCATCGGCAGCTCTGGTGTTGAATATCAAATCCCCTTAAATCTCAATGATGAAGAGGCTCTTCATTTAAGAGAATCGGCTCAGACCTTAAGAAATATGATGAATCAAATTTCTTTCGAGTAACCGCCCCTACAAAACGAGTACCTCAACAAAAAGATGCTGCGAAACACAAACGATACGACAGATCAGAATTCTATTCTCTTACCTGGTATTAGGTATCGGAATTAGCAGCACTTCTTGACCGCCAATCCGAAATTAATTCCACTTTCTGGCAGCTAACACTTTTTTGGCGCTAACCTAGAATTATCTACACTTTTTGGTTATTAACTTTAAATAGGCTAGAAGCAAAAGCTTCTAGCCTATTTTTTGAAATTCGAATTCTTGCGTCATGTCTCTTTAGTAAATAAGAGAATTCGGTGCAGAATCTTGCTCTATATAGATTTCAAAATCGCCATGACAAATTTCGAGGCATCTTTCATCGCTTCTGGATCGATATTCTCAACAATATCGTTTTCCGCTGAATAAAGCGCAGTATTGCCATCGCCCATACCTGCAACCGTAAACGCCTGAATTCCTCGCGCCATCGCAACAGTCGCAGGAGTATCACGTCGTCCTAAAGGAGAAGTTCGATACGTTACCCCTGAGCGTTCACTTGCTTGACGAACAAAACGCTTAATACGCGAAGAAGGGCGATAGGTTTTAAATGTCGAGCTTTCCTGCTCGATAATTGACAAGGTTCCAGCGCCAAGAGCCTCCAGATTTATGATCACGGCGCCCTTCATTTCATCTGCATGCTCATCTAAAAACGCAGTGATGCCCGAATGTGAATACTGCTCAGAACCAAGAGCAACGAACCAAACTTCTGTATCGATATCAGGATGACGGAAGTCTTGCAATTTTCGTAACTCGCGATTTATTTGCTCGGCAGTATCTCTGTCTCCATCCATGCGAACCGCAGGATTAACCTCAACCAAGTTGTCTTCACCCTCGGAGTACCCTTGATCCTCATACACATCCATAGGCTCTTGAGAGTCGGATAAATCCATTTCGGAACCACGGCTCTTCTTTAAGCGGCTAAGCGAGAAAGCACCACCATTCCATCCTCGACGATTATCAAAATCTGTATCGTGATAATCAATATCGACAAAACCATCGTTGTTTGCTCGAGGAACCTGCGTAGTAGCTTGAGCATTGTCGGTTTCCTCCTGACGGAAACTTGACCAATCGCCTCGTGCCCTTCCTACACTGCGTGCATCATAGGAATCGTCTACGTCTACCCAGTCATTAACTGAAACTTCGTCTTGCTTATTCTTCTTTTTCTTTCGGAATTTACCAAACAGACGCCCCGCACGTGACTTAGGCATATCCACATAACCACGCCCTGCATAAGCGCCCGTTTCGGTGTAGTCTTCGTCATAGGCAGAATCATCAGCATCGTCGATATAGCGTTCTTCCGGATCAATATCCGCAACCAATTCATCTCCCACAGGAGCAAATGAGCCCGTAGCACCAACGGTGGAAAAAGAGCCTGTTGCTGAAACTGCAGAATTCTTGTTTGTTTCCTCACCTAATGACGGAAGATTCAAGCCAAAGGAATCCTTTTTATCTCCCTCGGTAGCAGTTGATTCAGCTCCATCGATTCGCGGCAACATATTTGATAGAAGTGCCTTTGAACCTGCTTTGGTGTTTTCATTTGTTTCCGCCATAGGTGCGCGTTGCTTAGAACCTTCTGCTGTATTAGCGTGAGGCGCCATTACGTCGGGCAAAACAATAACTTGCCGTTTTGGAGCATCTTTTTCTTCCTGCTGAGCATCCAAAGGTATTTGAGGAATCATAGATTCCATACCAACAATCGGAGAAGCAACTGGCGCTTCTTTATTTTCAGGAGCTGGTTCTATAACTGGCTCGTGAGAGCTTGCTTCCTGAATTGCCTCTTGGATTCTCTCCGAAGATACCTTTTGTGTTTCTGCAACATCTACACGCTGGTCAATAAAGTCTTGAGGGTCATATCCTGATACTCCATAGAAGGAAGATTCATCAAAAGCTTCCTCTTCGGAATATGCTTCTTCTTTCTCTTTTTCTTTATCCATGAACTGCGAAACATCGATAGGAGATATAGCAGCTGTTTTGTTAGGTGCAGGAACCTCAGGGACAGGAACCTCTTCTTGTACCGATGGTGTCTGTTTAAGAGGTTGTTCCTTTTCTAGCTGTTCGGTAGCACCTCCAGAAACAACGTCTCTCTGACGAACGGGGCTCTCTAAATTGTCATCGAAAGAACCATCATATTCTGTAGAGGATACAGACTCCTCTTGTTTATGGTTAGCGATAGATTTCAAACGTGAAGTAAAAGAACGAGAAAGACCAGCTGCTTTACGCAAAGGCTGAGAACCACCACGTCCTAATCCCGTGCGGCTCGAAGAAGGAATACTATTCTCTTCAGACTCGCCACTACTCTTCGTGTTTTCATCAGAGGCATCGGAAGGAATAATTTCCTCGGAAGAAACAGTGATTCTTGATTCTTCTTTTTCTTCAACAGGAAGAACCACGTTGTTTTTAGCTACTTCCTGTTTAGGAACATTCTCTTCAAAAGAGTCTTCTTGTTGTTCTGCTGACAAATCTTTTACAGGCTGCGCATTAACGACCGCTTCTTGCTGCTCTGCTTGAATAGGGGTCTGTTCCTCTTCGGAAACTTCCATACTATTAAGCGCTGCCTGCGTTGAAGCAGAAATATGAGGCGCTTCAGTTAACTCAATTTCAGAACGAAGAGCTGCCAAACGAGAGGCTAACTCTGGGTTATCGCTCAAAGGCTGCTGTTCTTGAGCCTGCGCTTCTCTATATACTCTGTCAGCTTCCACTTGACGCTGTCGTTCGTTTTGATTCTCCATCAAGTGTGCAGCGACGGTGTCAGCATAGCGAGAACGGGCAACTCTATGAGGCTGACTTTCTTCAGGCTTGTTTTTCCTTGCTTTTGCCTGTGCAGCTTTCGCCCAAGCAGGCGTCTTGTCCACCGACCCACTATATGCTGTACTTGCTACTGCTGCACCGTTATTAAGAGTCGATAAAGGCGCAGGACGCTCGAATGAAGAAGTAGGTACTTCTTCTGAACCTTCAGAAATATTCTGTTCTCGCATTTCCATTCGCTGAGCATCTGCAGCTTGATTTTCTTCAAGTTCTCTATGTTCCACACGATCGCGAGGAGAAAGTTGCTCATCCGCTCTTGTGTCTGAATCGAAATTTTCCTCTTCCATGGAAACCATAGTACGAAAACGACCTGGTTTTTCGATTCTTACTTGAGGAGTTTCACTTACTTCAAAATGAACACTTGAAATAGCTTCTTCATCAACAGGCTCTAATCCTCCGCCTTTGACCAAGCGTGAGGAAATATCAGTAACGGGAACCTTGTCAGCAACAGGCTTTCCCGTTAATGCAGCAATGGCAGCCTTTGCTGCTGCAAGCGACTCCTGAGGATTCACCTGAGAATCATATTCAAGGGAAGCCCCTTCAGGCACGAGTCCCGCTTCACGAGCTGCCGATTCACCATGAACATACGTACCTTCTTGCTTCGCACGCTCCATGGCTTCTTCGTTGCTTACCAACCCGTTTCCTACCTGTCGCGCAACATCCAACAACACTGATACGCCTGCAGCATTATTATTAGCTGACTGACTATAAGGTGCAGCTAAATGAAGCGCTGCACGAATTAAGGGGATAACAAAGAGCACTGCGCACACTACAAGCAGCATGGTAATAATTGAAGACAAAGCTCCTGTATCGGTAGCAAACAGGGTCATGCGTAAAAATAAAAGCAATGTTGCAAGTGCTAAAGCAATTGCTGAAGCTTTTTGAATATAGGGTAAGATGCCCGCAAACGGTAATTCTTCTTCTTTAAGCACTTTACCGGTATCGTAATTCGCTACCAAAATAACTTTACGACGACGAGCTACTCCCCCTAAGGGCGTTGGCTGGTATTTCGCCACTACATTTTGGCTAGCACCCGTACGTAAGAAACGAGACAAAACAGGCTTTTGAAATAATTCGCAAGCAAACAATGCTGTTGCTAACGCTACCGCAATAAAGCACGGAATAACAGCAATGGGCAGAACAATGGATACGATAACAGCAACAAGCGCTACACCAAAACAAACTAAACTAGGTATCAGATAGTTGGTAACACACTGAAAATCTTCGATCACTGCAGGAAATCCTGATTCCTTTTGGATTTCTTCCGCTAAATACAGTGCTGCTTGTTGTTCTTCTTCCGTTCCTGCTGGATGAGGACCGATCTCTTGAGATAGATGAACAACATCATCCATTATTTCAGCCATGAGAGCCCCTTAATTATGTTATGTGCGCTTACACGCTTCAAAGCTAATCAGTATACAGACCTTATAAGTATACGCCATTTATATACTTCGTCTTACAACACAGGTTATATATAAGCATCTTGGTTGAACCTGTTCGCCTATTTTTCACAATTTCGCTACACGAATCACTTTTTTACTTCATCAATACTTCTAAGATTGCTCGGTTCCTAGATACTCTCTCAAAAATGCATCGTGCGTTGCTGCGTCAGAGCGTACATTTTCATACTCTTTAATAAGAGCATCTTGATTGGTAGCATAACTATCAACTACTAATTGCGTGAGATCAGAAGGAAGTTTTTCTGCCAGCGTAGTAGCTTCAGCATCAGCTTGGTTATAGGCATCGTTATGAGACTCTGCCGTTGATTTATCTTGAATTAAAATTGCTGCGTTTGAAGCAAGAGCTTCACCTGCTGCTTGACTTTTTAGGTCGAGGTACGCCAATAGATCATCAAAATTCGCTGAACTGTAATAGTTCTGCGCGTCCTCAATATGTGATCGGGCTTCTTCGAACTGAGCTTTCGCAGCAGTAGTATATTCAGTCGATTGTGCAACGTTTTCTTCAGTGGTGTCTGAAATCACTTGTGCTGACTGAACTAACAAAGCATTCCCTTCATCAATACAGCCCTGTGCTTGAGTAAGCGCATCAATTGCTTGTTTTGCTGCGATGTCATCATTGAGACGTTTTTCTGCGCAATCAAGCATTGTTTCACGGGAAACAATTGTAGCTAACACGTGATCAGCTGCCTCTTTATCATACTGAGAACCTTCTAATTCATTACGCGCCTTCTGAGCATAGACTCGCGCAGAATCTAAATCCTCTCTAACCGAAGGCAGCTCGTTTAGGAGATTATTTGCCGTATTTACGGTTTCATCGTTGAAGCTTGTTTGGAAATAGTTATCAATCGAAACAGTTACCTCATCGCTTGCAGCAATAATTTCGCATGACTGATGCAACACACCAACACTGGTGCTGAGTTTAACCTGCTCCTGATAAAACCAGTATCCTCCTACCCCTAAAAAGGAAAGGCAGATAACTATTACTAAAGCAAGACTAAAACGACGGTATCGTTTACGACGTCTCTGTCGATTTTTAATTTCCGCTTGAGATTCCGCCCCAAGAAAAGTTGAAGTTGAATTAGCAGCATTCTTCTTTGAGGTTGATTGAGATTTTTCTTGAAGAGCATGCGAAGCGGTAGAGGCATGAGAACTACCGTTGTTTCCTTTTTTCTTATGAAGTGATGCATAAAAAGGTGAATTATTCGATTCATTTCTTCTTGAGCGCCAGAGTTTAAATCTGCTTGGTTGCTCCTCTAAATTCGCAGCTTTTTGCTCCAACACATTAAGTGATAGCTCATTTGGCTTTCCTTGAGAGAATTCCTTTACGTGAAGAAATTTTTTCTCTTTCTGGCCCAAGCCTCTTCCTGGCTGCTTTTTTCCTTTATGTTTCTTCTCTCTTACCACGTAAATGCTCTCAGTTTCCCTTTAAAGAATTACGTACTGCCTCTTACTTCTCTGTATCTAGTTAATTGCCGTGATTCAAAAATACGTCTTCAATAATTTCATCGCAGGTGAGATAAGAGATATTTTTACTTGGCAAAGAATTCAAGAATTTCTTACCGTAATACTTTGTTATCAGCCTTCGATCAGCAAGTACCACAATTCCTTTATCTGTTGCTGTTCGAATCAATCTTCCAACCGCCTGTTTTACCTCGATAACTGCTGAAGGCAGAGAATAATGAGCCCACGCTCGATCATCACGTTGCTGACGCTCACAGGAAAGTGGATCAGTCGGTAATCCAAAAGGAAGTTTAGGAATTACGACTCCTTTCAAGGTTGAACCGGGAGCATCGAAGCCCTCCCAAAAACTCTTAAGCGCAAAAAGACTTAAGTGTTCATCCTTAAGGAAATCATCCTTTAAACCTTTAACTGATACACCCCATTTTTGACACACAAGGCGCAAGTCATCTTCCTTGAGCGCTGGTTGAACTTTTCCGAAACACTGCTCCATTTCGCGTCTATTAGTAAAGAGAGTCAACAATGATCCCTTTTGCGCACGATGAAGCTTAATTAAGAAGGACTCTAAAGCCTCTAAATAATGCGGATCCTGCGGTTCAGGGATATCGGTAGGAACGTAAATATGCATATTAGTATCGAAATCGAAACTGGATTCAACTTTCAATACTTCAGCACGTGATTCATCAGCTTCATTAAATCCTACCGCACGATTAAATGCGTCAAATTGCCCGTCTATCGATAGGGTTGCCGATGCATATACCACACTTCGTGTTTCAGGATACAAAAACTCGTTAAGTGATTTACCGATATCAAGAGGCTGAACAGTAAATACCTCATCAAGCACACCCTTTGCTCTATTCAGACGCACCGAATACACGTTATTGTCGCTCTCATGGAAGAATATGATGTCAAGCGTTTCGTATAGCTCTTTTAGTTCCAACGCAACAAGGGCAAGTTCACGCTGAGCACTGGAGGTATCATCCATCTGTTCGGCATACGCGACAAGATCACGAGTTGCTTTAATGAGTTTTTCTAACGTGTTATACAAAGAGCGAGCACATTCTCTTACTTCTTGATATGTTTCACTCGTGCGAATTTCGCTGTTTAGCCATAAATCAAACCATTCATATCCTCGTGAACGCGATTTTTGGTCAAACACAAGAAGGTCTTTAGCGCTCAAACAGAATTCTTCTGCAGCGATCGAAAATGCCCCTGCAACAGTTTCTGCTTTTACAATCAAAGCGTCATAAAGCGCTTGTCCTTCTTCGGGAGCTTGAGCACTTCGTTTTACTCGGGTAAGTACATTAACTGAAGCCGAGTCAGCAGTTACACGCTTCACTAACGCCATGATTTCATTGCTCGAAGTAGACAACGAGAAGGCACGTCGAGCTTCTGCTTCCGCGCCATGAGCCTCGTCTACTACCCAATAGCGAATAGGAGGTAAAAGTCCTCCTTCAAATCGAGTATCCCAGAAAAGTAAGCTGTGGTTAGTGACTACCACGTCGCAACGTTGGGCTTGTTCTCGTGCGCCATGAACAAAGCAAGATCGCCCAAAGAACGGACATTTTCTTCTTAAACACTCAGCGCTTGATGTGGTGATGCGTTTTCGAGGAATTGCCCGATAATCTATTTTCAACGCATCAATATCATCGTAGTCACTCTGCACAATAAAAGAAAGAAGTGCTGCTAGAGATGGTGTTTGGTTAAGGGGCTGTTTTTTGTAAATGATTGTTTTTGGACCCTGTTTTATAAGGGTTTCAACTTTCCTTAAACAGGGATAATGGTTAAAGCCTTTTAAAGGTGCATAGGTGATTCCTAAGGCACTTGACAGCAAGGGAAGTTCTTTGTGGACCAACTGATCTAATAGCGCATTTGTTTTAGTTGCAACTCCAACCGTTATTCCGTTTTCCTTTGCGGCATACACTAAGGGCACGAGATACGCCATGGATTTACCAACGCCGGTTCCAGCCTCAACAGCTAGATTACACGACTGAGAAATTGCCTTATGGACAGCTAATGCCATTTCCCGTTGTTCTTCACGCGTTTCATAATCCTCATACAACGTTCCAAGGAGGCCTTCTGGACTAAAGGCATGCGCAATTACTTCTTTATCTACAAAAGACAGTACGCGCGGCGCATTTATATTTTCCTGGTTACTATCTAAATCGTTTTCGGGATTCTGCTGGCTTTCCGCACTTAAAGGAATAGTAGAAGCATCTATTTCTTGATTCTTATCTGCATATTCGATATCTCCATTAACGACAGCTTCCCTAAATACCCCGCTAGCAGGACTATTTGCGTCGGGACGTACAGGGTTGAGATCTTTAGTTAATGTTTCTTTTCGATACTTACGAAGATTGTATGCGGATGCTTCGGTTTGTTCCCATACTTCAGGATCTGCTAAAGAACGGAAAACATACGCAGTGTTCCACTCCTCCACTTCGTTCATTTTTCCAATCGCGCAAATCAAAGACTGAGGAAGTGTTACTACCGCCGCCAACAATACGCGATACACCATACAAGTAGCAGCAACATCGTCATCGGCACGATGGGTTGATTCGGGACCCCCGAAAGCACGTACGAGATCCAATAATCGATGAGAAGTAAAGCGAGGAAGAGCAATTCGAGCTAAATCAAGAGAGTCGATCCATCTATTTTGCTTTAAGGGCTCGCCTGCAGGATTCTTAGTCACAAAAGTACGATCGAAATTTGCATTATGAGCAACTAGATCAGAATCTCCAACAAATTCGACAAGTTTCTGAAGTGCCTCGTCAGGACTAGGGGCATCTTTCACGTCCTCGTCACTGATATTAGTGAGATGAGCAACATCCTCAGGAATTTGTTTACCAGGGTTAACAAATGTAATATACCATTCCGTAATTTCACCTTTAACCATACGAGCTGCCGCTATCTGAATCAACTCATCATGATTAAAAGAAAAACCCGTTGTTTCAGTATCAATTACTACTACATCTTCATCGAGAACACCGAAATCATGAGTTTTAGCATACTCAGCTAATCCATGATAACGATCAAGGGTTCTTTGGGGAGTATTCTCTAAGATATAGGTATCTAGCGTTATTTGCTGTTGTGAGTTTTGTTTTTCCATGGCAGTAAGACTATCATTTATAAAATTCAGTACGATCTTAATATTTATATTTATAGGAGAAACTATGGCAAAGATTGGCTACTTCGCAACTTATGCGCGATTCGATACAGTCGACAAAGAAGCAGCTGCTGCGTTTTTAGGAGCCGATAATATCGTAGGTGACACCTTTACGGTTGATCACGAAATTACTCCTGATTCAAATAAAGCATGGATTGTTAATCCTTTCGGTAAAAAAATGGGCTATTTAAGTCCAAAGGTTGCTGAACAAGTTGATCTTTGTAAAGCAAAAGGTTGGAACACTGTTGCTATCTTAGCGCTCGTTGCTTTTTCTGAACAACCTGAACCTGGATTATATTGGGGTGAGGTTGTAATCATTTCCTACGATCCTGCATATGAATCTGCTTTTTCTACTTTCGTGGAAGGAATTAAAAAACAAATTAGTAAAGGGGTTAGACCTAAGGTTAAACTTGGTCCAGATTCACTGCAGAAAATTATTGACACTCAGGGCGCTTGGCTTCCTAGCGATCGTGTTGCTTTACCTAAAAAAGAAAAAGGGACCGCTTGGGTTAAAACTGAACGTTCCGGCACTGAAGCACTTGTTGAGCAAGCAAGAAAAGGTAATATAGGGTGCACTATTGCGAGTTGGATTTTCCTTTTAGCACTTGTTGCTCTTTTGGTTTTCGGTCTCCATTCTTGTGGATTATTCTAAGAATTAGCTTTATCGTTACATCACCCTCGTGTCTGCTTACTTTAGATATTCTCTTTTCAAATATTTTCTACCTGAATTTCAGGCACCTTATCCTAATGAAGGTGCCTGATTTTTATCTAACGCCTCAAATACCATATTGGTACATAACTGCTCAAAAGTTATTCCGCTTACTTTAGCTGCATCTGGCAATAACGAAGTGGAAGTCATTCCTGGTAACGTATTAGTTTCCAGAACCCAAAACTTACCCGTTTCATCCTGAATTAAATCTGTTCTTGAAACACCCTGACATCCCAAAACTTGATGCGCTTTCAGGGCAAGCTCTTGAGCCTCTTTTGTTTCCTTATCGCTTAAAGGTGCAGGACAAATATGCTGAGATCCTCCTTCAGCATATTTTGATTCATAGTCATAAAATTCATTGACGGGAATAATTTTTATTACAGGAAGCGCCTGTGGGTTATCGCTTCCTAAAACGCCTACAGTAAATTCGCTTCCACTAATAAATGTTTCTACAAAAGCTGACGAATCAACAGTGAATACCTTCTCCACCGCTTGAGTAACATCCTCTTCAGTATTACAGATATACACCCCAAGAGCACTACCTTCGGTTGCCGCTTTAACAACACAAGGAAGTCCTACCTGAGAGATTATTTCCTCGCTTGAAGTGTGAGGGGTATTTAATTTCATAGACCCAGGAGTTGGAATTTGAGCTTCACGATAGAAGAATTTTGAAGTGATTTTATTCACAGCAGTTGCGCTCGACCAAACTCCTGAACCAGTATAAGGAATTCCCACCGTTTCAAGGAAGCCTTGAATAGTGCCGTCTTCTCCCCCTTTACCGTGTAAAGCCAAAAACGCCACATCAAAAGTATTCGTAACTAAGGTTTTAAGATCCTCTTTATTTGATGGATCAAGCAGTGTTACTTGAAACCCTACTGCTTTTAATGCTTGTTCAACACTTTTACCCGAAGATAAAGAAACAGCTCTTTCGCCACTTTTTCCACCAGCTAGTAAAGCAACTTTGATCGAATCAGGCTTACGTTGAGAGGACATAATTCTCGCTTTCAAACGTGATAAATAATTTAACCAACACCAGTAGCTTTTTTCAGAACTAACATTCAATATTATTTTGATATTAGACACTGAGCTATCTTGCGCTCTTCGTGAGTATAGCAAAGGACATATAGAGACTTACTATTTCCTTTTAATCTGTATCGTTTTCCTTGCGTATAATGTCGATATGAATAAATCAATCTATACATACAACATTTCAGAACTACCTGAACTTCTTAATAATTTTAATCAACCGAGCTTTCGAGCAAAACAGCTTGCTACTTGGCTTTACCGAGATTTTGCACAGTCCTATGACGAGATGACTAATCTTCCGGCATCTTTGCGTAAAGAACTTTCTTCGCAATGTCCACTTAACCCTCCGGTAATTCTCGACAAACAAATCTCTCGTGACGGCACGAGAAAATATGTGTTTGTTTTCGACGACAATACTCAAGTTGAAGCGGTTGGAATACCTTCATTTTCTAAGAAGAATTCAAAAAATGAACCCAAACATCTAACGGTTTGTTTTTCAACACAAGCAGGATGCGCTATGCAATGTGCTTTCTGCGCCACAGGGGAAGAGGGTCTCACTCGGAATTTATCTTCTGGAGAAATGGTTGCGCAGATTCTTGCTGTTCAGAATGATTTCGGGTATCGAGTGACCAATGTTGTCTCTATGGGACAAGGTGAACCATTTCATAATTACGATTCAGTTATCGATGCCTTACGTTATCTAAATAGCAAAGATGGTCTCCAAATTGGCGCTCGTCACATAACTCTTTCTACCTGTGGAATTCTTCCCGGAATAAGAAAACTTAGCACAGAACCAGAGCAGTTTACTTTAGCGATATCTCTGCATTCTGCTATTCAATCTACACGTGATTATTTAATGCCTCGCTGTAGCCAGATGCCCTTAACACATCTTAAAGATGAATTGGTTACCTACACTCAAAAAACTGGTCGTCGCGTAAGTCTTGAATACCTTATGATTGATTCAATCAACGATACTCCCCAACATCTTGAAGCTTTAGTTTCTTTTTGCGATAACCTTCTCTGTCATATCAACCTTATCCCTCTTAATCATATCGAGGGAAGTAAATTTGTCCCGAGCGATAAGATGACACTTGACTCTTGGGTCTCAACTCTTCAATCTCATGGAAAAGAATGCACTATTAGAAATTCACGAGGATCTGATATTGACGGAGCCTGTGGACAATTAAAGAACAAATTAAAACTTTAAGCTACTTACTTGTATGCGGCTTCTGGCTAAGTAGTAACTTACTTTATCTTAATTACTCGTAATGATTAAAAAATCGGGGCCACAGAATCCTCTGTGAGCCCCGATCTTGTTCTTTAAGGTATAAAAGTTCGAATTATTAAGCTTCTACCTTTTCAGCGTCTTTAGATTCAGAATTTTCTGCAATTAAGCTTAAAATTCTCTCTAATTCAGCTTCGTCTTTAAATTGAATCTCAATTTTATTTTTCCCTTGTACCGTCTTTACACGTACGGGTACTGATAAGAATCGAGTCAAGCCTCTTGCGGCTTTTTTGAAACTTGCTGGAGCTGGAACTCGTTTATTTTTACCAGTTTCTTTTGCTTGAGCTCTTCCAGATAAAAGTCGTGCAATCGCTTCGGTTTCGCGCACACTTAATTTTTCATCCATTAATTTCTGCGTTAAGGTTTTACGACCCTCAGCGTCAGGGATTGATAATATTGCACGAGCATGGCCTGCTGTAATCTTCTCTTCAAACAATAGCTGCTGCGCTTCCTCAGGAAGATCAAGTAGTCTTAAAGCATTAGCAATTGTTGAGCGACCCTTAGATACTGTTTGAGCGACTTCGGACTGAGTCATCCCACGACGCTCCATTAATCGCTTATAACCATAAGCTTCTTCAATAGGATTAAGATCAGTACGCTGAATATTTTCAATTAACGCAAGTTCTAAGGCCTTATCGTTATCTGCTGCCCAAAAACGAACTGGAATTTCCTTCATAATAAGGCTCTTACAGGCTTGCCAACGTCGTTCTCCTGCAATTATTTGATAATTTTCTCCAACTTTTCGTACTAAAATCGGCTGCAACAATCCCTCTTTTTTAATTGAATTAGCAAGTTCTTCAATTTCTTCAGGTTTAAAGTTCGTGCGCGGTTGATCAGGGTTTGGTTGAACCTTATCAAGTGCAACCACTCCCGTAGATCCTTTTTCTTCCTTAGGCTTTATCGTGTGAAGAACTTTATCCACCACTGGAGAAGCTGCTACTGTTGTTTTTTGTGGTTGGTTCTTGGTATTAGGTGAATTTACTCCAGCTCCATTTTGAACATCCGATACTACTCCAGTGTGATTTGTGTACCCAGCTGAATTAATTCGATTAGAGATTTCTCTCGTACTTTTATGTTGGAAAATACTTCTAGGTCTATTTTGAGAAATAGGTTCTCTTACAGAATTTTTTGGACGAGCATCCCTCGAAACTACTTTTGCGTTCTCAATGGCATCTTCTGAAATATAAATATCAGAAGATGTTTTAGGCGCAGCATCAGAAGGAGTTCCAGCTTTATTTAAACTATCCTGATTTTCTTGCTTAGTAGAAATATCTGCTGATTTAGTTTCAGAAGAAATATCTTTCTTCTGTTCTTTCTTTTCTGACGTGGCTGATTGTGAATGATTTAGTGAGCTATCGTCAAATAGCGCATTTAGACCTCTTCCAAGACCACTTTTTTGTTTAGCCACGGGCAATCACCTCTCGGGCAAGTTCGTTGTAAGCTTCTGTACCTTTATTATCTGGAGCATATTCAATAATAGGTTGTCCATAGCTTGGAGCTTCAGACAACTTTACCGTGCGGGGAATCATTGTTTCAAATACTGTTTTACCAAAGAAAGATCGCACTTCATTTACTACTTGATTAGATAAATTGGTGCGCGAATCATACATAGTCATCACAATGCCAAAAATATCCAAGCTAGGATTTAGCATCTTTTTGACACGATTCATCGAATCAAGAAGTTTTGTCACACCTTCCAAGGCATAGAACTCGCATTGAATAGGAACAAGTAGTTTATCCGCTGCAACTAAAGCGTTTATCGTCAACAATCCAAGGGAAGGAGGACAATCAATGAGAATATAATCGTAGCGACCTCGTAGGCTTCCTAAAGCACTTTTTAAGCGATTTTCTCGAGCCATTTCATTAACAAGCTCTACTTCCGCACCAGCAAGATTAATAGTTGATGGTAAAACATCTACTCCTTTACCAACACACGCTAAGATAACTTCTTCTACTGGTGTTTCTCCTAGAAGTGCATCATAAACACAGCCATCAAGCTCACGTTTATCTATTCCGTAACCACTCGTTGCATTACCTTGCGGATCTAAATCAACAAGAAGTACTTCTTTATTCATAGCACCTAATGCGGCAGCAAGATTTACCGCAGTGGTTGACTTTCCTACGCCACCTTTTTGATTAATAATTGCCAATATTTTAGTCTGACCAATACTGTGGGTAACTGGTGGCTTTTGAGTGAAAGGAACATATTGAGCTGTTACGACATCGTCTTCAGAAACTTCTTCACTTTTAGTCGTTTCTTCAGCATTTTCTGCTATCTGATTTTCGTTGCTAGATTCCGAATTATCGGCTTCTGTAGTGTCTACTTCTCGTTCGATAACTTCTGCATGCTCATTAATCTCATCAAAAGTTGTTTGCTTTTCTTCTTTTGACAATACCTGAGATTTTGATTCGTTAACGGGAGCCACTGGGTTATTTTTAAATTTCTTTCGACTACCGAATAATCCCACGAATATTCCTTTCCTCGATATCGAACTGATTATATCTAATATATGTTTCACGTGAAACATATATTAGATTCCTTTATCCAAAACAGACTCATCTCATTAATTACTTACCTTACTGTTTCACGTGAAACAGTAAGGTAAAAGAGAAAAGTCAATTACTGAATCAAGTAGCAAACGATACTTTATTTAACGCATGAGTAGTTACTCACAAGAAATAATCGGAAAGTTAGTTTTATAAAAAAGAGATGTTTCACGTGAAACATCTCTTTCAATTTAGCTAGGAAGTTTAATAATAAATTTCACTTGAAAAATACTATCATCTCTTCGCTCTTAGTTAAATAGAAAAGACCAAGGAATTAGCTTGAAACTATCTTTTTACTAGAAAGGCTTTTTCTGAGCCATGCCAACTCTTCTTGGTAAAGAAATACTTGGTTTAGAAGTTTTCTCAAATACCACAATACTGCGATGAGTAACTCCATCACTGAGAGTGAAATTTTGTACCTCTATAAATTTCATACCAAATTTATTACAAACAGTTTTTGCATGCATTAACTCATCATCTATATCTTGAGATTTATAGCAAATCAAATGTCCATTCATTTTGAGAAGAGGCGATGCAAGTTCAAGTAAAGATGAAAGCGAAGATAAAGCACGTGCTGTAATCACACTAAAATTTTCAGGTTGATCTTTTGTGAGATCTTCAATTCTTCCCTGGAAGGTAGAAACTATTCCTTCAAGAGAAAGTTTAGTGATCATTCGATTTAAGGCAGTAATCTTTTTACCAACCGAATCTGCAAGGAGCGTCTTTCTTTCAGTTGTAATAGCAATAGGAATACCAGGAAATCCTGCCCCTGTTCCCATATCTAAATAATCACCCTGTGGTGCCTTTTCAATAAAGGGAACTCCAACCAAGGAGTCTTCAACATGCAAGATTTTCGCAGTTTCCCAATCAGTGATTCTTGTTAAATTTGTTGTTTTATTTTCTTCTATTACGTAGCGTAAATGCAAATCGAGCAGCTCACGCTGCTCGATTGAAAGAGTTGAATTAATCTTATCCATTCTGAAGCCTTAGCTTGTTTCACGTGAAACATTATCGGGGAATAACAACGACACGACGGGCGCGTCCTTCACCCTCAGAAACAGTTTCAACACGGTCATCATCTCGAAGAGCAATATGAACAAGTCGACGTTCATATGGAGTCATAGGACGAAGTTTTATGCTGCGATCCTGATTAAAAGCCCTATCGGCAGCTTTACGAGCGATATCTTCAAGCTTCTGACGTTGACGTCCTTTGTACCCCTCAACATCAATAACGATAGGATAACGATAACCAACAGTACGTGAAGTAATAGAGGAAATTAAGAATTGCAACGCATCAAGGGTCTTACCATGACGACCAATTAAGACTGCAAGATCATCTCCAGTGATATCAAGAATTAATTCTCCTTCATCACCTTCATATTCATCAATAGTAACTTCTCCGACATTGAAGTACTTCAAGATATCCTGAATTGCCGCAATCGCAGTATCAGCAATATGATCTACTTCTTCATCAGTATAGGTATGAACCTCAGATTCTTCTGAATCAAGATCATCATCGTAATCCTCTTCAATAAGATTCTCTTCAAATGTTTCTTCAGTCATAAAAACCCCTTACATTCAAATCTCCCCTTCACAAAGGAAGGGGAGGAGACGGTAAAAAATATTTAGAAATGTTTTATTTGCTTTTCTTAGTAGGACGCTTCTTTTTTGTTTTGCGAACAACATCAACCTCAACAGGTTTTGGGGTGGTGTCTTCAGCTACTACAAGTTCATCCTGACGCTTAAATACTCGCGTTGAAATGACCTGCTGAAGAACGCCGAAAACTGAAGAAGTAGCCCAGAATAGCAATACACCAGTAGGAGATGTCCAACCAAGCCACAACATAAAGAGGGACATAATACCCATCATGATAAGCATTTGATTCTTCTGGGGATTATTTGTTCCTCGTTGTTGAAGTACCGAAGGAAGGAAGGTACAAAAGGCGAACAGTAAAAGAAGAATGCCATAAGGGAGAAACTGCATGAACCCTTGACTAAATACTGCACTCGGCGAATCAATAAGAGTAGGAAGAATGCTATAGAAGGAATAAATCATACCCTCTGTTCTTCCGCCCATTTCCTGTAAAACTTGAAAAAGTGCAACAAAGATAGGCATCTGAATCAATAAAGGAAGGCAGCCTGTAATGGGGTTAAATCCAATCTCTGCATAGACCTTCTGAAGTTCCTCAGCCTGTCGCTGTTGGTCATTTGCATACTTTTCTTGTATCTCCCGCATGCGTGGCTGAAATTGTTGCATCTTGTACGATGACTTAATCTGCTTTTGCATGAAAGGGAACATGATCAAGCGAAGAATCAAAGTAACGATGATAATCGCAAGACCCCAGTCACTTACAAAGTTATAGAAGAACTGAATACAAAAGAAGATGGCGTCTTTAAATGCCTCCCACATTTATACTGAAATCCTCTCACTCGATTTATTTATAATTTTTCATCCGGAAGTGAAATTCTTCCGGAACTGGATCATATCCTCTGCCACCGCCAGGCCTGCACCTAAGAATCCTTCTGATCGTAAGGTACAAACCCTTAAGAAAGCCAAATCTTTTTACTGCTGTTAACCCATATTGCGAACAAGTAGGGATAAACCGACAGGTTGCAGGTAATAAAGGAGAAATTCCTAATCGATAAAACTTAATCAATAGAATTAGAAGCTGCTGGGGGATAGCCTTTATAAAAACGATTAATTTCTTCATAGCTATCATGCCTTAACTTCGTATGAATCTATAACCTTTCTACATGCTGAAAGCAGTTTAGTATATTCAGCCTTTGTCGTCTTGCGGTTCGCAATAAAAAGAATAGTTAAATTTTGCCAAGGACCACCAAGATCATGACATACTGCTCTCATCCTTCGTTTAGCGGTATTCCGCCAAACAGCATTTCCGTTTTTCTTACCTGCAATAAAAGCAACACGGCCACTAGGGCCGTGTTGGGTATCCCCTTGATAGACGATCATTGTCATATAAGGAGTTGCATGTCGTTTTCCGTGCGAGAACAGGTAGGAGATCTCAGTGCTAGATTTGATAGTTCCTAACACGGTATCTCACAAGAAAAACTAAACGGCAAGACGCTTACGGCCCTTAGCACGACGAGCAGAAAGAACAGCACGACCACTCTTAGTAGCCATGCGTGCACGGAAGCCATGGGTCTTGGCGCGCTTATGGGTGTTTGGTTGATAGGTGCGCTTCATGTACGTTTTCCTTTCAGATTTACAGTAACTTTGAAATTGTACGATATGGAAATAATCAGTCAAGAATAGAATTCCGAAAAGCGGTAAATATATCTATGTCACCACACAACATCCACGTAATACGCTACAAACGACGCTCTGGATTTTTTCATGAAACTATAAAGCTACTGTCTCGTCAGCTTAAATTGTCTCACCGGCTTAAATCACCTCATTTTCTTTGGGTGCCTTGCTATCATAAAGAAATCTGCATGCCTTTATATTTGAACCCTTAAGTAAGTTTAGAAATCCTAAATTTTTATCTGAAACCACATTCATTCCCATTCTGGGAAAGAACAAATAAATTTGCCTTAGTTTTACTCGTTAATAAACATCAGTTACTTATCTTTTTCCCTATCTTGGTTTAGTTTTCCACATTTTTAAGGTATATCAATGTGGATAATGTGGATAACTTACCTGGTGTTTTTGTAAAACTAAATAACAAATCAACATTCCAATTTTGTTCAGGAAATTCACTTAAGAAGGAATCTATAAAAAACTATTACTCAAATCATTTAAAAAGTGGAAATATGCAATTTACCTGGTGTTTTACTTAAATGCACAGAGTGGATATAAATGCAATACTTGAATTTATAAAACAAGGGTTTCACGTGAATCACTATCGCTGAAGTGATATTTCTCCGCCCGATTTAACATCAGTTAACAAAAGAAAGGGAAAGGTTTTCCATATTCCTATTTCACTTTTTCAATCTTTTTCACTTACATTTTCAACGTTTTCCACATTTTCTTGAAAGAATGTTGAAAACTCCGAAAACATATAGGAAAACTGAGTGAATAATTGAAAAAAACTGACTCGCTGACTAAAATATGAACGAAAAGATGCTCGGTTTGTTCATTTCGAGATATGAATAACTGAGCTATTTTCATCTTTCCTGGAAAACGAACCGAAAAAGTAGCATGGCACCAGAAAACACTCCACATACTCATTCAGACCTTCAGGCAGAAGATCCAGAGATCTTAATTAATAATGCACAAGTGGAGGAATCTTCACCCCAACTGCCACCTTATGCCTATACCGTTAATGGGGGAGTGCCGCCATTCCAAAATCAAAGTCCATACTATTCCCCACAAGCTTATATGAACCCTTCAATTCAACAAGCTTATTATCCCCCGCAAAGCATCCCGCAAAACCCTGGATATCCTGCATATTACATAGGGAATCCAGGTGTTGAAATGAATACTATGCCTACAGGAACTAACGGAATAAATACACCTAATACAACTGAGGTAAATCACCTCAACAATCAAACCCCGGGAAACAACACACCCTTTACAGGTAAAGCGAATCAATCAACTACTGCAGCATCAGCAGCACAGTTTACTCAGGCGCCTCATACGGCCCCCATATCTCATGCCGCCTATTTACCTAATATTGCCCTAGACAATCAAACTCAAAACGAAGCGTTTGATTACTCTTACATTGCAACTCCAGCCCGTATAGCAATCTATGACGACTTAAAATCCGCTCCACGTGTAATCGAGATACAAGGTACTGCTACCCACGAATATATCGAGCGCATTGCTTCACTTACCTATAAGAACGCAAAAGAAGAAGGAGGGATTATTCCCTATACGGTCATCCGTGAAGTATCAGAAAATTTCATCCACGCACAATTTCAAGAAATTGTCGTATCGATCATGGATAAAGGAAATACTATACGCTTCGCTGATCAGGGCCCAGGTATCGCTCATAAAGACTTAGTACAAGAACCAGGTTTCTCATCGGCTACTGAACCCATGAAAAGGTATATTCGTGGAGTTGGATCCGGCTTACCAATTGTTAAGGACTATCTCGAAACAACCCATGGATATATAGAAATCGAAGATAACATTAATAAAGGATCAGTTGTAACTATAAGTTTAGTAGCATCTCGAAGTATTCACGACGAGCAACCGCAGCTTGATATACCTGAATTAACCGAAAACGAACAACGTATACTTCAGGCTCTTCTTCCTGATAAAGCCCTAGGAATTACCGAAATAAATAAAGTTACCGGTATTGCAGTAGCAAGTATCCATACCGCTTTATCTAAAATGGAAGAACAAAAGCTTGTAGAAAAGAACAATAAGAAAAGAAAACTGACTGTTTTTGGAGAACGAGTAGCACTTTCTCTCTAAAGACCAAAGAACTCTATATAATTATTTCTTAAAGCACAATAATGCTAATTACAATGAGAGAACCCAAGGTATAACTAAACAATGGATTTAACAGAGCTCTGGACAAACCTTATACGTCAAATTAAGTCGTATCCCAATGTGAATGCATCACAAATCGATGCATTCTTCTCTCGTGTGCAACTTCAAGCAGCGAGCCAGGGTTTTGTAATGTTTACCTCGGATAATAGTTTTATTAAAGACTGGATAGAAAAGCACTACATTAAAGATATCCAACAAGCCTTACATGATATGTATGGAATGGATTTTATTGTTCAAATTGAAGTAGATCCAACCTCTACTCCAATTGCGCCACTTCCCGAAAGTGCCCCAACGGTAAGCCAGGAAGTTCCAGTGCACCATCAACCAGCACCAAAACAACCAACGCCAACCCCTACACCAAGTGTCCAAAGGGAGGCACCCTTTATTAATCAAAGCGGATACAATACCCCAGAAAAAGAAGTACCAAATCCCCTTCACGTACCAACGCGAGAGGACTCATCTTTTTACAGGGACAATAACCTCACCACCTACTCTTCCCCTAAAAACGAAGAATTGGATATCCGTCATAACTCATCAGATAAAACTGAACAAAGGGGAGTAGAAGGCCTCAATAGTCTCACCTTCGAGACTTTTGTTATGGGTGATTCTAATCGGATGGCTTATTCAATGGCTGTTGAAGTTGCTGAAAAACCAGGCTCTTCAGCACTTAATCCTTTATTTATTTACGGACGAAGTGGTGTGGGTAAAACCCATTTACTTTGCGCAATCAAAAACTACATCAATGAACAATACGAAGACTTTAAAGTGATTTATATTGACTCGATGGAGTTAGTGAATCGCTATTCAGATGCTGCAATAGAGAAAAATGTCGATAAGCAAAGTTTTAAGAATTTTGAAAATTTCTTCCAGCAAGCTGATGTATTACTTATCGACGATATCCAGGGATTACAAGGAAAGCCAGGGACTCTTGATACCTTATTTCGTATTTTCAACAAGATGATCCCTAAAGGAAAACAGTTTGTTTTCTCTGCTGACCGTGCCCCAAAAAATATTGACTTAGATGAACGATATGTTTCTCGTTTTAACTCTGGCGCAACGATTGATATCCAACCACCAGACGACGAAACCAAACGAAACATTATTAAAAGTTTCATTGCGGAATACAAAAATGAAGAAGAACTACCATTCACTATTTCAGATAGCATCCTCGACTATATCGTAGACAATTCAAGCTCAAACATCCGAGAATTAAAGAGCGCAATTACTAATGTTATCTTTGCGCTCAAAATGGACAAAGAGCATGAACTATCAGAAAGTCGTGTCAAGGAACTTCTAGGAAATCATTTTATTGGTGGCGGAAAAAAGCGTATTACCATTGAGATGATTCAGGGCGCCGTAGAAGACTTCTATGGTGTTGCGCATAAGGATTTAATAGGGAAAAAGAAAGAACGCCGAATAGTACATCCAAGACAGGTTGCAATATTCCTTTGTCGCGAGCTTTCTGAAACCACCCTTAAAAATATTGGTAATGCATTTAACCGTGACCACACAACAGTTATGCATTCATGCGATCTAATTTCCAACCAACTTCAGGAAGACCGAAATCTTCGCGAAGAACTCGAGGCTATTCGGGAAAAGATCCGTATCCAACAGTACTAAATGCAGGAATTTATACCAAACAAACACTACTAGTAATCTTTGTTTTAACCCTTATAAGGACGTGCATAAATACCGTAAAGTACTGGGGATAACTAGTAAATAATGTTAATAAGGTTTTCCCCACCTTTTCCATGGGGAAAACAAGAGGGATAATCCACATGATTTATACCCCATCTTTTATTAATACTGACCAGGTAAAAAAGAAGTTATCAACAAATCAACGCTGATTATTACTTCTATGATTAGTATTTAATTAAGAAGAGTAAGAAGAAAAAATAAAGGGGAAATCCAAAAGAGTAAATCCTGAATTGATGGAAGGTTAAAACATCAAGAACGGGTATCATAAATTAACGCAACAGTTCTAAAGAGGTATCAGAGGAGCTTTAATGAAATTCAGTATCAATCAATCAGAACTTCAAAATGCCCTATCGGTATGCGTAAAAGGTTCTTCTACTCGCTCAACGCTTTCTATCCTTGCTGGAGTTTATCTCAAAGCAGAAGAAGGAAGCTTGACGCTACAAACAACCAACTTAGAACTATCTATAAAAGTAACCTGCCCCGCCTTAGTGGAAGAGCAAGGTGAATCAGTTGTACCTGCAAAGCTCTTTTTGGATATCGTGAAAAACTTGCCAGATATGGCTGTAAGAATAGAATCGGACGATGCAACAGCTTCGGTCTTCTGTGATACAACCACTTTTTCACTTAAAGCGCTCAATCCTCTTGATTTTCCTGCATTTCCAGAGGTAGAAGCTGAACAGGAAGCACAATTTCCTTTCTCGGCATTTTCAACCATGGTAAAGAGGACCGCAAAAGTAGTTTCTCATGATGAAACTCGTGCGGTGCTAACCGGTGTGTTGGTTTCCTGCGTGGGAAATGAACTCAAAATGGTTGCAACTGACTCGTATCGTTTAGCGGTGAGTGAAACTCAACTTACTCAACCATGTCCAGAAGAATTTGAAGCAGTAATTGCAGGTTCATTTTTGAATGATATTGCCTCATTACCGCAGTCAGATCAGCCTATTACTTTAGCTTTAAGCGAGAATCAAATAATTGTTTCCTATCAAGACACGACTTTTATTAATCGTCGAATTGAAGGTGCTTTCCCTAATTACAAACAATTAATTGCAGATGGATTCTCTACCCGAGTTACCTTATCTACCCATGCGCTTACCGATGCGGTTCGTCGAGTCTCTCTTTTAAGTAACAAAGTTTCCCCTGTGCAGATAAAAGTTGATGCCGAATCTGGTGTTATGACTTTAGTTACTAATTCTCAAGATATTGGTAATGCACAGGAGAATTTAATTTGCGAAATTGAGGGAGAATCAGTAGATATAGCCTTTAATTACTCTTTCTTGTTGGATGGCTTGAATTCTATAACTACTGATGCGGTTCATTTGGATCTTTTTGGCTCTATGAAACCAGGAATTCTTCGCGCTACAGAAGGAGAAAATTTCCTTTACTTGATTATGCCTGTGCGTGTATAGGGCAAGACTAAGTGTTGGATGATCTTTTATGGGGCTTATCTTGAGCGCGATAGATTGCAATAATTTTCGTTCGTATCATCAGTTAAAGCTTGATGAAATTGGAATGCTTACGTTAATTATTGGTCCTAATGCTACAGGCAAAACAAATCTCTTAGAAGGAATTCAGTACACTACAGCAGCTACTTCATTCCGTCATCCAACTCTTTTACATCTGATTCGTAGTGGAGAGAAAAATAGCTGGTTTAAAAGTGTGTTTGAAGGAGACGGCCGTAATTTAGAGGTCGAGCTTCGCTGTAGCTTAGACCGTAAAGATTTTTATCTTAATGAAAAAAAGAAGCAGGCTCATAAAATTCGTGGTATTTTACCCTCGGTTTTGTTTTGTCCTGATGATTTAAATCTTATTAAGGGATCGCAAAGTGTTAAACGTACACAGCTTGATCTACTTGGATCGCAGATTTCATCTGGTTATAACGCGGTTCGGAAAGACTACGAAAAAATATTGCGTCAAAAGAATAGCTGCCTTAAGCAGGAGATGCCGCACGAATACCTTTCAAGTATTAACGAGGTGTTAGCATCAATTGGCGCGCAGCTTTACCACTTACGTTCCCAGTTGGTAACATCGTTAATTCCTTATATCCAAGACTACTATCATGAATTATCACTTGGTCGTGAGGAGGTTTCGATAAGGTATATACCTTCCTGGGAACGAGCGGAAGCTAATCCGGAAGAGTACCAAGAAAACGCCTGGGTAGATCGTCATACTGCTCAAGAATTACTTTTACAGAAAATGGAAAACGATTACCCGAAAGAGCATGAGCGTCACATGTCGCTCTATGGTCCGCAAATAGATAGGATAGAGTTTTATTTAGATAAAAGAAACGCCTCATCTTTCGCTTCCCAAGGACAACAACGTTCACTGGTTTTGAGTTATAAAATGGCTGAAGTAGCTTTAATTAAGGAGAAATTAGGACAAAATCCCCTTCTCCTCCTCGATGATGTTATGAGTGAACTCGACAATGATCGCAGATCGGCCCTATTTTCACTTTTATCGGAGGGAATTCAGACCTTTATTACAGCTACAAATTCTGAAATGTTTGACGAGAGCTTAAAAAAACAGGCGCGGATTGTGGAACTTGGATTTGATGGAGTGGTTTCTTATGGTTGATCATCCTGAATGGGCTTCTTCTCGTGATCCACGTCATTTAGCTGATATTTACAACGAACGAACTAATTCATTAAAACCGGTTTCGAATTCTTTCAATGCGTTTTATCATTCCTTACCTGAAAAGGTTAGGGAGAAAGTTTTAGTAAACCGAAGAATACAAAAAATTCATCAGCAATTTTCTCAAGTTGTTGATCCTTATATTTTAGATCACACGAATTCAGTTTATCTGCTTCGTCATAAGGATCCTTTAGGACAATCTGATAAGAACGGCAAAGAAAAAAATACCTATTTAGATCAAAACTCAACTGATTCATTAAGTTCGACAATCGTTTCGAATAGCGGAATATATAACGCTGATAAGAAAGTGCTCGGCAATCCCAATAAGTCACTTTCCAATAAGCCTCCTTATGAAGTTCAAGAGGTATTTGATCTTGTAGTGTATGTTGACAATTCTTTGGTAGCGGCGGAACTAAATGCTCGGAGAGAATTGATTCGTTTAAAATATCGCGAGCAATTCAAAGCGGTAATCGATATATTTGAAATACGTATTTCTCGCGGTGCCTATAAAAATAAATATCCTTTTAGGGAACTGAGAGATCGTAATGAGGAATACAGGCCAGCTCACACACTCACTCAAGAAGAATTGAATGAAATAGATGAACTTTTAAAAGATATTCCTGAGGGAAAATTGCGAGCGTCGTTTAAAAAAGCAATTAAGGCCCAAAAACAAAATAGTGATAAAAAATAATAAAAAACATCACGGGAATGTGTTTTCTCCCGTCAGAAACGCTTAGAAACGCTGTAAACGCTAGAAATTTATAAAGTACTTTAGTTATCTGTTATAATAGACGTTTGGAAAACTGCCCTCTTATGCGCTTTTCTTCGAGAAGCGCTTTGAAATTTATGGAAGAGGAGGAATTTGTGGTAACAGAAAGTGGCCATTATAGTGGTCAGGATATCCAAGTCTTGGAAGGCTTGGAAGCTGTTCGTAAACGTCCTGGTATGTATATTGGTTCAACAGGTCCAAGAGGTTTACATCATCTTGTTTACGAGGTTGTAGATAATTCAGTTGATGAAGCATTAGCTGGATTCTGTGACACTATTAATGTAACTATTCATGAGGACAATTCAATTACCGTTGTTGATAATGGCCGCGGTATTCCTATCGATAAACACCCTAAAGAGAAAATCCCTACTGTTGAGGTCGTTCTAACGATTCTCCATGCAGGTGGTAAATTTGGTGGCGAAGGCTATAAGGTTTCCGGTGGTCTTCATGGTGTTGGTGTTTCAGTAGTAAACGCGCTGTCTACTCGTGTAGTGGTTCAGGTTCGTCGTGATGGGAGAGAATATGAAATTTCTTTTGATCACGGTAAAACTAAAGAAAAGCTGCATGAAATAGGGAAAGCGAAACACACCGGAACTACGGTAACGTTCTGGCCTGATCCGGAAATATTCCGCGAGACAACAGTATTTGATTACCCTACCCTTCAAGCACGTTTCCGCGAAATGGCGTTCTTGAACAAAGGTTTAAAGATTACCCTTACTGATGAGCGTGATCTTGATAATGAGGGCAAGCCTCGTTATGAGGTATTTCATGCTCTAGGCGGATTGCAGGATTTTGTAAAATTCCTCAACCAAGGGAAGGAAACCCTCAATAAACCTATTTATTTTGAAGCGGAAAACGAAAACGGCATGGTTGAAGTAGCTATGCAGTGGACCACGTCTTACTCTTCAAATTCAGTGATGTCTTTTGCAAATAACATTCACACCATCGATGGCGGTACACACCTTGATGGATTTAAGCAAGGGGTAACACGTACGATCAATGATTACGCGCGCAGTAAAGGTATCCTAAAAGAAAAAGATAATAACCTTTCAGGTGATGACACTCGTGAGGGTCTAGCCGCAATTGTATCAGTGAAACTTCGCGAGCCTCAGTTTGAGGGTCAGACTAAAGGTAAGTTAGGAAATACTGAGATTCGAGGTCTTGTTCGGACGGCGGTCATGAAGGGGCTTGCAGAATATCTGGAAGAAAATCCTACCCCAGCAAAGCGTATTATCAATAAAGCATCCCAAGCAATGAAAGCTCGAGAGGCTGCTCGTAAAGCGCGTGATATGACGCGTCGTAAAGGTGTTCTCGATTCCTTTAGTCTTCCTGGCAAATTAGCTGACTGTTCTTCGAAAAATCCTGCTGAATCTGAAATTTTCATTGTAGAGGGTGACTCTGCAGGTGGTTCAGCAAAGCAGGCGCGTGACCGTAAGTATCAAGCGATCATGCCTTTACGAGGAAAGATTCTTAATGTTGAACGTGCGGGGCTTCATCGCTCTTTATCCTCGGACACTATTTCAAGTTTGATTACTGCAATCGGTACTAATATCGGCGAAGATTTTAACGCAGATGCAGCCCGTTATCATCGCATTATTATCATGACAGACGCTGATGTTGACGGCGCTCATATTCGTTGCTTGCTTTTGACCTTCTTCTATCGATATATGCCTGAGCTTATTACGCGTGGTTATATTTATATTGCTCAGCCTCCTTTGTATGGCTTAAAGAAAAAGGGTGGCAAGAAACTGGAATATATCTTTAACGACCAAGCGCTTCAGGATCGCTTAGCAGAAATACCTGATCGCGATAGTATTTCTCTTCAGCGTTACAAGGGTCTTGGAGAAATGGATCCTGAACAGCTTTGGGAAACCACCATGGAACCCTCAAAGCGCACAATGCTTCAGGTAAGTATTGAAGATGCGGCTGAGGCGGAGCGTGTAGTGAGTGAATTAATGGGGGATCAGGTTGAGCCTCGTAAAGACTTTATTCAAAAGCACGCACATGATGTTCGTTTCCTAGACTTCTAGAAAGGATTTATTTCGTGGCTGAAAAGAAAGATGAAGGAATGGATCTTACGGGATCTACCATCCTTCCTGCTGAACTCAGTAAGGAAATGAGAACTTCCTTTCTTGAGTATTCGATGAGTGTTATTGTTTCTCGTGCGCTTCCTGATGTGCGAGATGGCTTAAAACCAGTTCATCGTCGTATTCTTTACGCGATGAATGAAAGTGGTATTACCCCTAAGCGCCCCCATGCGAAGTCTGCTCGTACTGTTGGTGACGTAATTGGTAAGTATCACCCTCATGGTGATAGTGCGGTATACAACACTATGGTTCGTTTAGCGCAGCCGTTCTCTATGCGCGTGACGTTGGTAGATGGTCACGGTAACTTTGGTTCTATCGACGGTGACTCGGCAGCTGCTATGCGTTACACCGAAGCACGTCTCGATAAACCTGCCATGGAGCTTTTGCGAGATCTCGACAAAGAGACGGTTGATTTCCAGCCTAACTATGACGAGAGTTTGCAGGAGCCAGTAGTTTTACCTGCTCGCTTTCCTAACCTTCTTGTAAATGGTTCTTCAGGTATTGCAGTAGGTATGGCAACCAATATCCCTCCCCATAACCTTGGTGAGGTAATTGATGCTACTTGCCTCATGTTGGATAACCCTGACTGCACAGTTGATGATCTTTTGAAGGTAATGCCCGGTCCAGATTTTCCCACTGGTGGCATTATCATGGGTCGCAAGGGGATTCGCGAGGCTTATGAAACAGGTCGTGGTAGTTTAACGATTCGTTCAACCTGCCGCATTGAAGAAGGGAAGAATGGAAAGAAATCTATCGTAGTTTCCGAAATTCCCTATCAGGTAAATCGTACCAAGCTTCTCGAAAAAATAGCTGACTTAATCAGGGATAAAAAACTTCCTGAAATTTCCAATGTTCATGACGGCGCCGATCGCCATGGTATCGATATCATTATCGACCTGAAACAAAATGCGATTCCACAGGTAGTACTCAATAAGCTCTATAAGCATACTCAGCTCCAAGTGGGCTTTGGATGCAATATGGTTGCTTTGGTAAATGGCGTTCCTCGCACTCTTTCTCTGAAGGAAATGCTTCATTACTACATTCTCCATCAAGAGGAAGTAGTAGAGCGCCGTACTCGTTATGATCTCGCTAAGGCTGAAGCACGCGCTCATATTTTAGAGGGCTTTGTTATCGCACTTGATAATATTGATGAAGTTATCCGTATTATCCGCGCTTCAAAAACTGACGCTGAAGCTAAAGCTTCCTTAATGGAATCGTTCTCGCTTTCTGAAAAGCAAAGTGAAGCAATTCTTGAAATGAAATTGCGCCGTTTAACTGGATTAGAACGCGAAAAGATTGAACAGGAATTAGCTGAACTTCGTGAAAAGATCGAGTACTTCAAACGCGTGCTTTCTGATAAAGAATTGCTTAAGCAAATTATTAAAGATGAATTGCTTGAAATTAAAGAAAAATACAATTCAAAGCGTTTAACAAAAATTACCGATGAGGTAAAAGAGCTGGATGTGGAAGATCTTATTGCAGAAGAGGAAGTTGCAGTAACGGTTACCAAAGCTGGTTACGTTAAGCGTCTTCCCGTAGCTACTTATCGCCAGCAGAAGCGTGGCGGAAAAGGTATGCAGGGTGTGAACTTGAAAGAAAGTGACTTTGTTGAGCACCTCTTTATTTCCTCTACCCATGCCTATATGTTGTTCTTCTCTTCGTTTGGTAAGGTGTATCGTCTTAAAGCGTACGAAATCCCTGAAGCATCACGTCATGCGCGAGGCACCGCGATTGTAAACTTACTGCCTTTGGAAAAAGGAGAAACGATTGCTGCGGTTATCGCAACGAAAGATTTCCCTGAAGATGAATACCTCATGTTTGCGACTGCTTCAGGTATGGTTAAAAAGACCTCTATGAAGCTTTATGATCGCACGCGCCGTGATGGTTTAATTGCTATCAACCTGAAAGAAAATGACAAGCTAATTTCCGTTAAGCGTGTGGCTGAAGGCGAAAAAGTTGTCATGGTTTCGTCAGCAGGCAAAGCAATCATGTGGGATGAATCAGAAGTACGCGCTATGGGACGTGACACAATGGGTGTTCGCGGAATGACGGTTAATACGGATGCACGTGTCCTTGGTATGGAGATTGCTCACGAAGGAAGCGATTTGTTCGTTATTACTGAATTGGGGTATGGAAAGCGCACCCCAATTTCCGAGTATCCAGAACATCATCGAGGTGGTCAGGGTGTTTACACTATTACTATGACACCTAAGAAAGGCCTTCTGGCAGCAATGAAGATTGTGGATCCTGAAGACGAGATCATGATCATCACTGAAGAGGGTGTTGTGGTTCGTACCGCGGTATCGGGCGTTTCAGAACTTGGGCGTTCTACTCAAGGTGTTCATGTAATGAATGTAGCAGATAAAGATAAAGTAACGGCTGTTGCAATTGCTACTTCGAATGATAAGAAGGCAAGTAAAACCCATACATCGAAAGATCAGATGAATTTGCTTGATCAGGAATAAACGCTGATAAAACTATATGTTTCCCGTGAAACAGGCAAGGGATGCCCCTTGCCTGTTTTTTTTTATTTAATGGCTTCAGCCTGTTGAGGACGCGAA
>UMCO01029493.1_pt1 | contig 32560 bp, 46 predicted proteins | sample 1964251 | NCBI WGS metagenome assembly UMCO01 (sample SAMEA4835970, study PRJEB28245) | human gut metagenome | biome: gut microbiome; material: fecal sample | place: Denmark | collected 2008
ACATTACAAGAATTTGAAAAAGTGCAGTAAACAAGCGTATTTTTATTATACATTGACTAACATCAGACTAACATCATTTTTTGCGGTTCTGCAATCGCAGAGATGTAATCGTTTAGGTCTATAATTTTATTGATTTTCTTAATCTGATTTGTTTGCACTAAATGTGTATAAATATTCAAAGTCGTTTCGGGCTTTGCGTGTCCGAGTTGGTTTTGGACATAAAGTAAATCTTGACCGCAAAAGAACAAGTTTGTAGCAAAAGTATGTCTTAGATAATGTGCGGTGAATCTTTCAATAACAAACGGAACGCCTTTTGGGTCGAACTTACTTTTCGGCTTTCGCTCATATTCGGAAAAATCTCCGTATTTAAGATTGAGGTCTGCCATATAGCTGTCCCATAGTTCGCGCCACGCTGTTGTTGAGAAGAACTCCCCTTTTGTTGTAAGTACAACAAAGTCGGATTGTTTATGGTTCTTTTGATTTTTCAGAAAATCCACAAGGGTGTGGGGAATATTGACTGTTCGTATGCCAGCCTTTGACTTTGCGCCTTGCACAATGTGCGGAGTTCCTGTCATTACAAGTTTTTGATGAACACTAATTTGAGCATTTTCAAGGTCAATGTCATACCATTGCAACGCAAGGCATTCACTTAATCTTAAACCAGACAGCATCATGATCATAGCAGGAAGTTGTGCTCTGTGTGGCATTTCCATAACCCACCGCTGTTCTTGCTCGGTCAATGCCCTGCGCTCGCTTACAGGTGCATTTTTCGGTATTCTGACATATGTTAATGGATTGTAGTCAAGTATGCGGTTTTCAACAGCAAAGTCAAACACCTGCCTTGCGGTCATTCTGTAATCACGCAGAGTTTTCTTTGAAGTCGGTTTGCCTGTATGTGGATTTCGTGCGAAATAGTCATTTATGATACATTGAAAATCTGCTTTTACAAGTTTGCTGATTGCAACATCGCCTAATACAGAAAACGGTTTAAGGTTTGTTTTATAACTCTTATACTGCTTGTCAGAAGAAAGCAGAGCCTTTTTGTATATCAGCCAATTTTCGCAGAGTTCACTGAACGGCATATTCTCGCTAAGAATATCCATACCTTTGCTGATTTTTAGCTTGATTTCATTTGCTTTGCGTGTAACCTCAGCTTGCGTTTTGCCAAATACAGACTTATACATAGCTTTGCCGTTTTCATCTCGTCCGATATAGATATTTTTTTGATATCTGCCGTCTTTACGCTTTTTCATTTTATAACACTCCTTTTGTTTTTAAAAAAGGGTGCAAAAATCCCTTGTGTTTTTATTCGATAAACTTGAAAAACACAAGGGAGTATGGTACAATTATATTGCGTTTAACTGCACCATTGCACCCGTGTGATGGTTTCCGCTTTGTTCGAGGACCAGTCGAGCAGGGCGGATTTTTATATTATTGTTTAACTCCAAGATAATCAATTAAAGCGTTTTGAAATACTTTAGAGCAGTTTACGCCGTCCTTATCTGCCATATCTGCAAGCCAAGCCGGGAGAGAAAGAGTTTTCTTTACAAAGCGGTTGTTGAGCTTGTCACGAAAGGCAGGCATAAACACTTCAATAACAGCTGGGACTTGATTTTTTTCAAGTGTGATGTTCTGAATTTGTGTAGGTTCGGGAATTTCTTCGCCGTCCTGCTCAAGTCCCCAAAGGTGAAGTCCAAGTGCCTCGTGAGCGTTTTTTAATGCCTCTTCCATAGTATCGGCACAAGGCAGACAACCCGGTAAGTCAGGAAATTCAATAGAAATGCCGTCTTCTGCAACATCAAATACTGCAATGAACGAATATCTGTCTTTCATAGTAAAAACCTCCGTAATAGTTTTAAGGGGATTGCAGGCATTATTCAAATTTAATACCTGCTTGCTTTTCAATGCTCTTTAAGGTTTTAATCGGAAAATCTTTTCTCGGGTGAGTAACTGTTACTCTGCCTTTCTTGGTTGGGTGTTTAAACTGGTGGTGGTCGCCAACACAACCGACCTCATACCAACCGTCAGCATTAAGAATTTTGATTACATCTCTTGAAGTATAGCTTTTCAACTTTATCTCCCCTTTATGTATATATTATAATACATAATTTATTATGTGTCAATAGCTTTTGATAAATAATTTATTACATAATATTGTAAAATCCCACAACTTTGCCAAGAATGCAGAGCAAAGTATTATTTTAGGGCGGATTTATTTACTCATCTTCTTCATCTATTGTGTAATCATTTGTATAATTTTCATTAGATGATTGAGATTGTCTAAATTCTTCTGCGAGCATAGTTTTATTAAATTCAGCAGTCGGCTCAATTTTGTTTACAAGCTCTTCAAGTTCATCTACTGTAGTATAGAAAAACTCCTTACGCATATTGACTTTATTAACTCTTTTATCGTTCAAAATGCTATGTAATTTACTTTCAAGTCCAACAGCATCTTCCGAAAAAATGAAACTATGTACATCAAATTTAAATGGTACAGAAGCATTTCCTAATTCGTTTACTCTGTCTTGCGGGTCAATTCTTCTTGTCATACCAACTTTAAATACATTTTCACCGAACGATCCAAGATTACTTATAATATATACATTACCTGCCTTACCATTTTGAAGTTGAACGATATTATCTTTTTTAATAGTGACATCAGCAAGTTTTGCTTGCAATTCGAGAATTTTAGCATTTAAAGCTTTACTTTCTTCATCTGCCGAAGCTTTTAACTGCTCTTTTAATTTTTCAATTTCATTGTTATATTTAAGTTCTTCGTTTTCAATCTTCTTCTTTTCCTGCTCAAGTGCCTTGCGTTCTTCAGCTTCTTGACGAATTTGCTCTTTAATAGCAAGTTGCTCTTGCTTCGCCTGCTCTTTTTTTACATAATAGTTATACTCTATTTTTACAGCATTTATAAATAAATATTCTATTTCGCCTATAAATTTTGTAAGAGTTCCAGCTATATTCTGATTACCTTGAGCTGCGATATTCAGATATTTTTGAGAAGTATTTTTTACTTGCTCAATAGCATTATCTAATTTTTCATATTTCAGATTATATAAGATATTCTGCAATTCTGCTCTTAAAGCTATTACCATTAAATCATAAATAGCTTTATTCGCCTTTGTAGTGTACCTGCTACGATATTGTGATAAAACTTTTTCGATTTGTTTGTCATTATCTTTAAATGCTTTTCTTAAACTTTTAACATCCATATAATGTAGCTTAAGAATAACAGACGGTGACAACTCTTCAAGTTCATCAAACTCTGATTTATATAATTTCAATTCTGCTAAATCAGGAGAATATTCAAAAAAATTAGATATAGAATAATCAATACTCTTGTATAGCTCTTTCGTTCTGTCTAATTTGTTTTTAGCTGTTTTTAATTTCTTTTCTGTTTTTTCGATTTCAACATTTAAGCTCAGTATTCTCTCATCTGTTTTAATCTTTAAATCATTAAGCTTTTCTTTTGTTGATTCAGTTTCATCGTTAAGCTTATTTTTTAATAAAGCACGCTGATTTTCAAGATTTAAAGCTTCCTCTTTGCTTTTCTCAATTTCTTGCTTTAATTGTTGAATAATTCTCTGTGATGTATCGTAATCATCAAAGCACAATTCGCTTAATTTTTGCTTTAACTCATCATTTTGTTTTTTTAGCGTTTCAATTTCACTCTTATATTGTGAAACTTTAAAAATATCAAAAAATCCCATTGCTAAGCTCCTCACATAATATAATATTTGACAAAATATATAATATATTGTAAAATAGATTTAGAGGAGTGCGTTTTCTTCTCACATCTTTTTTAGTCAGTCGTAGGTGGTGCTACGACTGACTTTTATTTTTATTAATAAATTGATTAAATTGTTTTATAACTTTTTGCTCGAGTGGGTGCTTATAAAAAGCATTTCTTTTTTCAAGCTCTTGCATACGCTCTGATCTATATGTCGCAGCTTCAAGACTTATATTACATAACCGAGATATTTCCGCAGCGGTTAAAATCTGCAATTCGTGCAGTACGCACGCAGGAGCGAGCAAGTCACGAGCAAAGATATTAGCTGAACTCTCCGTATCATTTTGCACAGCAAATGTTCTGTATGCTATTTTGTCCACGAGCATATGTCCGAGCAAAATGTGCCCTAATTCGTGAGCAATAGTAAACCTACATCGCTGTGAACTATCTGTATCTCTATATACAATTATAAAACTGTTATTATTTACAATTGTAACACCGCTTGCATTGTTTTGAAGAATATTAACATCGCTGTTTTTAACTAAATTAATATCATTTGATTTTCTAACAATATTCGTAACCTCAATGGGTAGTGCCTTAATATCGTAGTCTAATATACATTGCCATGCGGCGTTACGAGCATTTTTGTATTTGCCGTAATCCATTCATCACACCTCGTAGGTATTTTAACCAACGAGGCATTTTTTTATTTACAAATCAGATTCATCTTCAACAGATTTAGCATTTTTAAGTAATTCAAGTTTTTCTTTTGAAATTTTTTGAAATTCAATAGGTCTATTATCGCTGCTCCTCGCAGCGGTTAAAACTGTAACATACTCTTCACTTGAATCATCGTTAATATTTAGTAACTTATCAATAGCCGGTTGCATTTCAGGCTTATTTCTATATGCAACAACAAGTTTCTTTTCGTGTGCATTAAGAGTTAATTCTTTACTATCACAATTATAATTTGATCTATCCATAGGAACATCAAATCCCATTAACCAGGCTTCATTAACATTTAGTGCAAGACCCAATATGTATAATTTATTTTGTCCCGGTTCAACTTTACCACTAACATATTGACTTAAATCATTTTTATTAAGTTTAATTCCGTATTTTTCGCTATATGGAGCAGCTAAATTAAGAATATCAACTTGTTTAAGATTTAAATCTGACATTATTTGTTTCAATCTATATGAAGTTGTATACTTTTTCACTTATATCACCTTGCTTTAAGTGTATTGTAACACATCTTGAACAAAAGTTCAATAGCATATTGAAAAAAAGTTCAATTTTTTTGAAGAAAAGTATTGACATAGTAATCAAGCTGTGTTATTCTAAAATTGTTCAAAGAGATTGAACTACAAAGGAGTTGATTAAATGCCATTCGATTATAGAAAACTTGAAGGACTGGTTAAAGAAAAATGTAGGACTAGAGCCATTTTTGCATATAAAATGGGCTTATCAGAGCGAAGCATATCTTTAAAAATGAACGGAAAAACACAATGGAAACAAACCGAAATCTGCACAGCTTGTGAGATTTTAGGAATTAGTAATGAAGATATACCGAAATATTTTTTTGATCCAAAAGTTCAAAGTGTTGAACATATTAAGACAGCATAAGAGGTGATAACAATGTTTTTAAGTGTATACGCAGTAATTGCTACCGTTGTAGCGGTAGTAGCAATTATAAAAGCTGTGAAGTGGAAAATCGCAACAAGAGCAATTACACTATTTTGCAAAGAAAAGTTCAGGTCCCCCACTAAAGAAGAAATTGCCGACTGCACAAAGCGAGCAGCCGACAATACGATAAAGTTTAAATAATTCCAAATTGAGCTTTTATAAGTTCCGTTACAACATTTGAAGCAATTTGGGTAACTGCGGAAAGAGAGTTGCTACCAACAACTCCAGCAATCTTTTTAACCTTGCCCCATATATTATCATTACGAATATTAGCAAGAAATTGATGCCCATCAGGCGATAAATCTGCAATCGTTACATATTTTCCCCCATCAAATGAATGCACATCAATAATAAGATTTGCTATCTTACATTGTCTAATGTGGTAGAGTAGCTCCTCGGCAGAATATTTTTGGAGATTGTCAGGAAGAGTATCATCAAATTTTAACTCCAATATTCTGTGATAATCAACATCTTTTTCGATTGCGAGTAAAATATCACGAACACAATCCGAATTTAACCGCATAGCTTGCACCTCCTTTCATTGAAATTATATCACATTGTATTGAGGATGCAAAGCAACGAAACTAACAAAGAGGTGATTAAATGTTAAAAGGCAAAAGAAAAAAGGAAATGCCGGAAAGACAAATTCCTTTTGAACGCCCTGCTTATCCTGTTCAGAGTGATTTTTACAAAATTTCTTTGGAAGAGTTCGGCGGAGAACAGCATAGGAAAGGAGATGTGAAAAGTGACCTTATGTATAATTATGATACTAACAAATCTGTGTATATCTGTGGTATTCTTAACTATCGCAATAAAAATAATAGCTGTCCGCATTATAAAAACGCTTGACAGCTATTTGAATAAATATGATGCACAGATTATGGATTTAATTCGCTGGGCAAAGGACGAAGACAAACATCAATGAACGCTTTTCCGCCAGCGATAAGCTTGTTTTTGTTAATTATGTTCTTGCATTCTTCAACAGCTTTTTTAATCTCAGGTGTTATTTCCTTTTTGTATAGATGATCTTCAAGTATATTAAAAATTGGAAATATTAGTTTTTCATATCGTTCTTTAAGATATGTTTTGTTGTGTTCTTTTTTGAATAATATCCACGACAAAATAACGGTACTTATAGTTGTAGCTAATGAAACAATAAAAGTTAACCAGTTAAAAAGAGTATCCAAAGTTTACACCTCATTACTAATTCAATCATAACACTAAAAGAGGTGTAAGGCAATAAATTTATAAGGAGGGTATATATGCCAAAATCTAAGAAAACAGTAACCAACTGGGACGATGTTCCGATCTACATAGATTTGCCATTGCTGGCAAATCTTTGGGGGTTCTCGGTTGATTGTTTAAAGAAAAAAGCACAGTCGGGCATTTTGCCGGCGGCAAAGATGTTCGGTGAGTGGAGAATATCTAAAGAGGACGCAAAGGCTTACTTCGAAAAGGCTTACAACGAAACGCAGGAGGGAATAAAAAAAGATGGATGTAATAATTAACGACATACCGACCTATCCGTTTAAGGATGTTGAAATCGGAGATGTGTTCTCTGATGATTTGGGACGCTTTATGATGAAAGTATCATACGAAACAGCAATATGTTTAGATGATAATACAGTCTATGGCATTAACAGCAATGTCAAATGCTATCTGAGGGATTGCGTGATTATAGAGCGTGAACTGCTCGAAAATCTCAAGAAAGGAGCAAACGGATATGAGTAAGCTTGAAAACTTACAAATCTGTATCAAAGACGGCGAGGTTATTGCCTTACAGGGTTTAGACACCGTTACAGCGGACAGGCTCGAAGACATTTTGAATTATGTCGCAGAAGTTAAGGAAAGCCTTGACAGGCACAAGCTCAACAATAGAGCAACAGGCATTAAGCGTTTGGCGAACAACTGTAAAAAGTTTATCCGCTGCTGCAAATACGCAGTGAAAAATTGAGGAGAGGTGAACCGATGAACAGATTAATACATACATCAGCAAGCGGTGCAATCAAAGTTTGCGATGTATACCACACTCTCATTTCACTTGAGGGCATTCCAACCAACCTTATAGGCTTAGTACATAAACTCAAGGACTACGAGGCAACAGGCTACAATCCCGACTTCATCGACACTATTCCGTATATTTTACAAGATATGGCGGAACTCCTTGAAAATCCAACAACAGAACACATCAAGGCTTGCAAGTCGAAGATTGACTACATTTTAAATGCAAAAGACAAAGCCGCCAACTAATGCACAGCTGACGGCAAAGTGAAAAGATATAAAAATATTTACCGTATTTATTATATCTTTTCTCTCTTAAAAAATCAAGAGGTGAAATTATGAATATTTTAGAAAATGCAGTTGACTGCATTAAAACCCAAGGCAAGAACTATAAAAAATACTCAAATGAGTGGAATGTTATGCAACAGCTCATTGACATCATCACAGCACAGCCGGAGAGTGCGGAAATTGTGCTACAGGATTTAAAAATCAAAGAAATGCAGTTGAATGCACTTGTAGCAAGCGTAATAAATCAAAGACTTGCAGATCCATATAAGGTTATGACCGCAATTTGCGAATTTTATGCAATTCCTACACCTGACGAATTACCGCCGGAAGTGTGGCGAATGAACAGTACCTCTCCTGCCCCGACAAAGTCTGAAAAGCAAGGCTTTATAAACCTTATGGATTTGCTGTGAGGTGAATTACAATGCAAAAGAAAAAGCTGACAGCATTACCAATTGATAAAAATCGAGAAGATGTACCGGTTATGCAAGCGGTAGTTGAATTTCAACACACCGACCTATGGGGCAATAATTATACAAGCAACAAATACAACTATGTGTATGACGCTTTTCTTGATACTTCAACAGGCGAAAATACTCTTATTGTAGATGTTTTTTCGCCCGCACCTGACGCTGAATTTTGTTATCGTCTGCTCATTGGAAAAAACAAACAAGGCAACGATAAATGGTTCATCATTGATTCCAAGGGCGAAGTAAGCGAAAGGAGCTTAGATGGCGGCTGTTATTACAATAAATTTTATTATCCGTTCAGCGCTGAAACAGATAAAGTCATTGACGATTATTTGGCGGACACAAGCTCTTATGCAAAAGGAAAAGGCATCGGAAAAATAATAGCTTGGCAAAAAGCAGTCAGGCAAAAAAGGCTCAAAGATAAATACCAAAAAATCAAAGACAGTATAAGTTACGAGTTGGCAGAAATTCGCCCACTGCCGCAGGCGATACATAAATGGATTGATAATACCGTAATGGCATATAGCCGATATATGTTTTATGATGCCAACGGCAAAAAGCAGACTACTGCAAGATGTTCCGTATGCGGTAACGAGGTTACTATTAACAAGGTACGCAGCGGAGATAAAGTCACTTGCCCTGCCTGTCACAAAAAGTGCACTGCAAAACCATATCGAAAATATTTGAATTCAAACGGCTTTTGTAACAGAGAAACAATAATGTATCTGCAGCCGTTCAAAGGAACAAGATTTTGTGCTCGTGAATTTGTAATCGAATATGACTACAGTTACGGCAGAATTAAGCCGGTCATCAGTATGCAAGAACTTTCAAGAACAACTTGCGACTTTAACGGACAAGAAATGCGAGTGCAGGAACAATACACATATGACGAAGATTACAAAGGCGGCGACTGGCGAAAGGATTTTTATAGAAGTGTAAACTCAAGTTTGCCACTCTACCCCGGCACGCTCAATAAGATATTTAAGCGTGTAAAAGGATTTAACAAGTGGCATATCGACTACGGCAAGATTGCAAAGCAATGTAATCCTGTTGGATTTGCGAATTTGTACGACGCTGTAAATAAAGTTGCGTGCTTGCCGAACATGCTTAATAACGGCTTAGTTGAATTAGCACGAGATGTAATTGCACACAGATACAATACCAGCTTGTATGATCTATCTAAAGGCTCGTTATCTAAGAGCTTTGGTATAACAAAAGACGATTTAAAAATTCTAAAGCCTTTAAATGTTAGTTACAGAGAATTTGAGCTATACAAAGCATATCAAAGCACAGGCAGAAAAATAGACTTTGAAGAGCTGAAAGAATTTTTAAAAGTCAGCTCAATAATTGATTGTAATACAGCAGAAATGCTTAGTATTTTACAGCGTAGTTCATTGCGAAAATTCTGCAAATTCTTCCGCAAGTGGGAAAGCGAAAATTGCACAAGCCAAGATAAAGACAGTTGGTGGGATCCAAGACGGCATTTTTTTATTGATTATAAAGACTACATTAGAAATGCTACTTTGCTTGAATATGACTTGTCAAATTCAGAAGTGCTTTTCCCTAAAAACTTAAAGCAAGCTCACGATTTAGCGTACAGCATAATCAATGATGAAGAACTTAAAAATGCAGAACTTCCACAAATTGCTCGACAATACGAATCTTATAGCAATTTATATAGCTATGAGGATAAAAACTATTGTATTATGCCACCGTCAAGACACAATGACCTAAAAAACGAAGGCAAAACGCTATGCCATTGTGTAGCGACATACGCAAAAAGAGTTGCCGTTGGCAGTACAATTATACTTTTTATCCGCAAGACAAGCGAAAAAGACAAACCATATTTTACGCTTGAGCTTAATCCCACAACTTATGAAATTGAGCAATGCAGAGGATTGAGAAATTGTGCGTATCCAAAAGAAGTTAAAGACTTTATGGATAAATGGTATAAAGAAAAAATAGAACAGTTGAAAAGGAGAAAAGAAAAATGTCAGATAACAGCAGCATAATGAGTATAGCTGATTTCAACATCACTGAAATGTCAGCAGATACAATGTCAGCACTAAACACTCATCAGAAAATAATCACAGCAGAGCAGACGGCTGCAGATGCAATGATTAGCTTGTGCGAAAATCTTAAATTAATGAGAGATAAGCACTTATACGAAGCGCTCGGCTTTGAAACATTTGATACATACACAGAGCAAGCCTGCGGCATTAAACGCAGACAAGCTTACAACTACATCAGCACATACGAAAAGCTTGGCGGTACGGTTTTGCAGTCAAATGCATCACTCGGCATTACGAAATTACAGCTACTTACCGAGGTGTGTGCGGTGGACAGGGAAGATTTTATTACAGAAAACAACCTTGAGGGAATGTCGGTATCTGAAATTAAGAAGCTTGTTGAGAAGAGTAAGGAGCAGGGAGAGCAGATAAGTCTGCTGTCTGATGAGCTTGAGGACAACGAGAAGAGCAAGGAAATCCTCTTGTCGGAAAATGAGGAGCTGCGCAGGCAGGTTAAGGAGCTTGAAAGCAGGCCTGTTGAGGTTGCGGTGCAGTCACCGAGCGAGGAGGAAATTAAACGTGCAGCGGAAAAGAAAACTGCCGAGCTTGCCGAAAAGCTGAAAAATCTGCAGGAGGAAAACGCAAAAATAAAGTCTGAGCAGAAAGCTGCTGTTAAAAAGGCTACGGAAAAGGCTGTAAAAAAAGCCGAAAAGGAATACAGCGACAGGCTGAACGAAGAAAAGGACAGGCTGAGGGCTGATATTGACGCTCGGTACAAGGAAAAGATAGAAGCCGCCGAGCAGGAAAGAAAAGAGGCGCTGAAAAAGGCTGAGGAAATGGCAGGCAGGCTTGACAAGAATGCAGACGCCGAGCTTGTGACGGCTACGCTGTATTTCGGAGAGATACAACGAAACACTGATAAATTCACTGAAAACGTTGCCAAAATAGCCGTGTCAGACCCTGACAAGGGCGAAAAGCTCAGAGGAATTGCAAAAAGCTATTTTGACAGCATAGCTTATAAATTTAATTAAGTTAGTAAGCTCCGCACGGCTTTACTATATATCAGAAAGTACAACTTTCGTTGATTATTCTTCTTAAAATATAATACTGACTTGCATAATGTTACTGCAGAGCAGGTGCGGCTGCTCTTTTAACTTTTATAGAGAGGATATATACATATGAAAAAGAGAAAACTTGACAACTTGGATTTAAAACAGCGTGAAATCGACGAATACAACAAAAAGCATAAAACTCACTACAGCTACGGTATGTACACAGCATTAGTCCGAATAGGTAAAATTATACCCGACTGTGACAGAAAGGAAGTTAAAAAATAATGAAAACAAAAAAGTGCTTTGACATCTGCAAGAAAAGTGGAGTCTTTTATGTGTATCAAGCCGAATATGACGAGCAGTGGCTTTCTGACGGAAGTGCCTGCTACCCTATCACAGGTTTACCAATGCTGACAGAAGACAGCATATGCAAGCTCTATGATATTAACGATACTCAGAGAAACAAGTGTTGCTTTGAATTTTTTGTTGGCACTCCTCCAATCTTAGTGTCTGACAGTGATCCAAATGAATCAGATGCTGAGATGTGGGATATTACAATAGCAATCAAAGATAAGATAGTCATACCGATTTCGACCGAAGAGGGAATTTTATTTGTTGATATAAAATATTTAGCTCCGTTTACCGATATGCCAAATGGCGATATGCGTTTGACTATAAGAGATGGGATTAATGGCAAGAAATATGTATGCGTCAAGTTTGGCTTGATAGCATATGCATTTATTGCTCCTGTTGATGTGATTAACGACGAATTTGTAAATAAGATTGAAAAACTATACTCGCAATCAAGAGTAGCACTAAATGCCTTAGGAGGTTCGATTAAGTACAATGAAACAGTATGAAGCAGACGAACAAAAGAAGCTCTTTCGCTGGGCTGACTTTATGAAGACAGAGTATCCCGAATTGGATATGATGTTTCATATTCCAAACGGCGGTAGTCGCAATAAACTCGAAGCGGCCAACCTAAAGAAACAAGGTGTGCGTGCAGGCGTGCCGGATATATGCTTACCTGTTGCTCGTGGAGGTTATCACGGACTGTTTATTGAGCTTAAATTTGGCAAGAACAAGACAACAGCAAAGCAAGACGAATGGCTTGCAAAGCTGAATGAAAAAGGTTATGCAGTCGCTGTTTGCTATGGCTGCAAAAAAGCGCAGGATAAAATTCTTAAATATCTTAATTTAGGAGAATAACAATGAAAAATGAAAAAGCAGAAATTCAAGATGAAGAAATTGCAGAAGAGAGCAGCTTTGATACACTAAGTGCGCTCGACAAACTCGCAGTCGGCTTTATCGCAGGAGAAATTGACACAGAAATAATAAACAGTCTTGATACATACAACAGGTGGTTTGTTCTGTCCATGTCAGCTATATACAGCTGTGGCAAGATTGGCTTGCTCTCGGCTAAAAGTTGTGTGCAGGTCAAATACAAGTTATTGAGCGAATACAGACGATTCAGAACAGAAACATATTTCGCAGAGATTGAGCACCGTGAATGGATTAAACGAACGAGAGAAACATCTTGCAAACTTACAGAACTTGCACATCAAATTAATAACAAAGATACTGATGCATTAAAAACAGCTGTCGAGATTATTGACTTATTCACGAAACAAGATGTATATAATCAATTATTTATAAAAGCAGAAGCTGATGAAGAGTATAAGCAGAAATGTGTACAAGCTCTTACACAAAATGAAAAACTCTTCTTCGACCGCTTTGGCAATATACCTTTTGTTGACTTACTGTTTAAGTTTTACAAGTCAACCGAAGAGAACCGAGCAGCGGAAATATACAAAGAGCTTGATTGCGACAATCTCAATGTTATTGCTCACCGTGTACCTGTAAAGTCTGAAAATTGTCAAGGTATCGCAAAATCATATCTTGAATATTTCAAGTAAAAATCGCAGGGGCTGAAATGCCCCTGCATATCCTGCTCAAGTAATTAATTAAGTGACCGCTATAAAAAATAATGATATAATAAAGGATTTATAAAATGTACATATATAAATGTGAAGTTAAATCAGGGCCTATGCTCGAAATAAAATATTATAAATCATTACGCAAGCGTAACAAAAAGAACATTGCACGCAATTTCAATCAAGCAAAAACAAACGAAAAACAAGCACTTGCAAACCGCATTCGTGGAGAGCAGCATACTCAAAGACTTATCCTCTGTAACTTTACCGAAGGAGATTGGTTTGCTCGCTTTTCAGCGCCCAAAGGAGAATTCACAGAGGAGCAGTTTGAAAAGATTGTTAATAATTTTTTCAAACGAATCAAACGCAGAGCAGAAAAAATAGGAGTACAATTCAAATACATTGGCTACTGTGAATGTGGCAAGCTCGGCAAGAATTGGCATCTGCATATAGTGATTGAAGATTGCATCAGAGAAATTGCAACAGAGTGTTGGCAATGGAAAAACGGCATAAACTTCACACCGCTATATCAAGACGGCAATTTTGCCGATCTTGCAAAATATATTCGCAAAGATGTTTGCGGAAAGAAAAGGTTAAGAACATCAAGAAATCTAACCAAGCCCGAAGTAACAGTTGTTGAGGGCAAAAAGCGTGAATTCAAAAAACTTGAAAAAGGCGAGGCTTTGCAAATTCCACAAGGCTATTATCTTGTGCGTGACGAAATGTGGGTTAATGACTTCACTGGAGCGTCTTTTTATTTTACCTATTTGGCAATCGATAATCACAAATACCGTAGAAAGGATATGATTAATAATGACACCTAATGAATACAGGCAAAAGCACAGATGTTGTGCTACTTGTGAATATTATAGAAATAGTTATTGCGAAGTTAAGCAAAAAGAAAAACGCTGTTTTAGCGGCAAATTTTGCAAAGTATATAATCCGCTTAAATTTGAGAAAAAACATAAATATTATTTCGTTTCGCTCAACGATTAAGCAATATTATCTGCAATAATGCAGTTGACTGCACGGAGGAGTCAAAAAATGAATCTAAAACAAATTAGAGAAATAGAGAATGACATATGCTATTATCGAGCACAAATAGCTATGCTCGAAGCTAAAGTTACGCACATAACAACAAATATTTCAAACGCTATTGATGGTGAGAGTGCGTCAAGTAGCATTGAAAAAATAGTACCTCAAATAGCTGATTTAAGAGAAGAATTGTACAAAGCAGAAATGAAAAAATCAAACGCTATAAGTTCGATACCTCCAACAACTTTGCAAGGAAGTTGTCTTTTATTGCGTCTGGAATATGGTTATGAATGGAAACAAATAGCTCACAAAGTAGGCGGAGGAAATACGGAGGACGGCATAAGGGTTATGTGCAATCGCTATGAGTGGTGAAAGTTGTTCGTTTGTTCGCTTAAGGGTGTGTTAGAATATAATTGAGCAAAGCTCAGAAAATACAAAGTTAATCAAGTCGCTGTTAATACAGCGGCTTATTTATTTGCAAAATGATAAAAAGAAATGTAACAACAGAATGGATAATACAACAAATACAGGACGGCAAAACATACAGGTTCTATTTGACCGCTGACTGGCAAAGAATGCGAGATAAAAAGCGTACAATGGAACACAATGAATGTGAACGGTGCAGAGCCGTAGGAAAATATAGCCCCTGTGAAGCGGTGCATCACAAGAAGTACCTTAAAGCAAGACCTGACCTTGCTCTTGACATCAACAATCTTGAATGTCTGTGCAAAGATTGTCATTACAAAGAGCATCACAAACTGCAAGAAAAAATTTTTTCAGAAGAATTTTCCGAGAAATGGTAGCACCCCCGGGGTCAAAAATCGCATTTACCTCAAGTGTGTGGATAACGGTGTACAGGGTAGACAATTTGTCCTCGCACGCACGCACGAGAAATTTTTGTGATAGGAGCAATAAAATGGCACAAGTTAAAATGGCAAAAATCAAAGAAAGCTTAATTGAACAACTCACATTAAAAGGAGCAGACATTGATGTGTATCGTGACTTAATCGAAAGTTACATTTTCTACACTAAACTTGAACGACAAATGCAAGCTGATATCAAGAAAAACGGCTTATCATACAAGGCAATTTCTTCAACAGGTAAAGAATACACTAAAGACAATCCGTCAGTGAAAAATTCAATAATGTACAACAAGCAAAGACTTGCTATTCTTTCGCAAATGGGGCTATCAATCGACAAGGTCGAAAGTGATGTAAATGACGAACTGTAAATACCTTGACGATTACATAAAGCAAGTAAAAAGTGGTCAATATCGTGTATGTAAAGAGCAAATACAGCTTGTAAATTTCATAGAAAAAGTATTCGAAAATGAGCAAGTCTATGTTGACAGTGAGCAGGTTGAAAAGTATTTTGCTCTACAGAAATATTTTCCATACGAATTATTTGCGTGGGAAAAGTTTTGTTTTATTCTGCATAATTGCACATATTCCGCACCGGGTGTATTAAGATTTCCCGATTTAGTTTGTGTGGTCGGGCGAGGCGCAGGAAAAAACGGCTATCTTGCATTTGAAGATTTTGCTCTGCTCACGCCTGTCAACGGCATACGCAATTACGATATTGACATTTGTGCAACATCAGAAGAGCAAGCAAGCACAACATTTAATGACATCTACGAAATTTTGGAAAACAATTCTACAAAAATGCAGCGGCATTTTAAGTGGAACAAAACAGAGATTACAAACATAAAGACTAATTCAACAATCAGATACAGAACTTCAAACAGCAAAACGAAAGACGGAGGCAGACCCGGTAAAGTCGACTTTGATGAAAAGCATGCATACGAAAATTATAAGCTCATTGATGTTTTCACAACGGGCTTAGGCAAAAAAGCTATGCCACGCAGAACAACAATTACAACTATGGGAGATGTTCGGGACGGGCCGCTTGACAACGAGCTTGCCGCAGGTCTTGAAGTGCTGAATGGTGATGTACCTGACAACGGCACTCTTTATTTCATATGCAGGTTAGACAATGAAAAAGAGGTATATGAGCAAGAAAATTGGTACAAAGCAAATCCGTCGTTGCAATATTTTCCAAATTTGTTAAGAGAAATTCAAAAGGAATTTGAGGATTGGAAGCGTGACAAAGTAAACAATTCATCTTTTATGACTAAGCGTATGAATATCCCCAAAGGTACAGAAATGCACCCGGTTACAGCGTGGGAAAACATAAAAGCCACAAACAGACCGCTACCCGATTTGGAAGGCAAAACTTGTGTATTTGGTCTTGACTATACTAAAACAACAGATTTTCTCGGAGCAGGTTTGTTGTTTATGATTGATAACGAAATTGTTTGGAAACAGATGTCGTGGTATTGCTCACAATCCGCTGACCTCAGCAGAATTAAATTTACGTATGATAAACAGCCTGACCTACAACGAGTTGATGGTGCAGAAATACCGCCACAAATTGTTGCAGAATGGCTCAAAGAACAGAAAAAGCACTACAACATCATAGCAGGAGCGTTGGATAACTACCGATACACTTTGCTCAAAAGTCCTCTATTGGAGTGTGGATTTGAGTGTGACTGCAAGGGTCTTAATAACTTAAAACTCGTTCGGCCGTCAGATAAAATGCTGGTAGCTCCGCTGATAGCGTCTGATTTTGCAAACCATAAAATCGTGTGGGGTGATTCGGCATTAATGCGTTGGTACACTAACAATACATCGGCAACAGAGGATAAAAACGGCAATATCAGTTACGGAAAAATTGAGCCTAAATCAAGAAAAACAGACGGGTTTATGGCTTTCGTAGCGGCATATACACAATTAGATTTGCTCAAACAAAGTCAGCCTATTTCAACAGACAATTTCAAGAAATTTTTTAAAGCTATCAGCATATAAGGTGGTGATATTTTGAATATTTTTAGTTTTTTTCGCAAAAAAATTAAAGCAGAACCTCAAGAAAATGACAACAGCTTTGATGATAGTTATTCCGCTGCCGAGCAGCGGTTTAGGCTAACAGAGCTTGCACTGTTTACTGCAATTGATTTTATAGCCAAAAGCATTGCCAAGTGCGAATTTGTTACTGTAATTGATAACAAGGAGTACAAAGGTCTTGAATACTATCTATGGAATTATGCACCGAACAAACATCAAACGAAAGTCGAGTTTTTAACACAGGCGATTTCAAAATTAATTTTAGACAACGAACTGTTAATTATTTCAACTGCTGATAATCAGTTGCTCATTGCAGATAGCTATTGCAAAACTGAATATGCTGTTTTTGATGATATTTTTACAAGTGTAACTTGCCGAAATTTTACATATCAGCGTACTTTTAGTGAAAGTGAAGTAATTTATTTAAAGTACAACAGCTTTGCTCTCAGAGGCTTATTAGCCGAAATGTGCACTACATACGAGCAACTTATGATGTCTGCTCAAGAGCGCTACAATAAAGCCGCAGGGCATAAAGGTATAGTAACTTTTGAAAACTTCAACTTTGGCGATAAAGATTTTAACGAAACATTTTCTGAAATTCTCGGAAAGCAGTTCAAAAAATATTATGAGTCAAAGAATGCTGTATTACCTGTTTTCAAAGGAATGAAGTATTCAGAGCCTGCAACAGAGGCAGGGAAAACTACAAACAGTGAAATTACCGATATTCAAAAGCTAAGAGCAGAGGCATATGCAACTGTTGGAAACGCTTTACACATTCCGCCGGCTATTCTTAGCGGCGAGGCATCTATGCTTTCAGACGCTATGGATTGTGCTATCGCAAATGCGGTAGATCCTATTGCACAAATGTTTGAACAAGAAATTACAAAAAAGAAATTCGGAAATTCCGAATTTTTAAAAGGCAACTATATGCTTATTGATACAACAACAGTTAAGCATATAGATGCGATAAGCAATGCAAATAACCTTGACAAATCAATAGCAAGCGGTGTTATTTCCCCTGCCAAGGCTCAAAAGTATTGTAATATGCTGCCTTGCGAAGAAGAATGGGCACAGAAATATTACATTACAAAGAACTATCAGACATCAGATGAGGTGTTGAAAGGTGGTGAAACTCAGTGAAAGAAAGAAACTACAAAATCAAGCAGATTGCGAATGAAAATGTCTTGCAAATCTATTTGTACGGTGAAATTGAACCGGGGTATTTAGACTGTTGGGGTTATTACTATGATTCAACTACAAGTGCAGAGTATATCCGAAAAGTCATTGATAAAGCAGGAACTATTAACAGTATTGAACTGTATATCAATTCTATCGGTGGTTATGTTGACGAAGGTGTTGCTATTTACAATCTGTTAAAAAGGCAGAATGTACCTGTTACTGCGTATATTGACGGTATGGCGTGTTCAATCGCAAGTGTAGTAGCTATGGCAGCGGATAAAATCATAATGCCGTCTAATACAACTATGATGATTCATCACGCTATCGGTGCTTGTTGCGGTAACGCTAAAGAACATAGAGAATATGCAGAACAGCTTGATAAAATCAGCGAAGCAAGCACTAATTCTTATCTCGTACACGCAGGTGATAAACTTACGAGAGAAACCCTTGAACCACTGCTTGACGCTGAAACATTCCTTACTGCACAGGAGGCATTCGAACTCGGACTGTGTGATGAAATTCTCGACCCTGTTGACTTAACAGATTCAAAAGAAGTTGTTGAACAAGCAGAACAGAGAAAAAATCCTAAAGCAAAACAAGCAGCGGCAGAACTCACGAAAATGCTCGGTAAAAAGCCGCCACAGGAGCCAAACACCACTCAGCACGAAAAAGACAGCTTTGATTTTTTTGAAACATTTTTCAAAAACAAAAATTATTTATAAAGGAGATTAAAAATGAAAAATCTTGATTTTATTAACAATGCAAAAACAAATTTTGCAAAGCAGTTGAAGGAAGCGTTCGCAGACAAAGACGAAGCTAAGATGACATCTGCGTTTGAGCAGTACGCTACAAGTCTTCAGCAGGCTATTATTGACACAGCAGCAGAAGTAGGTGCAACTGCTGACAATGCCATTCTCGCCAAAAGGGGTTTCAGACAGCTTACATCGGCGGAACAGAGCTTTTACAATAACATTAAGACAGCTTCAAAGGCTGTTGATGTTAAGCAGAGCCTTGCAGGTCTTGATGTAACTATTCCGCAGACTGTAATTGATACAGTTCTCGAAGACATTTCAAATGAGCATCCACTTCTTGATGCTATCAATATTGAAAACACTTACGGCTCAGTGAAAGCAATTTTTGCAACTGATACAAAACAAATGGCGGCTTGGGGCGCTCTTAATTCTCAGATTGCACAGGAGCTCGCTGGAACCATTGAAGAAAAAGACTTCTCAACATCAAAGCTTACAGCATTTATTCCCGTTCCAAAGGATATGCTTGAACTCGGAGCTACATACATTGACGCTTATGTTCGCAGAATTCTTGCTGATGCTCTTGCTTACGGACTTGAAGACGGTTTTATCAATGGTGACGGCAAGAACAAGCCTGTGGGTATTCTCAAGAATATTAACGGCTCAGTAACCGCAGGTGCATATCCTGACAAGACGGCGACTAAAGTTACAAAACTCGATATTAAGTCATATATGCCTCTGATCGGTAAGATTGCAAAAGGCAAAGGCGGCAAAACCAAGTCAGTGCCGTTTGTTGACTTAATTGTCAATCCTGTTGATTACCTCACCAAGGTTATTCCTGCAACTACTGTTCTCGCTACTGACGGTAGCTATAAAAACAACATTTTTCCTTATCCTACACGAGTATTTCAGTCTGAAATGATTGCAGTAGGCACTGCTGCTCTTGGCCAGCTTTCTAAATACAAAGCCTGCGTATCGACAGGCAAGGGCGGTAAACTCGAATACTCTGATCAGAACCAGTTTCTCGAAGACAATCGTGTATACACAATTAAAACATTCGCAACAGGTTTCTCTTATGATGAAACTGATTTCTTAAAGCTTGATATCAGCGCTCTTGAACCGCTCGCTATCGAGGTTACTCTCAATTCTAAATCATCAGCATAATAAGCAGGAGGTGTTGAATTATGGCACAGTTAATTGATGATGTGATTAATATGCTTGATTTTGACAGCGAACACATCAAAACTGACGATAGCGCAAAATCAAAAATTAATATCATAATTGAAAATGGCAAGCAACACCTCCGCTCTTTCCATCCTGCCTTAACTGATGAGGATTTCATACGCTCTACAAGAGCAAGAAGTTTGTTGTTTGACTACTGCCGATATGCTTACAGCAACGCAACAGAACAGTTTGACAACAACTTTGCAGCGGATATTTTGATGTTAAGGCAAGAATATGAGGTAAAAGCTTATGACTCAAAGTGATATTAAGTTTTTGACATTTAACGACGGTGTAGCTTTTGTTTTTGATACAGACGAAAACGATACTATTATTGCTAACACAGCACGAAAGTATCGCTTTGGCAACGAAAAAGTTGGAGTTACTCGTTATTACGGTGCAAAACAAAATGATATTGAATTATCAAAAGTGATACATATACATTGTGATGAGAAAATTCAGCCGGATATGGCTTTGGTAATTGACTGCACAAGATACAAAATTGAGCAGGTTCAGCATGACAGATGCAAAAATCCGCCTTGCACTATTTTATCTTTGTCCTGCCGAGGCTTATACAAGGAGAAAGCAAATGACTTTTAAAAATTATGATGATTTTGTCGGCTTACTTGAAACTTGTAACTTCAAAGTTGCTGAGGCTGATTTTAGCAAACCGGTTGAAACTCCGTTTATTGCATATTTCAAAGATGAAGATAAAAACATCAATGCAGACGGAAAAGTTATTTTTACATTAGGAAGTAAGATTGATATTGAGCTATATACAGACAGGACCGATCATACAAGTGAGGAAAAATTTGCAGAATGGCTTAATAAGAACAATCTTGTTTGGAAAAAGACTAATCGAGCATGGATTGCGGCAGAAAAAATGTGCGTATCATATTATGAAGTAAGAGTTGATTACAAAATATGAGCAACAAAAAATGCGGTATCGACAGAATCGGCGAAACTATATCTCGTGAAGTTGCAGGATATACTGCAGACATACAAATGGGTGTTATACATCTTGTTGATACTAAAGCAGATGAGCTTAAAGAAGCAATTAAAAAAGCAGCACCTGTTGGCAAAAGAAAAAAATATCGCAGGTCGTTCAAAGTAAAAGTTACAAACGAACTTAATGCTTACTATGAAAAGACGGTCTTTGCATCAGGCAAAGAATACAGGCTTACACACTTGCTCGAAAAACCTCACGCAAGCAGAAAAGGCGGAACTGTAATGCCAAAAGTGCACATTGCTCCTGCAAGCGAGCAAATTCACAAAGAATTTGAAAACGAAGTTAAAAAACTAATTCTCTCTTCAAAGGCAATGGGTGGAGGAATTAAAAGAAAATAACGAAGGAGATTATCTTATGAACAAAACAATCGCAAAAGTAGGCTATGCTATGCTTACAGAAACAACAGAAGGCAAAATTACATATAGCGAGGTTAAATGGTTTAAGTCCGACAAAGCAGGCGGCAGAACAGTCGGTGCAGAGCCAAGTGGTGAATCAACTACCGTATATGCAGACGGTTTGCCTGTTATAGTTGCAAATAACAATGCAGGCTACAACATCAGTCTTGAGCTTATTGCTATCGTTGATGACATCGAAAAGGACTGGTACGGCAATGCTGAGGCAACCGAAGGTGGATTTATCGAAAAAGGCGGAATCAGCGTATTGCCTCGCTTTGCTTTGCTTGTTGCTAAAGAGCGTTATGACAGCGACAAACTCTATGAAATTGACACATACTTTGACTGCGTTGCATCTACAAGAGCCACACGCAATGACAAGACATCAGAGGGTAACTTTGATCCGCAGTTTCCGACATTTACAATCACTTCAAAACCACGCCCGGACAATGATTTTGTAAGATATACTTCGTACGAAGACACATTGCCGACAGCAGTTGTAATACCGACAGTTAAAGGAGAAGTATAATGAATAAAACAATTAAAGTCGGTGAGAAAGAACTTGAAGTTGAAGTAACAGCATATACTATGCTTATTTACGAAGACAATTTCAAGAATCACAGTTTTTTAAGAGATGTCGATATGTTAACAGTTAATCCAAATAAAGTACAGTACAGCTCAACTGTGCGCATTTTATGGGCAGCGGCTAAATCTGCAGACGATACAATAAAACCAATCAAAGAATTTTCAAAGCAGTATAGCATTGGAGAAGTAATATCAACAGCACAGCCCCTTGTGGACCTCATTGTAGAATCACTGAAAACAAGCTCAAAAAAAGCAACAGCGGCAGCAGTCTGAAAGTACAAATGACGGCACAGGAAATTTTATCCTATGCCGTCAAATGCGGTCTGACTGTCGCTGACACGAAAACTTTTTCAATTGGTTTTACTTTAGATTATATTGACACTTATTACAAGCTCAAAAGCAATCAGAACATACACGCTGATGAAGAAAAATACTTGAAACTTAAATCAGTGTTGCCATTCGTTGAAGAAAAATACAACAGCGGAAACATTACTTATCAGCAATATTCTGAATGGATGAGCGATTACAAAAGATTGGAGGATATATATGGCGTCAACTATTAAAGGTATTACAGTTAAAATTGCAGGCGAAACAACGGACTTGCAAAAAGCGTTGAAGAATATACAATCCTCTTCACGCTCATTACAAGCGGAGTTGAAAACCATTAACAATCAGCTTAAATTTGACCCTGACAATACAGTCTTGCTCACGCAAAAGCAAGATGTTCTGCGTGAACAGATTAAAAGCAGTACATCTGCTCTCCAAGAGCTTAATGAAGTTAAAGAGCAAGTTGAAGAACAAGCTAAAAACGGCGAAATATCTGCGGATCAGTTCAGAGCATATCAGCGTGAAGTTGAAAAAGCAAAAAGTCAGCTTGAAAACTTTGAAAAGCAGCTTGCCGATACAGAGGCGACAGCAAAAGCGGTCAATATGAAATCGCTTGAGGGCGAAATGAGCGATGTCAGAGCAGAAACAAATAAAACCGCTGACGAATTTAAAAACCTTGAAGATAAGAGCCAAAAAACCGATTTAAGCAGCTTTAAAAAAGAGCTTGATGATGTAAAAGGTTCGGCAACAAATCTTAAAGATGTTCTTGCCGACACAACAACAGGAATCGGCGTTGCTGTGGGTACAATCGGCGGTTCAGCCGTAGCTGCAATAACAAGCGCAAATAGTGAAAAGAAAGCTCTTAACTCTTTGCAGGCCCAAACAGGCTTAGCCAAAGACGAACTGCTCAAGTACAAAAGTGTAATTAATGACATATACAAAGATAACTTTGGCGAATCGCAAGAAGAAATCGCCGATACTCTTGCAAAAATTAAGCAGGTTACGAGTGAAACAGACCCGAGCAAGCTTAAAGAAATGGCAGAAAACCTATATACTCTGCAAGATACTTTTGACGGTTTTGATATAAATGAAGCATTAAGAGGTATAAACGGATTAGTCACTAATATGGGACTTTCTGCCGAAGATGCGTTCGATTTAATCGTAAAAGGTGCTCAAAACGGCTTGAATTATAGTGGAGAACTTGCAGACAACCTTGCTGAATACTCTCAGATATGGGGACAAGCAGGTTTTTCGGCTGAACAAACTTTCAGTATTCTTGAAAACGGTACAAAAAACGGTGCTTATAATCTCGACAAAGTTAATGACTTTGTAAAAGAGTTTACAATATCATTATCTGACGGCAGAATTGAAGAAAATCTCGGCAGTTTTTCAGAAGACACTGCAACATTATTCAATAAATGGAAAGACGGTAAGGCAACCGCAGCGGATGTTTTCTATTCTGTAATAAAAGATTTAAAGAACGCAAAAACAGACCAAGAGGCGCTAACAACAGCCTCAAATGTGTGGTCGAGCCTCGGTGAAGATAATGCGCTGAAAGTTATAACTTCTCTCGGTGATGTTAATGACAGCTATAAAGATGTCGAAGGTTCAATGCAAAAAATTAAAGACATCAAATACGACGATGTCGAATCCGATTGGGAAAACATTGGTAGAGTTGTTCAAACAGACTTAATTCAACCGATAGGTAAAGAACTTTATCCTGTCGCAAAGGAAGCGATTAAATGGGCATCTGAACATCTTGATGATTTAGAAACAATACTTGAAAGTGTAGCTAAGCAAGCTGCTCTTATTTGGGGAGCAAAAAAGTCACAGGAATTAGTAACAGGTATTTCAAATTTAATCGGAGCATATAAGAACCTTTCAACAGCAACAGATATAGCTGCAACTGCACAAAAAGGGCTTAATGCTGCTCAATCTTTGAATATTATCGGAACAATCACTACACTTGTTATAGGACTTGTTTCTGCTGTTGAAACATATAACGAACTCAAATGGAGTAATTCAGAGGCTGGAAAATTCTGTGAAGAAATTGACAAAATTAAAGATAATCTTGCAGAGTACACACAAGAAATCACTGATAACTTGCAAAACACATTAGATAGAGTGGACGAACTTTATTCTGACAATACTCTCATAGATGAGTATCAAGCAAAGTTAGATGAGCTTATAGGAAAAGCAACACTTACTCCTGAGGAGCAAGCACAGCTCACAACAATCGTAACTTATTTTAAAGATAATGTTCCGGGGTTCGATGATGCTTGGGCTAAATATATTGAAATAAGCGACAATGGAAAAGTAAATCTCAAAGGTGATCTTGACGAAATCAGAAATAACATTAGTAAGACGATTGACGATTATAAAAAGCTCGCAAACCAATCTGCCATCTCAGAATTGCAATCATCTAATGCGAAAGCAAAGATTGAGGCAAACAAGAACAGAGCTGAAATCAAGTCAGAGATGGAAGAAAAAATGAGTGAAATCGATGCAGCGTACAAGAAACTAAATGCAACGATTAGATTGCGAGGGTACGATGTAGAAGATTTTTACAATGCATATGGAACGATTGGTGGAAACATCAGGTTTAGTGATGAAACAAAAATGTATGATGATATCAAAAAGCAGATTGAAGCATACAACGAGTTAAAAAACCAATATAACGAATCAACCGCAGAGATTAATAAACTCACAATGACAAGTGATGATTTGTCTGATGTTCAAAAAGTTCTTAACGGTGACTACACCGATGCCGCTGCTGTTTTAATGGCATATAATCAGCAGATGATTTCACAGAATGATATACTTGCTGCAACTGATGAAAACGGCAATAAGTTATGGTCTTCAATGGATAAGCTGCAAGAGGCAGCAAGAGAAAGCGGTAAGAATACAGTTCTCGGATTGATTGAAGGCACGAAAGAATATCAAGGAGCACTTGTCGAGAATAGTCAAGGCTGGGCGTCTACAATAATTTCTGAATATGACAAAGGAATGGAAATCCATTCACCTTCGGAAGCAATGCGTAGAAGAGGAGTTTATACGGTTCAAGGCTTAATAAACGGACTGATGGAAAACAATGAAATGGTTAGACACGCAGGCACAAGTATGGCTAAGCAAGCACGCAGCGGCGCTAAAAGTGTTTCTCTGTTTAGCACAGGTAACAATTTTGTTCAAGGTTTTATTAATGGTATTTCGTTGGGCGATGCTATTAAGAATGTATGGAGCACAGCTACAGGCATAGGCGGACTTGCACTTGGTGCAGTTAAAAAAATTCTTGGTATTAATTCGCCTTCAAAGGAAGCTAAAAAAATTGGTAATTATTTTACAGAGGGCTTAGCGATTGGTATTAGCGGTAACAAAAGCAAGGTGAGGTTAAGCACAGAAAGTATTGCGAGAGATATGCTTGGCAGCTTTGATTTTAACGAAACAGTCGGCTATATTAATGTGCTGAATGATAAGTTCAATAACATTAAAAGTTTAGACCATACCGCATCAAGTACAACAAATAAAGTTATCACAAATGCTCCAAGAGTTGCTCTGAACTATTATGGAAATGTCAACATAAATAATGATTTAGATATTGACGACTTCAACGAGCGTGTTTCTCACGCAGTTATAGATACTCTGAACCAAGAATGTTAAGGAGGCGGATTATATGCACAACTTAGAATACAACGGCACAAGCCTGCGCAAACTCGGATTTTGCATAGCAAATGCACCTTTTTATCATATATCAAACAGAAAATTTGAGATAGTTGACATATACGGCAAAGACGGAGGAATAATCGCCGATAACGGTTTCTATGAAAATATTGATGTGTCGTATGAAATAAACAGCTTGCCTTGGCTTGTTTACAACGATACTCAAAGTTTGATTCGTATGCTTGCAGAAGAATTTGCAAATTTTGACGGCAAATACAAAGAATTGCGAGATACATATAACACGGGATATTATGCAAAAGCTATATGCAAAAGCATAGATAAAATAGAATATAAGGCAGACAAATGTGTATCAACTATTCTTAATTTTACAAGACAGCCGTTTTGGTACAGTGATGAAGGGCAAAAAACAATATCTTTTAGTGCAGCGGCAAACTCTCAAAAAGAAACTGAATTCTATGTTTATAACCCTGAAAAGTTCTCTGCAGAGCCGTATTTTTGTATTTATCACTCACAAGATTTAACACTTGATGTTAATAATACACAAATCAAAATAAAGGCTGCTTTTGTTGACAATGAAAATTTAATTGAACTTGATTCTGAAATGCAATCTGCATTTTGTGACATAACAGATATGAACGCATACATATCTTGCACAAGCTTTCCTGTTTTTACTTCGGGCTGGAATAAAATTAAAGTAATTTCAGAAAAGGAAAATGCGTTCAGTAAAATTAATATCATTCCAAGATGGAGGCGATTATAATGTTTCCTCTGCTGTATGATAACGCTCAAAATTCAACAAATGCTTTCGACTATAACGGCTATGGCTTTATTACAGAATGCACAGAATTTAAAGTTACAGAAGAACGAAACGGAGCGTATACATTTCAAGCGAAAATCAAAGGTACTGACAGATTGATTGATAAGATTAAAAACGGAGCGTACATAAAAGCAAAAGCAAACTCGCATGACAATCCTCAACTCTTTTACATCGAGAAAATCGAAGTTGATAAATACGGAGATATGACAATTTCAGGAAGTCACATATCACGATTATTCTTCCAAAACGGTACAGTTCCGATGTATTATAACTATTCAAAAGCGGATTCCCCATCAGCAATTATGTCAAATCTTCAATATGAAGTATGGTACTCAGATACACCATACAGTTGGTTTAATTTCTCATCTAATATTGGAGTCAAAAAAGAATTTTCACTCGGGTTTAACTCGGCAGAAACATTTGAGAATATTTTACTTAACGAAGAAAACGGATTGACGGCAGTATTTAAAGCAGAATTGCTCTGTGATAACTTCAACATCAATTTATTGTTAAATCGAGGCACAGATACTCACCGTATTGCATTTGGCTCTAATATATCTGAATTTAAACAAGTTAATTCGATTAATGAATATTACACGCACATCATGCCATACGCAGAATGCGAAACAACAGACGGCAAAAAAGTAACAGTTACAGCTACTGAACCTTACCTTACAAATCTAAATGCGACTTTAAAGAAAACATATCTGTTCGATTGTTCAAGTAAAATAACAAGAACTAAAGTCGATCCACAGACTGGTTATAACTTCAGCGAAGTAAGAACTATGCTTGAAGACGCAGTTAAAGAATATTTACAAGATGCAGAACAAATAGCTGAATATGTAAATATAACAGTCACTCTTGAATCTGAACTTGAGGCGCTGAAAAATTGCAGCCTATGTGACAAAGTGGCAATAATTAATAAAGATGGTTCAGAAATTGAAAGCAAAATCACAAAAACAGTATATGACAGCATTAGCGAAAAATACACAGAAATCGGCATAGGAGAAGTTAATCTCAAGATGTCTGATTTTTTAAAAATCAAAAGGAGATTTAGAAGATAATGGAACTTAAACATATTCCTGCTACAATTGACATCAACAGTCGCAACGAGCAGCGAATTGCAGGTATTGTCAATATTAATGACAAAAAGACAAGATATCTTGATGTAACGATAATTGCAAGTGGAGAAAAACTCGATATAAGCGGTTGCACAGTTACTGCGATTTTTGTTATTGATGATGTTTTAGTCAATAATGCAGTTGATTGCACAGTCACAAACAATATAGTTACTATTCCACTTGAGAATTTCAATGGCAGATATGGATATCTCAGCATAGAACTTAACATTGTAAAAGACGGAACAGTGATTGTAAATACACCTGTGCCGCTCAAGATTCAAGTGACATCTTCTATCGCTGATAGCGCTAAAATTTCAGAGAAAACATATGGAACTATCGCTGATACAGTAAAAGAAGTGTATGATGCTCGTGGAACATATGAGAATTTGAGCAATAGACTTACTGGCATTGATAATGAAATAACAGACCTTGACGAAACAGTGACAATGAAGATTAATCTTAAAGCTGATAAGGCAGATGTAACAAATCAGTTAAGTAAGCTAAAGGAAGATTTATCCATTAAAGCAAACCGCTTTGAAATCTTCAGTGGCGATTACGATTTGCAAGAAATTAAGTATTTAGATAATCATTATGTTAGGAATGATAATGTTATTCGTGAAAATTCGAGTTATGAGTTATATGTATTTAATGTATCGCAATTTAAAAACAATGATATAAAAATTAGTGCATATACCGACAGTGCTACAAGAAATTTGTTCGTTGATGAAAAAGGTGCCATTATTAGTGACTTTCAAATAAGAGGAACAGAAATTAAAACGATTCCGTTAAATGCAGAAACACTTGTTGTAACAAATAATAAGACTAACGCTGTGCATGTGAAAGTTACTTTCACTTCTAAAAATACAATCGAGGACAGAGTGAGGATTATCGAAGAAAATGGAACTACACATATGAATCCTATTCAATATTCAAGAATAGCAGGGTTGAGTTATGAAAGAAAAGAAAAGCCAGTCGAAAATGTGACAAATATTTTCGACAAAAATACAATGGTATTTGACGGATATGAGTGTAGTTTATCAGGATTCGTAACACTATTAAATTCAAAAAGCGTAAAAATTCCCATTATTAGTCGAAAAACATACGCATTTTGGGCGAATGGAAGGCCGTGGAAGTACACTGATATGGGTGGAATTTATATCTACACCAAAGACAATGACCAGTTGTGCAAGTTTTTTATCGGTAATAATAATAATGTAGAAATTAACGGTACTGGTACGGTAATGAATACCGATACAAGTGCAAGAGGATATACATTTACTGCTCCAGAAGGTTCGGCTTACTTATGTTTCACTGCTTGCTGGCGCGGTGGAACAGATTATACAGACGTTATCATGGTAGAGGAAGGAAATACCTGTCATGATTATGTAGGATATGATAAGGATAGTACTTCGCATACGGATTTAACTGATTGCGAAATTACAAAAATGTTTAATGCAGAATTGAGAGATACTTTTGCAAGAGAAAAAATAAAAGAGTTAGAGAAGGAAAATAAACCAACACAAACAACTGGTATGAAATGGACAGTACTAGGTGATAGTATTTCTGTTAACACTTCTCACACAGACACTTTCTATCATGATATTTTAGCCGAAGAATTTGGATTAAATGTTGTGAATATGGCTCAGTCTGGAAGCGGTTTTCCGTCGCTTGTATCAAATGTATGCCCAAATATTCCAAAAGACACAGATATTATTACGGTAATGATGGGAACAAATGACGTATCCAGAGAATTAGGAAATTTAGTGGAAAAAACAGGAATGTACGGGATATTGTATAACACGATATTGTATATTGTGAAGAATTTTCCAAATGCTAAATTCGGTGTGATTACACCAGTTCCGAGAGGGGATAGTGATGAGAACTATAAAAATCTTCGCAATCTTGCAAAAGCAATCAAAGAGGTTTGTGACGAATTATCCGTTCCTTGTTTATATTTGACTGGGGGCAGTGGGATGTACCCACAGCTAACCGAGTGTAGGATTAATATGTATAGTGCAGACGGCGTTCATCCTAATAAACACGGTCAAAAAAGGATGGCATCAGCTATGCGTTATTGGTTCAAATCTTTGATTGAATATTAACCAAATGGGGGCTTTAATACAGCTCACCTGTTGATGAGCAGACAGAAAACACAGAAACAGTAACTCTCCGCAAGCTCACGGCAAGTGAGGGAATGGCGATTACAGACTTAGAAACAGAAACAATGAGAGCCGCAGAAGTATGGCTTGGCAAAGGCGACAGTGAGGAAAACTACAAGGAAATTCCAAAGGGTACTCCGCTGCCGGAAATTAATTCAGAAAGTGAGGAATAATTATGACAAATATGAATTTTATTGAACTTGCAATATCAGAGGTACACAAGTATGTGTTAAATCATTTAGATAAGTCAGACGATACACCTGTTTTTGACATTTTTGTGGTGTGGTCGTGTAAGACTTTGCAAAACCATAAATGTCTTATAAGCACAACATTACCGGACGGTATGTATTACGAATGCACATTCAATGGTGACAAAGGCGAAATGTATCTTGACGCATATAAAAAGTTTGAAAACAAAAAAATAATTTTCGAAAGCGAGGGATAATTATGGCAAAAGTAACTTGTGTTGATATTTCGGAATTTCAGCAGGGAATAGATTTTAAAAAGCTCAAAAACAACGGAATAACTGCTGCAATTATAAGAGCGGGTTATGGCAGAGAAACAAGTCAGAAGGACAGTATGTTTGAAAGCCATTATCGCAACGCAAAAAACGCAGGTATGAAAATTGGTGTTTACTGGTACAGCTATGCAGACAGTGCAGAGGACGCCGAAAAAGAGGCAAGAGCCTGTCTTGCGTGTATTGGCGGTAAGGCTATTGATATGCCTGTTTATTATGATATGGAGGACAACTCCCAGACACATCTCAGCAAATCAACTCTGACAGCTATTGCCGAGCATTTTTGCAACACTGTTAAGGCTAACGGCTATAAGGTCGGTGTATATGCCAATCTGAATTGGTTTAATAATTATCTCGATTACGATAAATTAAAGAAAAAGTACAGTATCTGGCTTGCACAATATAACTCCGTAAATGAATTAAACTGTGATATATGGCAGAATAGTTCAACAGGCAGAGTAAGCGGTTACTGCGGAAATATTGATACTAATGTAATTTTCAATGACAGTGTTTTCAGCAAGTCGGAAAGCAAAGTTGAAAAACCAACTCTGACATATCGTGTGTATGCAGACGGCAAGTGGTACAATGAGGTCAAGGGGTTATCAAATGTAGCAGGACGAAAGAAACAAGCTATTTCAGCTATTGCTCTTAAAGTATCAAGAGGTAAAATTCGCTATCGTGTGCACTTGCTCAACGGTGACTGGTTGCCTTGGGTAACAGGTTACAACATCAATGATAATCGAAACGGATTTGCAGGCATCAAGGAAAAAGTCATTGATGCCGTACAGGTCGAGTTTAGCGGCGTGAGCGACTTCAAGGCTACATACAGAGTGCGTAAGCAGGGTGCAGGCTTTTGGGATTGGCAGCATAATACAGAAAAAGACAGTAATCAGGACGGTTACGCAGGACTTCTCGGCACTAAAATTGACGGTGTGCAGATTACTTTGACTTAATCAGGAGGTATAAAATGAAAGACAATATTATTCAGGCTACTGTTTCGGTAGCACTTGGAGCATTGGCAGCATATTTCAATGTTTTGCTCGTGCCGCTCACAATTCTTATCGTTGTAATGATAATAGACTATGGTACAGGTATGGCAGAGGCTTACATAAATAAAACCCTCAACAGCCGTATTGGTGTTAAGGGAATACTTAAGAAAGTAGGCTACCTTGTTCTCGTATGCGTGGGCGGTGTTGTTGATTATCTTATCTGCGCAGGACTCGCAAGCGTGGGAATTGACTACAGCAGCTACTGCTTTGGATTGATTGTGGCTGTATGGCTTATCATCAATGAGCTTATAAGTATTCTCGAAAATCTGAGCGAGCTTGGAACACCGATTCCACCGTTTTTAGTTAAAATTGTACACAGATTGAAAGACTCGGTTGACAGTAAGACTGATTATGATACCGATAAAAAAGAATAATACATAAGTTTAGCCCCACACTTGCTAAGTAAGAAGTGTGGGGCTGTTTTTAATTGTTATCATCAATAAACTATTTTTAAAACTTTTTCGTGTTATCAGATATTCGCAATGAATAAATATAGATTGAGTATGTAAATGAGTATGTAAGAAAAAGTCAGTAAACACCCGATTTTTTGAACTTTAAAGCTGACTAACATTTGACTAACATTTTTGAAATTTAAAGCAGTTTTAGGCGGTGTTTTACGGGAAACAGGCAAAAAGAAAAACCGCATACA
>UMCO01051031.1_pt1 | contig 31889 bp, 58 predicted proteins | sample 1964251 | NCBI WGS metagenome assembly UMCO01 (sample SAMEA4835970, study PRJEB28245) | human gut metagenome | biome: gut microbiome; material: fecal sample | place: Denmark | collected 2008
TAGAAAAATAGAACAAATTTGTTTGCATCATATGGCAGGAGTTCTTTCAGCAAAACAATGTGGTAGAATATTTCAAGCAAAAGGCAGATATGGCAGTTCTCACTATGGTGTAGGTTATGATGGTAGTATCGCTAATTATGTAGATGAAGAGGATACTGCTTGGACTAATAGTAATTGGGATAGCAACTGCAAGTCAGTAACTATTGAAACATCAGATAATGATAATTCGTGGTATGTTAACGATACTACTTTAAATGCTGTTATTAAATTAGTAGCAGATATTGCTAAGAGAAGAAATTTAGGAAAATTAGTACCAGGAAAGAACTTAACTTGGCATAGTATGTTTACTAATACTACTTGTCCTGGTGATTACTTAAGAAGTAAAATGCAATACATCGCTGATGAAGCAAATAATATAAATGGTTATGGGACTAATAATGATACAACAGGAGTAATAACATATCAAGCATATACACATAGATGGTATAGCGAAGTTAATAAATGTGATGATACAGAAATGGGATATGCTGGTTTTAATAATGAATATATAACAGCATTTAGATGTAAACCTCAATATGGGACTATTACTTATCAAGCAAAAATAAGTGGTGGAGAATGGTTACCACCAGTTAGTAGTAAAAGTTATTCAGATGAAACAGGGAATTCATATGCAGGGATATTTAATAAACCAATAGATTTAGTAAAAATAAAATCAAGTTGTGGATGGGTAAAATATCAAGTTAAGACAAAAGAAGATGGATGGCTTCCGATGGTAGATAGTAGAACTGAAACAGGTTCAGAAAGTTATGCAGGAATAAAAAATCACAAAATTATTGGAATAAGAATGTATTAGAAACTAGTCTTTTCTAGTTTCTTTTCTTTACATATTTTAAAAATTATGATATAATTAAATTGGTTGAAATAGGAAGGAGCATTTAATGATGGGTAGGACTATTTCAACCTAAAAACCTACTTATCATTAAGTGCTTTTTCTATACCAGAAAGTAGGCAAAAATGAAAGAAATATGGAAAAAAATAAAATATTCTGATGAATATGAAGCAAGTAATATGGGAAGATTTAGGCATTTATACATAAATAGATATGATATAAATACTAAAAAAATAAAAAAAATACAACATATAACTTATATAAATCCACAAACTGATGGCGAATATTTAGTTGTTAGAATTTATAATGGCAGAGAAAATTATAAAATATTAAAAGTGCATAGATTAATAGCAGAAACATTTTTAGATAAAACTAATTTTAAATACATTAATGAAGATGATAGACTAAAATATATAAATAATTTAGATAAACTATGTGTAAACCATAAAGATGAGAATAAGGCAAATAATAATGTAAATAATTTAGAATGGTGTACTCATAAATATAATATAAGATATAGCAAAGCAAAAAAAGTAAAACAATATGATTTAGAAGGAAACTTTATAAAAATATGGGATAGTATAAAAGATGCAAGCTTAAATCTTAAAATAAATTCAAGTAGTATTTGTTGCTGTTGTAAAGGAATATATAAAACCTGCGGCAATTATATATGGAGATATGCAGAGATAGAAAAAGTCGAATAAATAATCTGAGATATTAAAGAGAGTTAAAAAAAATTAACTCTTTTTTCTTTATTTTATAAGGGTTTATAAAGAAAATGTAAAAAAACTAAAGAAATTTCATTTAATGTATTGACAAATGTAAATACATTATGTTATAATAATATTGTAATTAAGGAAAGGAAGAGATGAAAAATGAAAAGAGAAGAAATACTAAAAGAATTAAGAAAGGTTGAATTAGAAAGAATTGAAATGGATATGTATGGTGGCGAAAAAGAAGAATACATAAAACTATGTGAAAAAGAAAAAGAATTAAGAGAAAAATTATATAATGCAGATTATAGAGAAATAACAAATGATGAAGTTAAAGATTTCATAAGAGTAGGATATTAAGGAGGAAAAATAATGAAAAAGATAATTAAATGGTTAAAAGATAATTTAGACATGGATTTATATGAATATTATGGAGTTAAGAAAGGAGAAAGAATATAATGAAAAAGGTTTTAAGAGATAATAAAGGAGTAATTATATTTTATGCAGAATTAGTTATAATTACATTAATAGTATTAAATAATTTATAGAAAGGAAGTGATAAGATGATAAATAATGATGATATGATAAGAATAAGTTTATTAACATTATTATCAATTGTAATTGGAGCAATAATTACTTATGTTGAGTTTACTTATAACAGATATGATGTTAATAGAGATGGAAAAGTAACATCTGCAGATTATGTAGAAATTAAAAATTATATAATGGAAAAATAAAAAGGAGAATAAAGATGAAAAAGAATTAGGAGGGAAATAATGGAAGAATTTAAATTGCAGTTCTACTTCAATTTATATAAAAATACTTCTATGGATAGTAGAAATGATTTCAGAGCAAAGTTTCATAAGAGACATGGGGATTTTCGTTATTTAAATGAATTGATAAGGATGATAAAAAATTATCAAATAAAAACATTTGGTTGCACTTTACACGAGGGATATAATAGCAGGTTAAAGCAACAGACAAATGCCTACCTAAGAGGAAGAGAAAGAAAGAAATCAAATGGGAGGAGGTGGAGAAATTATGAATAATGTTTATATAAATTTAAAAGAAAAAAACATTTGTGACCCAATAAATGATATATTTAAAAATCAAGATTTAGTATCTATTGAAGAACTTGTTGATAAATTAGAAGATTATTATGCAGAAATAGAAAAACAACAAGAAGAAATTGAAGATTTAAAAGAATATAAAAATCAATATTGTGAATTGTACGACCAATATTGTAGATAGGAGATAATATGAGAAAGAAAACAAAAACAAGAGTATTAAATATTAGGCTTTCTGAATGGGAGTTTAATGAATTAGAAAAAGCAACAAAATTAACAAGGCAAAGTAAAACATCGTTCTTAATAATGGCAATGCTTGAAAAAATACAAAGAATAGGAGGTAAATAATGGAAGAAAAATTATTTTTATTTAACCCTTTTAATATAAAAAACATAAATGAAAAAGAACTTGCTAGTATGTATCAAGAAGTATTTAAAAAGATTATAGATGAGCCTAATTCAATGTATTTATATGCTCATAATATAGAAGTTTATTCCAATCTTAATTACATAATAGGAGAAGTAATAGCAAGACTTACCAAAGACATAATAGAATTAAAAACACAAATAGAAATAGATAGAGCAATAAAAACAACAGAAGAGCGAAAGAATTGGAATACTGAAAGAGATGGGAAAGCACCCGCTATGGCTTATTTCGAGGCTCTAGGAACTCGTTTCTGCAAAGATAGTATAAATAGACTAGCAGACAAAGAATGCTCGTTAAAAAGGTTTAAAAATGCTTATACAAGTACAGAAAATAAAATTAATGCTCTAAAAAAGAAATTAGAAAGTATAAAGTTTGAAGAATTTAATAATTAAGGGGGAGATATTAAAAAGATAATATTTCTTCTTTTTATATATTGACATACCCACTTAAATGGTGTATAATCAATTTAGATAAGAAAGGTAGGTGATAAAATGAAACTATTATTTAGATTTATGAAGAAAGCAGACAAGGATAGAAATAGAATAACTATACCACAATTTCTAATTAATAAATATGGTAGTGAATTCTATTTAGAATTCTATGATGATGAAACTATTAAATTAGTACCAGTTAAAAAGGAGGAAAAATAATGGCAAAATTCAAAGTAAATAAAACAAAAGATTACACTATAATGAGCAATTACCATTTAAAAGAAAAAAATATGAGTTTAAAAGCAAAAGGACTTTTAAGTGTAATGTTATCTTTGCCAGACAATTGGGACTATTCAATATCAGGATTAATAGCAATTAGTTTGGAAAATGAAACATCTATAAAAAGTGCATTATCAGAATTAAAACAATTTGGATATTTAGAAATAATTAAATTAATGCCTAATGAAAGTGAAACAGGAAGAATTGATTATATTTATAATATCTACGAAAAACCAAAACAAGAGGGTAAAAAACAAGAGGTAGAAAATCTACCCCTAGAAATTCTAGCGGTAGAAAATCAAGGACAATTAAATACTAATAATAAATATAATAATATAAATATTATTAATACTAAAAAACAAAATATAGATTATATAAATAATAATAGTAGTAGTATAGAGAAACGCGATACGATTTATGACTTCTTAGAACAAAACTTTGGAAGAACATTAAATAGTATTGAAATTGAAATGATAAAAGAATGGAATGATAATGAATTAACTAGATATGCAATTAAACAAGCAGTATTAAATGGTAAATATAATGTTAAATACATAAATACAATATTAGTTAATTATAGAAATAATTCCATAACAACAGTGCAACAAGCACAAGAGGAAGAAAAAGTATTTAAAAGTAAAAAAGAAATTAAAAAATCAAGAACATCCACTATGGATGAAACAATTAAGGAGATATATAATGGAACAATTAAACTTCAGTAAAATAGTTAATATATTAAGAATAGCCTATCCATATTATTTTAAAGATATGGAAAAAGAAAGCACAATTATGTTTAATCAACTATATTATAGCAAATTAAAAAAATATGATTATATAGTGGTATCAAGTGCTATAAACAAGATAATTGAAAAAAGTGAATTCATGCCTACTATAGCAGAAATATTAACAGAATGTGATAAAGAGACAAGAAGATTATACAAAATAAAAATAGATAAAATGTATGCAAATGGTTTCTTTAAGACAGATCAAGAATATGGAAAAGCCTTACAATGGCTCTTTGAGGACAAGCCTATCGTGCCTAATTGGTTGTTAGAAGAAATCAATGGATATGAAGAAAAATTATTAATATCAAAAAAATAAATAAAAATGTAAAATATAGTTGACAAAAATTAAAATAAGATGTATAATTAATATGTAAATGAAAGGAGAACAAAGAAAATGAAAGAAATAAATATTAAATTAATGAATATTCAACAAGAATTAAAAGCACCAAAAGGACAATATAATTCTTTTGGTAAATATGCTTACAGAAGTTGTGAGGATATATTAGAGGCAGTGAAACCTTTATTAAAAAAAGAAAAAGTAGTATTAACAATAAGTGATGAACTTCAATATATAGGAAATAGATACTACATAAAAGCAACAGCAACACTTATAGATATTGAAAGTGAGGCAATCATAAGTAATAGTGCTTATGCAAGAGAAGAAGAAACAAAAAAAGGAATGGATGGAAGTCAAATAACTGGGGCAAGTAGTAGTTATGCTAGAAAATATGCTTTAAATGGTTTATTTGGAATAGATGATAATAAAGATAGTGATACTACTAATATTCAAAGTAAAGAAGAAAAAGAAGATAAAAAGGCAAGTCCTAAACAAATAGAACTTATACAAAAATATTATCAAGGCGAAAATTTAACTAAATTACTAGAAGTAAATAACCTTGAAAAGTTAGAAGATATGTCTATTAATAAAGCAAGTGAAATATTAAGTAAATTATTTAAAAAGAAAGATGAGGAATAATTATTATGCAAGAAAACGAAGTGAAAAAAGTAGATTTATATAATTTTATAGTAAAAAAAGAAGATAACTATCAATTAGCAGATATAATTACATCAGAATTAAAAATGATAGATGAAGAAAAAAAAGAATTAAAAAGAAAAGAAGATGTAATAAGAGAAACTTTATTAAAAGAAATGGAAGATAAAGGCATTATAAAAATATCAGATGAAAATATTAGTATTACTTACAAAGCACCAACAGAAAGAGAAACATTTAGAACAAAAGATTTTAAAAAAGATTTACCTGATTTATATGATACTTATGTAGAATTTACACCAGTTAAAAGTTCATTATTAATCAAGATTAAATAATAATATGAAAAGGGGAAGAATAATGAAAGAAATATGGAAAGATATAAAAGATTATGAAGGATTATATCAAGTAAGCAATTTAGGAAGAATCAAAAGAATTGGAAAATATAAAAATCAATTTACTTCATGGGAAAGCAATAAAATACTTACTAACAACATCGGAACAGATGGTTACTATCATATCATGCTGTCAAAAGATAATAAAAAAAGAATGTATTTAGTACACAGAATTGTTGCTAAAACATTTATAGGAGAACCAGATAATAAACAAGTTAATCATATTGATGGCAACAAACTAAATAACAACATTAATAATTTGGAATATTGCTCTGCAAGAGACAACTTGATACATGCTTTAAATTTAGGACTTAAAAAAAGGAAAATACCATTAGAAAAATATGAGTATATTTATAACGAAAATAAAAAAGGAAAGTCATATAAAAAATTGGCAAAAGAATTTAATGTTGGTAAAACAAAAATATATGACATTATTCAAATTGAAAAGGAAAAGGAAAAGAAAAATGAAAACATGGCAGTTAGGTAATCATCTTTTAGAATTTATAGAAGAAACACATACCTATGTATGCGATGGTTTAATAGTACCTAGTGTATCAACTATATTAAAAACTAAATTTAATGATTATGTAGGTGTTTCAAAAGAAGTATTAAATCGTGCTGCAGAACTAGGAAGTAACTTACACCTTGCTATTGAATTGTTTGAAAAAGAAGGTAAAACAAGTGATTTAAAAGAATTTAAAAATTATTTATTCCTAAAAAAACATTACAAAATAGAAAACCTAGAAAACGAAATACCTATTATATATGAAAAAGATGGAAAAGTAATATATGCAGGTACACTAGACCAGTTATGCAAAGTAGATGGAAGGTTATGTATAAATGATTTTAAAAGAGTATCAGCACCTAATAAAGAAAAAATAGCATTACAGGTAAATTTATATAAAATAGGATACGAGCAAACATATCATAAAAGCATAGAAATATTATCTTTTATGCATCTAAGAGAAGAAAAAAGAAAATTCTATAAATTGCCAGTAAATGAAGAAATGGCAATAAAATTAGTAAAAGAATATTTGGAGGAAAAAGAAGATGTATAGATTTAAAAAAGAAAAGTTTTATAAAATAAAATTAAATCAATCAAAAATAGCAGAAGAAGTTGGAATAACTAGACAATATATGAATAGTATATATAACCAAACAACACTATGCAAAAAAACAACAGCATATGCTATAACAAAAAGCATAGATAATAATGCTGAAATAAAAGATTTTTTTGAAGAAGCAAGATAATGAGTATTAGAAGTCAATGGTGTGAGTTTGATAAAGATACTAGAAAATACATAAAAAAAAGAGATAATAACAGATGTATCTTTTGTGGAAAAAATGGGGCTTTACAAATAGCACATATATTCTTATCAAGGGCGAAAGGTGGAAAAGGTTGCAAAGAAAATGGAGTTATGTTATGTATTAAATGCCATCAAGCATTAGATAATGGTAAAGATACATCATTAAGAGACCAAATAAGCCAATTTTGTAGGTCATATTTAATTAAAAAAGAAAACATAATAGATTTATCTAGTTTGATGAAAACACTTAAATATGATAAAAAAAATAGCCTTAGAGAAAGAATTATAATATCAGAAGAGAAAAAAGAAATAAAAGATAGATGTAAAAATTGCAGATTATTAGAAAAAAGGCAAGTAAAAGGTAATTCAATACCTACATATTATTGTAGATACAGAAAAATAAGAATAACAAAAAATACAGAAGCTTGTAAAGATTTTAGGAGGATAAAATGAAACCAAATGAATTAACTGAAAAGGAAATAAAAAAGTTACAAAAAAAGTATCCACAAATTAAAAAAAGAATACCTAAAAAAAGATTAACTAAAGAAGAAATACAATATAGACAAGTGAAAAGAAAAGCAAAATGTGAGAATATATGTATATTCTTAATAACTATGTTTTTCTTAACAATGATAATAGCAAGTATATTAGTTCTTTACTTGATGTGGACTTATAAGTGGTAAGGAGGATTAAATGCTTATATTATATATACCATTAATATTCTGGGGGTTAATTGGTATAGGTGCAATTATTGGATTAATTATAATGGTAAAGGAGTGGAAAAATGAAAATAATAGATAAAAATATATTTGAAGAATTGAATAAATTAATGATGTTAAAAAAAGATTATCAAATTTTTTTAACTGATTTAAAATCAAAACCTTACATAAACAAAATTTCTTTATCAAAAGGAAGTGTGGAAATATATTTAGATGATAATGACATTGAATATTTAATCAAATATTATGAAGAAAAAATAGAAAAAATTAATGAAAAACTAAGTAAATTTAGTTTGACTAAATTAAATGATGAAATAGAAATAATCGAAGAACTAAAGAAGATAGAAAAAATACAAAGATGTGATGATATTAAAATGACACATTATAGCGAGTTATACGACCCTACCGAAAATGAAAAAATTTTAGGAATTAAACTTAATGAATTAATTGATGAAGTAAATAAATTAAAAGGAGAAAAGTAATGGAATTATGAAAGATATAAATATAAATTATGAGGGTTTGAACTTTGAAGAAAAGATTACATTAAAAATAAATTATTTATTAAGTTTACCAGCAAGTGAAGCCGTAAAGAGTGCCTTGCTTAACTTGAAGTGGGTACTAGAGATATACCAAGAAGAAAAAGTGAAAGGGAAAACTAGATAATGGAACCTCATAGAAGAAAAGAATTAATAAAAATTAGGAAATTTTTTATAAAAAGATATAAACTAGCAAAACTATTTGGAGATAAGTATTATATCAAATATTTTGCTAAACAAATAAGAGAAATAGATAAAGAATTGGAGGAGAAATAAAAATGAGCCAAAATAGTGAAAGAAAAATATTAAGAGAAAGAGAAAAAAATAAATTAAAAGAAATACACAATACATACAATAGAAAGCCAAAAGAAATATGCCCTAAGTGTCATAAAAAAAGTTTATTTATGACTAATAGTAAAAATGAAGTATATTGTATAAGATGTAATAATTTAGTTGCAATAAAGAAATAATTATGCTATAATAGGAAGTGGAAAAGTAGGAGAACAAGCAAAAACTAAAAATATTATTTTCTTATAGACATTATTTATTCCTTTCAGAGATATAAAATGTTTGTTCTCCAATAAAATATTCTTTTATGAAATTATGTGTTTGCCTTTAGTGAGTTTGATAATTTCTAACTTTTTTAGAATTGGAGGATAAAATGAAATATGAATTTATTAAAATTGACTTAGATACTTATAAATTAATTTATACTAATAAAGAAAAAAAAGAAGTATCTATTGAATTCAAAAGAACAATTGAAATGGCTGAAAAACTGCAAGGAATTGTAGCAACTGCAAGACTTAATATGTATAAAGAATTAAGCAAACAAGGAATAACAAAAAATGACCTTATAATCAAAAAAGATGATGGAAAAGGTCATATAACTTATGATGAAACTAACTATCAAGAATATGAAAAATTTTATATTCAATTAGAAGAGGCTATCATATTAAATGAAATGATAGAAAAATTATTTGGTAAGAACATAAAAGAGTTGTTTGATGATATGGGTATTGATAACATACCAGAAGCAGAACAACCAATGCAACTACAATTATTTAGTTCGAAATTAGGACAGATTATTAACAAAGGACTAGATGATACTCCCAGTGAGGGAAATAAAGAATAATTATAGCAAAAAAACAAGCAATAAAACAATATTTTGCTTTGCTTATCAAGAGGACTTAGACCAAGCATACGCATTTTATTGTAGTAGATATGAAAACATCTCATATAAAGAATTTATGCAATTGGGTTTATTTGAATTTAAAAAGAAATTAGGGAGTGTACCTAAAACTGAACCTTTGTATGATATTATAAAATCAAGAACAATAAATATAGCAAACATAAAAGATAAAGAAGAGCGAAAATATTGGAGAGAATTAAGAAGAATTAATCAGATACCTCAGATATTTATACCTACAAAAGAAGTGTTTGATAATTTAAAGGGAAGATTAAAAGAAACAAGTCAATTAGGAGGAAAATAAAAAATGGAAAGAGATTTAATTAAGTTTAATAAAAATATAACAAAGGTAACAAAAGAAATAGCAAAATATGAAGATGAAAAAGGAAATTATATGTTAATACCTACAGGACAATTATTATGTAATGTAGAATATATGGAATTAGATGAAATAAGTTACAAGAAAGCATTATTTGAAATGATAATTGATAAAAATGCAGAATATAATAAAATTACAATCACTAAACCTGTGGACAAATATACTAAGACTAAAAATGAAAAAGATAAAGGTACTATCATAGATGCCGAAGTAGAAGTATCACAGGTATGGGTAGTCAAAAATGGTTTAGGTTTAACAAAAGCATATAATAGCAAGGAAAAAGCCTTATCTTATGTAGAAGAAATCAATAATAAATATTTAGAAATGGCAGAGGTGAAATAATGAGAGAAAAAGCAAACGAATTAATGAATGCCATTTATAAGGAAGAAACTCAATAAAAAATTGTCAACACGAGAAATGCTTTTACCGACATTGCAACTTATATACTTGAAAATTTGAAAGATAGCAGAGAAAAAAGTTTAGCAATGACAAAAATAGAAGAAGCCTGTATGTGGGCAATAAAAGGCATCACTAGAGAGAAATAGGTGCAATTATGAAAGATTAAAAGATATAATTAAGTAGGTGGTATAAATGGAAATAGTATATAAAAAGGTAAATGATTTAATACCATACATAAACAATTCAAGAACTCATAGTGAAGAACAAATAAATCAAATAGTGGCAAGTATAAATGAGTTTGATTTAATTAAAATAAAATAATTGTAATTTGGATTTTATGGGACAAAAATATATACTAGGTATGTTATTATGTTAAACAGAGTAAATCACAAAAAACAATATAAGAATGTTGATGTATGTGATGAATGGAAAAGTGATTTTATGACATTTTATAATTGGTCTATGGAAAATGGTTATAGAGATGATTTAACTATTGACAGGATAGATAATTCAAAAGGATATAGTCCTGATAATTGTAGGTGGGTTGATTTAAAAACACAAGCAAATAATAGAACTAATAATGTTGTTATAGAAGATAATGGAGAAAAAATGACATTATCACAACTAGCAGAAAAATATAATATACCAAAATACATAGTGTATAATAGATATAAAGCAAAATGGAGTATTGAAGATATAATAAATAAGCCAATAGATGTAACTAAAAGGAGTAAAAACTATGGAAAATAAATTAAAAGTTGAGTATGTTCCAATAGATAGTGTTAAAAAATATTGTAACAATGCAAAGTTACACCCAAAAGAACAAATAGAACAAATAAAAAAATCTATTGAAAATTTTGGAATGAATGACCCTATTGGAATATGGAATAATGAAATCGTAGAAGGGCATGGGAGAATACTTGCTTGCAAAGAATTAGGCTATAAACAAATTCCAGTTATAAAATTAGACCATTTAACAGATGAAGAAAGAAAATCATATATAATAGCACATAATAAATTGACAATGAATAGTGATTTTGATATTGATATATTAAGAACTGAATTAGAAAACTTAAAAGAGCTAGACTTTGATTTAGAATTAACAGGATTTAATGTTGATGAATTAGATGACATATTTCAAGTTGAAGAAGAACAAGAAATAGTAGAAGATGACTTTGACATTGAACCACCAGAAGAGCCTAAATCAAAATTAGGAGATATTTATCAATTAGGAAATCATAGATTAATGTGTGGCGATAGTACAAGTGAAGAAGATGTTGAAAAACTTATGAATGGCAATAAAGCAGATATGGTATTTACAGACCCACCTTATGGAGTTGATTATGAAGGAATAAATAATGATAGTAGAAATGGATTAGAGAAATTATTAGATACAGCATTTAAAAACATGTTTAATAATTCAAAAGAAGGTTCTAGTGTTTATTGTTTTCACAGTGATAGATGTGCAGATATATTTCACAATATTTTTAGAAAATATTGCCATTTTAGTTCAATGATTATTTGGAAAAAGCAAAGCCTGGTATTGTCTCAAACTGATTATCAATCAATTCACGAACCTTGTTTATATGGCTGGTTTAATAATGGAAATCATAATTTTTACGGAGATAGAAAGCAGATATCAGTATGGGAATATGAAAGAGAAACTATTGAAGGACATACAACGCCTAAACCTGTCAAACTAATATGTAATGCTTTAAATAATTCTTCAAAAGAAAACAATTACATATTAGATTTATTTGGTGGTAGTGGTTCAACATTAATTGCTTGCGAACAATTAAATAGAAATTGTTATATGATGGAACTTGACCCCAAATATATTGATGTAATAATACAAAGATGGGAAGGATTTACTGGTAAAAAGGCAATTAAGTTAAATTAAAGGAAGTGATATTATGGTAAAAGGAGATACACCAGCACAAGATAAAATTGATAAGAAACAATTTGAAAATTTATGTGGGCTTCAATGTACTTTATTAGAAATATGTGATTTCTTTGATGTTGAAGATGATACTTTAAATAGTTGGTGCAAGAAAACTTATGGTACTACATTTTCGGAAGTATTCAAGATAAAAAGAGGCAAAGGTCAAATATCACTTCGTAGAACTCAATGGAAATTAGCAGAAAAAAACCCTACAATGGCTATATTTCTAGGAAAACAATATCTAGGTCAAACCGATAAAGTTGAAACAACAGGAGAAATGAGAGTAATGCCTACTATTAAAATGGAAGTAGTAGATAATAGTAATTTGGAGAGTGTGTTATATGAAGAAAATAAATAGGCTTTTAAAAAAAATATTTGGAATAAAGCGTCCAGCCAAAGTGATAACTGTTAATGTTACAGTCTTTCATTCTGAAGAGAACTTATTAAATTTATTAAAATCACAATTGGTAAGTAAAAATAATTAGTAAGAAGGTGTTAAAATGACATATCATGTAGGAATAAAGAAATTATCTGATTATATTCCTGAATTGAAAGAGTTTGAAAGAAATGGGTTTTTATTTACAGAAGCGGGAGGAGACGAAACAGGAATTTATTTTGAATTTATAAAAAGAAGTTTGGAAAACAATTTTGAAATAAGTGGCAGAATATCAATAAATTATGATGAATATGGAAAAACCCAAAAAGACTTAAAAGAAATATTAGAAGATGAATTAGGTTCGATTTATGATAAAAATGGCAAGTAGTAAATATAAACCGATAGGAACATATTTAAAATATCACAACACCAAAGTTATCTATAATGGAATAAAGTTCGATAGTATTTACAAAAATAAAGAAAAATGATATAATTAATTTGTCGAGGTAGTAAAAGAGCATTTAATGATGTCTAGGGACTATCTCGACAATAATCCTAGGTGTCATTAAGTGCTTTTTTACCTCATAGGAGGAAAATATGGAAACAATAACTTGTGATAATTGCAAAAAAGAATTTAAAATTTATAAATGTTATTTAAAAAGAAAAAGGAAAAATAGATTTTGTTCAAAAAAATGTGAAAGTGAATTTAAAAATTATAATAATACAATAGAAAGTTGGCAAGGTGGACATATATCAAAAAGCACAGGATACAAATATATTGAATATAATGGTAAACAAATAGAAGAACATAGGCTTGTAATGATGAAATATTTGGGTAGAGAATTAAAAACTAATGAACACGTTCATCATATAAATGAAAATAAATTGGACAATAGAATAGAAAATTTGATGTTATTAACTGCTTCTGAACATAAAAGATTACATTGCTTAAAAAACAAGCATATGATTATTTGCAAAGCAAAAATTGTTATGCAAAAGAATTAAGAAAAGGAAATTTGTTTAAATATGAAAGAATATACAAGAAAAAATAAGTATAAAAACGAAATAACATATTATAAAGATATAAGATTTTCAAGTAAAAAAGAAATGCGAAGATATATACAATTAAAACAATTAGAAAAAGCAGGAATAATAAAAGAATTAGAATTACAACCAAAGTTCTTATTACTAGATACAATTCATTATAAAGGCAAAACATATCCTAAAACCTATTATATTGCTGATTTTAAATATAAAACAAAAGATGGAGTAGAAATAATTGAGGATGTTAAATCTAAAATAACAAGTAAAGATAAAACATATAGAATAAAAATAAAATTATTGTTATATAAATATCCTAATATTGAATTTAGAGAAATAATATAATGGGCAGGAGAGAGAAATGAAAGAGGAGTGGAAAGATATCAAAGACTATGAAGGACTATATCAAATTAGTAATTTAGGTAGAGTAAAAAGTTTATCAAAAACAAGAAAAGATAAAATGGGAAGAATTTACAATATAAAAGAAAAAATATTAATACCACAAAAATATAAAAATGGATATTATTATGTTTCTCTATGTAATGGCACAACAATAATTAAAGAAAAAGTAAGTAGGCTAGTAGCAAAAATGTTTATAGAAAATAAATATAATCTTCCAATAGTTAATCATATTGATGGAGATAAACTTAACAATAGTGTTTCTAATTTAGAATGGTGTAGTTATAGTGAAAATCTAGAACACGCTTATAAAACAGGCTTAAGAAAAAACATAAAAATTAAAAACATATAATATAACAGCAAAAGACAAAGTATATAGGCTTAAAATAAAAATGTTATTAACAAAATATCCTGATATAGATTTCGTAGAAGTAATATAGTATAATTAAATCGTGGGAAGCATACGTACCATAAGAGTATGCAAGATAACTAGGTGTGAGGTGGGCTAGGTTATCAATTATTAATAAACAAAAGGCTACTTTATAGGTAGTATACTGATGATGTATGCCCACTAATTTAATTAGGAGGACTTAATCGCTTATAAACGACTAGTTATATCATCAGTATAGTGCTTATAAGAAATATATAAAAGACCGTACCGAGTTTAACATATTAAGTTATGGTTTAAAAAGTCTCGGAAGAAGTTGCTGACTGAAAAAACTAAAACGCAAGGTTTGGTTGACCTTTATATTGATTATAAGCACTACTAAACCAAACCCCTTTATAAGTACTGCTATTAAGCAGTACACTGATAATATGCAAGTGTAGGTTAGGTTCGCCAATGTGGCACTATATTTCTAACAGGCTAACTACTTTAGAAAACTAGACATATTATCGGTGTAGTGTTTAATAACACTGGAAAGAAAAAGGAGGTGTCAGAAATGGCAAAAAAAAGTAACACTGGAAAGAAAAAGGTTGATATTATTAGTTTAGATAATAAGCCGGTTAATCCACAAGTTCAAGAGGAAAAAGTAGAAGTACCTACTAAGTTTGTTAAGGCTATGCCTAACATTCCGAAAACAGCGGAAAGTAAAATCAAATTAAATAATGGAAGAGTATATAAAGACTTAGGCAATGGCTATGGTATGTATTCTGATAATGGACAAGTATTTAGACTTAAATAGGAGGTAAATATGGAGTTTATTAAGTTAAGAGAAGATAGATATTTAATCAAAGATAGTAATGGCTTGATTGTATCTAACGAAGAGAAACTAAAATTAGAAAAGAAAGAATTAATTATTAAAGATATAGAAAGTAATGAGTGTCAAGGTAAGACTACTCAAAGAATTGAAGAAATAGATAGGGAGTTGGAAAATGGAAACAAGTCTAAATCTAACACTATCAAAAAAGCAAAGTCAACTACTAAATGATATACTTACCCCTAATCTAACTGAAATATATGTATTAGGTAGTACTCAGAGTGGCAAGACCTTTGATATATGTTTAGGGTGTATCTTATATGCACAAGCCCTGTATCGTTATAATCCAAATGAAACTTATTTCGGTTCTATAACTGGTTGGAGTTTAGAGACATTAAAAGGTAACATCTTAGAACCTTTAAAAAAGTTTCTAGATGATATGAAATTAGAAAAAGGAAGAGATTATATATTAAGGTGGCAGACTGATGAAAAGTATCTAGAGATATACAATATCAGATATTATTTCTTTGGTTTTAATAATGTTCTTGCATTCAACAAAATATTAGGTAAACCTTTGATATTTGAGTGGATAGATGAAAGTGCTAGAATATACTCGCAAGATAATTTAAGAGAGCCATTTAATGAATTTCCTGGTAGACAAGTATCTTATGCAGACCATCCTTATTTAAAGACTATACATTCATTCAATGTTGAGGGTGGGGAAAATCATCCATATAAGATTGACTACATAGATAAGAAACCTTATGCTAAACATTATTCTTTCTTCCCTTATGACAACCCTAAGATAAAAACAGAAGAAGCAATGCGAAAGGTATTAGAAATGTTTCCACCTGGAAATCTAAGAGAACAAAAAATATTTAATAGATGGATACTTGCTACTGGTAGAGTATTCAATACTATAAACACTATAGACAACTTAGATAATTATGCTTTTAGAGAAATAGGGATAGGAATAGACTACGGAAATTCAAACCCTACTACATTTGTACCAATTGCACTGGCATATAATAAAGTTGAAAAGAAATGGGTATTGATTAGGTTAGAAATATATTATCATAACGCTAAAGAAGAACAAGATAACCCTACAACTGAATATTTTAGCAAGCAATTAAGATTATTCTTGTTGTATCTTAAAAGTGAGTATGGACAAGTTCCTATAACTACAATAGTATTAGATAGTGAAGCAACACATTTTCATAATAGATTATTAGCAGACAATATTCCACATTCTTTAGCAGTAAAAGGACCAGGTTCGGTGGTAGAAGGAGTACAGCATTTGCAATCATTGTTCTACAAAAAATATTTCTTTATATATAAACAAAATTCTATAAAACATATAACGGACAATGGCGAATTAATATATAGTAGTAAAGATGAGGGAATATTGGAATTAGAAAGTTATAGATATGACTTAAAGACAAGTGCTAAAACAGGTAAAGAGGCTTATGTAAAAGAGTTTGACCATCATATAGATGCTTGCTTAATAGGAGATACTATTATCACAACAGATAAAGGCAATTTCAAAATAATTGATTTAGTTGGAAAAAAAGGAAATGTTAAATGCTTTGATGGAAGTAAATTTATATATAGAAAATTTAAAGATGTAAGGCTTACAAAAAGAAAACAAGACATATATAAATTAAAATTATCAAATGGTTATGAATTAAAAGGAACATACGAACATCCTGTATTAACTACAAAGGGCTATAAGAAATTAGGAGAATTAACTGAGAAAGATAAAATCATTTGTAATTGACACGATTAGATATTTATTGTATAATTAACTAGGAGATGGTTACATGATAAAATATGAAAATGGTTATGCTTATGTTGATGGTTATAAATTTAAGAAAAATACAAGAGATAATTATTATTTATCTTCTACCAATATTGGCAATAGAAGAAAACGTTTACACATTTATATATGGGAAAAGTATAATGGAGAAATACCAAAAGGTTATGATATACACCATATAGACCATAATAAAGATAACAATGAAATAAGCAACCTTAAAATGCTATTAAAAAGAGAACATAGCATATTACATTCAAAAGAATTAACCGAAGAACAAAAAGCAAAAAAAATAAAGAATTTTAATGAAAAGGCAAGACCAAAAGCAATAGAATGGCATAAATCAAAAAAAGCAGAAAAATTCCATAAAGAACAATATAAAATTTCTCTAGGGAAAATGAAACCGCAAAAAATTACTTGTGAAAATTGTGGGAAAGATTATTATTCAATTTGTAATGGCAGAAATAAATTTTGTTCTAATAAATGTAAAAGTGCTTATAGAAGAAAAATAGGAGTAGATAATATTGAAAAAAAATGTATCAAATGTGGAGAAAAATTTGAAGTTAACAAATATTCAAAAAGAGAGCAATGTTATAATTGCTACCCCAGTAGAAATAAAAAAGCTTCCAAATAAAGAAGATGTTTATAATATGGAGGTAGAAGAAGTACATAATTTTATTGCTAATGGAATTGTAGTTCATAATTGCAGATATCTACTTGCAGAATGGAAAGAACAAGATAAATGTCCAATTGTTTAGGAGGAATAAATGGAACTAAGGTGTAAGGCTAGTAAAAGATTTTTATTAGAGATAAACATAGAAGAATATTATAATAATTTAAAAAAGATGGGTATAGATATAACAACTCCATTAAGAATAAAAATACCTTGTCAAAAATGTAAAATGATAGAAGAATATGAGATATACCCATCACATTATAATCACGTAAAGAGTTATAAAAGAGATGTTGACAATAATAAATAATTATGCTATAATTTAAGAGATAGAAAAGTGCGAAAAAGTGTGTCGTAAACATAAGAAGCATAGAGATAGAAATATCTTTATGCTTTTTATTTTATAGAAAGGAGGTATAAAATGATTAAATTATGTATAAATATAGGACAATTAATTTTAAATATTGTAAATGTTATAAATAATAAAATAAGTGAAATCAACGAAGCAATAGAAAAAAATAAAAAATGGAAATTATATCTCTATTTAAAAGGACAATGTATTAAATGTTTAAAAATAGATAAAGACTTTGCTCCTATGGGTAAGTTCTATGTAGTAAAAGTAAGAGGCATGAAACATTTACTAGGAACTAATAGAAAAGTACAAATAGTAGTTCAAAGTTATAAATATAAATTGACCGATGAAAAGAAAAGAGAGGCTCATATTGAAACTCTAATATATGAGGGAGTTGATATTAAATGAATAATCAAGTAAGATTGAAATCAGCATACAACTATTTAGAGGCTCCATATATAAGAGTAGAGGCAACTGTAACTCAGCCTGGTATAACTAATGGAAAGCCTAATATTTATAAGAAAAATGACTATATAATTGCTCCTAGTGGTAAAAAAGTTGCTACATATATAGTTAATCAAATATTCGGTTCAGACTTAGTAACACAGACAGAGGGATTATCAATAAACTGGTTAATGCCTACACTTAAAGAGAGCCTAGAATTAGCAGTATATGAAGAAGAAAGTTTCATATTAATAAATAAGTTTGATAATAAGATATATCTAGAGTGTATCAAGAAATCAGATATACATGATTTAGTACAAAAATATGATAAAGTGATAAGTGGTACTATCATACAAGAGTTTGTTACTAAAGAAGATATATATGAACTTCATAGAAATATTAAGTTAGAGAATGGTATTACTTATATGACTATGGAAGTATACAAAGAAGATAAAGGCGGTAAATTAATACCTGTTGATTTAGGTACATTTAATTTAAGAACTGGTAATGAATACATTGCTAAGTACATATTGCCTTATGAAAACCTAATCAACATAGATATAGGTCAGAATTTCTTTAAAGATAGTAAAAAGTTCTTGAATGAAGAAATGGAAATATTTAATACCTTTGTTGATGAAATAGAAAAAACCAAAACTAAGATAGTAACAAGTCAACATTATCAAAGTGGAGACATAGTAACTAATTGGCAACCTGCATCTAATCATTATAAGGTAGATACATTAAGTGTTGGTAAATTAGCAGATTATTTTACTTTATTACCTGGAGATAAAGACCATCAATTATTTGAGTTTTTACAAGGTAATATTAGATTTAATGAATATATTAGTTCGTTTAAATTTTGCGATTATCAAGTAATTCAAATGGCAGGACTAAGCCCTGCAACATTTGGTTATGAAAAAGATGCTTATCAGAATGTTGATAGTATAGATTTAAGTAAGAATAATTCCGATATGACTATTGAGGCAATAAAGACACAAATAGAGCCTCAAATAAATCATTTACTAGAAAATGTTGTTAAAGCACAGCAAGCGAACAACATCCAGGTTAATCTAATACCTACTGAGTTAAATTGGGACTATGGAGCAAATGAAAAATTTAATGATATGAAGAAACTTCAAGTGTTAAGTAGAATTCAAAGTGTTGGCAGTGTTCCATATAGTGTAAAGGCTAAGATAATAACACCTATCCTTAATAAGTTAATTGATGATGACTATGTAGGCAAGAATAGTAAGTTAATAGAAGAATTAATCAATGCTAACAAAGAGGAAGAAGAAGAAATACAAGTTAAGTTTGGAGAAGTATAATGAAGAAAGACCCATTTAGTTTATTTATAGAAGATAGTGCTTACTATTCAAAGAATGAATATTATAAACTAATGTATGAAACTAAACGAGTATTCTTCGATTACTTATATAAGAATAAAACTCTAGCAGAGTTCAAAAAAGAAACAGCAAAAATATGGGAAAAGGTAGACCATAAATATATGGCTGAAAGAATAAAAGAACTTGAAGATATGATAATGGCTAGAGATTTAGAGGGAAATAAAATACTAAACCCCGATGCCGAATATAAACAAATATATGAATTAGCAAGTGAAAAAGTATTCCAAAATGTAGAGAAGAAATATAAATACAATATTGATGAATATTATAAAGGCAGAAGAAAAACTGCAAATAAAAGTTATATAGATAGAGAAAGTTATTTATCTAAACTAGTAACTAAGTATGATGAAGTGCAAGCGACTATCCCATACCATAATAAAGATGGAAGTGTAAGAAGTTGGCATAACATAGCAGATTATAATTCAATGCTTTATAATACTAATCTTAATCATGCAGGATGGAATAGAACGATGTACGATGCTAATTTATTAGAAAAAGAACTTTTATACTTACCAGCCCATACATTTGCTTGCCCTTTATGTATGCCTTATCAAGGTAAAGTATATAGTAAAGGGGGAAAGAGTGGATATACATCTGATGGAATTAGATATTATCCACAAGAAGAAGCAATTGCTGGTGGTGTAGGTCATCCTAATTGTAGACACCAATGGACTATATATTGGGATAAAGACCAAATACAAGAAAATGATTATAATTCCGACAAGTGGCAAGAAGATTATGAAAAAAAGCAAAAGATACAAGCCCTACAACTAAAAAGAACTAAATTAAAAAATGATAAAAAGATATATGAAAATTTAGGGAATGGGAGTGAGGTAGATAAAACAAATGCTAAAATAAAAAAGATAAATGCTACTATAAAAGAATTAAATAAATAGACCAATTGCTATTAAGTCTATAAAAGGTTAGCAGTCGCGACACACTTTTATCACTTCTAAAAAAAGGAGAATGATAAATATGAATTTTGATATTACTAAATATCTAAAAAACAAAGAGATTACTATAAGTAATGATGACCTAGATGTTTCTGCTATGGAAAAAGACCTTTATAAAGGCTATACAAAGAATAGTGATATTCCTAAGGCTGATTATAGTGGTTATGTAAAAAAAGAAGATTATACTAAACTTCAAGGAGATTATACAAGTCTAGAAACTAACTACAACAACACAGTTAAAACTTTAAGTGAAACAAATGATAAGATGACTAGATTAAGTCTAGAGAATAAACTTGTTAAAAAAGGATTTAAAGAAGAAAACTTTGATGAAGTAGTTAAGTTAAGAAATAGTCTTTATGCTGATGAAAAAGATGATGATAAAGCAATTGAGGGAATAGTAACTAGATTTAAAAATACATATTTCCCAGAAACAGAAAAGAAGAATAATATACCATTTACACAAGCACCTAATGAGGGTGGAGTAAATGGAAATAATGCTAATACTGGTAAAGACATAAAAATAACAAGAGGTACTAGCATTAAAGATTTAATGATACCTGTAACTAAATAATTTTAGTTAAATATAGAGGAAAGAAAAGGAGGAAGAAATTATGAATTTTACAGGAGTAAATTTGGACTTACAAGGTCTAATGAAAAGAACTTATGCTAATTTACTTTACAATTCTCAATTCTATAAAATGCTAGACAGAAGATGGTTTGAAGTTGGAAGAACTGGCACTCCAATTATTGAGATTGTTAAGCAATTAGACACTGCATTAAATGTAAGAAATAATGTAGAAATCGCACAAGGAGGAATTACAAACGAACTTGCTACTTACAATTCAGTAAAGGTTGACTTAACTGAATTACCTATGGACTATTCATTTAGAGTAAGCCCTATAGTAATGGGTAGTGGTATCGAAAGAGCAATCGAGGGACAAATCGAATTAAAAGAGGCTCAAATATCTAGACAAATCGACGTTTATGGCTTTAATAAATTAAATGCTGATATTACAGGCTCTGCCGATGGTTCAATGGCTTATACTGATGGACAAATCACTAAATGGGCACCAGCAAGTGGAACTAAAACTATTGAATTAATTAATGATTTAAAATCTAAATTATTTGATAGAAATATCTATGATGGATATCTATTAGGACTAAGTTCAAATGCTTATGCTTACTTTGTATCAAGTTTAACATCAATTCTTAAATATGAAACAAGAGCAGGTGTTGAGGGTGTTGATATGGGACAGGTTGCTAATGCTTATGGTGTTAGTGTATTCCAAATCAATAGTAATGTAATCGAAAAAGATAAAGAAGGTAAAGATACAAATGTAGTTGGATATTTTGCTAATGAAGTTGGTGTTGTTGGTGATACATTCTGGAGTTCAATGAACCAATATCCAAATGGAATGCCCGGTTATCCAGGATATTTCTGCGTCGAGGGAAATGTAATGTTCGGGGCAAAAGTAGTAAGACCAGAAGCAGTTATTAAATTAGTTGAAAGTATTCCAACAGTTGATGCTGGTTCATTCGATGCTGGTAAAGTTGGACAAAATTATACTCAAAAAACAGCATTCTCTGGTACAGAAGTTGTTAAATATGAGGCTGGTGGACTTCCTGCTAGATTATCATTAAATGCAACATCTGGAGAAGTTACTGGAACACCAACAGAAGCAGGTTCATTCAATGTTTCAATCTATGGTGTAGATAAATATGGTAACTATTCTAATGCATTCAATGGAACAATTGAAATTGCTGAATAGTTAGAAAGGAAGTGAGAAAATGCAATTTTTCACAAAAGAGGAATTCGAGAATAAATATCCCGAATACTCAAATGCTGATATTTCAACTTGGCAGATAGAAGCAGTAAGTGAGATGATTTTCTCACAAATAGGCTTAAGATATAGGGACACAAGTTGGGATACGACAAGTGTCCCTTTGCCTATTAAAAATGCTTCTATGGAACAAATGAGATTTTTATTAGAGCATGACATTCCATTTGTTGATTTTGATAAAGATATAAAGGCAGGAACAATGAGTTCTCCTTTAAAGACTGATTATTCTACTTTAGCACTAAGAATACTTGCTAATAATGGATATCTATATAGAGGTACACCAATGTCTAGTAATATGGCTCTTACTATACCATTTGGAGGCGAATAAAATGTTTCTAGTAAATGGTATGAAAGCAACATTAAGACAATTTAATCGTGATGAAAATGATGAAATGTTTGATGATACTAATTATAAAGAAATCACAATTAAATGTTGTCCTTATGATTGTGAAAGTGCTATAAGGTTCGGTATTTATACAGTGCCTGAGGCTACTGGTTATTATCAAGTTGGAAGACTTGTTGATGTAAAAGTAGGAGACCAAATTATTTATCTAGGCAAATATGCCGATAATAAAGTTCATACAGTGTTAAAAGTTCAAGATAGTTGGATATTTAACAGAGTAGAAAATAAAATTATAGTGGTTAAATAATGGCTGATAATGTAAGTGTTTCGGTAAAATGGGAACCTGGGTCAAAGATGGCTCTTATGAGTGCTCCTGATAAGATGATGTATGCAATTGCAAGACAGACACTTGATAGAAGTTTAGTTCATATTCCACTTAAAAGTGGTAAAATGAGACAAACATCAATGGCAGCAGGAATTAGAGGAAGCAATGGAAATTATTACATAGGCTCTTATACTAACTATGCTAAATATGTATGGGTTATGCCTAGAAAAACACATTGGAGTGAACCTGGTACCTTTGGTAAATGGTACCAAGAAACATACAAAAAGTTTATGAAAAATATAGTCAGTATTTCTATAAAGGAGAATGAATTGAAATGACAAGAGAGTTATTAGAAAAGAAACAATTAATCTTAATTAAATATCTTCAAAATATAGTTAGTGGTTATACCACTGACAAATGGAAAATAAAAGCCGAATATTCAACAAATGATAATGACAGTAGGGTAATAGTCGTACAAGAACAAAGCGGACAAAAACAAGTATTTTATGGCGATATATTGCCTATGTATAATTATTATATGATTGACATATATGGACTTACAATTAAAGAGTGTAAAGAATTATCTTTATTAATAGGTAATCTAATAGGAAAATCGGAAAGAATAGAAGTTGAAAATAAAGAAACTAATAAATTGGAAAAGTGGCAAATTATATTTACTCAATATGTTAATCCACAAGCAATAGAGTATATGGATATCAGAAGAGTTGGTTATAATTCTACCTTACAATGTATTATAAGTAAGATTTATGAAAAAGATTTATAGAAAGGAAGTGTAAATATGAATGAATTTTATGTAAATAATAGAGAAGTCATTAAAAACTTAGGTTTAAATACTGGTACTAGTGCAGGCCCTGCGTTTACTCCTATGTGTACAACTACCGAAGTTGGCTTGACAACTGATTTCGAGCAACAAGACTGGTATGTTTTCTGTGATGCTATTCAAAGAAGTATAATCACTGGTGCTGCCATCTCTATTGATACTACTGTTAAAATTGATATGAATAATGCTTCTATAGTTAAAATATTAGGCGATATTCATACATTAATCAAAGATGGTACTGTTGCTCAATTCAACAATCAATTAGTACAATTTGAATTATTAACAGGAGTTCAAGAAGGAGCATTGACTTATACTAAGTATAAAGTACCTTGTACTTTGAACTTTAGTGATTTAGGTGGTGCTGCCGAAGATAGTGGCGAGTTTGCATTGACTATTGTTGTAACTGGTAAAGGAGAAGTTGTAACAGGATAAACCTATAAGGGTTGGGTTAAAAGCCCAGCCCTTTATTTTATAATAAGGAGGTGGAATAAATGAATGGAGGAGAAGTCATCTTCAAGTTTAAAGGAGATGATAAAGACCTAGAAAAAAAGACTAATGGTGTCACTGGTAAATTGAAAGCAAGTACTGTCGCTCTTGGTAATTTAATGTCTAGTGCTATTGAAAAAGTCGGTAGTTCTTTATTAGGACTTGGCAAAGATGCCTTGCAAGGCGTTGCTGATTTAGAGCAGAATATCGGAGGTGTAGAGACACTTTTCAAAGATAGTGCTGATACAGTCATAGAGAATTCTAAAAAAGCCTATACAACAGCGGGAATAGATGCTAATAAATATATGGAGCAAATAACTTCATTTAGTGCTAGTTTATTACAAAGCCTAGGCGGAGATACTGCGGAAGCAGCCAAAGTCGGCGATATGGCTATTCAAGATATGGCAGACAACTCAAATAAGTTCGGTACTGCCATTGAGAATATTCAGAATGCATACCAAGGGTTCGCTAAGCAGAATTATACGATAAAATCAATGTCTGCTTAATTAGTGATAATTAAGTAAGTGTATGTGAACCTTATCAAGGGTGTGAGATTAAAATATAAGTAGGAAATGACTTATTGAGATAATCTTGCTAACTGGGGAAGCCTAAGTCCAAAAGATATGGTTATCCAGTGCCAAGCCTAGAAATAGGAAGGTCAAACGACTATGAGTTCGTTACTCAGTACAATATCTATTGATACGATATTGGAAGTGCATACTATCTCAAATGAGATAAAGATATAGTCTAATCCCACTTTTAAATAAGTGTTAAAGTGCTAGGAAACTAGGGGTGTAAATGGTTAGATAATTTAAAACTCGGTTGAAATACCATAGCCGAGTATAAACCGAAGAATTAAGCTGGAAACCCATCAAAGAAAAGGGTAATCAGAACCGAAGGCTATACAAAGTATAGTCAGGGGCAACGCATAGAGGTTGAAAAGATATAATACCTCCACGAGGCTTCGGAACTTTATATAAGTTAAAAGATATGCTGAACTATATAGATGATAAATATATAGAAATAAAAGATAAAAAACTTTTATGTTAACAAGTGTATGGTGGCACAAAAACAGAAATGGAAAGATTACTTGCTGATGCTGAAAAGATATCAGGAGTACATTATGACATTTCTAATTTAAATGATGTATTTAATGCTATTCATGTAATTCAAGAAGAATTAGATGTAACAGGAACGACAGCAAAAGAAGCCTCTACTACTATAAGTGGTTCAATAAATAGTGCTAAGTCAGCATTTAGTAATTTCCTAAGTGGTGCAGGTGGAATTGAAGAAGTAATAAGTACCTTTACTACTGCTGGAACAAATATATCAAATGCGATAGTAAAAATGGCACCTCAAATAATAACAGGCTTAACTACTTTATTGAATAATCTAGTACCTTTAATTAGTCCTTTACTTCAAGCGATATTACCAGCATTGATACAAGGAACTTCAACATTAATAATGGGACTAGTTCAAGCATTGCCTGGTATTATTCAAATATTAATGGGTATGTTGCCTACTATAATTCAAGAATTGGCTAATCAATTACCTACATTGATACCAGTTATAATAGACGCTATTCTTAGCACTATACCTATCTTAATTGATAATTTACCTTTATTTATAGAGGCTGGTTTCAAATTATTAGGAGGTTTAATTGCTGGTATATTAAATGCTCTTCCAATATTGCTAGCCAGAGCAGGAGAAATCGTTGTTGATTTAGTTGAATATTTCAAAGGAATGCCTAAGATGATGTGGGATTGTGGTAAAAATTTAATACAAGGTCTTTGGAATGGTATTAAGTCTGCTAAAGATTGGGTACTTGACAAGATAGCAGGTATAGGTAATTCAATAATGAAAAAAATCAAAGGAATATTTGGAGTACATAGTCCATCAACAGAGTTTGCATGGGTTGGTAAGATGAATATGCTAGGTTTAGAAAAAGGTATGGAAGACATGAAAGGACAAGTTAATTCAACAGTCGGAGGAATGTTTGATGATATGTTTAGTTTATCACCTAGCCTATATGGAAGTTCAAGTACTAATTTAAGCCCACAAGTTAATGTAGTAGTAAATAATAACATGGAGCAAGACCCATTAGGACAAATGGTTAATAATATTAAAACATTTAGCGGTGGCTCTAAAAATGACTATAATTATGGAATGGGAGGAGCATAAATATGAGTAGATTAAAAATGTTAATAAATAACGAAGAAGTAGTATGCAATAAAGATTTTACTATAACAGAGGAAATGCTTGCTACTTCCTCTACCATTCTCAACAATTGTTATCCAAAAAGTTGGGAAAATGATAAAAATTATGTTTCTAGATTTTATTATCCTAAAGATTATTCAAAATGTAAGATATATAAAGATGATGTACTTGTTTTTTGTGGAGTAGTAAAAAATTCGGGTAATATAAGTCTTAATCCTAGATATCCTCACTTTTGCAGTTTACAAATATTAGATTTTAAGACTTTACTTAGCGAGGGTGAGACTTTAGACTTCGTTATAAGTAATAAGACTATAACTGAAGCAATAGAAATGATAATAGATGCAATTAAAGATTATGGCTTTGTGTTAGGTAATATCAATATCTTTGGTGCTGATGATATAATTGGTGCTTATTCTACGCAAAATAAAACTGCTTACGATGTATTTCAATATTTAGCAGATATAACAGGCTCTAAATGGTTTACAAGACTTGTTGATGAAGATAAAGTTGCTATTGACTTTTATGACCCTACATTAATGACAAGAGGGAAGAATATTGAATATAATGTTACTTGGTTTGAAGAAAATAATATAAATGACATTTCATTTAATTATGGAAGTAGAGATTATAGAAATAAACAAATAATGCAATCTGATGAAGTGTATGCTAGCATAGATTATACTGAAACATTAATAGCAAATGGATATGATGTCAATTTCTTAACATCTTCTAATATAGGTAATGTAAGAAGTATAAGTGTTGATGGTGTACCTAAGACATTTGCTACCAAATCAGACAAAGAAATAGGAATAGATGCAAATTTCTATTATACACCAGGAAAAAACCAAATAGAAAGTGAAGAAAATTATTCGGCTGGTGTTCAAATACAAATAGTATATCAACCTCTTGTAAAAGGTAGACAAATAGTGTATAATAATGATGAAGTAGACAGAGTAGCAAATCAAATAGGAAGAAAAGGAGTTATAGCAAGATATGAGAATAGAAACGATGTCCTTTCAAGTGCAGAACTTGATAAAGTAGGGCAATCTTATATCAAATATAAAGGCAGTGCAGAGGTTAATTTAAAGGTAGTAACCGATGATAAAAATATTTACAACATAGGACAAATAGTACACTTTGAAGCACCTATAGAAGATTTAACGCAAGATTATATGGTAAAAAGAAAAGAAATAAAGGTAATAAATACAACAGACCAAGAAAAAATATTCTATACTTATGAATTATCAAGTTCGTTCAATAGTGAAAGAGCAATAAATTGGTTTGATAATCAAAGAAATAAAGCAAGTGGGAATATTCAAGAGGGTGAAACTATAACTAGAAATATTGATATTGAAAATTCAGCGAATATTATTTACAACAATTTAACAGTAAGTGAGATAAGTGTAAATGGCAACAACATTTTAAATTGTGTTTTAAATGCACCATTTATAAGTTAGGAGGTAAATATGACAGATGATTATAAAAAGAACATATTAGCATATTTATGTGGAAAAACAGAAAAACAAACAGGCTATGATGTTCCTGGAATTATAACAGCAGGTTTACATATAAACAATTTATATACTGAATTAGGAGCAATAGTAGGCGAATATTTTTCTAGTATAGATAAAAATGTCGTGCATTTAAATGGATATAAGCAAGCCTTTAATAGCACCATAACTATTCTTTATGGTTATTCTGCAAATGACAGACATCCTAAGCAATATGGCTGGCTAGCATTAGTTGATGAAACATTTAAATTAATTCAAGTTATAGACACTTATTCAAGTGGTGTTGTTATGGGGTATGTTGATGATTTAGAAATAGCAAACGATGGAAGCATTTACTTAATAGAAAGAAAATATGATAATGCTGAAATACAAAGAATAGTGACATTAAATAATGTAGCAATCAAGCCTTTAAATTCTGATGCCTATACTGCAAAAATTAAAAAGGCATACCAAATATCAGATCAAAGTGCAGAAGCAACGAATTTCTTATATCAAATAATAAAAAAACACCCTAATAAGAATAGTTTTTGTTTTGGTGGCTTCAAATATGGTAGTTCAAGCCCATATAATGTTGTTACTGAATTGGTAGACCAAGGAACAGGTTCGCCAGAGATAACTACATATAATTCTAGTGTAAGTATAGTTGTAAAAGACTTATGGGCAAGTTGGGATAATGAAGATAATTTAGATTTTAGAATGGTAGGTCATGACTTTGCAAATTATAATGAAACTTATTTATTAGATAAAAGCGGTAATAGTATAAGTTCTACAAACATAAATGTTCCTATCACAACAAGTGGAGCATATATACCAAGAGCAGATATGAAAATGTTAACTAAAACAGATGTTTATTATTGCGGTTATGAATTAAAGTTATCAGAAAAAAGGGTGTATGTTATTTATAGATTAAATGGAAATTCATACAAAAACATATATGCAAAAAATGAAGAATTTAAAGCATTTGATAGAAACGAAACTACCGAAAACAGATTTGTTGTAAGCGATGGTGAATTATTTTATTATGCTAGTATATATGTAGGCGATGAAACTAATTATAAAGTTAATTATGGAAGAGTAGTTGGTGATAAAGTATATTTAAATGAAGAATTTTTTACCATAACAGATTTGATATATGCTTTTAATACATTAACTATAATCAAAGTATATAATTTATATAATATGTTTTATCAATCAAAAGATAATGGAACTTCTCATTTACAAATTTATAATGTTAATAACTACAATGGTCCTGCTTATTCAAATATAAATAGTATGGTGCCTAATCAAGGTGTGCTATATGATGGGAAAAGCAACCCTATATTTGCACGAAACTTATATAATAAAACAATAACTGGAAGAACTACTCAAAGCACTATTGAGGTACCAAATAATTACTTAAATGATAAAATTATAGCAAAAGAGAACTTATTAAGTGAAACTAATTCAATATTAATAAGTAATAATCAGACTATAACAAAGAATATATATGAAACATTAAATATAAACTTCATAAATACTTTGCAAATAAGAAATGATAATAATGAGACTAATTCTATACTTAACCCAGTAGGAGCAAGTAGATTGAATAATAGTATATCAGAAACAATCGATTATGATAATGCAAAAGCATTAAAAATAAAAATCAATTATACCGATAACACTAATTATATACTTCAATTAAAAGAAAATCAAATTGATAAAATTAGTGATAAAAATTATATGTATGACTTTGATATATATGCATCAAAAAATATAACAAATATTCAAATAATAAGCAACGATGAAACTACAATTTATCAGACTATAACTTCAACATTTGAAGTAGGTAAATTCTATAACATTACTCAAATGGTGGAAATAGTATAAAGGAGGGAGATAAAATGAAAAAGGAGGTAACTTATGATAACATACGAAGATAAAGTAGCATTAAATGAAAATGCAGATATTGCCAATATAAATAAGGTAACTGCTGGTGATATGAATGAAATAAAACAAGTTGTAAATTCTCTTGCTAATTTATTCTTTCCAATAAAAAAGGTAGTAATATTTAACGATAATGATGACCACAGTAATTATTTAGGTTTTACTTGGGAAAGAATAGCAAGTGGTAAAATGTTGGTAGGTATAGATAGTGCTGATACAGATTTTAACACTATTGGTAAAACAGGTGGAGAAAAAGAACATACATTAACTATTGATGAAATGCCAGCACACAGCCATAAATTAAAAGGTAATACAAATGTAGTTTTTGATGAAAGCTTTACATACCCATATTTATTAGCAAGTGCAAAAAGAGGTTATGCTAATGGAAGTAATATTATTTTTGGTGATGGTTATGAAATAAACGATACCACAACCAAAGGTGGTGGACAAGCGTATAACAATATGCCACCATATCAAGTGGTAGCCCTTTGGCAAAGAGTATCATAAGTGATAAATCAAATAATGTAAAATATGTCAATCACCTACCCTATTAAAAAGACAATGTCAAATAAACACCAAATAACCAAAACCATTAAAAAATAAGGCTTAATATAGTAGGGTAGGGGAGTAGTTGACATATAATTGTAAAATAAAAAGGAGGAAATATGAACGACACTATAATAGTAGCACTTATATCATTTTTAGGTACTTGTATAGGTTCCTTTGCTGGAATGAATTTAATCAAGTATAGAATTAATCAACTTGAAAAAAAAGTAGAGAAACATAATACTGTAATAGAAAGAACTTATCGCTTAGAAAATGATATTAAGTATATAAATGAAGAAATCAGAGAATTGAAAGAGAGGTGTTAAGAATGGAATTAAGTACATTAATAAGTTTAGTAACTATCATAGTAACTTGGATATTAGGTGTGATATCAAAGAAACATACTAAATTAAATAATAAATTAATACCAATGCAGAATATCGCAGTTGGATTGATAGTTGCTATTATCGAGTGGATAGTAACTAAAGATTTCAAAGTTGCTATTGCTTTAAGTGGAATAATTGCAGGCGGTACTTACGATGTATTTCATAATTTAGAAAAAATAGTAAAAGGAGAGTAGATAATATGGAAGAAATTAAATTAACTGAAGAAATGGAATTAGAACTAAGTAATGGTAAAGGGGATGAAGTAGATGAGTAAGTCAAGTCTAACACAAATAATAGTACCTGCTGATGAAGGAAATTATAGTAAGGGTAGGTCAGGTAGAAAAATAGAACAAATTTGTTTGCATCATATGGCAGG